>Ga0210096_1000036_pt1 | contig 77998 bp, 64 predicted proteins | sample China_Galinas_PW_4_FD_184864 | JGI IMG/M metagenome (GOLD analysis project Ga0210096, IMG submission 184864) | Wetland microbial communities from San Francisco Bay, California, USA, that impact long-term carbon sequestration - China_Galinas_PWA_D2... | ecosystem: Environmental > Aquatic > Marine...
AAGACACCGAATGCGCGGACCCAAATACCCCATCGAGCTAGCGGAACAAGATCGCATTGCCCTGGACAAGATCATCAAGAAACGAACGACAACGCAGCAGATTGCCCAACGCGCGCGAATTATCGTAATGAGATTGTCTTTAGCGTGGATGAGATGACGGGCATTCAAGCCCTTGAGCGTATCGCGGAAGATCTTCCCATAGGCCCCGGAAAGCCAGTCGCTATAGAATTCGAATATCGGCGCAATGGGACTCAAACATTGATGGCTTCTCCTGACGTTTCTGTGGGCTCAGTGAAGCCTCGGAAATAGCTCGATCGCCGCAGTTCAAGAACAACATGGCAATCAGGGCGCGCGAGCCGATGGCGTCAGGTGCGAGCGCGGACAATCTGGTGGTCATCTGATCCCGGAAGGTGCATTGGAACCGCCACGGCTGCCAAGATTTTCAAAGTGATCTCCGGGTACAAGCCGTCACCCATACGGTGAAGCAGGTGTTTTCGCTACCGCCGCGTACTTGCCTTGGCGCCCGGAGGTTCCGATCCCGATTTTTCGGTTTATCCCTCGGCGATCTCTGCGTCCTCTGTGGCCCAGCTTTTTCTTAATGTCCTTGGCGGTTCCAATCTCCTTTTTCGGCTGGATCCTACTCAACAGTCACCGACTTGGCCAGATTGCGCGGCTGATCCACGTCCGTGCCCTTGAGCACGGCGACATGGTAGGCCAGCAGCTGCAGGGGGATGGTGAAGGCGATTGGGTCGGTGACGGACTCGCCCAGCGGGCAGCGGATCACTTCGACGCCGCGGCTGGGCGCCAGGGCTGCGGGCTGGGCGGTGAAGACATAGAGCTGACCACCCCGCGCGTGCACCTCCTCGAGATTGGACTTGAGCTTCTCGAGCAGACGGTTGTTCGGTGCCACGGCCACCACGGGCATTTCGGCGTCGATCAGGGCCAGGGGGCCGTGCTTGAGCTCGCCGGCGGGATAGGCCTCGGCATGGATATAGGAGATCTCTTTGAGCTTGAGCGCCCCCTCCATGGCAATGGGATAATGCTCGCCGCGTCCCAGAAACAGGGCGTGCTGCTTGTCGCCGAAGGCCTCGGCCAGCCGCGCGAGGACTCCGTCCAGCTCCAGCATCCGATCGCACACGCCCGGCAGTGATCTCAGGGCCGCGACGATGCGCCTCTCGATTTCCGATGCCATACCCCGCGCACTGCCGAGTGCTGTGATCAGGAGCAGCAGGGCGACCAGCTGGGTGGTGAAGGCCTTGGTGGAGGCGACCCCTATCTCCGGGCCCGCATGAGTCAGCAGGACCAGGTCGGAGTCGCGTACCAGGGAGCTCTCTGCGACGTTGCAGATCGCAAGCGTGCTGCTGTAGCCGAGCCCTTTGGCAAGACGCAGGGCCGCCAGGGTATCGGCCGTCTCCCCAGACTGGGAGATGGTCACGAACAGGGTGTCTTCGGCGACTATCTGCGGGCGATAGCGAAATTCGCTCGCCACCTCCACCGTGCACGGGATGCCCGCCAGCCCCTCCAGCCAGTAGCGGGCCACCATACCAGCGTGGTAGCTGGTGCCGCAGGCGACGATCTGGACGGATCGCGTCTTCTTGAACAGCTCTTCCGCACTCGGCCCGAACGCCGCACAGAGCACCCGGTCCGTGCCGATACGGCCTTCCAGGGTGTCGGCGATGGCCCGCGGCTGCTCGTGGATCTCCTTGAGCATGAAATGGCGAAAGCCCCCCTTGTCGGCCGCATCCGCCGACAAGCCGGACTCCTTTACCGGGCGCTGCACCTCGCGACCCGAGGCGTCGACAATACGCACGCCTTGCCGGGTGAGCTCCGCCACGTCCCCGTCTTCGAGGAAGACGAAGCGCTGGGTCACGGGCAGCAGGGCGAACACGTCCGAGGCGATGAAGTGCTCCCCGATGCCGAGTCCGATCACCAGGGGGCTGCCGTGGCGCGCCGCGACCAGGCGGCCGGGATCGTCCCGACGTACCACTCCCAGGGCGTAGGCGCCTTCGAGCTGGCGCACCGCAGTTTGAACCGCCTGCAGCAGGTCATCGCCCTGCTGCAGGCGGTCGAAGACCGCGTGGACGATCACCTCGGTGTCTGTCTCCGATGTGAAGCGGTGGTCGGCGGCCCGCTGGGTCTCTCGCAGCAGCTGGTGGTTCTCGATGATGCCGTTGTGCACCAGCGCTACCACATCTCGGCAGACGTGGGGATGGGCGTTGGCCTCCGAGGGCTCTCCATGCGTGGCCCAGCGGGTATGGGCTATGCCCGTCGGTCCGTGCAGGCCGCGCTTGGCCACCGCCGCATCCAGCTCGCGGACCTTGCCGAGGGTGCGCACCCGGCAGATCTTCTCGCGGCCGTCGAGCACGGCGATCCCGGCCGAGTCATAGCCCCGGTACTCCAGCCGGCGCAGCCCTTCCATCAGGATGGGCGTGACGTCGCGCTCGGCTACCGCACCGACGATACCGCACATGGTGCTCTACCTCTGCTCTGGGTCCCGAGGACGCTTCTTGGGTCGTCGCCAGCCCTCGAAGGTGGTCTGGGCAACGCGGGTCAGGGTCAGCTTGCCCGCCGGCGCTTTGCGGGTGATGGTCGATCCGGCTCCGATCGTCGCCCCCTCACCGACCGTGACAGGTGCCACCAGCTGGGTATCCGAGCCGATGAAGGCGTCGTCGCCAATGACAGTGCGGTGCTTGTTGACCCCGTCGTAATTGCAGGTGATGGTGCCGGCCCCGATGTTGACCCGCGACCCGATGCTGGCGTCGCCCACGTAGCTCAGGTGGTTGATCTTGCTGCCCTGCTCGACCCGGGACTTCTTGATCTCGACGAAATTGCCGATGTGCACCTGCTCGGCCAGGTCCGCCTCGGGGCGCAGCCGGGCGAAGGGACCGATGCGCGAGCCCGCGCCTATCCGGGCCCCTTCGATGACACAGTGCTCCAAGACGACCACCCCGGGACCCAGGCGGCTGTTGCGGATGATGCTTCCCGGGCCGATGCGCACGCCGTCGCCCAGCTCGACCTCGCCCTCCAGGACCACGTTCACATCGATCTCCACGTCTCGGCCGGCGACCAGAACTCCCCGCAGGTCGAAACGGGCGGGATCGCGCAGCGTCACCCCCTCGCGCATCAGGGACTCGGCCCGAGAGCGCTGGAGCACCCGCTCCAGGCGTGCGAGCTGCACCCGGTCGTTGACACCCTCGACCTCGCTCACCGACATCGGGTGCACGGCGCTGATCCCGCTCCCTTCGGCCACCGCGAGCTCGATCACATCGGTCAGATAGTACTCACCCTGGGCGTTGGCCTTGCCCACTCGTCCGAGCCAGGTCGCCAGGCGCGCACGATCGGCCACCAGTATGCCTGTGTTGACCTCCTTGATGTCTCGCTCGGCGGGCGTGGCATCCTTGTGCTCGACGATGCGGGTGAGCCGCCCGGCCGGGTCGCGGACGATACGACCATACCCTGTGGGATCGTCTAACGAGACGGTGAGCAGGGCGAGATGACGGTCACCGGCCGCGCGGACCAGGGCGTGCAGGGTCTCGCTGGTGATCAGCGGCACGTCGCCATACAGGACCAGCAGCCGATCCACTCCGCCCATCAGAGGCAAGGCCTGCTGCACCGCATGGCCGGTCCCGAGCTGCTCGGTCTGATGGACCCAATCGACAGCGGTCGCGTCGACCGAGTCCCGAACCTGGTCGCCCCCGTGGCCGTAGACCACGGTTAGTCGCGAGGGCGCCAGGGATCTGGCGCAGTCCAGGACATGGCCGAGAAGCGGCTTGCCGGCCAGGGGATGGATCACCTTGGGCAGGGCAGAGCGCATGCGGGTGCCTTGGCCTGCGGCGAGAATGACGATACCGAGGCGCATCATCCTAGAAACCGCAGTTGACCGCTTCGAGTGGCGGGCAGGTGATTGTATTGCTGATGGGTATTGAGAAATCTGGGACTCACCCGCGAGGTGAGGGGCGCTACGACCACCAGGGCACGCACGGCGCGGCGCCTGGCGGCGTTACAACTCGTTGGAATAGATGAACTATTCCGCCTCGTTGTGCCTTGCCAGACACCACGCCGCACGCACCCTGGCGGCCGTCCAACTGCGGTCTCTAGGATCATTCTTTCGTGCTGTCCGTCTCCAATCGGCTGCTCGAACCGGACAAACGCTTGCTCAGTTCAACCGCTTGGAGGGGCTGTCGGCGAGCGCCACGGCGTCCTCCTTGGTGGCATCGCGCACCTGGTGGATATTGACCCGGACCCGCAGGGCCTTGCCGGCCATGGGGTGGTTCCCGTCAACGGTCAGCTTGCCGTCTTCGATCCGCGTCACGTAGAAGGTCTTCACCTCGCCCGACTCGCTTTGCATCGGCACCTCCGCCCCGACGCGGCAAAACTGGGGCGGCACGTTGTCCAGGTCGTCGGTAAAGGTGAGAGATGGATCATAGGGCCCCACCCCTTCATCGGGGGTGAGAGCAACCTCGACGCTGTCACCTGCACGCCTGCCTTCGACCGCCCGATCCATACCCCCGAGCAGCTCCATTTCGCCGCCGTAGATGTAGCTCACGGGGATGTCGTGCTGTTCCAGGACGGCGCCGGACTCGTCGAGGATGGAGTAGGTGAGAGAGACGAGCTTGCCTGGTCCGATCTTGTTGTCGGGCATGGAGCTGACCTTCTCGAAATGCAAGACGGCCCTCCTCGGGAGGAAAGGCCGCTCTACTCTAACACCTTAGCTGCTGGTCCGCTTACGCAGCTTACCAATGGTACGCAGCTTGGCGACCGCCTCGGCGAGATCCGCCTGGGCTTGGGCATACTCGAAGTCGGCCACCTGACCGGCGAGGGCCTCTTCGGCCCGACGCTTGGCCTCCTGGGCCTGGTGCTCGTCCAGATCCCGGGCACGGGTGGCGGTATCCGCCAGCACGGTCACCAGGTGCGGCTGGACCTCCAGGATACCGCCGGAGACATAGAAGTGCTCGGTCTGGCCGCCGTTCTGAACACGCACGTCGCCCGGCTTGAGACGGGTGAGCAACGGGGTATGGCGCGGGGCTATGCCCACCTCCCCCATCTCCGCGGGCGCGAACACCATTTCGGCCAGCCCGGAATGGATATGGCCTTCGGCACTCACGATATCGACGTGGATCGTCATTGTCATGTTGTAGACCTCTCCACGATCAGGCGCTCGCAGCCTTGGCTGCGGCCTCTTCGATGCCGCCCACCATGTAGAAGGCCTGCTCCGGCAGATGATCGTACTCGCCGTTCACGATCGCCTTGAAGCCGGCGATGGTGTCCTTGAGCGACACGTACTTGCCGGGAGAGCCGGTGAAGACCTCCGCCACGAAGAATGGCTGCGACAGGAAACGCTGGATCTTTCGGGCACGGGACACGGTGAGCTTGTCTTCCTCCGACAGCTCGTCCATGCCAAGGATGGCGATGATGTCCTTGAGCTCTTTGTAGCGCTGCAGGGTGCCCTGCACCTCCCGGGCCGTCTCGTAGTGCTCGAGGCCGACGATGTTGGGGTCCAGGATGCGCGAGGTGGAGTCCAGGGGATCCACCGCGGGGTAGATGCCCAGCTCGGCGATCTGGCGCGACAGAACGAGGGTGGCGTCCAGGTGGGCGAAGGTGGTGGCCGGCGACGGGTCGGTCAGGTCGTCGGCGGGCACATAGACCGCCTGGAAGGAGGTGATGGAGCCGGTCTTGGTAGAGGTGATGCGCTCCTGCAGCACGCCCATCTCCTCGGCTAGGGTCGGCTGATAGCCCACCGCGGAGGGCATGCGGCCCAGCAGGGCGGACACCTCGGTACCGGCAAGGGTGTAGCGGTAGATGTTGTCCACGAACAGCAGCACGTCGCGACCCTCGTCGCGGAAATACTCGGCCATGGTCAGTCCGGTGAGACCGACGCGCAGACGGTTGCCGGGGGGCTCGTTCATCTGGCCGTAGACCAGGGCCACCTTGTCCAGCACGCCGCCTTCCTGCATCTCGTGGTAGAAGTCGTTGCCCTCGCGGGTGCGCTCTCCCACTCCGGCGAACACCGAGTAGCCCGAGTGCTCGACGGCGATGTTGCGGATCAGCTCCATCAGGGTGACCGTCTTGCCCACCCCGGCGCCCCCGAACAGGCCGACCTTGCCGCCCTTCTGGATGGGCATGATCAGGTCGATGACCTTGATGCCGGTCTCGAGGACCTCGGTGGTGGCCGCCTGGTCCTCGAACTTGGGTGGCTGGCGATGTATGGGCCAATGGTCTTCGGCGTCTACCTTGCCCTTCATGTCCACCGGCTTGCCCAGCACGTCCATGATCCGGCCCAGGGTGGCCTTGCCGACCGGAACCTGGATGGGCGCGCCGGTGCTCACCGTTTCCACGCCGCGACGCAGGCCGTCGGTCGAGCCCATGGCAATGGCGCGCACCACGCCATCGCCCAGCTGCTGCTGGACCTCAAGGGTGAGGCCGCTCGACTTGATCTCGAGGGCCTCGTAGACCTTGGGCATCTCCTCCCTCGCGAACTGCACGTCCACGACGGCGCCGATGATTTGCGCCACTTTACCTGAGCTCATGTGTGTGGATCCTCGTAGCTCTAAATGCTTTTCGCACGGACCGTCGTCAGCCGCCGATGGCGGCGGCGCCGCCGACGATCTCGGAAATTTCCTGGGTGATGGCGGCCTGGCGCGCCTTGTTGTAGATCAGCTGCAGCTCGTCGATGAGGCCCCCGGCGTTGTCCGAGGCCGACTTCATCGCCACCATGCGCGCCGACTGCTCGCAGGCGCCGTTCTCCACCACGCCCTGATAGACCAGGGATTCGATATAGCGGCTGAGCAGGTTGTCCAGCACCTGTTTGGAGTCGGGCTCGTAGATGTAGTCCCAGTGGTGGCCCAGTCGCGCTTCGGGCTCGACCGGCAGGGGGACCAGCTGGGCGATCTCCGGCTGCTGGGTCATGGTGTTGACGAAGCGGTTGTAGGCCAGATAGATGCGGTCCAGCTCACCCCGATCGAAGGCGTCGAGCATCACCTTGACGTTGCCGATCAGGTCCTGGACGTGCGGGGTGTCGCCCAGATGGGTGATTTGGGCGCGGATGCGCCCCCCGGCCCGCTTGAAGAACCCCAGGGCCTTGGTGCCGATGGTGCAGATATCTATGTTCAGACCCGCCGTCTGCTGCTCGCGTATGTGGCGGGCGAGCAGCCGGAACAGGTTGTTGTTGAGCCCGCCGCACAGCCCGCGGTCGGACGAGACGATGACATAGCCCACCCGGCGCAGCTCACGCTCGCGCATGTAGCTGTGGCGGTACTCGGGCCTGGCGTGGGCCAGGTGAGAGACGACGCTCTTCATCTTGTCCGCATAGGGTCGCGACGCGGACATGCGGTCCTGCGCCTTGCGCATCTTGGAGGCGGCCACCATCTCCATGGCCCGCGTGATCTTCTGCGTATTCTTGATCGATGCGATCTTGCTGCGGATCTCTTTTGCGCCTGACATATCTGCTTACCAGGAGTGGTTGGCTTTGAAGTCCTTGATGGCCCCGTGCAGGGCCTCGGCGATCTCGTCGCCGTAATCGCCGGTCTCCCGGATCCGGGCGACCAGCTCGCCGTGGCTGCTGTTCATGTAGGAGCGCAGGGCACGCTCGAAGTCCACCACCTTCTTGACCTCGATGTCGTCCAGGTAGCCCTCGTTGGCGGCGAATAGGGACACCGCCATCTCGCCCACGCTGAGCGGCGAGTACTGGGGCTGCTTCATCAGCTCGGTGACCCGCTGGCCGCGCTCGAGCTGCCGACGGGTGCTCTCGTCGAGGTCGGAGGCGAACTGGGAGAAGGCCGCCAGCTCGCGGTACTGGGCGAGCGCCAGGCGGATCCTGCCGCCCAGCTTCTTGATGACCTTGGTCTGGGCCGCGCCGCCCACGCGGGAGACCGAGAGGCCGGCGTTGATGGCGGGCCGTATGCCCGCGTTGAACAGGTCGGACTCCAGGAAGATCTGCCCGTCCGTGATGGAGATGACGTTGGTGGGCACGAAGGCCGAGACGTCGCCCGCCTGGGTCTCGATGATCGGCAGGGCGGTCAGCGAGCCGGTCCGGCCTTTGACCTTGCCGCCGGTCAGCTGCTCCACATGCTCGGCGCTGATCCGCGCTGCACGCTCCAGCAGACGCGAGTGCAGATAGAAGACGTCCCCGGGATAGGCCTCGCGACCGGGTGGGCGACGCAGCAGCAGTGAGACCTGTCGATAGGCCCAGGCCTGCTTGGTCAGGTCGTCGTAGATGATCAGGGCATCCTCGCCCCGGTCGCGGAAATACTCGCCCATGGTGCACCCGGCGTAGGGGGCGATGAACTGCATGGCGGCCGACTCGGAGGCCCCGGCGGCGACGATGATGGTGTGCTCCATGGCGCCGTGCTCTTCGAGCTTGCGCTGCACCTGAGCGATGGAGGAGTACTTCTGGCCCACCGCTACGTAGATGCACTTAATCCCCGTGCCCTTCTGGTTGATGATGGCATCGATCGCCAGGGCGGTCTTGCCGGTCTGGCGGTCGCCGATGATCAGCTCGCGCTGGCCCCGGCCGATCGGCACCATGGAATCGATGGACTTGAGGCCGGTCTGCACCGGCTGATCCACCGACTTGCGGCTGATCACCCCGGGGGCGACCTTCTCGATGGGGGAGGTCTCTGTCGCCTCGATGGCGCCCTTGCCGTCGATGGGCTTGCCCAGGGCGTCGACCACGCGACCCAGCAGGGCCTCGCCGACCGGCACCTCGAGCACCCGCCCGGTACACTTGACCCAGTCGCCCTCGGTCAGGTGCTTGTAGTCGCCGAGCACCACCGCGCCGACCGAATCCCGCTCCAGGTTCAGGGTCAGCCCGAAGGTGTTGCCTGGAAACTCCAGCATCTCGTAGGACATGGCGTCCGACAGGCCGTGGATGCGTACGATGCCGTCAGTCAGGCTGACCACCGTCCCCTCCGTGCGGGCTTCGGTGGTGAGCTCGAACTTCTCGATCTTGCTCTTGATCAGCTCACTGATTTCGGATGGATTCAGTTGCATGGTGGTGTCTCGATTAGATTCCCAATTCGGTGGCCAGCTGGCGGATGCGCCCTTGGATCGAGCCATCGATGACCAGATCGCCGGCCCGGATCACCGCGCCGCCGATGAGAGACGGGTCCTTCTCGGTGGTGAGTCGCACCTCGCGTCCCAGGCGCGCCGTGAGCGCCTCGGTCAGACGCCGCTGCTCTGCGGAATTGACCACATAGGCGGCGACCACGTGCACGTCGATGGCGCCCTCGGCAGCGGACTTGAGGTCCTCGAACAGGGCGGCGATCTCAGGCAGCAGCACGAGACGGCGGTTCTCGGTCAGGATGCGGACCAGGTTCTGGCCCTCATCGCTCAGGTGGCCTCCGGCAATTTCCAGCAGCAGCCGGCCTAGACGCTCGCGCCCCACCTTGGGGCTTGCGATCATCCCGAGCATCTCGGGATCGGTCACCACGGCCTCCAGGAAGGCCAGCATCTCGGACCAGAGGTCGAGCTTGTCGGTCTCCCGGGCTTGCGCGAACACGGCCTCGGCGTAAGGGCGGGCGATGGTGGTTCTCTCTCCGGCCATGGCGGCGCCTTAGATCTGCTTGACCAGGGCGTCGAGGACGTCCCGGTGGGCGGCGGCATCGATCTCCCGGCGCAGGATCTTCTCGGCGCCGGCCACCGCTAGGGCGGCAACCTGCTCGCGCAGTGCTTCACGGACCCGGTTGGCCTCTTGCTCGATCTCGGCCTGGGCAGCGGTCTTGATGCGCTCGCCCTCGGTGCGCGCGTCCCCCTTGGCCTCCTCGACGATCTCCCCTGCCCGCTTGTTGGCCTGGTTGAGGATCTCGGCGGCCTGCTGCTTCACCTCGTAGAGTGTCTCTTTGGCCCGCTCCCGAGCCCGCTGCTGCTCGTGCACGCCTCGCTCGGCCGCCGCCAGCCCCTCGGCGATCTTGGCCTTGCGGGCGTCCAGTGCACGCAGGATCGGCGGCCATACCACCTTCATCACGAACAGCACGAACGCGAAGAAGACGATGGACTGGCCGATCAGGGTTGCGTTGATGTTCATGTCGGCACCTCGTCGTGCTCAGGGCTCTTACGCTGACAGATCCCAGGAGGCGATCAGGCGACGGCGAAGAGCACGTAGAGGGCGATACCAACGGCGATCATGGGCACCGCGTCGACCAGACCCATGACGATGAAGAACTGGGTACGCAGCATGGGGATGAGTTCGGGCTGGCGGGCGGCCCCTTCCAGGAAGCGGCCACCGAGAATGCCGATGCCGACCGCGGCACCCAGGGCGCCGAGGCCCATCATCAGGCCGCCGGCGATGTAGAGGAGTGCGTTTGCGAGTTCCATGTTGGTCTCCTAAAGCTAAAGTAAGGTTAAAGTCGAAACCGGTTGAATCCGCATGACCTAGTGGTGCTCCTGATGGGCCATATCCAAATACACGATGGTCAGGGTCATGAAGATGAACGCCTGGAGGGTGATGATCAGGATATGGAAGATGGCCCAGCCGAGCTGTAGGAAGCCGCCGAAGATGCCGAGGGCCCAGCCGGCACTGTACATCAGGGCGATCAGGATGAAGATGGTCTCGCCCGCGTACATGTTGCCGAACAGTCGCAGGGAGAGAGAGACCGGCTTGGCGATCAGGGAGACCCCTTCGAGCACCAGGTTGGCGGGCAGCCCGGGCTTGCCGAAGGGCTGGAAGGCCAGCTCTCCGAGGAAGCCGCCCGCGCCCTTGATCTTGACGCTGTAGTAGAGCATCAGCCCGAAGACCGCCAGGGCCATGCCGAAGGTGATATTGGGATCGGTGCTGGGCACCACTCTGTGGAAGACATGGTGGGGATCCGCACCGAACACATGCTCGCCGATCCATTGGGCCAGCATGGGCAGCCAGTCCACCGGGATCAGGTCCATCAGGTTCATCAGGAATATCCAGACGAAGATGGTCAGGGCGAGCGGGGCGACCAGGTCGTTCTTGCCCGCAAAGGAGCCGCGCACGCTGGTCTCGATGAAATCGACGATCCACTCGACGAAGTTCTGCAGGCCGCCGGGGGTGTCCGAGGTCGCGGACTTGGCGACCCGGTGGAACAGGTAGACGAAGGCCAGTCCGAGCAGGATGGACCAGGCCATGGAATCGACGTTGATCGCCCAGAATCCCATCTCCTTGGCTTCCTGGGCGTTGTGGGCGAAGCCCCAGCCGCTGTCGGGTAGATGCCCGAAGGTGAGATTCTGCAGGTGGTGCTTGATGTAGCCAGCGGAGGTGAGGGTCTCGGAAGACATCGCTCTCTAGAATCTCTCGTCTACTCAATGCAACAATCGGCCGCCGCTCGCGACGATCACGGGCGGGACCAAATATATGATCAGGAACGCGCCCAGAAGCGCGCCCGGGCTCAAGGGCTCGATCCAGAGATAGGCGCCTGCGAAGAGAACGCCGACCAGAACGAGCTTGAGCAGCTCGGCACCATAGAGGCGCATGAGCAACAGCTGCGGCTCTTGCGCCCGATAGTCGACGAAGACCCGCCCGGCGAAGGCCGCACTGGCGAAAGCCGCGATCAACCCCCCGGTGAGGGATGAATAGGCATACACCGGACCGGCCAGCAGCAATCCCAGCGCCAATATCGATGCCGCCAAGAACTGCAAGGTGACCAGTCGCTTGACTCGACGCTTGCCGTCATCATCCATGCCTGGCTCCAGGCAAGACCGAGGCCAGGCCTCCCCCCCGCGGCGGCGCAGTATAAGCGGTACCAAATATAAGGTCAAACGAAGGGTAAATGAAATGTGGAGGGGAATCCATGGGCGCGACTCACCGGATATGCTCCAGGATTCCGTCCAGCTCGTCCAGGCTATTGTAGGCGATCACCAGCCGTCCGCGGCCCTTGGCGCCCGACTGGATGCTGACCCGAGCGCCGAGCCGCTCGCAGAGGTCGTCCTGCAGGCGGCGCACGTCCGGGTCCAGGGTTGGTGACTCGGTTGCGGGCTCTTTGGACTCGGACTCCACGCCCTGGAGGCGACGGACCAGACGCTCGGTCTCGCGTACCGACAGTCCCTGGGCCGCGACTTGGCGGCCCGCCTTGGCCTGGGCCGGACCCTTAAGCCCGAGCAGGGCGCGTGCGTGGCCCATCTCCAGATCGCCCGCCTGGATCATGGTCTTGACGTCCTCTTCCAGCTCCAGCAGGCGCAGCAGATTGGTCACCGTAGTGCGGGATTTGCCGACCGCGCGCGCCACCTCCTGGTGGGTCAGCTCGAACTCGCTGAGCAGACGGTGCAGGGCGCCCGCCTCCTCGATGGCGTTGAGGTCGTCGCGCTGGACGTTCTCGATCAGGGCCATGGCGATGGCCGTCTGGTCGGAGACGTCGCGAACCACCACCGGGATCTCCGGGCGGCCGGCCAGCTGGCTGGCCCGCCAGCGTCGTTCGCCGGCGACGATTTCGTAGCGTCCTGCGTCGATGGGCCTGACCACGATCGGCTGCACCACCCCCTGGGCGGCAATGGAATCCGCCAGCTCCTGGAGGCTGTCAGGGTCGAAGTCGCGGCGCGGCTGATAGCGTCCGCGCTGGATCAGGTCCAGGGGCAGCTCGGTGATCGGGGACTCCGCGGGCGGGCTCGCCGTGGATTGCGGCTCCGGCTCGTCTGCACGGGGCACCCCCAGCAGGGCGTCCAGGCCCCGGCCTAGTCCGCGTTTCTTGGCTACCATGGGCTCTGCATGGGTGATGGGCCCCTCACCCGGGCCGTTTATCGTAAAGACTCGTATCCATCAGGCGGGCGCCAGGACCTGGTCTTCGCGGCCGACCACCTCGCCCGCCAGGGAGAGATAGGCCTGGGCCCCGCGCGAGGCGCCATCATACAGCAACACCGGCTGGCCGTGGCTGGGGGCCTCGGCCAGCCTCACGTTGCGGGGGATAATGGTGCTGTAGACCCGGTCCTTGAAGAAGTTGATGAGCTGGGCCGAGACATCGTTGGCCAGGTTGTTGCGCGGGTCGTGCATGGTGCGCAGTATGCCTAGGATGCTCAGGCGCGGATTCTTCGTCGCCTTGATCTGCTTGATGGTGTTGACCAGGGCGGACAGCCCCTCCAGCGCGTAGTACTCGGTCTGGATGGGGATGAGCACCCCGTCGGCGGCGACCAGGGCATTGACCGTGAGCATGTTCAGGGAAGGCGGACAGTCAACCAGAATGTAGTCGTAGCGCCCGGCCGGCTCCTCCAAGGCCAGATGCAGGCGCCTCTCCCGCAGGGTCGCATCCATCAGCCCCACCTCGGCCACGGTCAGGTCCGCATTCGCGGGCAGCACGTCGAACCCGGCCTCCTCGGCATGCTGGACGGCGTCGCCAAACTTCGCCTCCCCCATGAGCACTTCGCAGCTGGTGAGCTTGAGATCGTGCTTGTTCACCCCGCAACCCATGGTCGCGTTCCCCTGGGGGTCCATGTCCACCAGCAGCACCTTCTTTTCCATGGCCGCCAGCGACGCGGCGAGGTTCACGGCGGTGGTGGTCTTGCCCACCCCCCCCTTCTGGTTGGCGACTGTGATGATCCGGCCCATAGGTGTGTATCCAAAGTGGCTGTGGCAGCGCCGAGCCCCAATTCTGCCCCAAGAGGAGGGGGGGTAGATAGAGGCTTGAGGCTTGAGGGGGGCAAGTTGGCGGGACTGAGTCGGGGCAAGCGTGGGGGTGGGTGAAGTTCGAAGTGTGAAAGGCCCCAAGCCTCAGGTCTCAGGCCGAAGCGAATCGATTCGATCGGGAGGGCCATCATCTTCGAGACGATCGAGAAGCGCCGGCAGCGGAGCTGGCGCCGCAAGACCGCCTACCGGCACGTCTACGCCAACGCGCTCGGCGAGGAGCCGTATCGCAGGGCAGCGCGGATGTGGGGATCGTGAAGGCGGGAACGAGACGGCTATGACTTTCGATGAGTGACTGCTTGCGACTCGGCAATCTCACATCCTAATGGTGGGGCAACCATTATTTGTCCGGGCTCGACCGCTACATCAGGCGGTCCTCAATGACCCTAGGCCGTTGCTTTACCGCTTCTGCCGAGCTGTCATGACCCGGGGACGCTGGGCAACGCAGGGTAAGGCGGCAGCCCCGCCTCTTTCCGATCGGTCAGCCAGATATTCATTCCGGAATATTCGGCATCGGGCGTGCCGATAATCACATTCCCTCGCATCGTTGGGGGGCTAGCGTCGTTGATCTGATGCAACAGGCGGTTCCGACCGGGTCCTTCGAGCAGAATGATGTTATTGGTCAGTTCTGCACGATGGCCGGAAAGTTTCTTTTTTTCCAATCCGAAGCCTATGAGGTCACTGTTGACCGAGGCCGGACCCTCCTGAAGGACTGAATTCCGGACAATCAGCTCACCGCCATTGGATATATCCAACAAGCGGCTGTCCTTCCCGCCAAGGGACGCGATGATGCTGCGCTCAATGTGCGTGCTCACGGCTCTCGATTTGATTTCGTGCGCTTCGCTTACGGAGGACAAGAACAGGCTGCCTCGGATAACCAGGTCGCCGCCGCCGATGTAGATCCCGTGAGCTCGGCCGTTCTTTCCCAGCATCTCGAAGCGGCTGTTCTCGATAGTCACGCGTCCAGGAGCGCTTCCGGTAAGGATTCCCTGTTCCGAATCGTGGAAATAGACCCCCCGGACAGTCAAGTCTCTGCCTTCCAAACGGATACAGCTGCCGTTACGATCCGCAACCTGTACGTTCCGGCATTCTATGTTGATCACCCGCGTGTTGTCGCCCCGGATGACCAGTGCACCCTTACCTTTTACTGCGGCGTCATCGAAGATCACGTGACCTCTTCCGCGCACCGTCAATCCACTGGCCTTCAAGACCACGCCCTTACGATAGATTCCAGGCCCGAGCTCGAGCGTGTCGCCGTCCTGAAGCTTCCGGGCTGCAATCGGCAGATTCTCCACCGGCACTCCGGAAACGCGGATTTCTCTCTCGGCAAGGGCGCCTCTCGAGTCCGGCTGCCAGGCAGGCAGCGCGCTGCGCAGGTCCTTTTCCTTGTCGGGGACCGGACCTGTAGCGGGCAGGCGGAAACCTTGCTGCTGCAGCCAAGTGAGCAACTGCTTTTCGTATTTCCAGACAATGTCCGGTCTTGCGACCCAGACACCGAATGCCAGCAAATGGGCTGTGATGCCGGCCAATAGGAAATAGACGGTGACAATCTTGCGAATAGTATTCAGAGCGGCTCCTTACGGTGCATCCCGACACCCGGACCCGCGTGCAAGTACGATCCGGCTGTCTTCCGAAACTCTCCACAGCTTAGCGATCGGAATCTGCTTTCGGCCGCCGCAGGTGGAGCAGAGCCGAGAGACCCCGAAACGGCGCCTCGCGCTTGTCTGCCGTGACTCGTGGCGCACCGAACCATCGTCACTCGCCCTAGCGATGCTGTCGCAGGCCCGACCCCGCGCGCCACCTCTGTGCATGATTTCCTTGATTTCCGCCCGATTGTAGCCCGACCGCAGCTCGCGTCAAGGCCCAGGATCGATCAGGCGATGGCGGGCAGAGGCTCGTAGGTCAGAGGGATCTGGCCGTTGATTGTCTGAGGGCCATGCCATGAACATGCATATCTCGGTTTGGCCCCGTTATGCGGAGGGTTCTGGATCTTGTAACTGTTGCCCTCCTTTCCTGATGATGCGCTCCGAGTCAAAGTCATGGACTCGGCTAGCTGCGAGATCATCGAAACCCTCACGGATCTTCCCACGCAGCTCTTGCGCCTGCGTGGCCCGCTTGCGCCCGTCCGAGTCGTTGTCCGTAGCCGCCATGGTCCTAGAAACCGCAGTTGGACGGCCGCCAGGGTGCGTGCGGCGTGGTGCCTGGCAAGGTGAGAGCGGACCTGTCGATCCAGTGAATCGACGCAACCGCTCGAACACGAGGCGGAATAGTTCATCTATTCCAACAAGTTGTAACGCCGCCAGGCTCCGCGTCAGGTCGGACCCCTTTCAGGGCCAGCAATTTCCCCCCAGGGGCGAGCAGCGGGCACGCAATGGCCCAGAGCCGGGCCAGGGGCGCCAGGGCGCGGGCGGTGATGGTGTCGAAGCCCGAGTCGGAACGGAAGTCCTCCACCCGGGTGTGCTGGACCTCGGCGTTGGAAAGACCCAGCTCGATGATCGCCTGGCGCACGAATCTCGTCTTCTTGGCGTTGGTATCTATCAGGGTGAAGGCTCGCAGGGGCTGGGCGATTGCCAGCGGGATACCGGGCAGGCCGGCCCCTGTGCCCAGGTCCAGCACCCGGTCTTCGTGCAGCCAGGGGGCAGACCGCCAGGCGGTCGAGCAGCTGGCGACCGACCATCTCCCTCGGGTTAAGCACCGCCGTTAGGTTGTAGACCCGGCTCCAGCGCGTCAGCAGATCCAGATACTGGAGCAGTCGTTCGCGTTGGGTCCCGTCGAGCCGCAGGCCCAGTCCGGCCAGCCCCTGCTCGAGCTGTGCCGACCATTGCGTCGGTCTCGGCGACCTGGGGGCCATGGTGGTCGAACCTCAGCGGACCAGGCTGGCCCTTGCCGGGGCGGCCAGGTCGGCGGCGATGCGATCGGGGATCGGCGGCAGAAAGGTCGGACTCCTTGGTTATCATGGGCCAGTCGAAGGGGCGGAACTCTACACCAAAGCCGGTCTCGCCCGCATGTCTTCGCAGCCCTTCGTGATAGAGTTGGGGCAATGACGCGATGATGCTCAGCACCCTGCAGCGGGTGATCGGCTGGGGAATTTCCTGCTGGCGGGCGGGACGCTCATCCTGGGCTTCCAGGCCAGCCGCCGGGGTCTGGAAGGGGATTGAGGTTGCTGGAAGCAGAGGTACTCATGCAATGGCACCCTCTTCGGGCTCTCTTTCCTGGCGCTGGTGGCTGTGGAGATTGAGAAGGCCTTGATACGCCGGGGCTGGCTGTATGGCCATTGGACGCTCGAAGGGACCGGGTGGCCGTACGGGCCCACGCCATCCCCCGGCGAGATCTCTTGCGCCGGACTCATACTTCAGAGACCATCGGACCATGTAATCTCGGCGACGACGATCAATGAGCAACCTGCCTCAGCTCGCTTCGACCCACGTTGACGGATTCGCGTCCGGCATGCTACCAGTTCGAAGACCTTTCCGCTGTGGTGCGTCCCAAGGAACGGCCGAATGAGCTTTTTCTTCTTTCTCGGGGCCGTGGTCGCAATCGTCTCCGGGATCTGGCTCCTGTTCCTGGCCTTCAAGGAGCACATCCTTTGGGGCCTCGGCTCCTTGCTCGTGCCTTTCGTCAGTCTGATCTTCGTCATCATGCATTGGCGCAAGTCCTGGAGGCCGTTCGTGTTCTCGCTGGCGGGCACGGGGATGATGGTGGCCGGCTTGCTGACCAGTCTCCCGTCGGCCGACGCGCTACAGGATCTGGCGACTGTTCACGCGGAGCTGCAGCGTCGGGTCGACCGTGGAGAGATGACGGAGGCGGAAGCGGGTCGGGAGCTGGCCCGCATCTCCCTGGCCCTGCTCGGCGGCGAAGAATATACGCCCGATCTGCCGCCGAAGACCCCGCCTTCGCGTCCTGCGAAGGTTTCGGCCGCAGCGGCTCCGCCTCCGAGGCCAAAGTCGCCCAAGCCGTCGCCACCCGAGCCGCCGCCACCCGAGCCGCCGCGCACTCGGGTGATGGTGCAGGAGTACGAGAAGATCGATTTCCGCCAAGCGCCTCGGTTCGTCGGCCGGCGTGCTCGGGTCCGGATGCGCTCCGGCTTGATCCGGGAAGGGATACTGGGCCCCCCTGATTCTCGATATCTCACCCTGGTGCATCGTGTCGCGGGTGGAGACATCTCCTACCATATCGAGCCGGAGAAGACCGCGCGCATCGAGGTATTGGCCTGGGTGGAAGTGGACGAGTGAGTCGGGTGCTCCAGCCTTGTTTCCGAAAAGCTGCGCTACGCTGTGCCGTTCGCCCGCGACCAGCATTTCGGTCGGGCGGCCGAGTCCTGCTTCGCCAGTCAGTCCACCCCGAGCCTCGGCCTCCAGAAGCTCGAGGAAGAGCGGGAGGCCCAGCTGTTCAGCGGGAGCCGCTGGGGTACCGTGTGGCCCAGAAGGCGTTGCGCATCCTGCAGGAGGTGGAGGCGCTGAAGGCCCTGGCGCATTAGCATTAGCCCGTCCACCCGCGGGGTCCCGCCCCGAACAAATCAGTCCTGATTCCACGGCCTGAATACCGCCTGGGATGGGTCCATGACGCTGCGAGCCTTGGTGCTATCGCCGAGATAGGGATAGGTTGCGGGGCGGGGACCGCTGGCCTGACTGGTCGCGGTCGCCCCGGGCGCTTGGTGTTTGTCGCCCGGGCTTGCCGCGCCGTAGGCAGGCTGGGCGAAAGTGGGCGGTGGGGGCTGGCTTTCTTGACGCTTCGCCTCCTCGAGCTGGCGAACCCGCTCCTTCAAGGTCGCGAGCTCCTCGGCCGGGTCGGTAGTGCTTTCCTGAGACTGGGCCTGTGTCGGTGCCCCATAGCCTGGCGCGGCTCCCATGGGTGCCGGCCCGTAGCCATAGGGCGGGGCCATCCCGGGGGCGCCATAGCCGTAGAGCGGGGGCGGCGGTCCGTACGGGGGGGCTCCATAACCATAGCGCCCGTCGTCCCAATAATCGTCATCACGATCCCCGCCGAACCATTGGCCGGGATTCATCATGTTGCCGAAATCTAAGGCCCGGCCGGCCGGCGCATAGCAAAAGACCACCGACAGGGCGAGGAACGCCAGCAGAGTCTTGCGCAAGACCAAGGGATTCCCGAACACGAGTCCGCATCCTCCCGAAGTGGATGGCTACCTTCATTAAGTTTAGCGCGGTTGGAGCCAGAGTCTAACAGCCAACCTTAACCTTAATGCTGCCCCAAACGCAGCTGATGTCGAAAACCATTTTTTCAGGACATGGATTATCCTAGCCCTACTATGCGCCAACCGTCGCGCCTTGAAGACGAACGATCCCTGTGCTGGGCCGTCCCGGCTTCGCTTGGGCACCGGTCTTGGGCTTCCAGCCCGAGCCGTTCGCCGCCTGGCAGCTCACCCTGCACAATCCGGTATGTTTGTTTCCGGAAATCGCCTTAAACGGGGAAGTCATGTCCAAGATGAGTGAAGACGAGCGACAGGAGCTGATCGGCAGGCTTCAGACCAGCCTGCTGATGTTTTGCAAGGCCCTGCACGGCATGACCGCCGAGGAGCTGGGTAACCTGCTGGACGTGGCGGTGCAGGTCAGGCGCGTCTATACCCTGACCATCCAGCGGAAGCTCGGGTCAGACGAGGTGGTGCGGGCGCTCAGGGACCCCGGCTCTCTGGACGTGGAGACGGCGAAGCTGTGGATCGTTCAGATCCAGCAGGCGATACCAATTCTCGGCAAGAATCCGAAGACCAAGCACTGGGTGACCGGACTGTCAGTATGGTTCTACTCGCTGCTGGCCTGCACCTATCCGGAGCTGCGCAGCCAGGGCAGGGAGATGTGGCAGGAGCTGGGGAGGGGCGCGCGCGATTCCAAGGAATTCGATCAGGACTCAGAGGGTATCTCGGATCTCGGCGCCCTGTCTTGATCTGCAGTATCCTGCGAAGCCGCTCGACGCACACTCAGAACGCGTTGCTCTGGCGCCAGCGCTGACAATTGGACTCCAGCAGATAGCCGGGACCCTTGACGTAGTTGAGCACGCCCCGCAGGCGCTTGAAGCGCACCACCGAGTCCACCCGGACGATCTCCCGGCCGTGGTCGTCGAAGAACGGCAGCGACGGCGCATAGAAGAGCCCCGTTGGAGGGCCTCTTGCACGTCGTCCTTGCCGACACCCGGACCGAGCCTAGCACCATCAAACCTATTCCAGAAATCGCTTCCAGTCTACGCTGAGATCGCCGAAGACCAGGAAGTGTGGATTGAGCAGCGAGCTTCCCTTGTTGTATAGCAGGGGCTTCATCGCCGTGTCGGTGACACGTCCGCCGGCCGCCTCGACCACGGCCTGGGCAGCCGCAGTGTCCCATTCCGAGGTGGGCCCCAGGCGAGGATAGATGTCCGCGTTGCCTTCGGCGACGAGGCACAGCTTCAGCGAGCTGCCCATGCTGACGATCTCATACTCCCCGACCTGGTGGAGAAAATGCCTCAGGCTGTCGCCCGCATGGGACCGGCTCCCGGCCACCCGCAAGGGGCGGCGGTGTGAAGCCGTCGTCCGGATGGGCTTGGGAGGCTGGCCCGGATTCTCGCGAAAGGCGCCAGCCTCGTCGCCGTAGTAGCACATCCCCGACACCGGGACATGGACCACGCCCATCACGGGTCGCTGGCCCTCGACCAGTGCGATATTGACCGTGAACTCTCCATTTCGCTTGATGAACTCCCGGGTGCCGTCCAGCGGATCGATGAGCCAGAAGCGCTCCCAGTGGCGGCGCATGTCGTAATCGATGGATGAGGATTCTTCCGAGAGGACGGGTATCCCCGGCGTCAAGCGCGACAGGCCATCGACGATCTTGTGGTGGGAGGCCATGTCGGCCTGGGTTAGCGGAGAGCGGTCCTCCTTGTGCTCGACGGCGAAGTCCGTCTCGTAGACTGCACGGATGGCCTCCGCCGCCTCGCGCGCGATGGCCTTGACGGCTTCCATGGGGATGTGGGTCGGAGGGGTCACGAGGCGGTCTCGGGTCCTGGCTGGTTGGGGATGGCGGTGCGGTCGAGCAAGCGATCGCGGACCAGCAGCAGGGCCGCGATCGAGCGGGCTTCGGTGAAGTCCGGCCGCTCCAGCAGGGCGCCCCAGTCCGCGAGTGGCCAGGGCACTACCTCGATGGGCTCGGGCTCGTCGCCTTTCAGCCGGCTGGGATAGATGTCTCCGGCCAACACCAGATGCGTGGTGTGTTGGATATAGCCCGGCGCCGGGGTCATCGAGCGCAGTCGCTCCAGTCGCCTGGCCCCGAAGCCGATCTCTTCCTGCATCTCGCGATTCGCCGCCACCAGCACATCCTCGCCGTGCTCGATCAGCCCTTTTGGAAAAGAGAGCTCGTAGCGGTCCATCCCCGCGGCATACTCGCGAATCAGCAGCAGGGTGTCGGCCGACTGTAGCGGGATTACCAGCACCGCTCCACGGCTGCTGCTGACCAGGCGTTGGAACTGTCGACAGGCCCCGTTGGTGAACTCCAGATCCACCTGCTCGACCCGGAAGACCCCGGTATCGGCTAGGATTCGGCGCTGGTGGATCTTGGGCTTTTGCTGCATGGTCGGGTGCGCGAGCGGGAGAGGGTATACAGTTTACCCTCAAACCGGCTTGCCATTCCGCTCCGGGTGATGGACCATCTCGACCGGGCGGTCCGCAGGGATCAGAGGTGAAGAGCGCGATGATCGAATGGCAGGGGATCGACAGCGTCTTTCTCGACATGGATGGCACGCTGCTTGATCTGCATTTTGACAACCATTTCTGGCTGGAGCATGTGCCGGATCGCTACGCCGTTGCTCGGGGTATCAGCCCGGAGCAGGCCCGCACCCTGCTGTATGACCGTTACCGTGATGTCGAGGGGACCCTCGACTGGTATTGTGTCGACCATTGGAGTCGCGTGCTGGGGCTGGACATCGTGCTGTTGAAGGAGGAGGTGGACCACCTGATCGGGGTGCATCCCCATGTCGTGGGCTTTCTAGAGGGGCTGGAGGCTGCAGGCAAGGCTCGGGTACTGGTGACCAATGCCCACCAGAAAGCGATCGATCTGAAGATGGGACGCACGCGTCTGGCAGGCCATTTCGACCGAATCGTCTGCGCCCACGAGCTGGGACTGCCCAAGGAGGACCCCGGCTTCTGGCATCGCTTCCACGCCCTGCTGCCCTTCGATCCCGAGCGCACCCTGTTCGTCGACGACAGCCCGAAGGTGCTCGCTGCTGCGCGTCACTACGGCATACGCTGGCTGCTCGCGGTTCTCAAGCCGGATACCCGGGGGCCGGAGCGCCCGGTGACCGAGTTCGAGGCGATTCGCGATTTCTCGGAGCTGTTGCCGGTTGCCTAGACTTGCGTGCTCTTGTGGTCGTAGCGGCCCTCACCCAGCAGGCGAGTCTCCCAGGCTTCCAAGACTGTCGGCAAACCCATGATTCGTCAGGCGCCCGAAGCGGTCAACGGCCGTTTCTAGCGTCCCGGTTTGTGACGTCGCCGGCCGTGGCCGGAGCTGCCGCCGGCCCCGCCTTCGTGGCTCTGCGCTCGGCCCGCGGGACCGCGTCCCGTGTGGCGATCGTTGCGGGGGCGATGCTCCGGTCGGACCCGGCTCCCGGGCTCTATCTGGGCCAATAGCTCCGGGGCGACCGGTTGGATGGGGATCTTGTGCCCGATGTAGGTCTCAATGTCGGGCAGTGAGAAGGCGTAGGTCTCGCAGGCGAAGCTGATCGCATCTCCACTGGCCCCGGCCCGAGCCGTGCGGCCTATGCGGTGGACATAGTCCTCCGAGTCTTCGGGCAGGTCGAAATTGATCACGTGGGAGACGTCGGGTACGTGGAGCCCGCGGGCGGCCACGTCGGTGGCGACCAGCACGGGTAGCTCGCCACCCTGGAAGCTTCTGAGCAGTGACAGCCGCTTGCGCTGGGGCACATCACCGGAGAGCAGGGCGGTGTGGAAGCCATTGCCTTCGAGATAGCCCCAGACTTGATCGGCGGCGCGTTTGGTATTGACGAAGACGATGGTGCGTCGCGCCTCTAGCTGGCGCAGCAATCCGATCAGAAGGCGGATCTTCTCCTCGTTGGCGGTCATGTAGCAGGTCTGGGAGACCTTGTCGACGGTGACCTTGTCGGGCTCGATCGCCACCGTTCGGGGGTTGTTCATGTGCTCGTAGGCGAGCTCGGTGACCCGGTAGGAGAGGGTGGCCGAGAAGAGCATCCCCAGGCGGCGCTCCGGCTTGGGCATGCGCCGCAGCACATAGCGGATGTCCTTGATAAAGCCGAGATCGAACATCCGGTCGGCCTCGTCGAGGATGACCACCTGCACCGCCTTGAGGTCGAATATGCCTTGCTTGAAATAGTCGATCAGGCGCCCGGGGGTCCCAATCAGCAGGTCGACGCCGGCTTTGAGTTGGTTGCGCTGCTGGTCGTAACCGGTTCCGCCGTAGACCACGCCCAGCTGGAAGTCGATGTGCTGGCCGAGCGCCTCGGCGTCTTTGTGGATCTGCACCGCCAGCTCCCGGGTCGGCGCCAGGATCACCGCCCGCGGCTGGGTCGGCCGGCGATCGGCCTGGGCCGGATGGGTGATCAAATGCTGGAGGGTGGCGACCAGGAAGACGGCGGTCTTGCCCGTTCCCGTCTGGGCTTGTCCCGCGATGTCGTGCCCGGCCAGTGCGACCGGCAGCGCCTCGGCTTGGATCGGTGTGCAGTATTCGAAGCCGGCCTCACGCAATCCGTCGAGGATCCGGGGGTCCAGCTGGAGAGTGTCGAATCGGGTGCTCGAGAGGTGAGTTTCGCTCATGGCCGGCTAAGGATACAGCATTCCGTCCGTTTGGACTTGAAAACTTGTCGGCCTTGCGTTGCAATGCGACTCTTCAGGTCGCATTATGCCCCATCATCGTGGCTGTCGCTCCGTAGACGCGACCGTCCCGATGTCGCATGCGAGGCCCCATGCCCCGGCTGTGCTTCCCCAGGTGTTTGGAGATCCCAGGTGAGTGATCAGATCGTTCATGTGACGGATGATAACTTCGAGACCGAAGTGCTGAATTCGAGCGAGCCGGTGCTGGTGGATTACTGGGCGGACTGGTGCGGTCCCTGCAAGATGATCGCTCCGGTGCTGGATGAGATCGCCGACGAGTACAAGGGGCGGGTCAAGGTGGCCAAGCTGAACATCGACGAGAACCCGAGCACGCCGCCGCGTTACGGGATCCGCGGGATCCCGACCCTGATGCTGTTCAAGAGCGGCGATGTCGAGGCCACCAAGGTGGGGGCCGTCTCCAAGTCCCAGCTGACGGCCTTTATCGACAACAACCTTTGAGCGGGGGTCGCTGCGTCTTGTCGAAAGCACTGGACGCGCCCCGCCAAGATGCTAGACTACGACAAATGCGCCGCCCAGCATAGAGGCAGGGCGCTCCCAGCCTGAAACCCCACAAATTCTAGCCAGCCTGCACCGAGGCCGGCGGCCTGGGTCTTTCCCTACCCGTTTCGTCTCCCGACTGAAAGTCAATCGCCGACTAAGCCATGAATCTTACCGAACTGAAGACCATGCCCATGCCCGATCTGGTTGCGCTCGCGCAGTCCATGAGCCTCGAAGGCATGGCCAGGTCGCGCAAGCAGGACCTGATCTTCGCCATCCTGAAGGCCCAGGCCAAGAAGGGTGAGGACATCTACGGCGACGGCGTGCTGGAGATACTCCAGGATGGCTTCGGCTTTCTGCGGGCTGCGGACAGCTCCTACCTGGCCGGCCCCGACGACATCTATGTCTCCCCGAGCCAGATCCGGCGGTTCAATTTGCGCACGGGCGACACCATCTCGGGCAAGATCCGCCCCCCCAAGGACGGCGAGCGCTATTTCGCGTTGCTCAAGGTCAACGACATCAACTTCGACCGGCCCGAGAACGCCAAGAACAAGATCCTGTTCGAGAACTTCACACCTCTGTTCGCCAACCAGCGCCTGGAGCTGGAAATAGGAAACGGCAGCACCGAGGACATTACCGCCCGCACCATCGATCTGGTCTCGCCTATCGGGAAAGGCCAGCGCGGTCTGATCGTTTCGCCTCCCAAGGCGGGTAAGACCATGATGCTGCAGAACATCGCTCACTCCATCGAGCACACTCATCCCGAGTGCTATCTGATCGTCCTGTTGATCGACGAGCGGCCCGAGGAGGTGACCGAGATGTCTCGCTCGGTGCGCGGCGAGGTGATCTCTTCCACTTTCGACGAGCCGGCGACCCGCCATGTGCAGGTGGCCGAGATGGTCATAGAGAAGGCAAAGCGGCTGGTCGAGCACAAGAAGGATGTGGTCATCCTGCTCGACTCCATCACACGCCTGGCCCGCGCCTATAATACGGTGATCCCCTCCTCGGGCAAGGTGCTCACAGGCGGCGTGGACGCCAACGCCCTGCACAAGCCCAAGCGCTTCTTCGGGGCCGCGCGCAACATCGAGGAGGGGGGCAGCCTCACGATCCTGGCCACCGCGCTGATCGATACCGGCTCGCGCATGGACGATGTCATCTACGAGGAGTTCAAGGGTACGGGCAACATGGAGATCCACATGGACCGGCGCATCGCCGAGAAGCGGATCTTTCCCTCCATCAACATCAACCGCTCCGGCACCCGGCGCGAGGAGCTGCTGATGAAGCCGGACGATCTGCAGAAGATGTGGATCCTGCGCAAGATCTTGCACCCCATGGACGAGCTGGCGGCAATGGAGTTTCTGCACGACAAGCTCAAGGCTACGAAGACGAACGGCGAATTCTTCGACTCGATGAAGAAGTAGCCCTGCGTCCACCGACCGCTGAGTGCGGGTTGGAATTGCCCCATGTCCAGTCGCCTCTCGCCCGGACCATGAAAGCGATGATCCTTGCCGCGGGTCGGGGCGAGCGCTTGCGGCCCCTCACCGACCATCTGCCCAAGCCTCTGCTTGCTGTCGGGGGAAGGCCCCTGATCGAGCACCAGGTCCGCGCCCTGGTCGCGGCGGGCTTCACCCAGCTGGTGATCAACCACGCTTATCTTGGCGAGCGGATCGAGGCCGCCCTGGGCGACGGCGCTCTCTGGGGGGCGCAGATCACCTATTCCCACGAGCCGCAGGCGCTGGAGACAGGTGGCGGCCTCTTCAACGCGCTTCCGCTGCTGGGGAGCGACCCCTTCGCCGTGGTCAACGCCGATGTCTGGACCGATCTGGATTATCGTTTGCTGCAGCGCCCCCCGGATGGCCTGGCCCATCTCTTGCTGGTGGACAACCCGGCGCACCATCCCGGCGGGGATTTTGCCCTGATCGACGGCTTGGCCCGAAACCGGGGTGAGCCTCGCTACACCTTCAGCGGCATCGGCGTCTACCGGCCGGAGCTGTTCGACGGCTGCGAGCCGGGGGCCTTTCCCTTGGCGCCGTTGCTGCGGGCGGCCTGTGACATCGGGCGGGTGAGCGCCTGGCACCACGCGGGGCGGTGGATGGATGTGGGCACCGCCGAGCGGCTGCGTCAGGTCGATGCCTTGCTGAGCCCGCCCCAGGTGGGAAGGAGTGCTTACTGATGGGCCAGGAGATAGGCGAGAGCCGCTTTTCCGTCTCCGACTTCGCAGAGTTCGAGCGACGCCTGGCGATGGAGACGGAACTCCTGGAGGCCTGGCTGGGCGACCGGGCGTTCAGCGTCTCGCCCCCGATGGGCGGGTTCGAGCTGGAGGCCTGGCTGGTGGACGCCGAGGCCCGTCCCGCAGGGGTGAACGAGCGGTTTCTCGCTCGTCTCGATGATCCTCTGGTGGTCTCCGAGCTAGCCAGATTCAACGTCGAGCTCAACGGCGCGCCCCAGCGATTGGAAGGCGACGCCCTGACACGCCTGCACGGCTCGCTGCACGCCCTGATGGGGCGCTGCCAGCAAGTGGCTGGCGAGCTGGCATGCCGCATCGCCATGGTAGGCATACTGCCCACCGCTCGTAACACGGATTTCAGCCTGGCCAGCATGTCCCCCCTCCAGCGCTACGCGGCGCTCAACGAGCAGGTGCTCCGCTTGCGTCGCGGTAGTCCCGTGGTGGTGGACATCAAAGGGGTGAATCGCCTTCGCATGACTCACCACGATGTCATGCTCGAGGCCGCGGCCACCTCCTTCCAGGTCCACCTCAAGGTGGATGCGGCCCACGCGGCCCGTTACTGCAATGCCTCCAAGATCCTCTCGGCACCCATGGTTGCGGTGGCGGCCAACTCCCCCTTCCTCTTCGATCACGACCTTTGGGCAGAGACCCGAGTGCCCCTGTTCGAGCAGTCGGTGTCGGTGGGCGGCACCGATCATGTCCAAAGGGTCACCTTCGGGCTGGGCTACGTGGGCGAGAGTATCCTGGAGTGCTTCACCGCTAACCGCGACCGTTTTCCCGTGCTCTTGCCTCATTTGATGGACGAGCCCCCGGAGAGCCTGGCGCACCTGCGGCTGCACAACGGCACCATCTGGCGCTGGAACCGCCCCTTGATCGGCTTCGATTCGGACGGCACGCCCCATCTCAGGATCGAGCATCGGGTGGTGCCGTCGGGGCCGACGGTGAGCGATTCCATCGCCAATGCAGCCCTGTACTTCGGGGCCGTCCAGGCGCTGGCCTGTCGTGAGACACCGCCCGAGGGGGAGCTGGCATTCGAGGTGGCCCGGCACAATTTCTACGAGGCGGCGCGCCAAGGCTTGGATGCCCGGGTAACCTGGCTGGACGGTACCCGGATGTCCATGCGGGAGCTGTGTCTGGAGGAGATCCTGCCCCTGGCCGGGCGAGGTCTGGCCGAGCTGGGCATCAGCGAGAGCGAGATCGGGGATTGGCTGGGCGTGGTGGAGGGGAGGCTGGTCTCCGGGCAAAATGGCGCGATCTGGCAGCGTCGCTTCCTGGCCCGCTACGGGCCCGATTTTCGGCGCTTGGTCGAGGCCTATCTGGAGCGCCAGCTCACGGACCTGCCGGTTCACGAGTGGACGCTCTGAACGACCCTGCGACTCAGCATGAGACTACGCGAGATCGACCATTTCTCCGAGGCGCTGCTCCGGGCCGAGGCCCCCGAGCTGGCGGGTCAGCTCGGGGGACCGACGCTGATCCACCTGCCGGGCCGACGTGAGTCGCCGCTGTTTGTCTCGGTGCTCACCCATGGCAACGAGACCACCGGCTGGACGGCAGTCCGCGCGCTGCTGGATCGCTACCGCGAGAGCCCCGGGCACTATGCCTTGCCCCGCGCGCTGAGCCTGTTCATTGCCAACGTGGAGGCGGCCGCCCGTGGTCTGCGTCACCTGGACGGTCAGCCGGACTACAACCGGGTCTGGCCGGGAAGCGAGCGCCCCGAGACCCCCGAGCACCGGCTGATGCAGCGGGTGGTGGACGCCATGGCCGCTCGGCGCGTCTTCGCCAGCGTGGATGTCCATAATAATACCGGGCTCAATCCGCACTATGCCTGCGTCAACGTCATCGACAACCGTTTCCTGCATCTGGCGGCGATGTTCAGTCGCACGGTGGTCTACTTTCTGCGCCCACGAGGGGTCCAGTCCATGGCCATGGCCCGGCTCTGCCCCGCGGCTACCCTGGAGTGCGGAAAGGTCGGCCACCGTCGTGGAGCCGAGCATGCCCTGGAGTTCCTGGATGCCTGTCTGCACCTCTCGGAGCATCCCGTCCATGGCATGTCGGCCCACGACATCGATCTCTTCCACACGGTGGCGACGGTGAAGGTAGCGCCCGGGGTCAGCTTTGGTTTCGGCGGCAACGGGGTGGACCTGGAGCTGGCGCCCGACATCGACCGATTGAATTTTCGTGAGCTGCCCAGTGGGACCAGCCTGGGACGACTCCGCGGGGGCCTGGGCTTCGGCGTCGAGGTCCGCGACGAGCAAGGCATGGACACCACGGAGCGGTTCTTCTATCTCGAAGGCGGGGAGATCAAGGTCCGTCAGCCGGTCATGCCTTCCATGCTGACCACCGATCATCGGGTCGTTCGCCAGGATTGCCTGTGTTATCTGATGGAGCGCTTCGACGCCCATCTGCCCTGAGCGTCCGTCTCGCTCACAGCTTATCGGCGTTCTCCGCCGCCTTACCGACGATCTCCTCGTAAAGACGCACCAGCTTGACGAACAGGTGCTGGCATTCGGGGATGTCCTCCAGCTCATGGACATTGTGTCGCGCGTCTTCCATGACCTGCTCGAGAAATGCAAACTCGTCTTCCCGCAGCGCCCCCCCTTGATCGACGTGTGCCTTGATATCCATCATGCGCGGTAGCCGCTGCTTCTCGAAGCGCTCCACCAGTGCGACCATAATGCCTTCTTTGTCACGGCCACTGGTCATCGACCAAGTCCTCCACACAAATCCAGATAGTGATGTTCTGAATAGGTCAGCGCCTCACCCGTGCAGGAAGAGAACCGATTTCGCGGTGATCTCCGACTGCGGCAGCAGCTCGCTTCGCGGGAAGCGCACCAGAGCGGCGATCCGAGGCTCTTGCGAAGTGATGAGAATCTCCGAGACAAACAGATCCTTGCCGGGGGCTTCGGGGTCGTCCACCTTGATGCTCATCTGATCCAGGCGCAGATGAACCACGGAGCTGCTGATGAAGCGGCCGGGGTTGTTCAGGATATTGCAGGCGAAATGGAGATAGTCTTCCAGGGTGAGAAACCGCAGGTCGGTTTGCGCAAGGCTGCTCTCGATCTCCCGGATCTGCATCGCGATGGGAGTGTCGCGGGTATCGGTATCCTCGCTCCATCGTGACTCGGGCAGCTCGCTGCGCAGCATTCTGAGGCGGTTCTCCAGGTCCAAGACGCGCCGCTTCGCATTGTTGCCGCTCTGCTTAATGTGTGCGAGAAGGGCATTGAAGATGCAGCACTTCAGCGCTTGCCTGGCGTCGGCTTCGTCGATGCCAGGGGCATACACCCGATGCCCGACGAAGTTCACTGCGGTCTGCAACACCTCCCGTCGCAGGGTATCTCCGACCAGGGCGGTCCCAAGCGTCTGCTTCTCCTCCTTGTGCACGCACAGCAGCACGCAGCACTCCGCCGAATGAGGATGGGCCTCGAACAGGTCGCGGACCTCCTGGCTTTGGCTGAACACCTCCCGCATGTGCTGTGGATTGACGAAGAAGGCCCGGACCCTCGGGTCACTGTGGAAGCTTTCCTGGGAGCAGGGGAAGAGTGCGGGGATGCCTTCGGCTAGCTCGTCGATGTGCCGGAAGGTGGTGGCGACCGGACTCTTGAGCCGTCTCGCATAACCCGGGATGGCCCGCAGGCGGGGAAAAGTCTTGTCCACGACGTACTCGATCGCATCGCTCAGCATGCCGGCACAGTTGGGGCCGGAATCGGCCGTCTCGTTCCAGGTACCGAAGTGTCCGCGAAATCGGTGGAAGACCTCTTGCAGGAATGCCATCGCCATCCTCTCGATTGTGACTGTGCCATGATAGTTCATCCTTCATCCTTTGGACATCACGCTCTCCGGGTATTCCCGACCTCGTAATCGCTTCGGTGCTCAACCCCCGGTATAATCAAACGCTTTTTCCCAGCTTCGGACCCAGCCCATGCAAGCCCAATTCTCCAAAGACTCTGCCGCCGAGATTCGCGCCTTGCTGGGGCGGCGCATCCTGATTCTCGACGGGGCCATGGGGACCATGATCCAGCGCCACAAGCTCGGGGAGGTGGACTATCGGGGCGAGCGTTTCGCGGATTGGCACCTGAGCCTCAAGGGGATGAACGACCTGCTGGTGCTGACTCAGCCGCAGATCGTCCAGGGCATCCATGAGCAGTACCTGGAGGCCGGGGCGGACATCATCGAGACCGACAGCTTCAACGCCACGGCCAGTGACCTGGCCCGCTATGGTCTGTCGGAATTGGCCTTTGAGCTGAACCGGACCGCTGCCGGCCTGGCGCGCTCGGCCGCCGACGCGTTCACAACCCAGGAGCGCCGTCGATTCGTCGCCGGGGTGCTGGGCCCCAACCAGAAGACGGCTTCGGTCTCGGTGGACGTGGAAGATCCGGGTGCGCGTACCATTACCTTCGCGGAGCTGGTGGGAGACTACACCGAGGCGGCCAGGGGGCTGATCGAGGGCGGGGCCGACATCCTGCTGATCGAGACCATCTTCGACACCCTGAACGCCAAGGCCGCGGTGTTTGCCCTGGAGGCCTTGTTCGAGCGTACCGGCCATCGCTTGCCCGTGATGATCTCAGGCACCATTACGGACGAGTCCGGCCGCACCCTCACAGGTCAGACCACCGAGGCCTTCTACAACTCGCTTCGCCATGCCCGTCCTCTGTCCATCGGTCTCAACTGCGCCCTGGGTCCGGACAAGCTGCGTCAGTATGTCGAGGAGATGAGTCGGGTCAGCGAATTCCCGGTCTCGGCCCATCCGAACGCAGGTCTGCCCAATGAGCTGGGGGAGTACGACCTGGACGCCGAGCACATGGCCGCCTACATCGCCGAGTGGGCCGACAGCGGATTTCTGAATATCGTGGGTGGCTGCTGCGGCACCACGCCCCTGCACATACGGCGCATCGCCGAGGCTGTCGCCGGCAAGCCCCGGCGGCGCATTCCCGAGATACCGCCGGCCTGCCGCCTGTCCGGGCTGGAGCCCTTCAACATCGACGGTGCCCAGAACTTCGTCAACATCGGCGAGCGGGCCAACATCACTGGATCGGCCCGGTTCAAGCGTCTTATCCTGGAGGAAGACTACGAGACGGCGCTGCAGATCTGCGCCGAGCAGGTGGAGAGCGGCGCCCAGGTGGTGGATGTGAACATGGACGAGGGCATGCTCGATGGCGCGCCCGCTATGCGCCGCTTTCTCAACTTGATGGCCGGCGAGCCGGATATCGCCCGCGTGCCCTTCATGATCGACTCCTCCAAGTGGGAGATCCTCGAGGCCGGGCTGCAGTGCGTGCAGGGAAAGCCCATCGTCAACTCCATCTCGCTCAAGGGCGGCGAGGAGGATTTTATCCGCCAGGCCCAGCTGTGCCGACGCTATGGCGCGGCGGTGATCGTCATGGCCTTCGACGAGCAAGGCCAGGCCGACAACCTGGAGCGCCGCAAGCGGATCAGCGCCCGGGCCTACCGCATCCTCACCGAGCAGGTGGGCTTGCAGGCCGAGGACATCGTCTTCGACCCCAACATTCTCACGATCGGCACAGGGATCGAAGAGCACGCACTTTACGGCGAGCACTTCATCGAGGGCGTGCGCTGGATCAAACAGAATCTACCCGGGACCTTGACCAGCGGGGGGGTGTCCAACGTCTCCTTCTCCTTCCGCGGCAACAATCCCGTGCGTGAGGCCATACACGCGGTCTTTCTCTACCATGCCATCCGCGCGGGTCTGGACATGGGCATAGTCAATGCCGGCCAGCTGGCGGTCTACGACGAGGTGCCCGAGGAGCTGCGAGATGCCATCGAGGACGTCATCTTCAACCGCCGTCCCGACGCCACCGACCGACTCATCGACATGGCGCCCAAGTACAAGGGCGAGGGCAGCGCCGTCGAGACCAAGCAGGATGCGCAGTGGCGCAGCTGGCCCGTCATCAAGCGCCTGGAGCATGCCCTGGTCAAGGGCATCGCGGAGTTTGTGGAGGCCGATACCGAAGAGGCGCGCCGACAGTCCGAGCGACCCCTGCATGTGATCGAAGGCCCGCTGATGGACGGCATGAACGTAGTCGGCGACCTGTTCGGTGCGGGCAAGATGTTCCTCCCCCAGGTGGTCAAGTCCGCCCGGGTGATGAAGAAGGCCGTGGCCTATCTCGAGCCCTATCTGGAGGCGGAGAAGGCCGCGCTGGCCGAGGCGGGCACCTTGCAGACTCGGGGCCGCATCCTCATGGCCACGGTGAAGGGCGACGTCCACGACATCGGCAAGAACATCGTCGGGGTGGTCCTGCAGTGCAACAACTACGAGGTCATCGACCTGGGCGTCATGGTGCCCGCGGAGAAGATCCTGCAGACCGCGCGCGAGCGCCAGGTGGACATCATCGGGCTGTCCGGGTTGATCACCCCGTCCCTGGACGAGATGGTGCATGTCGCTCGGGAGATGCAGCGCCAGGGCTTCACTTTGCCCCTGATGATCGGTGGCGCGACCACCTCCAAGGCCCACACCGCGGTCAAGATCGAGCCCGGATACCAGGGCCCGTGCGTCTATGTGGCCGATGCCTCCCGAGCGGTCGGCGTGGCCAGCAGTCTGCTGTCCGAGACCCAGTGCGGCCCTTTGGTCGCGGCGGTGCGTGCCGAGTATCGGGAGATCCGAGCCCGCCGGGCGGGCAAGGATGAGACACGGGATTTGGTGACCATAGAAGAGGCCCGCGCCAGTCCTACGCCCATCGACTGGGATGCCTATGAGCCGCCCGTCCCGGCCCAGCCGGGGGTTCGTGTGCTGGATGCTCCCATTGCGGGGCTGACCCCTTTCATCGACTGGACCTTCTTCTTCCACGCCTGGCAGCTGAAGGGACGTTTCCCCAGGATACTGGACGATCCGGAGAAGGGTGAGGAGGCGCGCAAGCTCTTTACCGACGCTCAGTCGATGCTGGAGCGGGTCATCGCCGAGGGCTGGCTCCGGGCCCGCGCGGTGGTCGGCCTCTTTCCGGCCAACGCCGTGGGTGACGATATCGAGGTCTATCGGGACGAATCTCGTGAGCCGGTGCTCACCACCTTCCATAACCTGCGCAAGCAGGGTCGGCAGCCTGTCGGTAAGTACAACGAGTGTCTGGCGGACTTCGTCGCGCCCAAAGCCGGCGGCAAGGCGGATTATATCGGTGCCTTCGCCTGTACCGCGGGCGTCGGGATCGACGAGAAGCTGACCGAATTCGAGGCCGACCACGACGACTACCGTGCCATCATGCTCAAGGCCCTGGCGGACCGCCTTGCCGAGGCCCTGGCCGAATGGCTGCACCGGGAGATACGGACCCGATACTGGGGCTATGCTCCCGACGAGACCCTGGACACCGACGCGCTGATCGCCGAGCAGTACCGCGGCATCCGCCCCGCGATCGGCTATCCCGCCTCCCCGGACCACACCGAGAAGGACCTGCTTTGGCAGCTTCTGGATGCGCAGTCCAATACCGGTATCTGGCTGACCGAGTCCAAGGCGATGGTGCCGACTTCCGCGGTGAGCGGTCTCTATTTCGCCCACCCCCAGGCCAGATATTTCGCCGTGGGCAAGCTTAACAAGGATCAGGTCGCGGACTACGCCGCCCGCAAGGGGATGGCTCTGGCCGACATCGAGAAGTGGTTGGGGCCGAATCTGGCCTATGAGTCCGCGGGGTGACCCTGGTGCTGGCCGTGACGGTGCTCGGTCTGAAGCTGCGCTATGCGTGGCGCCATAGGAAGCAAACACCCTAGCCCTGCCTCCACCTCTCCAGAATTCCCAGACAGGCATGGGTGATCTCTCGGGCGCGGACATCGGAGTCCGCCTCCGCGTAGCAACGAAGCTCCGGCGCGTTTCCGGACGGACGGAGGTGCACGATCTCTCCGCTCTGAAAGGTGATGCGCAGGCCGTCGGTGGTATCCATGTCGTCCACAGGCCCGAACAGACCCCCAAATGCCGACTCCACCGCCCGTTTGTTATTTGCTGGGTCTTGGGAGCACAGGTCTTGAATCCTTGAGCGGCTGAGCTCGGTGGGGAACTCCTTGAGTCGGTCGCTGGCGGTGAAACGGGGGGGAAGCTGATCGAGGAGCGCCGACACGGGTACCCTTCGGGCGCGGGCGTCACCGAGTAGGGCGAGCACCACGATCACGGCGTCGCGTGTCGGCAGGGGGGAGAGGGTGCGGCCATCGGCTTTGACCGGGCTGGCGGTGAGAAACCCCCCATTGGCCTCGTAGCCCACCACGCAGCGGCCACCACCGGCTACTTCCTCGGCCATGCCTTCGATCACGTAGGGCGAGCCGATACGGGTGCGCCGCACCGACAGAAACCAGCCGCATTTCTCCACCGCGGAGTTGCTGCTGACAGGGGTGACTACCCGGTCTGCCCCGAGGGAGCGGGCACAGAGAATGCCCGCTACGTCGCCCCGTAGCCAGCGGCCCTGTTCATCCGCGACCAGCGGGCGATCAGCGTCGCCGTCGGTGCTCACCAAGGCGTCCAGCCGGTGAATCGGCGTCCATTGGCGGGCCAGCTCCATGTCTTCGGCGCGTACGGCTTCGGTATCCACGGGAATGAACCGATCCGAGCGTCCCAGGGGGATCGCTTCGGCGCCGAGTCCCCGCAGTATCTCTCCGAGCAGGTCCCGGGCGACGCTGGAGTGTTGGTAGACGCCGACCCGCAGCCCGCGCAGCCAACCGTCGGGAAAGAAGTCCAGATACCTGGCTCTATAGGCACGTGCCGCCGACCTGTCGATTGGGGGAAGGGTATCGCTTTTCGCCAAGCAGTCGTCGGCGTCGAACCGGTTGGCGGGCAGGGCGACCCGCTGCGCCCGCATGCCCTGCTCGTCCTCCTTGAGGATCTCGCCGAGCGCGGTGTTGAACTTGATGCCGTTGCGATCATCCGGGATGTGGCTTCCAGTGACCATGACAGAGGCCATGCCTTGCTGCGTTCCGTAAAAGGCTACCGCGGGTGACGGCAGAAAGCCGCAGTTGATCACCCGGCATCCGGCGTCCCGGGCAGCGGCGGCGACTGCGCTCATGATGCGGGGCGTGCTGGGTCTCAGATCACCGCCCAGGGCCAGTCCTCGCGGCTGACCCCAGCGGGCCGTCACGTATTGCAGGAACGCGGCCGCATAGGCGTAGCAGACGCGGTCTGTCATCGCTGCCACTTGGCCTCGAGTTCCGCTGGTGCCGAAGCCGACACCGCTATCGCGCATCAGCTGCGCCATCTCAACCGACTGTGACTCTCCGCTCATCATCCTAGAAACCGCAGTTGGACGGCCGCCAGGGTGCGTGCGGCGTGGTGTCTGGCAAGGCACAACGAGGCGGAATAGTTCATCTATTCCAACGAGTTGTAACGCCGCCAGGCGCCGCGCCGCGCGTGCCCTGGTGGTCGTAGCGCCCCTCACCTCGCGGGTGAGTCCCAGATTGCTCAATATCGATCAGCAAACCAATCACTTGCTAGCCACTCGAAGCGGTCAACTGCGGTTTCTAGGATCATCCTAGGATGATACCTCCTCCGGAGCGAAGGCATTGTATACCCGTCCCACGTGGGTTCTCGGCCGGTTGCGGCTCGAAAACTCGGGCCGAAGCGCACTAGAGCCAGTGCTGCCGGCTCGTCTACACTATCCGGCGAAACACGCTCGACCAGAAGGCACACGAGAGAGAGGAGAGAGATCAATGCATGAGAGAAGCGTCATTGCCGCCTCGGTGGGGGCGATTCTGCTGGCACAGGCCGGACTGGCCGGCGCGAGCAGCCAAGAAGGCAGCGCGCCGGCAGCGGATTCGCTCCCGCCGGCAGTGGCCCCAGACCTCCATAGGGGTTCGGGTAGCCCGCTGATCTCCCCGAAAGAGCAGGCTATGCATCGGGCGAAGATGCGCCATATGTCTGTGGAGGAGCGCAACGCTTATCGCGACGAGCAATACGCCAAGCTGCGCGAGCGCGCTGAGGCCCGGGGCATGTCGCTGCCCGAGACGGCGCCCTGGAACGATCCGTTCCGCGAGCGTAAGCCGGGTATGACCGAGGCTGAGCGAAAGGAGTTTTTCGAAACCCTGCGCTCCCTGGAGCCCGAGCAGCGCAGTGTCTTTCTGGCCGAGCAGCACCAGAAGATGATCTCCGAGCTTGAGAGTTCTATGCCCCCTAGGCCGGAGTTTCCTGCCATGCCTGCGCCGCCGCCCCCGCCTCCAACACCCCCAGGGCTTCTTGCTGTGCCCGTGCCTCCGCCGCCGCCTATTGCGCCGGAGTCGCCTGGGAAGCCTGAGTCGGCAGCCCAGCCCGCGACGACCGCCCAGCCCGAGGCAGAAGCCCAGCCCGAGGCGGCAGCCCCGCCCGAGGCGGCAGCCCCGCCCGAGGCAGAAGCCCAGCCCGAGGCGGCAGCCCCGCCCGAGGCAGAAGCCCAGCCCGAGGCGGCAGCCCCGCCCGAGGTAGCAGCCCCGCCCGAGGCAGCAGCCCCGCCCGAGGCAGCAGCGCAGCCCGAATCCGCTACGCCGCCCGAGTCGGCTGCCCTGCCCAAGCCCCCTGCGATGCCGCAGCCCCCGGGACCCCCCGGCTACAGCGCCGCTGGCGAGGACGAGTGGACGAGCCTGCACCGTCGGATGGCGCGTATGACGCCTGAAGAGCGTGATGCCTACCGCATGGAGCATTACGCTCGACTGCGGGAGGTGGCCAAGGCCGCAGGAATTGAGCTGCCCGAGAATCCGCCCTGGCGTTTGTCGCCCGAGGAGCGGGCCAAGCAGAGAGCGGAGGAGATGGATGCAGAGTGGGAGGCCTTCCGCGGGTCTATGCCCGCCGAGCCTCCGTTGCACTGGCGGCCCATGCCGTCTGCCCCTTGGAGTGGTCAGTACGAGGGTGGGGAGACCTATCCCATGGGCGATCGGTGGAGCTACCCCATGGAGGATCCGTGGAGCTACCCTGGCGGACCGGGGGTCCAGGACGTTGGGCCTGCACCTTATCCGGATTACGGCCCTACGCCTTACGGCGACTATGGCCCGGCGCCCTACGGCGATTACGGGCGCGCGCCCTACGGCGATTACGGGCCTGCCCCCCACGGGGAATACGGGCCTGCGCCCTACGGGGATTATGGTCCTTGGGACTATCCCGACTACGGCACCGATCCCTGGGGCCGCTATCCGCGCTGAGCCTCGTTCCTGGGGCTGCGTCCAAGGGAGCGCCGATTCTTTCGGCGTCTCCGGGGTGGCGCTCGCTCAGGTCTTCTCCCGGGCCTGCCCTTCCAGGGCCCGGGCTTCTTCGCGCCCCAGGTAGCGCCAGGGATTGGGGATCAGACCTGGTACCCGCTTTCGATAGGTCTCGTAGATCTTGCCGTGGCACGCAATCAGGTTGCCTTCCTCTAGTTAGTCGTGAGCCGAGCGCGAAACAGGCTGTGACCAGGTAGGCGGTGAGCAGCAGGGCCGGGTCCAGAGGACCACCAGGCCCAGGCTGTACCAGGGATGGCGCACAAATCGGTGAAGCGGGGAGATCCGAAGCACCTCCTGGTCCTCCACTCGCGTTACCCGACACCGCCATTGGCGAAGTCCGAGAAACTCCAGGCCATCATAGAAGCGCAAAGACCAGACGAATCCCAATAGGGCGAGCAGCCCAAGACCGTTCATCACCCAGCCAGCCGATCCCTCCCAGCTCCAAATCAGGTCGCCGCGAAACGCCCACATCAGTCCGACCGGGAGGGCCAGGAGTCCGATCGCCACCAGATTGAAGCCTAGTCTGTAGGCAGGCATCCACTCCAGGTGATGGGTGGCTATTCGGCGTTTGATCCACAGGGATGCGAGCAGCGAATGGATTGCGAAATAGAAGAGCCAGGCGGTGGCGAGCAGGATGGCCTGCGGGTTGGTCATGGGTTTGGGCCTGAAGGGTCTGAGGGTTGCAGGGGGTTTATGGGGGACGCTTGCCCAACCTTCAGCGGTAATGGGAGTGGCGGAGTGGTGACGGTCAAGGGGCTCTTCCGAAACTCGTAGGCGCTGTCTTTGGCGCGCCGTTCCTCGGACTGCGATGGTCCACGGAGTCTAAACGAACGCGGTGCTTGTCATCTCTGGCGCAGCTCCCGTGTTTACGATTTGAACCCAGTCTCGCCATCCATGGCGAGCCGTTCCTCGGACTGCGACGGTTCACTGGACCGTCGGTTCCTCGTCACCCATGTTGGTCGTTCGGCCGCGCAAAGGTCCACCGGACCTTTCCGTGTCCCGCCTCACTTTCGCAATGGGCCTGCTATGACCCGCCGGCGGGCCTTGTCACACACCCTGCAGGACGCACGCTGCACCCCGTCCAACTGCCTTTTCCAGGATGATGCCGATTCCCAGAGGTGCTGCGCCTTACTGGCTGACCTTGATCACGAGTCCCGCGATCCCGTTGGCCTTCAGGCGGGCGTGCAGGTCATAGGCCTGCCGGCGCGTGTAGGGGCCGCTACGTACCCGATGAAAGCTCTGCTTGCCGTCGATGGTGACCTTCTGGATCTCCGCTTGGACGCCAAGCAGTGCCAGGCCGGCCTTGAGTCGCTCGGCATCGGCATGGCTGGCGAAGGCACCCAATTGCAGCACATAGGACTCGGCGGGCTGCGGGCTGCCTGCGGAGGTGTGTCGTGTTGGTGCCTGTCCGTCGGGCTCCGACTCGGAGACCTCGTCCTGGGGCACGACCACCTCCTGGGCCGGCAGCAGGGTGTAGAAGTCGTAACGGGGCGGCGGCACCTCGGACTTCTTCTTGGCTCCCTTCGCGGCCATCGGGGCGGCATGCTCGGTCTTCCGGCCAGCGGGTGCCTGGGGCCCGAGCTTCAGCCACAGCAGTCCGGACAGGAAGACGCCCAGCACCAGCCCGGATACGAACCAGGTCGGACAGGCCGTAGAGCGAGCACGCCCGGCCTCGGCTCTGCTCTTGTAGTCCCTCGGCATGGCTACATGCTCTCCGGTGCGGAAACCCCCAGCAGGCCCAGCCCATTGCGCAGCACCTGGCGCACGGCCAGGATCAGCTTGATGCGTGCATCTCGAAGCGCCCGGTCGTCCACCAGAAACTGCTGGGCGTTGTAATAGGTGTGGAAGGCGTTGGCCAGCTCCCGCAGATAATGGACCAGCTGATGGGGCTCCTCGCTCAGCGCGGCCTGCTCCACCAGCTCTGCATAGCGGCCGAGCAGCTTCAGGAGCGCCAGCTCGTGCTCGTCCTGTAGCAGGGAGAGGTTCTCGACCCCTTCGGTCGGCTCGATGTCCAAGTCTCTCTCGGCGCCCTGGCGCAGCACGCTGCACACCCGGGCATGGGCGTACTGCACGTAGTAGACAGGGTTGTCGTTGGACTGGGACTTGGCCAGGTCCAGGTCGAAGTCCAGGTGCTGCTCGCACCTGCGCATGACATAGAAGAAGCGTGCGGCGTCTTTGCCGACCTCCTTGCGGAGCTGGCGCAGGGTAACGAACTCGCCAGAGCGGGTGGACATCTGCTGTCTCTCCCCACCGCGATACAGGATGGCGAACTGTACCAGGAGCACGTCGAGGTTGTCCGCTAGCTTGTCCGGGTCGTTTTGGATCTGCAACTGCTCCTCAGGGGTCAGGAGAGACCAAGCCTGATCTCCATAGAGCTTTCGTGCGTCGAAAGTCTGCGCAAGTGCACGTAAAGCGCCCTTGACCCGGGGAACGTAGCCGTGATGGTCAGCTCCCCAAACATCAATGACCCGTTCATATCCGCGCTCGAACTTTTCAAGGTGATAGGCGATGTCGGAGGCGAAGTAGGTGGTCTGGCCATTGTCTCGCACCACCACCCGGTCCTTCTCATCCCCGAAGGTGGTGGAGCGAAACCACCAGGCACCGTCCTGCTCGTAGAGATGGCCGGCCTCGCGCAGCCGGTCGATGGCCTTGTTCACCGCGCCAGACTCGGCCAGAGATCGCTCCGAGTACCACTGCTCGTAAGTGACCCCGAAGTGCTCAAGGTCGTCCCGGATGTCGTCGAGGATGGTGTTCAGACCCAGCTCAAAGACATAACGGTAGCGATTGTCACCGAGCAGCTGCTTGCTGCGCTCGATCAGGGCGTCGATGTGGGTCTCCTTATCGCCGCCGTCCAGCTCGTCGGGCGGCAGGCCTTCGAGCAGCTCGGAGGCGTCATGGCGATAGCTATCGCCGTGCTCCCGGTGCAGGGTGGCGGCTATGTCCCAGACATAGTCGCCCTTGTAGCCGTTGCTGGGGAAGCTCAGCTCCTCGCCGCACAGCTCCAGGTAGCGTAGCCACACGCTGGTGCCGAGTATATCCATCTGGCGGCCCGCATCGTTGACGTAGTACTCCCGATGGACCTGGAAGCCGACGGCAGCGAGCAGATCGGCAACCACGGCTCCATAGGCGGCCCCCCGGCCGTGGCCCACGTGCAGTGGCCCAGTCGGGTTGGCGGAGACGAACTCCACCTGCACCCGCTTGCCCGCCCCCAGATCGCTGCGCCCGAACGAGGGCCCGCGCGCCAGAATCTTCGGCACCAGATCGTGATAGGCGCTCTCGGCCAGGGTGAAATTGACGAACCCGGGGCCGGCTATCTCGACCCGGGCCACCCGGTCGGATCTGGGCAAGGAGGCCACCAGACGCTCCGCCAGGTCCCGGGGTTTCATGCGAGCGGCCTTGGCTAAGACCATGGCGACGTTGCAGGCGAAATCGCCGTAGCGCTCGTCCCGTGCCCGCTCGATCACGGGCTGCGGAATCTGGTCGGCGGGAAGGCTGCCGTCGGCGCCGAGACGCTCCAGGGCGTTGCGCACCAGCTGTTGGATGAGGGATTTCATGTCAGGCCGAGAAGGGACTTCGAAAACGCAAAAGCATACCAGGATTAGGCCCTTCCGTGCGGGTCCGCGGGCTAGGGAGGCGGGTCAGAGCAGCTCCTGGGGATCCACGTCCAGGGACCAGCGCACCCGCCCCGCCGACTTGAGCTCGCACAGCCGGGGAACCCAGCTGGTGAGCAAGGACTGGAGCCTGGGGCGGTGCGGGCTCTGAAAGAGCAGGTGGGCCCGGGTGCGTCCGGCCCGACGCTCCATGGGGGCGGAAACCGGCCCCCAGATATCTATTCCCTCGGCGGCCAGCGGGCGCGCCTGGGCGAGTGCCTCTGCGAGAAACGCCAGGGGTGCGTCTGTGTGGGGCGATTCCGCCCTGAGCAGGGCCTGATAGGCGAAGGGCGGAAGGCCGGCCGCCTTTCGCTCGGCCAGCGCCTGCCCCGCGAAGACGCCATAGCCCCGATGCACGAGCGTCTGGAGGAGGGGATGGCGCGGGTGGCGGGTCTGGATCAATACCTGGCCCGGCCGCTCGGCACGGCCGGCCCGTCCCGCAACCTGTACGATCAGCTGGGCCATGCGCTCGGTTGCCCGGTAGTCCGCCCCCATCAGTCCCTGATCCACGTCCAGTATCCCGACCAGGGTCACCGCGGGAAAGTGGTGGCCCTTGGCCAGCATCTGGGTACCGAGAAGCAGGGAGTGACGTCCCTCTCGGATCTCGGCGAGCAGGGTCTCCAGGCGGCCCTTCAAGCGGGTGCTGTCGCGGTCGACTCGGGCGATGGCCGTGTCCGGAAAGCGCGCCGCGAGCACCTGCTCGAGCCGCTCGGTGCCCTGGCCGACAGGGCGCAGGTCCTTGGCGCCGCAGTCCGGGCATCGAGGGTCTATGCCCCGTTGGGCGCCACAGTGGTGGCACCAGAGCAGGTGCTCGGCCCTGTGAAGGGTCATGCGCGCGTCGCAATGAGGGCATTCCGCGACCCAGCCGCAGGCGTGGCAGGTGAGCACGGGGGCATAGCCACGCCGATTCAGGAAGACCAGCACCTGGTTGCCCTGGGCCAGCTCTTCGCCGATGCGTCGCAGCAGCACCGGCGACATGCCGCCCTCGAGGCGCACCGAGCGGATGTCGATCAGATCCAAACGGGGCGCAGTGGCACCGCCGGCGCGCTCGCTCAGTCGAAGCCGGCGGTAACGTCCCGTCTCCACATTACGCAGGCTCTCCAGGGACGGGGTGGCCGAGCCGAGCAGAACCGGGCAGCCGGCGTGCCTGGCCCTGGCCACAGCCGTGTCCCGGGCAGAGTAGCGAAGTCTGTCTTGCTGTTTGAAAGACAGGTCATGCTCTTCGTCCACCAGCAGCAGACCCAGGTCGGGTAGCGGCGTGAGCACCGCCGAGCGAGTGCCTATGACCAGATCCACCAGCCCTTGGCGGGCATCCAGCCAGGCGCGCGCGCGGCGCCCTTCCGAGAGTCCCGAATGGAGCACGGCCATGGGGCGCAGGATGCGGCGTCTGAAGCGGCGGATCAGCTGGGGCGTAAGCGAGATCTCGGGCACCAGCACCATGGCCCTATGCCCCCTCTGCAGCACTGTCTGCACCAGCGACAGGTAGACCTCGGTCTTGCCGCTGCCCGTCACCCCTTCGAGCAGGAATGCGGCGAAACCGCCCAGGGAGGCGGACACCGCCTGGACGGCCAGGTCCTGGGCTGGGTTGAGTTCGGGGCCTTGGGCCCGGGTATCGTCGGCCACTCCGGCGAGGGTCGGCTGGGGCCGGCAGGGCTCGATCCACCCCTTGCTCGCGAGGGCCCGCAGTGCGGTTCGGCAGTCGCCGAGCACCGACGTCAGCAGGGCTCCGTCCGCTCCCTGGGGATAGCCGCGCAGCAGTCTCAGCACCTCCGCCTGACGGGGAGCCCGGGCGACACGGGTGTCGTCCACCGCCCTTCCGGCCTCGCTGAGCCGCCAGCCCTCGATGCCGATGGCCGGCCATGGCCGACCCTTGCGCAGCCAGGCAGGCAGGGCGGCCGCCAGGGTCTCCCCGGCTGGGTGCTGGTAGTAGTCGGCGACCCAGATTAGCATCTCGAGGTCCGCCTCCGGTAGCAAGGGGAAGGGGTCCAACAGCTGGTCAGCGGGCTTGAGCTTCTGCTCGGGCAGGGCGCTGTTGAGGGATAAGCCCGCCAGTATCCCGATCCTGCTTCCTCGCCCGAAAGGCACTCTCAGGCGTACTCCGGGCTGGAGCCGGGACGGGTCCGTCCCCGCGGGGGGGAGATAGTCGAAAAGGCGATAGAGGGGCACGGGGACGGCCACTCTCAGGACCAGAGGGCAAGTCACGCGGGCTGCTCCGGTTCCGTGTCGGTCTGGGCTGGTCCCGGTTCTTCACAGAAGCTGTGGATAACTTTGTGGACCGACAGTCGGAATCCGCCTCTAGGCCACGGAATTGCTTGGGTGCGCTCAGAACGCAAGATTCTTGAACAACCCTGATATATCTTGAAAAAACAATAAAATACGAGAATTTTCGCGGTTCCTAATGGCTGATTGCTAGGGAATTCCCCTGGCCGTGCCCCAGGGTGCGCGCGTGTGCATAACACATCCCGCATCGAATGAGAACCGCTTCGGCGGTCCTCCGTCGGCCGGCTTGAACCCGTTTCGGATACGGGTATGATCATGCCAACTCGGATATCGGACCCATGGCCGTGCTCGATCAACTAATACTGCGTACGGACGCCTCGGGCCTGCCTCTGGAGTGGATCGACTACCGCCAAGCGGTGAGGCTCTACTTCCTGAGGCAGGTTGCCTACAGCTGTGGAAGTCTGTTGTTCTCGATCCGGGGAGGGGTGAATGCCATCAGCCGCAGACGCTCGTCGATCGATGTCAGCTCCATCCTGGCGACCCGGGGGAATCACCGGGCCCTGGCACGGATGCGCACCGATTACGTGCCGCCGCTCAACAACCGGACCCTGTTTGGGCGCGACGGGCATATATGCCTGTATTGTGGCGAGCGCTTTCCCAAGTCCTGGCTGTCGCGGGATCATGTTACACCGCTCAGTCGTGGGGGCCTGAACCACTGGACCAACGTGGTCACCGCCTGCGTGCGCTGTAACGGCCACAAAGCCGGGCGCCGACCGGAGGAGGCGGGCATGGAGCTGCTCGCCATCCCTTTCGCTCCGAATCATGCCGAGTATGTGTTTCTGCAGGGTCGCAACATACTCGCCGATCAGATGGCCTTTCTCCAGGCCCATTTTCCGCGCAGCAGTCCTCTGCACGCGCGCATGCAGGGTTGATGGACATCTGGACTCAGATCGCGAGCCGCATCGCGGACCTGACGGGCGAGGCCTTCCAGCCACGCCCGCCGGGCCATGTTGGCGGGGGCTGCATCAACACGACGGTCAGGCTCTCCGATAGTCGACGCAACTTCTTCGTCAAGCTCAATGGCGCCGAGCGTCTCGACATGTTCGAGGCCGAGGCCGAAGGGCTGAACGCCCTGGCTGACGCTGAGTCCATCCGGGTGCCCAGGGCGATCGGCTGCGGGACCTGCGCCGACCAGGCCTGGCTCGTGCTGGAGTACCTCCAGCTACAGGGCGGCGGTGGGGCACAAGGTCAGATCAAGGCCGCACGCCAGCTGGCCGAGCTGCATCGAAGCGGGAAGCGGGACTTTGGGTGGCACAGGCGCAACACCATTGGCTCCACCCACCAGCCCAACGACCCGAATCCGGACTGGGTGGCTTTCTGGCGCGAGCAGCGCCTGGGCTACCAGCTCGGGCTTGCGGCCCGCAACGGCCATGGTGGCGAGCTGCAGCGCAACGGCGAGCGGCTGCTGGAGCGGTTTCCCGCCCTGATCGACCATGACCCGCGTCCGTCGCTGCTGCACGGGGATCTCTGGGGAGGGAATATCGCCTGGGACGAACTTGGCGAGCCGGTCGTCTTCGATCCGGCTGTCTACTACGGCGACCGGGAGGCGGATCTGGCCATGACCGAGCTGTTCGGCGGGCTGGGGGCGAGCTTCTACGCCGCCTACCGAGAGGCCTGGCCTCTGGATGCGGGCTACTCGATACGGCGCACTCTCTACAACCTGTATCACATCCTCAACCATCTCAACATGTTCGGTGGTGGCTATCTGGGTCAATCCCGCCGCATGATCGATCAACTCTTGGCGGAACTCGGCTGAGGTCACTCCCCGAGATAGATTTCCTTGTAGCCTACGTAGACCGAGGCGAAGAGCACGGGGGAGAGGACCAGCAGCCCCAGGCCAAAAGGAATGACCGCCAACAAGCTCAATCCCAAGGCGCAAAGACCATAGACCAGGAAGGGCATGACATTCCTGAGGCAGCCCACGAAGCTCAGCTTCATGGCCTCGAAGGCGGGGACCTCATTGAGCACCACCAGCGCGGGGGCGAACCATAAGGCCATCAGCAGCGGGAGGAACAGCAGCATGGCGACCAGCGCTACGAGTACCATGCCCACCGCCGCGCCGCTCGAGATCATCGCCTCCGGGTCGGCTCCGCTGCTCAACATCCCCACGCCCCCGACGACCGTGACCAGAACACCCGCAACGAGCATGATGCCGAAGGTACCCGCCAGGTAGATGCCGCCGACGGCCAGCAACGGGCCCGGGCGGTTGTTGAAGCCGGCGAACAGATGCTCGATGCGCAGGCCTTCCTTGTCGTCGATGGCGCGGCATCCTAGCATCAGGCCACCGAGGAATACCGGGCTGAGCACGGACAGCACGAGCGATACCAGGGGGATGAACGCCAGGACCATGGAGATGATGAACCAGATCAGCATCATCCCGATCCAGGTCCCGGGCGCCTGCTTGAAGTACTCGAAGCCGTCGGCGATCCATCCCCAGCCGCGACCGGCTGGCGCGCTAGCCGGGTTTTGCAGCAGTTCCATGTCGGGGGGGGTGTCGACCAGATTCGCCGCCGGGGCGGAATAGGGGTTCTGATCACTCATGGCTGCTCGACTCCTTCTGCTGTGCACGTGGAAGGGTGGCCGTCGACGTGCCGGTCGACCGCCTGATACCGGCTAGATTAGTCGCCTTTCCCATCACCCGCCAAGCGCGCCTCGTCGAAACGGAGACTTCGGCGACGCGGGCGGGCTCAGGCCGCATGATAGGGCCGGCTCAGCTCGTGGACGGCGTCCACCAGGAGCCGGGCGTTCTCCGGATCGACGTTGGGATGGATGCCATGGCCCAAATTGAACACATGGCCCGGGCCTGGACCGTAGCTGGCGAGCACGGCCGCCACCTCTTCGCGGATCCGCTCAGGCGAGGCGTGGAGGACACAGGGGTCTAGGTTGCCCTGGAGGGCTACTCGATCGCCGACCAGGCGTCTGGCATCTGCGAGGTCGATGGTCCAGTCCACGCCCAGCGCGTCGGCGCCGCTGGAGGCCATCTCGCCCAGCAGGTGTCCGGCCCCCTTGGCGAAGAGGATGACCGGGACCCTCTGACCCTCGATCTCCCGCACCAGGGCGGCGACGATGCGCTCCATGTAGGTCAGGGAGCAATGGCGGAAATCCCGGGGCGTGAGTACGCCGCCCCAGGTGTCGAAGATCATCAACGCCTGGGCCCCAGCGGCGACCTGGGCGTTGAGATAGAAGGTCACCGCATTGCTGACCTTCTCCAGCAGCCGATGCATCAGGGCTGGCTGCTCGTACATCATCGCTTTGACCAGGGAGAAGTTCTTGGTGGTGCCTCCCTCGACCATATAGGTTGCCAGGGTCCAGGGGCTGCCCGAGAAACCGATCAGGGGTACCCGGCCGTCCAATGCGGAGCGGATGGTCCGTACCGCGTCCAGCACATAGCCCAGCTCCTGCTCCGGGTCCGGCACGGCCAGGGCATCCACCGCAGCGGCATCCCGTACCGGCCGCTCGAATAGGGGCCCCTCCCCCTCACTGAAATAGAGCCCGAGGCCCATGGCATCGGGGACGGTGAGTATGTCGGAGAAGAGGATGGCCGCGTCCAGATCGAAGCGATCCAGAGGCTGAAGCGTCACCTCGCAGGCCAGCTCCGGCGAGCGGCACAGATCCATGAAGCTGCCCGCCCGCTCCCGGGTGGCCCGGTATTCGGGCAGGTAGCGTCCAGCCTGGCGCATCATCCACACTGGGGTCTGGTCCACGGGCTGGCGCAGCAGGGCGCGAAGCAGTCGGTCGTTCTTCAGGTCGGCCACCGAAATCGGTCCTCAATTCTGCTCTTATCGGCGCTGCGCTCGCTCCTGCACAGCCATCTCACGGGGGGAGAGCAATGACCGGGTGTCGTTTCCGGCCATTGCGGGTGCCCTGGCTGTCAGCGGGGCAGGTCGGAGGTTCCCATGAGGAACTCGTCGACAGCGCGCGCGCATTGGCGTCCTTCCCGGATCGCCCAGACGACCAGCGACTGGCCGCGGCGCATGTCACCGGCGGCGAACACCTTGGTCATGGATGTCTGGTAGGCATTGGCCCCGTCGGTCGTCGCTTTCACGTTGCCCGCACCGTCCAGGTCGACCCCCAAAGACTCGACCAGGCCCTCGTGCACCGGGTGGACGAATCCCATGGCCAGCAGCACCAGGTCGGCCTTGAGCTCGAAACCGGAGCCCTCCACCTCCGACATACGCCATTTGCCATCGGCGCCTTTGGCCCACTCTACCTCGATCCCCCGTAGGGCCCTGACCCGGCCGGAATTCGAGCCGAGCAGACACTTGGTGGCGACCGACCACATCCGCTCGCAGCCCTCTTCCTGGGATGAGGAGGTGCGCAGCTTGTTGGGCCACAGGGGCCAGGTCAGACCCTTGTTCTCCTTGGCCGGCGGCTTCGGAAGTATCTCCAGCTGGGTTACGGACTTGGCGCCATGGCGGTTGGACGTGCCGATGCAGTCCGAGCCCGTGTCTCCGCCTCCGATAACGATCACGTCCTTGTCCGAGGCACTGATCAGCCGGGCCTTGGCGCCCCGCACCCCCTGGATCACCTTGGAGTTGGCGGTGAGGAACTCCATCGCGAAGTGCACGCCCTTGAACTCGCGTCCAGGCACGGGCAGGTCGCGGGGCTTTTCGGAGCCGCCCGCCAGCACCACGGCATCCCACTCCTCCAGAAGGCGCTCGACGGGAAGCTCCCGGCCTACACAGATGTTGGAATGGAACTCCACCCCTTCGGCCCGCATCTGGGAGATGCGCCGGTCGATAAGCCCCTTGCTCAGCTTGAAATCCGGGATACCGTAGCGCAGCAGCCCGCCGATTCGGTCGTTCTTCTCATAAACCGAGACACTGTGGCCCGCTCTGGCGAGCTGCTGGGCGCAGGCCAGGCTCGCCGGTCCAGATCCCACCACTGCGACACGTTTGCCGCTGCGATGCTTGGCTATCTGGGGTCCGATCCAGCCCTTTTCCCACGCCTTGTCGACGATGGCGCACTCGATGGTCTTGATGGTGACCGGGGCCTCATCGATGTTCAGGGTACAGGACGCCTCGCAGGGGGCGGGACAGACTCGCCCGGTGACCTCGGGAAAATTGTTGGTCGAGTGCAGGACCCGGTTGGCCTCCTCCCAGCTCTTGCGATAGACGAGATCGTTCCAGTCCGGGATCAGGTTGTCGACCGGGCATCCGGTATGGCAGTAGGGGATGCCGCAGTCCATGCAGCGGGCCCCTTGGGTGCTGACGTCGTCTCCCGACAAGGGAACGATGAACTCGTGGTAGTGGGTGATGCGGTCGGCGACCGGCGCGTAGCCCCGATCCTGGCGCAGATACTCCTTGAAACCCGTGGGCTTACCCATGATCAGTGGCCCCGTGGCTTTCCGCGGCCGCGTCTGCCGTCTGCTTCGTCTGGAGGTCCATGAGCGCGCGGCGGTAGTCGACCGGCATGACTTTGACGAACTTGGGCATAAACTCGGCCCAGAGGTCCAGGATTTTTCGGGCCACTGCACTGTTGGTGTAGTGCAGGTGGCGCTGAATCAGCTGCTTGAGTCGGATGGCATCGAAGCGGGTCATGTCGTGGCTCACATCGACCCGGCCGTGCGTCTCCAGGTCGCCGCCCAGGTGCTCCAGGCGCTCCAGGGCGTCGTCTTCTTCCTTTATCGGCTCCAGCTCGACCATGGCGAGGTTGCAGCGGCGCTCGAAGCTGGCGTCCTCGTCCAGCACATAGGCGATGCCGCCGGACATACCCGCAGCGAAGTTGCGACCGGTCGGCCCCAGGCAGACGACCACGCCGCCGGTCATGTACTCACAGCCGTGATCGCCGACCCCCTCGATTACGGCGCTCGCGCCCGAATTGCGGACCGCGAAGCGCTCTCCTGCGACCCCGCGGAAATAGCACTCGCCCGAGATGGCCCCGTAGAGCACCGTGTTGCCGACGATGATGTTCGCCTCGGCTCGCTCGATGGCCGAGCGCTCGGGCGGGTAGACAACCAGGTGTCCTCCGGACAGGCCCTTGCCGACATAGTCGTTGGCCTCACCCTCGAGGATGATGGTGACGCCCTTGGCTAGCCAGGCACCGAAGGACTGGCCCCCGGTCCCGCGTGCCCGGATGCTGATGGTGTCGTCCGGTAGCCCGGCGTGGCCGTAGCGCTCGGCGACCCGGCCCGACAGCATGGCGCCGAAGGTGCGATTGTAGTTCTTGACCCCGACCTCAATCTGCACGGCTTCGCCCCGGGCGAGCGCAGGCTCGGCCTGACGGATCAGCTCGTGGTCAAGGGCCTTGTCCAGGCCATGGTCCTGCCGCTCGCGGTTGAAGACAGCTACCTCCGGACCCGCGGCCGGCTTGGCCAGGATGCGGGAGTAGTCCAGGCCCTTGGCCTTCCAGTGGGCAATGGCTTTGCGCACGTCCAGACGATCACGCTGGCCGATCATCTCCTCGAAGCGGCGAAATCCCAGCTTGGACATGAGGGCACGGATTTCTTCAGCGACGAAGAAGAAGTAGTTGATCACATGCTCCGGCTTGCCGGTGAAGCGCCGACGCAGCTCGGGGTCCTGGGTGGCCACACCGACCGGGCAGGTGTTCAGGTGGCACTTGCGCATCATGATGCAGCCTTCGGCGATCAGGGGCGCGGTGGCGAAGCCGAACTCGTCGGCCCCCAGCAGGGCGCCTATGACTACGTCGCGGCCGGTACGCATGCCGCCGTCCACCTGCACGGCGATGCGGCCGCGCAGCCGGTTCAAAACCAGGGTCTGATGGGTCTCGGCCAGGCCTATCTCCCAAGGCGAGCCCGCGTGCTTGATGGAGGTCAGCGGCGAGGCGCCGGTCCCGCCGTCGTAGCCGGCAATGGTGACATGGTCCGCATGGGCCTTGGACACACCCGCCGCCACGGTTCCCACGCCCACTTCGGAGACAAGCTTCACCGAGATCCGGGCCTTCGGATTGACGTTTTTCAGATCGTGGATCAGCTGGGCCAGATCCTCGATCGAGTAGATGTCGTGATGAGGCGGCGGAGAGATCAGGCCAACCCCGGGGGTGGAGTGACGGACCCGGGCGATCTGGGCGTTGATCTTGTGGCCCGGCAGCTGGCCGCCTTCGCCGGGCTTGGCCCCCTGGGCGATCTTGATCTGGATGTCGTCGGCGTTGACCAGGTACTCGGCGGTGACGCCGAACCGGCCGGAGGCTACCTGCTTGATGGCCGATCGCTCGGGGTTGGCGCTGCCGTCCGGCAGAGGGGTGTACCGCTCCGGCTCCTCGCCGCCCTCCCCGGTGTTGGACTTGCCTCCGATGGCGTTCATGGCCCGGGCCAGGGTCGAGTGGGCCTCGTAGGAGATGGAGCCGAAGGACATGGCGCCGGTGGCGAAGCGCTTCACGATCTCGGCGGTAGGCTCTACCTCTTCGAGTGGGACCGGCTGGTCGGCCCACTTGAGCTGGAAAAGTCCGCGCAGGGTGAGCAGGTGCTCATTCTGCTCGTTGACTAGTCGACTGAACTCCTGGTAGGCGTGTGCGGAGCTGCTGCGTACTGCGTGCTGGAGCTTGGTGATGGTCTCGGGCGTCCACACATGGTCCTCGCCCCGCAGCCGATAGGCGTAGTCTCCGCCTACGTCGAGATGATGCCGGTAGATCTCGGCATTGCCGAAGGCATCGCGGTGGCGCCGCACCGCCTCTTCGGCGACCTCCCGCAGTCCGACCCCCTCGATGGTGGTGGGGGTCCCGGTGAAATACTGGGCTACGAACTCGCTCGACAGGCCCACCCCGTCGAAGATCTGGGCGCCGCAATACGACTGATAGGTGGAAATGCCCATCTTGGACATCACCTTGAGCAGGCCTTTGCCCACCGCCTTGATGTAGCGCTTCCTGGCCTCCTTGCTGGTCAGGCCGTCATTGAAAGTCGGGGCCAGCGATTGGATGGTCTCGAAGGCGAGATACGGATTGATCGCTTCTGCCCCGTAGCCGGCCAGGGTGGCGAAGTGATGGACCTCGAGGGCCGCCCCCGTCTCCACCACCAGTCCGGAGTCGGTGCGCAGACCCTTGCGGATCAGGTGGTGATGCACCGCGGAAGTGGCCAGCAGGGCGGGGATGGGGATGTGGTCTGCGTCGGCGCGCCGATCCGACAGGATCAGAATGTTGTAGCCTTTATGGACCGCCTGCTCCGCGTGGTCGCACAGCTCGACCAGCGCTCTGCCCATGCCGGGGGCACCGTCGGCTGCGCTGTAGACCATGTGGAGGGTCTTTGTCCGGAAGACGCCCTCGGTATTGTACTCGATGTTTCGGACGCGCTCGATATCGGCGTTGGTCAGCACTGGCTGGCTGACCTCGAGGCGCATGTGCTGGCCTGCCTCGTCCAGTCCCAGGAGGTTGGGCCGAGGGCCGATCAGAGACACCAGGGACATCACCAACTCTTCCCGGATCGGATCGATCGGCGGATTGGTCACCTGGGCAAAATTCTGTTTGAAGTAGCTCGACAGGTGGGTCGGGCGGCCGGAGAGAACCGACAGGGGATTGTCGGCCCCCATGGAGCCGATCGGCTCCTGGCCGGTTATGGCCATGGGTGTGAGCAGGAATTTCACCGCTTCCTGGGTGTAGCCGAACGCCTGTTGACGGTCCAGCAGGGTCTCCGGATCCGGCGACATGGGGCCCACGTCCGATGGCAGCTCGTCGAGGTGGATCTGGGTGCGGTCCAGCCACGCCCGATAGGGCTTGGCGCAGCTCAGCTCTGCCTTGAGCTCGGCATCGTCGATGATGCGTCCCTGCTCGGTGTCGATCAGAAACATCTTGCCCGGCTGCAGGCGCCACTTCTTGACAATGCGCTCCTCCGGGATGTCGAGCACCCCCATCTCCGAGGCCATGACGACCAGTCCCTCGTCGGTGATCAGGTAGCGGGCAGGTCTCAGCCCGTTTCTGTCCAGGGTGGCCCCGATCTGGCGTCCGTCGGTGAACGCGACGGCTGCCGGCCCGTCCCAGGGCTCCATGAGGGCGGCATGGTACTCGTAGAAGGCACGGCGCTCGGGGTCCATGAGCGGATTGCCGGCCCAGGCTTCGGGGATGAGCATCATCATGGCATGAGCCAAAGAATAGCCCCCGGCCACGAGCAGCTCCAGGGCATTGTCGAAGCAGGCCGAATCCGAGCGTCCCTCGGAGATGAGCGGCCAGACCTTGTCCAGATCATCGCCCAGGACCTTGGAGGCCATGGACTGGCGGCGCGCGGCCATCCAGTTCAGATTGCCTCTCAGGGTGTTGATCTCGCCGTTATGGGCGATCATCCGGTAGGGGTGGGCGAGGTCCCAGGTGGGGAAGGTGTTGGTGGAGAAGCGCTGATGCACCAGGGCCAGGGCCGTGACCACCCGCTCGTCGGTCAGATCCTTGTAGTAGTCGGCGACCTGTGCCGCTAGAAGCATGCCTTTGTAGACGACGGTTCGGGAGGATAGGGACACCATGTAGAAAGCGTCGCAACCCTCCAGCCCGGACTCACGCACTCGCCCATCGATCTGCTTGCGGATCACGAACAGCTTGCGCTCGAAGGACTGCTGGTCGCTGCAGCCGGCTCCTCGGCCGACGAATATCTGGCGGATCACCGGTTCGGTGGGCTTGACGCTCTCTCCCAAGCCATTACTTTCGACCGGGACGTCGCGCCAACCCAGGACCTCTTGGCCCTCCGTCTTCACCAAGTGCTCAATGACCTGAACGCAACGGGCGAGGCTGTCCGGGTCTCGGGGCAGAAACACCATGCCCACGCCATAAGCCCCCGGCTCGGGCAGATCGACGCCTGCGACCGCCCGCATAAAGGCATCGGGGATCTGCAACAGGATTCCGGCGCCGTCGCCCGCCAGCGGGTCAGCACCTACCGCTCCACGGTGGGTCAGCCGCTCCAGGATCTCCAGGCCCTGCTGAACGATCTTGTGGCTCTTCCGACCCTCGATGTCGGCCAGAAAGCCGACTCCGCAGGCATCGTGCTCATTGGCGGGATCGTACAATCCCTGCCTCGGTGGCAAAGACCCTAGGCTCATCACTTGACCTCGTTACGTTCGCATCGGCCTCTACAGGCTGTCCAGCCAGGTGTCGCGGCGTTCTTTGGCGGCGGCTCGACGGGCTTGGACGCCCGGCGGGACCGCGCAGCTTAGCGCAGAACGCGCGGGCAAGCCAGCCGGCGCCTCCAGCGGCGTTCCCCCTGGGCCTGCGGTCGGACGAGAGGGCCCGATTACGCGGGATGGGCTTCGTCGAGTATGGCACGCAGCGTGCCAGTATTGAATTCGTCGGTCACCACTGCGGCGCCTATCCCTCGGAGCAGGACCAGTCGAAGCCGGCCATCCAGCACCTTCTTGTCCACTGCCATCAGCTCGAGGAAGCGCTCTGTACCCAGCGTGACAGGGGCCTCGGTTGGCAGTCCCGCCCGCTTCACCAGGGACGAGACCCGGGTCAGATCTCGCTCGTCCAACCATCCCAGTCGACCGGAAAGCTCAGCGGCCATGCACATGCCCGCCCCGACCGCCTCTCCGTGGAGCCACTCCCCGTAGCCAACGCCGGTCTCTATGGCGTGGCCGAAGGTGTGGCCGAGGTTGAGCAGGGCACGCTGGCCTGCCTCACGCTCGTCGGCGGCGACCACAGCGGCCTTGTCGCGACAGGAGCGCTCGATCGCCCATGCCAGCGCTTCGGCGTCGCGGGCGCGCAGCCTGTCCATGTTGATCTCCAGCCAGGCGAAGAACTCCGGGTCCTGGATGAGGCCGTATTTGATCACCTCGGCGAGACCGGCGGAAAGCTGGCGGTCGTCGAGCGTGTCCAGGGTTCCGGTGTCGATCAGCACACCGCGGGGCTGGTGGAAGGCCCCGATCATGTTCTTGCCCAGGGGGTGATTCACTCCCGTCTTTCCCCCGACCGAAGAATCGACCTGTGCCAGCAGAGTGGTGGGCACCTGGACAAAGGCAACCCCTCGCTGATAGCAGGCGGCCGCAAAGCCGGTCATATCTCCCACCACGCCGCCCCCCAGCGCGAGCAGGGTGCAGGCGCGATCGAAGCGTCTCCTGAGCAAGGCGTCGAACACCCGGGTAAGCACCTCGAGGGTCTTGTGGACCTCGCCGTCCGGCAGGATCACTTCGGCGACGTCGAGATCCGACAGGGAAGACTTCAACCGCTCGAGGTACAGCGGAGCGACCGTCTCGTTGGTTACGACCATGACCTGGCGAGAGTGGATACGGCGGCGCACCAGGTCGCCTTCGTCGAGCAGAGCGGTCCCAATGTAGATGGGATAGGATCGCTCGCCTAGATCGACCGTCAGGGTGTTGTGCAAAGTGGTCATGGTTGGTGCGCCTGGAGTGGACAGGGAGTTTTCGGTGGCCAGCAATAGTATTCGAGCCGTCCCGCCGCCGGGCTCAGGGGGAGAGAGAGTCCAGCTTCCGGGAGATCTCGTCGACCACGGAAGAGGCAGCGCGCTTTTCGGTGGAGACGACGATGTCCGCGATCTCGCGATACAAGGGATCACGTGTGGCCATCAGGTCCTGCAGTCGCTTCAAGGGGTCCTCCGTCTGCAATAGCGGGCGGTTGCGATCGCGCATCGTTCGCTCGTGCTGCTGCTCCGGGCTGCAGCTGAGGTAGACGACCACGCCCCGTGCTCCGAGACAACGCCGATTATCGGGGTCGAGGACCGCTCCCCCGCCCGTGGCCAAGACCACCCCTTCTCGGCTGCTCAGCTCGTCGATCACAGCGCGCTCGCGGGCACGAAACCCTCCTTCTCCCTCAAACTCGAAGATGGTCGGGATGTCCACGCCAGTTCGGTGCTGGATCTCCTGGTCTGTGTCGACGAACTCCAGTCGCCGTGTCGAGGCAAGCTGGCGCCCGATCGTGGTCTTGCCCGCACCCATGGGGCCCACAATGAAGATGCTGGTCGACTTTGCCATGAACGGCTACTCCGGGTGGGTGGACAGGGCGGATCGAGATGGCTGGACGAAGATCCTCCGCGCGAAACGGGGGCGTCGCAATCTCAGGCTGGACACCACCCATCCTGGCCGACTGTGACTTTTTTTCGATACGGGGAACCGCCGAGTTCTTGCCGGACTCGGCGAGGTAACCAGATATGCCAGATTTGGCGCCTGAGGACAAGCCAAACGAGCGCGGCGCGCCAGAGAGGCGCGCCGCGACATGAGGGGCCCGTTGAGCTGATGGGTCAGCGGGCGCTGAGGGTCTCCTTTAGGATCTTGGGGGTCACGAAGATCAGCAGCTCGCTGTTCTGATCGCGCACCGCGTGGCTCTTGAACAGATTGCCTACGGCGGGGATATCGGCGAAGAAGGGCACCTTGTCGTAGTCCGAAGACGTCGTGCGCTCGAATACGCCGCCGAGCACCACCGTCTCGCCGTTGTCGACCAGCACCGACGTCTGGATCTGCCGGGTGTCGATGGGGGGGGTGCCAAGGACCGCGCGCCCGAAGTCTGGATTGTCTTTAGTCACTACCAGCTCCATGAATACCCGATCGTCAGGTGTGATCTGGGGGGTGACGTCAAGCTGCAGCACGGCTTCTTTGAAGGATACAGAGGTTGCCCCGGAGGACGTCGCCTCCTGATAGGGGATCTCGGTGCCGGTCTTGATTGTCGCCTGACTCTGATTCGCCGTGATTACCCTTGGGCTGGAGATGATCTCCGCGTTGCCTTCCTGCTCGGCGGCACTCAGCTCAAGCTGGAGCAGGTAGGAGCCGACCTTGCCCAGGAGAAAGTTCACCGCTCCGGACGGACTGGGGGCGGGAAGATTCACCATCAGGCCCGCGGCGCCTCCGGCGTCGATCACGGAGTTGAATGGCGCGCCGGTCGTCGCGTCGGCCATGAATGGGCCAGCGTCGATGTCCTGCGTGTTCTCGACGCCTCCCTCCAGGCTGCCCCCGATAAACAGCTCGTTGTTTCCACCGAGGACAAGATTAGACCGGTTGAAGCCGAACCGGACCCCTAGGTTCCGGCTGAAGTCATCGGAGGCGATGACGATCCGAGACTCGATCAGCACTTGGCGGACCGGTACGTCCAGGGTCTGGACCAGGCGCTGAATATCTTCCAGATTTGCTTCCGTGTCTTGGATCAGGAGCGTGTTGGTGCGCCCGTCCAGGGTCACGTTCCCCCTTTCGGACAACAGGTTGTTGTCCTTGGACTTGATTAATGCTGCCAGGTTTTCGGCCTTTGCATAGTTGATCTGTACGTACTCCGAGCGCAGGGGTGCCAGCTCCTCGATCTGCTGTTGGGACTCCAGCTCGAGCTTCTCCCGTGCGGCGATCTCCTCTGTCGGTGCCACCAAGACCACGTTGCCGGTCTGGCGCATGGACAGGCCCTTGGTCTTGAGGATGATATCCATCGCCTGATCCCAGGGGACGTTCTTCAGCCGCAAGGTGATGTTGCCGCCGACCGTGTCACTGACCACCATGTTCAGCCCGGTGAAGTCCGCCAGCAGCTGGAGCACCGAGCGGACCTGGATATCCTGGAAGTTCAGGGACAGCCGCTCACCCGTAAAGACGGTCTTCTTGCGCTGCATTTCCTCCTTCTCGGCGGTGGTCAAGGGCCGCACTTCGACCGCGAACTGGTTGTCCGCCTGATAGGCCAGGTGCTGGTAGTTCCCTTGCGGGCTGATGGTCATGCGCACCGAGCTGCCTTTCCGGCTGACTTCGAAAGAGGCGATGGGGGTTGCGAAATCGGTGACATCAAACCGACGCATCAGCCGGTCGGGCAGGCTGGTGTCGAAAAAGGTGACGATGAGCTTGCCCGCCTGCTCTTGCATGTCGGTCACGGTGTTCGGGTCGGACAAGGTGACAACGACGCGCCCTTCGCCCTGGCTGCCCCGCCTGAAATCGACATCCTCCAGGGAGCGGCCGGTGCGTTCCGAATGGGTTTCCCGAGAGGGACTGGGGGTCGCCGTTGCCGAGGCCGTCTCCGTTGTTCCGGACTCTGGTGCTCCCCCCACAGTGACGATCAGCTGATTGCCATCTACCTCGATCTCGTGGGGGACGGCGTCCAGGAGATTGACGACCAGGCGTGTCCGGTTGCCGGCTTCCACGGCTGCGATGCTGCGTACCTCGCCTACCTGCACTCCTATGTTGCGGGATGGCAGCTCGTTTGAGGTGTTATCGAAATCGATAGCGATGCGCGCCGGATTGTCCGTACTGAAGCTGCGAGGCTCCGCCAAAGGCCCGGACGCCGTCACCACAATCTGCACTCGGTCGCCGGGCAACATGGAGAAGTCCAGGTCGGTAATGGCGTTTTGCGCCTCTGCCGACGCCGGCCGCACCTGAAGGACCAGTGCCAGGACAGCGTAGAGGATAAGCGCAAGAAGCGTGCCGAACAGGCGGCAGACGCCCGCTGCCGGGCTGGTCTCACCGAGTGTCTTGCAGTGTCTGCTCATGGTTACAAGGTCTCCTGGTCTATTCGGCGAGAGTCAGCGAGGCCGCGCGCTCGCGATAGCCGCCCTGTCCGTCCGAGACGATTTCGGTCAGGTCTATCGCCTCCTCGGTGATACGGCTGATTTGGCCATGGTTCTGGCCCAAGTAGTCACCCGCTTTTGTTCGATGGATCACCTGGTCGGTGGAGCGCACCAGGCCCCACATGTCCTCGCCCTGCTCCACAGAGCCGACCATGCGCAACGAGTCCAGCGGAAACTGCTCCAACTCCTCCTTAGGACGCAGGAAATCCGGCACTGGCCCGGAAGAAGGCGCGACCTTCTGGCGTTGACGGTCACTGACCACAGGAGAGAAGGGGTCGCGCCTGTCTGCTGTGACATAGGTAAAAGTCTCGATCTGGGCGATCTCGGGGATTGGCTGAATAGCGGCGTGGGGGCGCTCACGCACCTCCGCCACATAGGCCTTGAGATCGCCCAATCCGTCTCCCGAGCAGCCGGCTAGGGTGAGCAAAGGGAGTACGGGTGTCAGCAGCCACCGCTGATGCCGGGTCAGGCCCATGGTCATTTCCCCCCTTCGTCCAGATAGCGGTAGGTCTTTGCTGTTGCCCGCATCTCCAGCCGGGAGCCAGTCCCCCTGCCCCTGCTTTGGGGCCCTATCTCTACGTCGTGCAGGGTCACGATCCGCGGCAGGGCGGCCAGGCCACTGACAAAATCGCCGAACTCGTGGTAGTCCCCGGTCACCTCGATGCGAATGGGGAGCTCCGCGTAGAACTCCCGGGATATCTCGGACTGGGGCTGAAACAGCCCAAACTCCAAGCCGGCCCCCAGCCCGGTCTGGGAGACGTCCACCAGCAGTCCGGCGACCTCGGTCTTGTTGGGGAGCTGGCGCAGCATGGCCCCGAACGATTGTTTCATCTCTTCGATCTGCTGCTCGTATTGCTCGAGGTTGACCACCTTGGCCTGTTTCTCTTCGAACTCGTTCTTCAACTTGACCTCGGTGGTCTCGTCCTTTTTCAGCACCTCCAGCTGATCGCGGGTCACGAACCAGTAGACGCCGCCAAGGACCAGGGCGACGACGACCAGCACCACCACAAGCTTGGCCGGCAGAGGCCACTCCGCTATCTCATTGAGATCGAGGTTGTTCAGATCTTTGATATTCATTTGCGCCTCCCCTTGCCCTTTTTCTTTCCTTTCCCCCTCTCTACGGTTTCTTCACCCTCTTTCCCGGGTTGTTGCTGGCGAGCCGACAGCAGGAACCTTACCGGCTCGTTGGCGGCCGCTTTCTTGGCTCCCTTATTCTCGGCGACCGCCAGCTTGGGGGCCGTCAGCCACCCAGAGGCTTCGATACTGCGCATCAGGGCGGATACGCGGGCGTTGGACTGGGCTTGCCCGCTCAGGACGACCTGCGCGCCTTTTTCAACCACCTTGGTGAGATAGGCGCCTTCCGGGAGGACGGTCACCAGCTCATCGAACAGGTGGACAATCTGGGGGCGGCTGCTCTGAAGCTGCTCTATGACCTTCATGCGCGAGATCAGATTGGACTTGAGCCTATCGAGCTCCTCGATCGACTTGAGCTGCTTGTCGACCTCCGCGATCTGGTCCTTGAGAAACTTGTTGCGGTTGCGTTGGTTCTCGATCATCCCCTCGACATGAATCCATGCGTACAAGGCGATCAGGCCGGCAATGACCACCGCACCCACGACACTGAAGCCGAACTCGCGTTGGCGCTCCTTGCGGAGCCTTTCTCGCCAGGGAAGTAGATTGATCCGCGCCATCAGTCGAAGCTCCTCAGTGCGAGTCCGCAGGAGATCATCAGCGACGGGGCGTCGTTGCTCAGGCTCTGGGCCTTCACCCGGGACGACACCGACATGCTCGCGAAGGGATTGGCGACGGTCGCCGGTGAGCCGATTTTCTCCTCCATCAGCTCGTCGACGCCCGGAATCGACGCGCAGCCACCGGCGATCACCACCAGGTCTACGCTGTTGTACGGGCTTGCGGAATAGAAGAACTGCAAGGCACGGCTCACCTGTTGGGCCATGGTCTCCTTGAAGGGCTCTAGCACCTCGGGCACATAGTTGTCCGGTAGTCCGCCCTGTTTCTTCGCCATGCCGGCCTCCTCGACCGACAGACCGTAGCGGCGCTGGATCTCCTCGGTCAGCTGTCGACCCCCGAAGTTCTGCTCCCGAGTGTAGATGATCTTACCGCTGTGCAGCACATTGAGCGTCGTGGTGGTGGCGCCTATATCCGCTACGGCGACCGTCTGGTCCATTCCGCGCTCCGGCCACTGGTCCGACAGGAGGGCACAAGCGTTCTCCATGGCATAGGCCTCGATGTCGACCACGAAGGGGATCAGGCCCGCCTGCTCGAGGGCCCTCACGCGGTCATCGACGTTCTCGCTGCGGGAGGCGGCCAGCAGCACATCGACCAGCTCCGGGTTGCTTGCCGACGGACTCAGCACCTCGAAGTCGAGATTGACCTCCTCCAGCGGATAGGGGATGTACTGGTCCGCCTCCAGCTGAATCTGGGCTTCCATCTCGCGCTCGGACAGGGATGCCTGCATGCTGATGATCTTGGTAATCACCGCCGACCCGGCTACCGCCACTGCCGCGTGCTTCGCCTTGGTGCCCGATCGACGTACGACCGCCCTGATCGCCTCGCCGACGGCATCCGTGTCGGCGATGTTTTTCTCGACGACCGCGTTGGATGCTAGGGGCTCGACAGAGTAACTCTCGACCCGATACTGGGTGGCGGATCGTCCCGAAGAGCGACTGAGCTCCAGCAGCTTGACGGCGGTCGAGCTGATGTCCAGCCCTAGGGTTGGCGACTTCTTGGAGCCGAATAGAGACATTGAGGCTTACCGTACCTGAGATTCCCGGAAAGACTGCATCGAAACCACTATTAAAGGTTTTTCGAGCTAGAGTGCTTAACTATATAGCAGCAAATAAATTTCTTGTGAAGCTGTTTTTTTCCATAAAAAGTGACCAAGGCAGCCTTTCTGCTAATATGCCCTTGCTCCGGCCCGATTCATTTTGGGGGCCGATCCCGGCGGATTACTGTGAACTGGCGCATGAAGTGGCGAACTAGGCTGTTGCGCATCCTGCTCTGGCTGGTGCTTCTGGGGCTCCTTGCAGGCGCCGCGGGGGCCGGCTGGGTCTATGTGTACCTGGTCCCCACGCTGCCCGAGACCGAGCGGCTGCGTGACGTGCGTTTCCAAGTGCCCTTGCGTGTCTATTCTCGCGAGGGGCGCCTGATCGCCGAGTTCGGTGAGAAGCGCCGTGTCCCTCTGACCTACGAGCAGATCCCCGAGCGCATGGTCCACGCCATCCTGGCGGCAGAGGACGATCGCTTTTTCGAGCACCCGGGGGTGGACTACCAAGGGCTGGTGAGGGCCGCCATAGAGCTGGCGGCCACCGGCGAGCGCCGTCAAGGCGGCAGCACCATCACCATGCAGGTGGCCCGCAACTTCTTCCTGACGAGGGAGAAGACCTTCCTTCGAAAAATCAACGAGATCCTTCTGGCGTTGCGGATCGAGCACGATCTATCCAAGGAGGAGATCCTCGATCTTTATTTGAACAAGATCTATCTTGGCAACCGGGCCTACGGCGTCGGAGCCGCCGCGCAGGTCTACTACGGCCTGCCCATCGACGACCTCACCCTGGCCCAGACTGCCACGATCGCCGGGCTGCCGAAGGCGCCGTCGCGTGACAACCCGGTCGCAAATCCGGACCGAGCCGTTCAGCGGCGCGGATACGTGCTCAATCGCATGGCGAAGCTCGGTTTCATCACCCCCGAGGAGCTGGCCCAAGCGATGGCCACACCCGTCACCGCCAGCCTGCATTCGGCGGAGATCGAGCTGGACGCGCCATATGTGGCCGAGATGATCCGTGCCAAGATGGTGAACCTCTATGGCGAAGCCGCCTATACGACAGGCTATCGTGTCTTCACGACTATCGACAGTCGCCTCCAGACGGCGGCGGAACCGGCTTTGCGCTCCGCCCTGGATGCCTATGACCTGCGCCACGGCTACCGAGGCCCCGAGGGACATGTGGATGTGGCCCCTGACGCGGATTCTGCCCCGCTGGAGAGGGTGCTTGCCGAGCAAGAGCCGGCAGGGGGGCTGATTCCTGCGCTGGTCCGCGCGGTGGAGGATCGGACCGCGCAGGTCCGGTTGCCGGACGCAAGTCGGGTGACCCTGCAATGGGAGGGCCTCAAGTGGGCCCGGCCGTTGATCGACGAGAATCGCCGAGGACCGGCTCCGAAGCGGGTGTCCGATATTCTCGGGCCTGGAGACCTGGTGCGGATCAAGCCCGTGGAGAAAAAATCGGACCAGGGGTCGAGCCCCGGCTGGCGGCTTGCGGAGATTCCGGCTGTCGAAGGGGCCCTGGTGGCCGTCGATCCCGCGAACGGCGGGATTCGTGCGCTGGTCGGCGGCTACGACTTCTTCCGCAGCAAGTTCAATCGGGTGACCCAGGCCCGGCGTCAGCCGGGCTCCGGATTCAAGGCCGTCATCTACTCGGCCGCTCTCGATGCGGGCTTCACCGCCGCCAGCCTGATCAACGATGCGCCGGTGGTGCTCGACGATCCCAGTCTCGAAGGGGCCTGGCGGCCCGAGAACTACAGCGGCAAGTTCTTCGGGCCTACCCGTCTGCGGATGGCCCTGACCAAGTCCCGAAATCTGGTCTCGATCCGTCTGCTGCGTGCCGTCGGCGTGGACCGAGCCATCGCATTTGCCACGCGATTCGGCTTCACGCCCTCTGAGCTGCCGAGAAACCTCTCGCTGGCGTTGGGCAGCGCCTCGGTCACACCCTTGGAGATGGCCCGGGCCTTCTCGGTGCTCGCCAACGGTGGATTCCTGATCGACCCCTATCTGATCGAGCGGATCGAGATCGACGGCGAGCCGGAGCGGGTATTCCAGGCGGAGCCTGCCACCGTATGCGCGTCGTGTCCTGAAGCGGGCGATGTCCAGAACCCGGCCTCGGACGCGCCCCCAGAGAACTCGGTAGCGGCGTCGGATCAAGAGGCTCGCCGCCGGCGGCTGGCCCCCCGGACCATCCCGCCCGAGATCCACTTTCTCATGAATTCCATGCTCAGGGATGTCGTCCGCGCGGGTACCGCGCGCCGCGCCGGTGTCCTGGGTCGCCAGGATATCGCGGGCAAGACCGGGACGACCAACGAGCAGCGGGACGCCTGGTTCAACGGTTTTCAGCCATCCTTGGTCGCGGTCGTCTGGGTGGGTTTCGACGATTCGTCCCCCCTCGGACGCGGAGAGACCGGCGGGCGTGCCGCCTTACCGGCATGGATCGACTTTATGAGAGTCGCCTTGGATGGCGTTCCGGAACAGCTTCCACCCATGCCTGCCGGCATGGTCACCGTCAGGATCGATCGCCAGACTGGCCGGCGGGCCGCGGCGGGTCAGGCGCGGAGCATCTTCGAGGTGTTCAGGGCCGATCATGTGCCCGAAGCGACCGACGAGACCCAGGGTGCCCTCAGCGGGTCGGGCGGCTCGGGAGCCGGCGTGGTCGAGAATCTGTTCTGATACCCCACCAATTGAGAGAGCCGTTCTCGATGTCAGCGCCACCGAGTTCCCTGCGGGGAAGGATCGCCTACGAAGCGGCACGCATCATGGCGGATCAACGTCTGTCGGACACGCGGGCCGCTTGCCGCAGGGCCGCGCTGCGCCTCGGTTGCTCCAACGCTCGGCAATGGCCCACCCCGGAAGAGGTCGGTGCGGCTCTCAGAGCCCAGCAGAGGTTATTCCTGGGTGCCGCTCAGCAGAAGGCCTTGGTTGGGCTGAGGACCGAGGCGCTGGCGGCTATGGAGATGTTTCGGGTCTTCCGCCCGCACTTGGTCGGACCGGTGCTCGATGGAACAGCAGATACCCATTCCCCACTGGAGTTGCAGCTTTTCGTGGACGACCCGAGCGAGGTGGCCGCCCGACTCATCGACCTGGGCATTCCGTGGCGCGACGGCGAGAAGCCGTTGTTCTTTCCTGGCGGGAGGCGGGAGTTGGTCCCCGTGTTCACCTTCCAAGCGGGGATGACGCCGGTTCGCCTGGTCGTGCTCGGCCGAGGGGGCTTGCGTCTGCGCCCCCTGGCGCCGGGGGGCCGTCGACCGATGGGGCGGGCGGATAGCCGGTCCCTTCGTCGGCTTATGGAGCAGGAGAACTCCGCGCCCGGAGAGTGACCTTCGGCGACTCCGCCCGCAAGCCCTCGCCTTCTCCCGTTCTTGAACCTGAAAAGCGCAATTAGCTGTTAGCAATTAGCCGTTAGCTATTGATTGAATTGTCAAAATGGCGACTCCGGCCGCTCACCCGGCGGGTGAGACCTGCGGCGGACTTCTCTCCTCAGATGAGGCGTGCGATGTCGGCCCTCACGGCGGCGACAGAGGCCGCGAACTGACGCGCTTCCTGCTCGTTGAGCGCGAGTTCGACCACCTTCTCGAGGCCTCCTTTGGCGAGCACACAGGGCACACCCATGGCCAGGTCCTGCTCACCGTACTCGCCCTGGAGGAGGGCGACACAAGGCAGCAGACGGCGACGGTCATGGCTGATCGCGTCGACCATGGTGGCGACCGCGGCCCCCGGGGCATCGTACGCACTGCTGAGCTTGCGCAGGGCCAAGATCTCGGCGCCTCCGTTGCGGGTCCGCTCGATGATCTCTTCCATTCGCTCGGATGAAACGAAATGCGAGACGGGAATCCCGTTGATGGTGCAGTATCGGGCGAGCGGCACCATGGTGTCGCCGTGTCCGCCCAGAACGATGGTGGTGATGTCGCGTGCCGAGAAGCCGGTCTCCATCGCCAGGAAGCTGGCCATCCGCGACGAATCGAGTACGCCTGCCTGACCCAGCACCCGGCCGCGATCCCAGCCGGTGAGCTGCCATGCTCGGTAAGTGAGCACATCGACGGGATTGCTCACCACCAGCAGTATCGAGTCCGGTGCAAAGCGCTTGACGTCGGCCACTATCCCGTCGAGGATCTCGACATTGACTTGCAGCACATCGGAGCGTGACATCCCCGGCTTGCGGGGCAATCCGGCAGTGACCACCACAAGGTCCGCCCCGCTGATCGCCTCGGGATCGTTACTGCCTTGGACGCGGGTGTCGAAGCCGAAGAAGGGGGCGGTCTGGGCTACGTCCAGGGCCACCCCCTGGGGCACATCCTCACGGACGTCCACCAGGACCACTTCGCGACAGAGCTCTTGCTCCGCCAGCAGCTGTGCGGTCGTTTCTCCGACACGCCCCGACCCGAAGATCGCCACCTTTTCCATCGCAACCCCTGACGAATACTGTGTCGCCGGAGACCGTCCGGCTCAGCTCAGCCAATTGCTCTTAAGCATAGCCCAGATCCCCCGGTCGATAGCGCTCCGTAGCGGCCTTAGCTGCGGGGTGAGATATCCAACAAGTCCATAGTTTCCCGATGCGCGGTACGCACAACCGACTCGAAGCGGTCAAACGCGGATTCTAGGGTAATGGGGGGGGTAGGGGTCACGGGCGACTCCCGATGTCACTGCGGCGTGCGCCACCGACGCGGAGACGTGAATCCGCAATCGCGGATCGAGCGGGGTTGGGATGATGTACTCCGGACCGAAGGCAAGCTCATCCACCCCATAGGCCTCCAGCACCTGGGATGGCACCGGCTCGCGAGCGAGGCTCTGAAGCGCCCGTACTGCGGCGATCTGCATATCCTGGTTGATCTTGCGCGCGCGCACGTCAAGCGCGCCACGGAAGATGTAAGGAAAGCCCAGCACATTGTTCACCTGATTGGGGTAATCGCTTCTGCCGGTGGCCATGATGAGGTCGTCACGCACGCGACGCGCGACCTCCGGCCGAATCTCGGGCACCGGGTTGGAGAGCGCGAACACGATCGGCCTTGGCGCCATGGTGCGGAGCATCTCGGCCGTCACCAGATCCGGCCCTGAGACCCCGATAAAGACGTCGGCCCCGTTCATGGCATCTCCCAGGGTTCGCTTGTCCGTATCGGTCGCCACCGCCCACTTGTGGGGATTCAAGTCCTTGCGCCCAGTGTGGATGACGCCGCAGCGGTCGACCGCGTAGATCCGATCACGGCGCGCCCCCAGGGTACACAAAAGCCGGATGGTGGCTATGCCGGCCGCCCCCGCGCCGAGACAGACGACGGATGTGTCCTCTATGCGCTTGCCCTGAAGCTCCAGCGCGTTGAGCAGGCCGGCCGCCGTGATGATGGCGGTGCCGTGCTGGTCGTCGTGAAACACCGGGATATCCAGCTGGTCGATCAATGCTTGCTCGATCTCGAAGCAGTGGGGCGCAGCTATGTCCTCGAGATTGATGCCGCCGAACGTCGGGGCAATGCGAATAACTGTCTCGATAAACGCTTCGGGACGTTCGGCGTCGACCTCGATGTCGTAGACGTCGATCCCGGCGAATCGCTTGAACAGGACGCCCTTGCCTTCCATGACCGGCTTGGCCGCAAGGGCGCCAACCCGGCCCAGCCCGAGCACGGCAGTGCCGTCGGTTACCACCGCGACCAGGTTGCCCTTGTTGGTGTAGCGGTAGGCGTCCTCGCAGTTTGCGGCGATGCGACGCACCGGCGCCGCGACACCCGGGGTATAAGCGAGAGACAGGTCGTGCTGGGTCTCGGCCGGCTTGGTCACACAGACTTCGAGCTTTCCGGGTGAAGGCTCGGCATGATAGATCAGGGCTGCGCGGTTGAGCTTGCCGTCCTGGCTGGAAGTATCGATGGGGTGGTTCATAGGGATATGGCCCGTGAGAATGGCGGCTTTTCGAAATATTTCAGTGCGGCTGTGACAAAAAAAAAAGCACCCAAGGGTGCCTTTTCAGGGATACGGATTGCGCTCAGCGCCCGTACTTCTTCCGGAACTTGTCGACGCGACCGGCGGTGTCCACGATTTTCTGCCGCCCGGTATAGAACGGGTGACAGGCGGAGCAGACTTCCACCTGGAGGTCATGGCAGAGCGTGGAGCGGGTAGTCAGCTCGTTGCCGCAGCTGCAGGTGACCTTCACGTCCTGATAGTCGGGATGTATCTCGGCCTTCATCGACGCCTCGCTCGATCTTGAGAACACGCTGTGATCAAAGGGGCGTAATTATGCGGCATGGGCCGCCTTGGCGCAAGGACCGCGCCGGAGCGATCAGCTCTTGATCTCAATCAACACCTCGTTCGGATTCACCGAGTCGCCCTTGCGCACCAGAACCTCAGTCACCTCGCCCGCGATGGGGGCCTGAATCTCGGTCTCCATCTTCATGGCCTCGGTGATCAGCACGGGTTGACCGGCCTCGACCCTGTCGCCGACCTGAACCAGCACGTCCACGATGTTGCCCGGCATGTTGGTGGTGACGTGGCCTTCCTTGGTGGGCTTGGGGCGCTTGCCCGCGATGGCCTCCTTGACGGCTCCCTGGGCACCGCCTTGGAGCACCACCTCGCTCAGGGTCTCGACCATGACCTCCTCGGGAACGCCGTCGACGTCGAAGTAGAAGTGCCGCTCGGACATCTCCTTGTGGCCCGCGCCCGTCACCTTGATGTGGTAGCTCTCTCCGTGCAGCACGATGTTGAACTCTGTCGGCGCCGTGCTGCGCGGTCCGGGCTGGCTGGCCGGCTCCAGGGGCTCGGGGACCAGGGTGCCGGCCGCACGGCCTTCTAGGAACTGGCGGCCGATCTCGGGGAACATGGCGTAGGTGAGCAGGTCCTGGCCGCTCTCGGCGAGACGCCCGACCTCGTTGCGCAGCCGCGCCAGCTCGGGCTTGAGCAGATCCGCGGGGCGGCACTCGATGATGTCCTCCTTGCCGACGGCCTGTTGCTGCAGGGTGGGGTTGACGGCCCCGGGGGCCTTGCCGTACCCACCCTGCAGATAGCGCTTCACCTCGTTGGTGATGCTCTGGTAGCGCTTGCCCGTGAGCACGTTGAGCACCGCCTGGGTGCCGATGATCTGGGACGTGGGCGTGACCAGGGGCGGATAGCCCAGATCCTTACGTACCCGCGGGATCTCTTCGAGCACGTTGCTCATGCGGTCCAGGGCGTTCTGCTCTCGCAACTGGTTGGAGAGGTTGGAGATCATGCCCCCGGGGACCTGATTCACTTGTACCCGGGTGTCCACACCCGTGTACTCGCTCTCGAACTGGTGGTACTTCTTGCGCACGGCATAGAAGTAGACTCCGATCTCCTGGATCTTCTCCAGGTCCAGCCCTGTGTCGTACTCGGTGCCCCTCAGGGCGGCCACCAGGCTCTCTGTCGGCGGATGGCTGGTGCCGCCGGCGAACGAGGAGATGGCAGTGTCTATATGCTCGCAGCCGCTCTCGATGGCCTTGATGTGGCACATGTCGGATAGCCCCGCGGTGGCGTGGGAGTGCATGTGCAGGGGTAGGTCCACCTTGTCCTTCAGTGCCTTGACCAGGTCGGCGGTCACATAAGGGGTGAGCAGCCCGGCCATGTCTTTGATAGCGATGGAGTTGCAGCCCATGGCCTGCAGCTCCTTGGCCTGCCGGACGAAGCCGGTGATGGAATGGACCGGGCTGGTCGTATAGCAGATGGTGCCCTGGGCATGTTTTTCGGCCCGGTTGGTCGCTTCGATGGCGGTGCGCAGGTTACGCAGGTCGTTCAGCGCGTCGAAGATTCGGAAGACGTCCATCCCGTGATCGGCGGCTTTTTGCACGAAGGCGCGCACCACGTCGTCGGGGTAATGGCGGTAGCCGAGCAGGTTCTGGCCGCGCAGCAGCATCTGCAGTCGGGTGTTGGGAAGGGCGACCCTGAGCTTGCGCAGCCGCTCCCAGGGGTCTTCCTTGAGAAAGCGCATGCAGGCGTCGAAGGTGGCCCCGCCCCAACACTCCAAGGACCAATAGCCGATGGCGTCGAGCTTGTCGCAGATGGGGAGCATGTCCTCGACACGCATGCGCGTGGCGATGAGCGATTGGTGGGCGTCGCGCAGGATGACATCGGTGACGTGGATCTTGGGCATGGGATCAACCTGGGCTGATGTCGAAGGGTGTCCGCTCCGCCGTCAAAGACCCGCATGCGCGGCGATGGCCGCCGCCAGCACTTTGGTCAAGTCCTCCCGCCTGCGTTGGAAGCGGTAGTCCGAGAACTCTTGGTGTGTCTCGACGAAGCTGGTGTCGAAACGCCCGGCGCGAAACTCTTCCGAGCGGAGGATTTCCAAATGGTAGGGGATGGTGGTGCGTATGCCGTAGACCCCCATGTCCTTGAGGGCACGCTGGCCGCGATTGACGACATCCTCCCAGCTCAGGGCCCAGACGATGACCTTGGCGAGCATGGAGTCATAATACGGAGGAATGGTGTAGCCCGTGTAGATGGCCGCATCCGTGCGTACGCCGGGCCCTCCCGGGGCGTAGTAGCGCGAGATGCGTCCGAAGCTGGGCAGGAAGTTGTTCTGGGGGTCCTCGGCGTTGATGCGGAACTGGATCGCGTAGCCGCGCCTGGTGATCTCTTCCTGGCGGTAGCGCAGGGGCAGATCCGCGGCGATACGGATCTGCTCCTCGACTATGTCCACACCGGTGATGGTCTCGCTGATGGTGTGCTCCACCTGCACCCGAGTGTTCATTTCCATGAAATAGAAACGCCCGTCCTTGTCCATGAGGAACTCGACGGTTCCGGCGTTGGTGTAGCCGACCGCCTTGGCGGCCATCACCGCCAGACCGCCGATGAAGTGGCGCTGGGCGTCGTCGATCTGGGGCGAGGGGGCGATCTCGACCAGCTTCTGGTTGCGCCGCTGGATGGAGCAGTCGCGCTCGAACAGGTGGATGGTGCTGCCCTGGTGGTCGGCCAATATCTGCACCTCCAGGTGGCGGGGATCCACGATGCACTTCTCCATGAACACGTCGGCTCGCCCGAAGGCCTTGGTGGCCTCGGAGATCACCCGCTCGTAGTTGCGCTTGAGGTCCCGGGGGCTGTCGCAGCGGCGAATGCCCCTCCCGCCTCCCCCCGAGGTCGCCTTGAGCATGACTGGGTAGCCCAGTCGTTCGGCCGCCTCCAGGGCCGTTTCCAGGCTCTCCAGGTTGCCCTCTGTCCCGGGAGTGACGGGTACCCCCGCCTTGGCCATGGCGAAGCGGGCTTGAGTCTTGTCGCCCATGCGCCGGATGACGTCGGCTCTGGGACCTATGAAGGCGATGTCCCTGCGCGCGCAGGCCTCTGCCAGCTTGGGATTCTCCGACAAGAAGCCGTAGCCCGGGTGCACAGCATCGCAACCCGTGGCCTTGGCGAGATTGGCGATGCGATAGACGTTGAGATATCCCGCCAGGGGATCGCTGCCGAGGCTGTAGGCCTCGTCCGCCTTCTTGACGTGGAGCGAGTAACGATCCGCGTCGGAGAAGATGGCGGCCGAGCGTATGCCCATCTCGGCGCAGGCGCGGATGATTCGCACCGCGATCTCGCCGCGGTTGGCGATCAGGATCTTGCGAAACAAGGCCCTCCCCCCTCGTTGGAGCCGGCTAAGATACGTTAACCCAATTCCTGTTGGACCGGAGCAACTTTTGTGCCGTTGTGCCGGGCGGTAAGCCCCGGGGCGCTGCTGGTGTGCCTGGGCGAAGTGGCAGAGGCGAAAGGAGAAACGAGCGCCGAGCCCGCCGAGGGACGCGGACCGTGCGTCTCAGCGGCTGACTTACCGGCGCGGATTCCGGGGACCCCGGTGCCCGGTGGGTCGGCTGGCAGACGCTCAGCGTGGGCGCGTCGCACGCCGGTCGGCACTGGCGGGGCCGAAACGGATCGCCCGTCAGTTCGGGGCGGTCTTTTCCAGCCTCGAGACCACGCCTATCTTGGCTTCGGGATGGTGCTGGAGCACCAGACCCTTCAGCTGGTCCAGGTCATGGCGGGGCACGTCCACCATCAGCAGCAGCTCGCCTCGCCGCAGAGCCGGCTCGAAATCGTGCACTTCGTGGCTCTTCTCGTGGCCTTTCATCATTGCCGAGACCAGGCTGCCGTAGCCCGCTCCAACGGCAGTGGTGGCAAGAATGGCCCCACCGCCCAGCACCAGGCCGCCCGGGGGGAAGGTGACCGCCAGCAGCCCGCTCAGCAGCCCCGCGGCGCCGCCGAGACCCAGCCCGATCTCAAGGCCGTGCTTGAGCTCGGTCTTCTCCCAGGCACCCGCCTCGGGAAGGTCCTCCAGCGCCTGGTCCATGCTTGCGATCACATGCAAGTGGTGCTTGGGAATGCCGCTGGCTTCCAGCTCGGCGACTATGTGTCGGCAGCTTTCCTGGTCCGGCACGAGAAAATAGATCCGCTTCATGGGTAGCTCCCCCTCGATGACTGGTGTGCTGTACAGGCTCGGCTCCAGCCACCAGCGGTATGGCAGCGCATATTAACCCGGTTTTGCAGTGGAGAGGCGGTCCAGACGTAGCCGCTGGCGCTCATCGAACAGTCGCCGGGAGCCGATCCACAGGGCGGTGATGGCGCCGAAGCCGGTGCCGGCGGCGATCAGGAACAGGATCATGATCTGGTATTTCGCCGCCTCCATGGGCGGGCTGCCGCCGAGGATTTGCCCGGTCATCATCCCCGGGAGGCTGACCAGGCCGGCGGTGCTCATTGCATTGACGATGGGAATGAGTCCGGAGCGCAGAGCGTCCCTGCGCAGCGGGTTGATCGCCTGGTGCCAGTCCTGCCCGAGGAGCAGACGCGCCTCGATCAGCTGGCGCTGCTGCCAGGCGGCGCGCGTGAGCTGGTCCAGGCTGATGGCGATGCCGTTCATGGTGTTGCCCAGCAGCATGCCGAGCAGCGGGATCAGGTACTGCGGGGTATACCAGGGCTCGGGGCCGACGATGACCGTCAGCGCGAGAAGGGTGACCGAGAAAGAGGACAGGAACATGGACAGCGTGCCTATCCCCATTCCCCAGGGACCCTTCAGGCGACGCTGCTGGCGGGCCATGACCTCGTAGCCGGCCACACCGAGCATGATCATGGCAAGCAGGCCGATCAACCCCGGATGCTGCTGGGCGAACAGGACCTTGAGCACCAGGCCCAGCAGACTGAGCTGGACTATCGAGCGCAGGGCTGCCACCAGCATGCGCCTCTCCAGTCCGAGATCCAGGCGGTGGGACAAGAGCGCCAGAGCCACCACCAGCGCGGCGGCTACCCCCAGGTCCAGGGGTGTCAGTGCGATGACGCTCATCCTACGTCCTCTATCAGTCGCCGATCGGCGATTCGATAGTGCCGCTCGGCAATCCGTCGGCGCTGGGACAGGTCGTGGCTGACCCAGATCACCGGGGCCGCGTGGGTGCGCCGATAGCCTGCGATCAGTGTCTCGACTCGGGCGGCATTGGCCGCGTCGAGGTTCGCGGTCGGCTCGTCCAGCAACAGAGCCCAGGGGCGGCCGGCCAGCAGCCGGGCGAGCCCGAGGCGCTGACGCTCGCCGCTGGAGAGCCGGGGCACGGACCAATCCAGGCATTCGGAGCCGAGTCCCAGGGCGGCTAGCTCGGCGGCGGGCTCACCGGAGAAGTGGTCGCCCACATGCTCACTCCACCAACCGGATTCCGCGGGAAGCAGCCCCACCCACTGGCGCCACTGGCAGGGTGGGGTGCGCGACTGGGCCTCGTTGTCGAGGAGTACCTCCCCCGGGTGGGGGTCCAGGTCGGCCAGGGCACGCAGCAGCAGGCTTTTTCCGCTGCCCGAGGGGCCGTGCACGGCCACGCATTCCCCCGGCTCCACCTGCAGGCTGACCGGCTCCAGCACGGCGCAGGCCAGGCCTTGCAGGCGCAGCCGGCTCATCGTGGGGTATGTTGTCCCGGTGACAATTGCGTGCTGGGGTCGCAATCATCGGCTGGACGGAGTGATAGGACCAGGTCGCGGATCTCATGGCCGAGCCGCTGGCCGCGTCGCTCGAAACGGGTCAGGGGCCGCCACTCCGGGCGAGGGACGAATCCGTTGGGGCCCGCGGCATTCTCAAAAAAGATCGACCGAGCGGTGACCTCGCGCATCTCCTGCGCATAGTCCACCCAATCCGTGGCCATGTGGAAGAGCCCCCCGGGCCGGAGCACCCGCGCGACCAAGTCTACCAGCTCGGGCCGGGCGATACGGCGCTTATGGTGCCGCCGCTTGGGCCAGGGGTCGGGGAAGAAGAGGAGCACTGCGTCCAGACAGCCGGGGGCGAGGAAGTCGCGCAGCACCTCCACCGCGTCCTGGCGGATCAGCCGGACATTCTCCAGGCCTTGCTTTTCCAGCTCGAGCATCAGGTGGCCCACGCCGGGGCGGTGCACCTCTATGCCCAGCCAGTTCCGCTCCGGATGGGCCTGGGCCATCTGAGCCAGGGCATCGCCGTTGCCGAAGCCTATCTCCAGCCAAGTGGGGCAGCGGTTTCCGAAGACCCGTTCCGGCTGGATCTGTTCGCCCGCTGCCGCATTCAGTCCGTAGCGCCCCCACAGGCGCTCGAAGGCGAGGCGTTGGGCCGAAGTCATCCGCCCCTCGCGCAGCACGTAGCTGCGGATAGGTCGCCGTAGGGGCTCCGAGCGATCGTTCACCGGGTGCAAGGCCGAGCCGGCTGGAGCTCAGAAGAAGAGCCCGTCCAGGGGCGACGAGGCGGAGGCGAAGCGCTTGGGCGCCATGCGCCCGGCCAGATAGGCCTCGCGGCCGGCCTCAATCGCCTTTCTCATGGCTGAAGCCATAAGCACAGGCTGACGGGCGGCGGCGATCGCGGTGTTCATGAGCACCCCATCACAGCCGAGTTCCATGGCCACGGCCGCGTCCGAGGCGGTGCCCACCCCCGCGTCTACCAGGATGGGCACACTGGCATTCTCGACGATGGTGAGGATATTCAGCCGATTGCGGATGCCCAGCCCGGAGCCGATGGGGGCGGCCAAAGGCATCACCGCCACGCAGCCCAGGTCCTCCAGGCGCTTGGCCATGATCGGGTCGTCGTTGGTGTAGACCATGACGTCGAAGTCGTCGCGGATCAGCTCCTCGGCCGCCTGCAGGGTGGCCAGGGTGTCGGGAAACAGAGTCTTCTCGTCGCCCAGAACCTCCAGCTTGACCAGCTTGTGGCCGTCAAGCATCTCCCGCGCCAGGCGGCAGGTGCGCACCGCTGTCTTCACGTCGTAACAGCCGGCGGTGTTCGGAAGGACGGTATAAAGATCGGGGGGCAGTACTTCCAGGATGTTGGGCTCGCCGGCGTTCTGGCCGATATTGGTGCGGCGCACTGCGATGGTGACTATCTCGGCGCCACTGGCCTCGATTGCGGCTCGTGTCTCCTCCAGGTCCTTGTACTTCCCCGTGCCCACCAGGAGGCGGGAGCGATACACGCGACCGGCCAGAGTGAAGGTGTCGTTGGGGGATGCAGTCGTGGTCATATTATAAGGATGCGTCGAAGTGGAAGTTCTGTGCGGATGTTCACTGGACATAACCTCACGGTTTCGCGGCGGCATTGTTCGAGCCTTCCATGGCGTGACATTGGAGCCCTGGTCCTGCCCCAGCCCGGCCGTCCATGGCCGGTCGTTCGCCGCGCTGCGAATGTCCACTGGACATTCGGTCGCGGCTCACCCACCGCCAATCGCATGAACGATCTCGATTCGGTCTCCGGGGGAGATCAGGTGGGCGTCGAAGCGGCTGCGCGGGACCAGGTCTTCGTTGGACTCGATCGCCAACCGCTTTCCGGAGAGTCCGAGCAGGTCGACCAGGCCGGCCATGCTCAGGCAGTCAGGGACGTCTTGCTGTTTGCCGTTGATGAATACCTGCATGGGTCCGAGGTCGAGTCGGCGTACGGAGGCGGGAAGGGATTCGCGAAGGCCAAATAGTACACTAAACTGCAACTCTGGGGGTTTGAGGTCGCACTTGGGGTAGGGCTTTGGACAAGGCATCGGGTCACACGGTAAGCCAAATTTCCGTTGAGGTGGCAAGGACTCTCGACGGTCTTTTCCTGGAGCGTGTGCGCCGCTCCGGTGACCGTCCCGCCTATCGCTGGCATGAGCGTGCCTCGGATCAACGGCGGGAGATGACCTGGTCCCAGGCCGGCCGGGAGGTGGGCCGCTGGCAGGCGGCTCTTGCGGCCGAGGGGCTGGGTCCCGGCGATCGGGTCGCCCTGCAGCTGCGCAACTGTCCGGAGTGGGTGCTGCTCGACCAGGCGGCCCTGGGGCTGGGTCTCGTGGTAGTGCCTCTCTACACCGATGATCGGCCGGAGAACATCGCCTACATCCTCAGCGACGCGGGGGTAAAGCTCGTTCTGGTGCAGGATGCAGGGCGGTGGGGTCGGTTGGCGCCCCTCCTTCACGATGTCCCCGGCTTGGAGCGGGTGCTCTTGCTCGAGGACGCTCCGGAGCGGAGATCCCCGGGGGACCTGGATCGGCGGGTGCGCCCGGTGGAGACCTGGCTGCCGGCGGAGGGGGTGCTTCGAGAACGTAACGGCGACCCCGGGGGCCTGGCTTCGGTGGTCTATACATCGGGAACCACCGGCCGTCCCAAGGGTGTGATGCTCAGTCACCGCAACCTGCTCTACAACGCGGTCGTGGCGCCTACAGGCATGACCTGCTACGAGGAGGACGTCTTCCTCTCGTTCCTTCCCTTGTCTCACGCCCTCGAGCGAACCGGGGGCTACTACCTGCCGATGGCGGCCGGGTCCTGCGTCGCCTTCGCCCGATCCATCGGTCAGCTGGCGCAGGATATGCTGGAGGTCCGCCCGACCTTGATGATCGCCGTGCCGCGGGTGTTCGAGCGGATGTACGCCAAGCTCCACGAGCGACTGGGCAAGGAATCCCGGTTGCACCGGGCCCTGTTCGATTGGACGGTGGCTGTGGGCTGGCATCGTTTCGAGCACAGCCAGGGACGGGCCCCGTGGGGGAGCGATCTGCTGCTATGGCCGCTGCTGCAGCGTCTCGTGGCGGTCAAGGTGACGGCCCGCATGGGTGGGCGGATGCGGATCGCCGTCAGCGGTGGGGCGGCCTTGCCGCCGGGGGTGGCCAAGGTGTTCATCGCGCTCGGTCTGCCCCTGCTGCAGGGCTATGGCCTGACCGAGACCAGCCCGGTGGTGAGTGTCAACCGACTGGACGACAACCGCCCGGCCAGTGTCGGGCGGCCCCTCCCGGGTCTGGAGGTAAGTATCGGTGACGACGACGAGCTGCTCGTGCGCGGTCCGATCGTGATGCTCGGATACTGGCGAAGAGAAGCGGAGACCCGCGAGGTGCTGGACGCCGACGGCTGGCTGCATACCGGGGACCAGGCGCGCATCGACGATCGATATATCTACATCACCGGGCGGCTTAAGGATGTCCTGGTCCTGTCCAATGGAGAGAAGGTTCCACCTGCGGACATGGAGATGGCAATTACCCTGGATCCGCTGTTCGAGCAGGCCCTGGTGTTGGGTGAGGGGAGGCCCTTCCTGGGCGCAATTCTGGTGCTCGACCCGGACTGCTGGGGCGACATCGCCCGGGGGCTGGCTCTCGACCCCGATGCCCCCCAGAGCCTTTGCGACCGCCGGGTCTTCAGGGAGGTTCAGATGCGCTTGCGCGAACGGCTGGCGCTCTTCCCAGGCTACGCCAAGGTCCGCCGCACCCTGCTGTTGCTCGAGCCCTGGTCGGTCGACAACGGCTTGCTCACGCCGACCATGAAGGTCAAGCGCTCCCGGGTGCTGGAGCGCTATGCGGGGGAGATCGACGCGTTGTACGCTGCCCTGACGACGGACTGAATCAGCTACGCCTTGCGGTACCGATGCGTGGGACTTAGAATCCGCCCAGCGCGGGTGTGGTTCAATGGTAGAACCTCAGCTTCCCAAGCTGAAGACGTGGGTTCGATTCCCATCACCCGCTCCATCTCGCTCCGTCCCGGCGCACGGGTACCCGTCTCTGGATATCCCACCCCTGCCGGGTTGTATTTTCGTCTGGCTGGCGACAGACTGATGGACCCCCCACAGTAGGACGACTCGCCAGTGCCTCGCCAGGAAGGATCCAGCTGCCTCGATTCCCAGCGCATCCGTTTTCTGTTCGATCAAGGGCTCAGCGGTCTGGTCACGAGCGGTGTGGCGGCCCTGTTGACTGCGGTACTGGTCCGGTCGGCCGCTCCCACGTATTCCCTCTTGATGTGGCTGGCGGCGATGTGGGGCATCCTGCTCGCCCGGATCGGGCTGCTGGTCGCTTGGCGGCGCATAGCGCCGCCGGACACCAGTTTGCGCCGATGGTGTCGCGCGTACCTGTTAGGTGCTGGGCTCGGGGGGCTCAGCTGGGGCATGCTCCCCGTCACCATCGGTCCCCAGGCCCCCCAATCCGCCGTTTTGGTCGTCTATCTGGTGATCGCGGGGATCGCCGCGGCCGGAATCTCCAGCAACGCAGTGCTCATGGGCGCCTATCTGGCGTTCCTGGTCCCGATCGTTTTGGGTGTCGGGGCAAGTCTCGTCCATGGTGCTCAGGGGCTGGACTTCGCCACGGTGGGCTTCGTGCTCCTATACGGCATCGGACTGGCTCTGATAGCGCGCAGCTACAGTACCCGGCTCGTCCGGTTTCTGGAGCTGGCCCAGACCTTGAAAGTCGCCAATCTCGACCTCAGGATGGAGATGGAGCGCCGTACGGACGCCCAGGCGGAAATCGAGCAGACCCGCCGGCTGTTCATGGCGGGCTCGGTGGTCGCGTTTCGCTGGGGCTCCGAGGAGGGCTGGCCGGTGCTGAACGTCTCGCCGAACGCGCGTCGGTTGGGCTTGGATCCCGATCGGCTCGTGCGAGAGCATACCCGCTATGCGGACCTGATCCACCCGGATGACTTGGCGTCCGTGGCCACCCGTGCGCCGAATCCCGTCGGCCCCACCGGTATGCCCTTTTTCGAGATGGACTATCGAATCCGACTGCCGGACGGCGGCGTGCGCTGGGTCTATGACTACAAGGTCGAGGTCCGCGACAAGGAGGGACACCTGGTCTGCTACGAGGGCTATCTGCTCGACATCAGTGATCGCAAGCAGATCGAGGAAGCGTTGCGAGCTGAGAAGGACTTGGCGCAGATTACCCTGCACTCCATCGCTGAAGGCGTGCTGAGCACCGACAACGAGCAACGGGTCGCCTATATGAACCCAGTGGCCGAGCGGTTGACCGGTTGGCCCTTGGATCTGGCCCTTGGTCGTCGGCTCGACCAGGTGCTGCGGCTGGAATCCTTGACTCCTGGGAACTCCGAGCGCGGAAGCTGGGCCGATATGGGATACCGGCTGCTGCGTCGGCGCGATGGTGGTTTCTTTACGATCAGCCATTCGGTGGCGGCGGTGCTGGACGACAGCGGACATGCACGCGGAACCGTGTGGGTGCTGCATGATGTGACCGAGACCCGGGCTCTTGCCGAAGAGCTCGCCCATCAGGCGAGTCACGACGCCTTGACCGGGCTGCTCAACCGCCGTGAATTCGAGATCCGCTTGCAGCACGCCCTGCATACGGCGCAGGCGGACGGCTTGTCCCACATCTGCCTCTATCTGGATCTCGACCAGTTCAAGATCGTCGACGACACCTGCGGGCACTCTGCCGGGGACTCGCTGTTGCGCCAGCTGACCGGGATGCTGCAGGACCGGGTTCGAGACTCCGACGCCCTGGCGCGGCTGGG
>Ga0210096_1000037_pt1 | contig 77880 bp, 62 predicted proteins | sample China_Galinas_PW_4_FD_184864 | JGI IMG/M metagenome (GOLD analysis project Ga0210096, IMG submission 184864) | Wetland microbial communities from San Francisco Bay, California, USA, that impact long-term carbon sequestration - China_Galinas_PWA_D2... | ecosystem: Environmental > Aquatic > Marine...
ACTTCTCACTTCTCACTTCTCACTTCTCACTTCTCACTTCTCACTTCTCACTTCTCACTTCTCACTTCTCACTTCTCACTTCTCACTTCTCACTTCTCACTTCTCACTTCTCACTTCTCACTTCTCTTCATTAACGGTAAACCGCAAACAGGGTCCTTTTCTGTTCCGTCTTCATGTGCGTCCCGCGGCTGAACCTGCCGATCACCCTGATGGTCCCTTCCGGGCAGGTCTGCTCCAGCCGGGTGTGGACCCAGTGCGCAGGCTCTTCCGTTATCTGCAGGATCTGGATTTCCGTATCCTCGCCCGATTCAAAAAACATGACATGGCGGGTCTTCCCCCAGATGATGGACAGCATCTCCAGCGCCTTTTCAAGACCGTAGGCCACGATCCAGTGGTGCCAGACTGAAAAGAAAATCAGCACATCGACCTCCGGCAGCACTTCGATGTTGCCGGGTGTGACCGCCATGTTGCTGAATGCCGCATTTTCGATGCCGGCCTTTCGCTGCGCGTACTGAGCGATTTTCACATTACCGTATTCGGTGTCGATCCCGATCCCGTAGAAGCCCTTTTCGGCCAGCCGCAGGATGAAATAGCCCAGGTTGCAGCCGATGTCCATGGCGCTGCCGTGCATGATGTCCAGGTTACTTTCAATCGCTTCCCAGCGCGCCAGGGTCGAGGCGTCCCGCTTGCGGGTGGTCAGGCCAATCCATGGCATGGGCTGGTAGGAGCGGAACTTGTACGGAGAAAACCGCTGGCCCTTGTAGACCAGCCATTCGCCGCTTCCCGACATGGCCCTTGCCAGGGCGTCTTTCAGCAGGAAGATGACCTTCTTGAACGGTCGCTTGAGCGCTTTTTTGGCTTCCCTCCAGGGGTCGGTGTGCGATGTCATGTCGTTCAGTTCACCGGCAATCGGGCGCGCAGCGCATCGCGGTCGATCCACCAGTTTTCCCCGACGATGGTGTCGAGCATGAGGGCAAGGCGTGCCAGCAGTTCCTTTACGTCGTTCAGTTCCAGGATTTCGATCCACGTCCTGATCATTTCCGGATCATCCTCGATGCCGCGGTGGCGTCTGGCGACGCCCGCCACCATCTGCTTCGTGAAGAAGGTCAGGCTTTCATGCTCCTCGCCTTCGGTGCGCAGGTCGGCGATGTAATGGGCCGTCATGGCGGCCACGGCGGCGCCGTCCGATGTGTCGGGCGTTTCGTCGATAACATGCTGCAGCATGGCGACGCTCAGCTGCGCCGGGACCGGGTAGGTGATGGCGAGCCAGATGCCGTTGCCCAGGGCAGTCAGGGATTCCGGCTGTTCGCACTGGAACAGCACATCGCAGGTCTCGACGGCATCCTGCCACGCTTCCTCCGCCGCAAAGATATCGAACAGTTCGCGGGCGATATCCCAGCTTTCCCTTTTTTTCTGCAGCGCCAGCAGGGTCTCCGCGATATCCAGCCGGACACGCGCCCGCTCCAGCGGGCTGCAGTCGGCCGGCAGCGCCTGCAGGTGCTGCTCCTGTTCCTTCAGCTGTGCCTGCAGGGACGGCCTGGATTCCGAGAGGTCGATGCCGCTCTTGTCGCCAAGCACCATCTGGTCCGGGCTGCGTTCATCTTTCATAAAGTCCGTCAAGCTCACAAAGTATCAATTCACCGCAAAGACGCAGAGAAACAATAAAATCTCACCGCAAAGGCGCAGAGGACGCAAAGAATATGTAAATACAAAATCTATCAATATTCCTCAAGGGAAAACTTCAATGGTTTAGTCATCTGATATTTCTTTGCGAACTTTGCGCCTTTGCGGTGAAAGCAAAATTACAATAAGGGCACGATCAGCAGGGCCACGATGTTGATGATCTTGATCAACGGGTTGATGGCCGGGCCCGCGGTGTCCTTGTAGGGATCGCCGACGGTGTCGCCGGTCACGGCCGCCTTGTGGGCATCCGAGCCCTTGCCGCCGAAATTGCCGTCCTCGATGTATTTTTTGGCATTGTCCCAGGCACCCCCGCCGGTGGTCATGGAAATGGCGACGAACAGGCCGGTCACGATGGTGCCGATCAGCATCCCGCCCAGCGCTTCCTTGCCCAGTACCAGGCCCACGATCACCGGCACCAGCACCGGCAGCAGCGAGGGGATCACCATCTCCTTGATGGCGGCCCGGGTCAGCATGTCGACCGCCCTGGAATAGTCCGGCTTCGTGGTGTGCTGCATGATGCCCGGCATCTCGCGGAACTGGCGGCGCACCTCGTTGACGATGCCGCCCGCGGCACGGCCCACCGCTTCCATGGCCATGGAGCCGAACAGGTAGGGGATCAGCCCGCCGATGAACAGGCCGATGAGCACCATGTGATTGTCCAGCGAGAAGTTCAGCACCGTGTCGGTGTGCCTGTCCAGCGCATGGGTGTAATCGGCGAACAGCACCAGTGCGGCCAGGCCGGCGGAGCCGATGGCATAGCCCTTGGTGACCGCCTTGGTGGTGTTGCCCACGGCATCCAGGGGATCGGTGATATTGCGGATCTTTTCATCCAGTTCCGCCATCTCGGCGATGCCTCCGGCGTTGTCGGTGATCGGGCCATAGGCGTCCAGCGCGACGATGATGCCGGTCATGGAGAGCATGGCGGTGGCGGCGATGGCGATACCGTACAGGCCGGCCAGTTCATTGGCGCCCCAGATGCTGGCGCAGATGGCCAGTACCGGCAACGCGGTGGCTTTCATGGAGACGCCCAGGCCGGCGATGACGTTGGTGCCGTCGCCGGTGGTGGAGGCCTCGGCGATATGCCGGACCGGACCGTATTCCGTGGCGGTGTAGTACTCGGTGATCACCACCATGGCGGCGGTCAGTGCCAGTCCGATCAGGCCGCAGTAGTAGAGCAGGCGGGTGCTGGTTTCCACGCCGTCCAGGAGGATGGTCTCACCCATGATCCAGGTGGTGACCGGGTAGAAGGCGATCGCGGCGAGCACGCCGGCGACGATCAGGCCACGGTACAGGGCATTCATGATCTTGCCGCCTTCGCGGGCATTGACGAAGAAGGTACCGATGATGGAGGCGATGATGGAGACGCCGCCCAGCACCAGCGGGTAGAGGACCGATGCCGTACTGTTTTCCAGCAGCAGGCTGCCGAGCAGCATGGTGGCGACCACGGTGACCGCGTAGGTCTCGAACAGGTCGGCCGCCATGCCGGCGCAGTCGCCGACATTGTCGCCGACGTTGTCGGCGATCACCGCCGGATTGCGCGGGTCATCCTCGGGAATGCCGGCCTCGACCTTGCCGACGATGTCGGCGCCGACGTCGGCGCCCTTGGTGAAGATGCCGCCGCCGAGACGCGCGAAGATGGAAATCAGCGAACCGCCAAAGGCGAGGCCGATCAGTGGATGCAACGGGTCCGCGACACCGGCCATTTGCAGGATGGCATAAAAGCCTGCGACCCCCAGCAGGCCGAGTCCGACCACCAGCAGGCCGGTGATGGCGCCGCCGCGGAAGGCGATCTGCAGCGCGGCGTTCAGGCCGTCGTTGGCAGCCTGGGCGGTGCGCACGTTGGAGCGTACCGAGATGTTCATGCCGATGTAGCCGGCCAGCCCCGAGAATACCGCGCCGATGGCAAAGCCGATGGCGGTGATCCAGCCGATCCTGGAGAAGCCGATGATCAGCAGCAGGACGATGCCGGCCATGCCGATGGTGGTGTATTGCCGGTTGAGATAGGCCTTGGCGCCTTCCTGTATGGCACTGGCGATTTCCTGCATGCGCTCGGTGCCGGTCGGCTTGGCCAGGATCCACTTGACCGATATGGCGCCGTAGACCAGTGCGCCGAAGGCGCAGGCGAGGGCGAAGCTAAGTTCAATTGACATCAGATTTCTCCAGTTTGAGGTGTGTATCCGTCAGCATTGTTCTCAAGGGGCCCTGAACTGCATCCCGGGGCTGAATCCGAACAGGGTTTCCAGGTCGAATTCGCGAATGAATCCGTCAACCGTTTCCTGACCGTGCTCGCGCTGCACTTCAGCCAGATCAGTCTGGCCGCGTTGCGGTTGTAGCCGCCACCCATGTCGGCCTGGACGGACAGCAGTTCCCGCGCCTTTTCCAGTGTCATGGCCGCATTTTCCGTATAAAAAATCTACCGCAGAGACGCAAAGGACGCAGAGAAAAGCGTATCAATGTAACACCGGAAATTTGCGTCCGTTTCCGGTTGCATCGTCGCGGTTCTTCTGGTCGGTAAATTAAGCACTTTGCGTTCTTCGCGTCTTTGCGGTGAATAGGCGGTTTACTTGAGCTTGAAACCCTTCAGCTTCTTCGTTACGGCGACGTTCCTGAGCTGGACATAGAGCGGCATGCCGTCCTTGCCATAGGGCGGATAATCCTCGCCCTGGATCAATGGCTCCAGGTAGTCGCGGCATTTTTGCGTGATACCGAAGCCGTCCGGGGTGATGAAGCTCGCGGGCATCATCTTCTCGACATTGGCCACGCGTGAGAGCCTTGCTTCCCCGATCTTCCAGCGGTAGGGCCTGCTGGAGGTACGAACCACGGTCGGCATGACGGAGTTCTTCCCGGCCAGCGCCAGGTCAACGGCCGCCTTGCCCATGGCATAGGCCTGCTCGACATCCGATCGGGAGGCGATATGACGGGCGGCGCGCTGCAGGTAGTCGGCCACCGCCCAGTGGTATTTGTATCCGAGCGCCTCCCGGATCATGTTGGCGATGACCGGTGCGACACCGCCCAGCTGGGCATGGCCGAAGGCATCCTTGAGGCCCTGGTCGGCGAGGAACCTGCCCGAGCGGTCATGCACACCCTCGGAGACGACGATCGAGCAATAGCCGTATTCCTTGACCTTTTTCCGGACGGCGGCCATGAATCGGGTCTTGTTGAAGGTGACTTCCGGGAACAGGATGATGACCGGCAGGTCGCAGTCCGCGGAGGTGGCGAGACCCCCGGCGGCCGCTATCCAGCCGGCGTGCCGGCCCATGACCTCCAGGACGAAGATCTTGGTCGAGGTCTTGGCCATGGAGGCCACATCAAAGCTGGCCTCGCGGGTACTGACCGCGATGTACTTGGCCACCGAACCGAATCCGGGGCAGTTGTCCGTGATCGGCAGGTCATTGTCCACGGTCTTGGGGACGTGGATGGCCTGAATCGGATAGCCGGTGGCCCTGGAGAGCTGGGAAACCTTCAGGCAGGTATCGGCCGAGTCCCCGCCGCCGTTGTAGAAGAAGTAGCCGATGTTGTGCGCCTCGAACACCTCGATCAGGCGGTCGTACTCGCGTTTGTTCGCCTCCAGGCTCTTCATTTTGTAGCGGCAGGAACCGAAGGCCCCGCTCGGGGTGTGACGCAGGGCGGCGATGGCGCGCCTGGATTCCTTGCTGGTATCGATCAGATCCTCGGTCAATGCGCCGATGATGCCGTTGCGGCCCGCATAGACCTTGCCGATCCTGTCCTTGTGCTCACGTGCCGTCTCGATCACGCCACAGGCGGAGGCGTTGATCACGGCGGTCACGCCCCCGGACTGGGCGTAGAACGCATTCTTCTTTCCCGCTGATTTTGCCATCGGTTGTTCTCCCTATACGGTTAAAAAACACGGGGGTCGGGGGGTACATTTCCCCGTTCTCCGAAACATGGCTGGCCGACACATCCGCCGCCTGAAGGAACGCGGGGATAAAATGAACGCCGACCCCATATCACCTCAACTCTGACCGGCATTCCGCGAGGCGGCATAATCCGCCTGGACCTGCAGCAGCGTGACCATGCACTCGGACAGGTCGTCATATTCCTCCACGCCGGTGCCGTACATCTGATGGACCCGGTAATAGAACTGGCTGCGGTAGCGCGAATCACCGGTCTTGCAGACGATGAAATGACAGCCATCGTGTTCCCAGTAGGCTGCCGGGCAGGGCGTGAGCTCACTCGAGTAGGGATTCAGGCGCAGCTCCGTATCGGCGGGCAGCGGCTCCAGGGATTCGCCGTAGCGCTCCTGCAGCGTGGTTCTGATGATCCACAGCTCACTTTCTGCAAAATCTGCAATCCGGCTCATGGCTTGAGTGACTGGTTGGGATGCGGCTCGATAAAGGCGCCAGATTCTAGCTCAAAACCTGATTTATTTCATGAACTTCGTTGACTTACACCGCGGACAGGGGGTAGCTTAAACGTTTGCCTGATCAGCGGCCACGCAAAAAAAACTATGTCAGTATTCAAAAAATCTTCGATCAAACAGTAAGTTAGTAAAATCAATACACTGGGAACGTGATTAAGCCATGAGAATGATATTGCTGGGCGCACCCGGCTCGGGGAAGGGTACGCAGGCGCAGCGTCTTGCGGAGCGCTACAAGATCCCGCAGATCTCAACCGGTGACCTGCTGCGCGAGGCCGTGGCCGAGGGCGCGGCACTCGGCCGTCAGGCCAAGGCCGCCATGGATGCCGGTGAACTGGTAAGCGATGAAGTCGTCATGGCGATCATCAGGGATCGGGTCATGCGACCCGATGCGCGCAAGGGTTTCATTCTCGACGGATTTCCACGGAATCTGCAGCAGGCCGAAGCGCTGGACATGCTGTTGACCGGTCTCGGACGCCCCCTGAATCTGGCCCTGCTGGTTGCCGTGGATGTGGATGCCCTGATCCAGCGGCTGGTGGGGCGGCGCACCTGCCTGTCCTGCGGCCAGATGTACAACATGTTCTACTCACCGCCGCATATCGAGGGACGTTGCGATGCCTGCGGCGGCAAGTTGCGCCACCGCGCTGATGACAACGAGGAGACCATAGGCAACCGGCTGCGGGTGTACGAAACGTATACCATCCCGCTGATCGAGTATTACAGGGAACAGAACAAACTGCGCACGGTACAGGGGGTCGGGGAGATCGAGGATATCTTCAAGGCCGTTGTCAAGGTCGTCGAGGACGTCAAGGCGAATGCCAGGAGTGAATCGCGCTCCCATGCCATTCGGGCCGCCATCGCCAAGCACCGGGCGAGCAAGAAGGCCGTGGAAGCAAAGACCGGATCAGAGGGAAAGCCGGCCAGGAAACCGGCCGGGAAGGAAACCCCGCCCCGGGCGGCAGGCCCGGCGGGGAAGAAAAAGGCCACGAAAAAGACGGCGACCAGTAAACCGGTGGGGAAGAAAAAACCGGCGACCGGGAAGACGGCCGCTCAAAAAAAGGTAAAGAAGAAGCCGGCGGCGACCAGGGCGGCCAGAAAAAAACCGGCGGTAAAAAAGACCGTGCAAAGGAAAACGACCGTCAAAAAGAAGCCGCTGAAGAAGGCAGTGACGAAAAAGACCGCCGTCAGGCGGCCGGCTGTCAGGAAAGCGGCGAAGAAGGCGGTGACGAAAAAACGGGCCGCCGTGAAAAAGGCGGCTACGCGGCAGGCCGGCGGGAAAAAGACCGGCACCCCCAAAAAGAAACCGGCGGCCCGCAGGAAACGGTAAGCTTCAATCGGCGCCCGGTTTGTAAGCGGGCGGGATGGCGCAACAGGGCTCTGCCTGCCGCGCCCTGCAAACTGCCATAATCCCATGCTGCAACTGTTCAAGACCTGGTTGAATATCTGTCTGCTGCGTACCGCACCCCAGGACCTTCCGCCCTCCGGTTTCCTGCTCGGGCTGACACTGTCCTGTTATATCGGGGTCTCGTTTCTGGTTGCATTGCAGTCCTACGGATTTCTGCCGGCGCTGCTGGCGGCAGCGCTCGATACCGGTCTGCTGGCCATCTTCACCCTCGGTCTGCTGTACCTGCAGGACAAGACGGCGCGCATCAACCAGACCATGTCGGCGCTGGCGGGAAGTGGCACCGTACTCGGCCTGTTCGCCCTGCCGCTGGTATTTTTCCTGGAGCCGGGACAGGCGGCGGAACAGATCCCCCTGCTGGTTCCGGTATTCTGGTTGTGCCTGTTTTTCTGGAGTCTTGTCGTGGTGGCCCATATCATGCGGCACGCCCTGTCGACCTCTTTTGCCATGGGGTTAGCCATATCCGTATTGTATGCGCTGGTGTCCATGCAGATTCTTGCCACTGTCATTCCATTGCAGAATTAGAGAAACCCTGATTCGTGATTATTTACCGCAAAGGCGCAAAGTGCGCAAAGAATTTAACAGCAAAAAGATCTTGTTTTTCTTTGCGTCCTTCGCGTCTCTGCGGTGAAAAATGGGGTCCTGTTGATTTGCCAAAGGCGCCTTGACCGTGCACATCCATATCCTCGGCATCTGCGGGACTTTCATGGGTGGCGTCGCCTTGCTGGCGCGCGCACGGGGCGTGCAGGTCAGCGGCTCGGATGCCGGTGTCTATCCGCCCATGAGTACACAGCTTGCCGGGCAGGGCATCCATCTGAATGAAGGTTATGAACCCGCACATCTGGTGCCGGCTCCGGACTGTGTGATAATCGGCAACGCCCTGTCGCGCGGCAATGCCGCCGTCGAACATGTCCTCAGCGCGGGGCTGGCCTACACCTCCGGACCGCAGTGGCTGGCGGAAAATGTGCTGCAGGGACGCTGGGTGCTGGGCGTGGCCGGCACCCATGGCAAGACCTCGACTGCCGGCATGCTCGCCTGGATCCTCGAGTATGCGGGCCTGGATCCGGGGTTCCTGATCGGCGGCGTAGCGCGCAATTTCGGGCTCTCGGCACGGCTTGGCGACGGACCGTTCTTCGTGGTCGAGGCCGACGAATACGACACGGCGTTTTTCGACAAGCGTTCCAAGTTCGTGCATTACCACCCGCGTACCCTGATCCTCAATAACCTGGAATTCGATCATGCCGATATCTTTCCTGACCTCGGTGCGATACAGACCCAGTTCCACCATCTGGTGCGTACCGTTCCCGGTAATGGCCTGATTATCAGCAATGCCGTCGATGCCAGCCTCGATTCCGTCCTGGCCCGGGGCTGCTGGACACCCGTGGAAAAGGTCTCTGCGACGGGAGCTGCCGGCTTGTGGCGGGCGCGGCTCTTGAGCGAGGATGGCCGGTCGTTTGCGGTGGATCTGGCGGGCGAGGCCGCGGGGACTGTCAGCTGGAGCCAGCTCGGAGACCACAATGTCCACAATGCCCTGGCGGCGATTGCGGCAGCCCGGCATGCTGGAGTTCCGCCGGCACAGGCAATCGCGGCACTGGCCGAATTCCGCGGCATCAGGCGCCGCATGGAAGTCCGTGCGCAGGTTGACGGGGTGACGGTCTATGATGATTTTGCCCATCACCCGACGGCGATCGCCACCACCCTGCAGGGGCTGCGGCGGCGCGTGGGCGGTGCGCGCATTCTGCTGTTGCTGGAACCGCGCTCGAATACCATGCGCATGGGTGTCCACCGCGACACGCTCGCCGCCTCCCTGCAGGGGGCCGATCAAATCTGGCTGCACGAGCCGGAAGACCTCGGCTGGTCGCTGGCAGCCGTCGCACAGGCCGTTGCCGCCCCGGTTACCGTGGAGACCGGCATCGATGCCATTGTCCGCGGCGTGGTGCAGGCCGCCCGTCACGGCGACCATGTGCTTGTCATGAGCAACGGTGCGTTCGGCGGCATTCATGACAAACTGATCAAGGGGCTTGAAAGCAAGGCCCGCGGTTCATAGGACGCTCGCGCACCCTGCTGCGCCGCATCTCTTTCACCACGCCCGCTGCCTATCGCCCCGGCAGACGTTCCCTGCCTCGCTGCAGCCTCTTCACCGACCTGTGGTTATATTCCCCGTCCTTCGCTGGATTTTTGACATTCAGCCGTCCCGTCCGGATTTCCTGACGAGGACAAGCGCGACAATCGCAAAAAAAACAGGGCATTGAGTAAATTCACGGAGACGTAATCCAAGGTTAATAATTAGTATTGTATAATATAAGCATCCATTGAAATGCAGACAGTGGATATCGCATCCCGAGCGACATACAGGAGGTCAAGATGCTCTATCTGGACTGGTTTACGTTGACTGGTGTAACCGCTTTTCTGGGGATCGCAGCAGTGCTTGTTTATATCTGCTGGTCCGGTGGATGTCGTAAATAACGGCAAGACGCCGTTCTATAGCCGCGAGTTGATGTTTCCACGCAGGAGGCGTGAGTCATGACTAACGGAGACCGTATGCTTTCGGATATGGGATATTCCCCTGCAGGGGAGCGGTATGCGTGCGCACTGGATGCCGCCCGGGCCGCCCGCGGGTTTTTTTTCCGCCACCAGTTTTCAGTGGCGGGAAGAAATCTCAAGGGTCGTCTTTGTCCCCGGCTGGAAAAGTGGCATATCCACTGGTGCCAATAGTGTTACAAGTGCCGGCTGGCTACACGCTGATGCGGTGAAAAGAACAATCTGAATCGCCAGGGAATCCACGGAAGGGCATGGAAAGCAACAGCGCTCATTGCATTGGCCGGTTATTTTTCCGTGTCATTCCTTGTACTTCCGTGGCCATTGATATTTTGAATTGCGCTGCGTCCTCCGCGTCTCCGCGGTGAGATTGTTTGGTTGTTCCGTACGCTTCCATGGCCGTTGGTCTTTTCACTGCTCACTTCCCGCTTCCCATCCCAGCAGTACCCGTCCCTGCCAACGGCTCGGGATGTCTGCCGGCACACGTGAGCGCATTACGGTTTCGATGCCACCACCCTGATTGAGGGCGTTGCCGAGCATTGCCAGCGGCGTTTCGAAATCCAGTGCCGTGCGCAGGTATGTGATGAGCGGCAGTTCCTGATCGATTTGCAGGTAGGCTGCATTGCCGACCCATATCGGGGTGTGGCTTTCCCGCAGTGCGAGCGTGGAGGGCCACAGGCGCACGATCAGCAGCCGATTGCCGGAATCCGGCAGCGGCGCCGCCAGCAGCAAGCGCTGGTTCTGGCCATCGTTGACCTGGGGCAGTACCGGCAGTTCTGTGATAAGGGGTGCCGGCGCCAGCCAGTTGATGGCGCTCAGCGGATCAGGGTGTTTCGGCCGCCGCCAGCCCTGGCCTTCGAGGTCGCTCCGGAGTGCCTCCAGTGTGCCGGCCCACTGAAAATTCATGGGCTGCCGGTCCTGTCCTTCCAGGTCCACGCGATACGCAGGCAGGGTTTGCCAGCCGCTTGTCAGCCACTCGTCCCGGGTGGCTTCCCGGATTTGCAACCGCGGTGCGTAGCGGGCCAGTTCTTCATCAAGGTAGTGCTGCGTCTGCCAGCTGCCGGCAAATACCAGCAGCACGGTGGTCATCATCAGCAGCCGCCGCACCGGCAGCCGCGGCGCCGGATGCCGGTCATAGGCGATACCCATCAGGGCGACCCAGATAATACCCAGGCTCAGCCCGGCCAGGACGTCCGAAAACCAGTGCGCCCCCAGGTAAAGTCGGGAGAATCCGATCGACGCCACGACCAGCCCGGCGACGGAGTAGGGCAGCCAGCGTCGCTGCACCGGGAGTTCACGGGCGATCATGAGGGCCAGAAAGCCATAGAAGGCCAGACTCATGCTGGTGTGCGCGCTGGGGAAGGAATAACCATCTGTTAATGTTGCCGGGCGGTTGCTCCGGACCGTGATTTTCAGCAGCCAGGTCAACAGCCCGGTACTGAGAAAGGCGGCCAGCCAGTGCCAGGCGGCCTTGGAACAATGCATCCAGAACAGCCAGGCCATGCTCCCGGCCAGCACACTGCCCAGCAGCAGCTGACTCCCGAATTGTGTGATGAAGACCATGGCGGTGTCGGCCCAGGGCGTGCGCAGATGCTCCATGGTGTGCAGCACATAGGCATCGATACCCGCCAGAAACCGGCCATGCAGGACCTGGCCGGAAACCACCAGCAGCAACCACAGGGTGATAAAAAACAGGATCGAGAGGATGGCCAGTCCTCGGGCTTCCGGATGATCCGGGTCGAGCAGCGATCCGGCCAGCGGCCGGATCAACGGGTGATTGCGGCTCCACTCCAGGGTATTCATCAGCAGGGAGGCCGCATGCGGCTGCAACACGCGTATCAGGCTGCCGATCAGCCAGAAGCCCAGCCAGGCCATGGCGGTGGCGAGCACCAGTAACACCACCAGGCGTCCGGCGACCTCTGCGGCAAGCCCCAGGGAGGCGCCGAACACCATGCCTGGCAGGATATAGGCCGGCGCCCACAGCGTGGAGGCGGCGATATCCACGGCCAGAAACCGCGCTGTGGGCATGTTCATCATGCCGGCGATGGCCGGGACGACGGGTCGCAGCGGGCCGATGAAACGTGCCATGAAAACACTCTTGCCGCCGTGCCTGACAAAAAAGTCGACCCCGCGATTGACCAGTCGCGGATAGCGCCTGAACGGCCAGATGATGCGCAGGCGCTGGCGGTAGTGGTGGCCCAGCAGAAAGCTGATGAAATCGCCCACAATGGCGCCGGCGATGGTCCAGAGCATGATCGGCGTCACGGGCAGTGCACCGGTCGCGATCAGGGCGCCGATACCGAACAGCAGGGCGGCGCCGGGGATCAGCAGGCCGAGAACGACCAGTGATTCCGCCATGGCCGTGCAAAAAACGACGGCACTGAAGGTGTACGGGTGCAGTTCAACCCAGGCAAGGATGTCTTGCAGCAGGTTTTCCACGCGAGATTTCCGTAATTACAGGCTGGACAAGACGTCACCAGCGACATCCAGGGTGGTGTCGATGATTTCCTCGGTATGCGCCGCCGACACAAAGCCGGCTTCGAATGCGGACGGCGCCAGATAGACGCCGGCTTCCAGCATGCCGTGATAGAAGCGCCGGAAGGTATCCATGTCGCACGCCGTTACCTGCTCGAAGCGGGTAATGGTTTCATCCGGGCTGAAGAAATAGCCGAACATTCCCCCAACCTGGTTGGTCGTCAGCGGGATGCCGGCCGCAGCTGCACGTTCCCGCAGCCCCGCGGTCAGGCGCCGGGCGGTGCTGTTCAGACGGTCATGGAAGCCGTCCCGCGATGCCAGATCGAGGGTTGCCAGGCCGGCCGCGAGCGAAACGGGATTGCCCGACAGCGTGCCCGCCTGGTACACCGGGCCCAGTGGTGCGATCTGCTCCATGATGTCGCGACGCCCGCCGAAGGCACCGACCGGCAGTCCGCCCCCGATGACCTTGCCGAGCGTCGTGAGGTCCGGGGTAATGCCGTAATGAGCCTGCGCGCCACCCGGCGCGACCCGGAAACCGGTCATGACCTCGTCGAAAATCAGCACGCTCCCATGCCGGTCGCAGAGGGTACGCAGGCCTTCCAGAAACCCCGCTTCCGGCGGGATACAGTTCATGTTACCGGCAACCGGTTCGACGATGATCGCCGCAATTTCTTTGCCAATCGACTCAAAAGCCCGGTTGATACCGTCAAGATCATTAAAGGTCAGCGTCGTGGTCTGTGCCGCCACGGCGGCCGGTACGCCCGGCGAGGTCGGCACGCCGAGGGTCAGCGTGCCGGATCCGGCCTTGACCAGCAGGGCATCGGAGTGACCATGGTAGCAGCCCTCGAACTTGACGATGCGCTCGCGTCCGGTAAAGCCGCGCGCCAGGCGGATGGCGCTCATGGTGGCTTCGGTACCGGAGTTGACCATGCGCACCAGGTCCATGGACGGTACCAGTTCGCAGAGCCGTTCGGCCATGCGCGTCTCGATCTCGGTGGGGGCGCCAAACCCCAGCCCGCTGGCCGCCATTTCCTGTACGGCCTGGATAACCTCGGGGTGTGCATGGCCGGCGATCATCGGACCCCAGGAAGCCACGTAATCGATATAGCGCCTGCCGTCGGCATCGAACAGCCACGGGCCTTCACCCCGGGTAAAAAAGACCGGATCACCGCCCACGCCCTTGAAGGCACGGACCGGGGAATTGACGCCACCGGGTATATGCCGACAGGCGGACTCAAACAGCTCGCGGGATCGGGTCATGTTCGGGCGTCCTTTTTGCGGGAAAGCCGGGATTGTCGCACAACTCGGTAAGCACCTGTAGGCTGTACCGGGCGCAGCGTATCTTTCGCTTTCGATGCGGTTCGCTTCACTCACCGCATCCTGCGTCCTGTTTCGTATCGTGGGAGCGGCGCCTCGCCGCGACAGGGCGGGTGAGTGCATGGGTCAATCGATCGCGCCGGGGGCGGCGCTCCCACTACCTCGAGCGATTCGTGCCGGGGGTGGCGCTACTGCTTTTTGTCCTGTTCCGTAAACAGGGCCGCGTAGGCCGCTGCGGCCGCCTGCACGTCCGGCTGGCCGAAGACGCCGTGGATCACGGCGAGCAGGTCGGCACCGGCATCGATCAGTGTCCGCCCGTTGGCCGGTGTGATGCCGCCAATGGCCACGATCGGCAGGTCAAGGCGGATGCGTGCCGCGGCCAGCAGCGTTGCTGTGGCCGGCGTGGCCTGCGGTTTGCTGCGGGAGGCGAAAAAGCGGCCAAAGGCGATATAGTCCGCCCCGGCCGCCGCGGCATCACGGGCACGATCCAGCCGGTTGTAGCAGGAAATTCCGATAATGGCGCTTTCCCCCAGCCGTTCACGTGCCCGCGCGGGGGAGGCGTCCGTGATGCCAAGGTGCACACCGGTGGCGTCGACGGCCGCGGCCAGTTCCACGTCATCGTTGATGATCAGCGGGACGTCATGCCGTCGGCACAGGATGGCCAGGGCCGCGGCCTCCCGCAGGCGCTCCCGGGGGCGCCGCTGCTTGTCGCGATACTGGATGAGCTTCGCGCCACCGGCAATGGCCTGCGCCACGCACTCGGTCAGTCTGCCCGGCGGGATCAGTTGACTGTCGGTAATGGCATACAGGCCCTTCATCTGTCCTGTGTGGACCAGAACAGACGATCCGGCAAATGCTGCCCCATCCCGGGACGATAGCCGTGCTGCAGGGCGTTCCAGGTAAACTCCTGGGCCTCGTGGACGGCCCCGAAAACATCCAGGCCATGGGCGAGCAACCCGGCAATGGCCGCGGCGAGGGTGCAACCGGACCCGTGATAACTGTGCGGCAGGCGCTCCCAGGTGAACGATTCCAGTTTGCGGCGCGCGTGATAAAGCCTATTCACCACGTGCGGCGTGGGCTCGTGGGCGCCGGTGTGCAGCACATAGTCGACACCCAGGTCCAGCAGGGCGAGGGCACGGGCATCCATGGAATCGGCACCGGGCGCGAGCGCGCATGCCTCCGGGCTGTTGGGCGTGACAAGGGTGGCATGGGGCAGCAACAGGGTCCGGATGGCCTGCGCCAGGTCAGGCTCACCCAGGCTGGTGCCTTGTCCCGTAGCCAGGACGGGATCCACCACCAGCGGTATTGCCGGGTAGTCCTGGAGAATGCTGTGGATGGCCGCGACATTCTCGGCGCTGCCAAGCATGCCGGTCTTGAAAGCCGCAACCGGCATGTCTTCCAGTACGGCGCGTGCCTGGGTAACGATCCGGGTGGCACGCAGCGCCGTGAACTCCATGACATTGTGGCTGTCCTGGACGGTGAGCGCCGTGATGACCGGCGCGGCATGGCAACCCTGGCTAGCCAGGGTCTCGATATCGGCCTGGATACCGGCCCCCCCGCAAGGATCGTGGCCGGAAAATGTCATGACAACAGGAATGTTTTCCATTAATCGGATGATAGCGGAAAGCCGGGTGAAGCGCGCAGCGAAGCGCATCTTTCGCGATTGATGCAGTTCGTTTCACTCACCGCGTCCTGTGCGTTGTAAATCCGGAAATTCCTTTTTCACCGCACAGGCGCAAGGAACGCAAAGCTTTTAACGGAAAGCCTGATTTTCTGGCGATCTTTGCATCTTTGCGGTAAATAGTAATGGATTGACAGATCCATGACTTTACACCTTCCACTTATTACCCTTTATCCTTGATGCCGGCCGGGCCGGTTTTATTACACGATCTGAATACGGGAGTCATCAATGGCCGAATATCGGGAATTTCTGTGTGCGGTATGTGGTTTTGTATACAAGGAGGCTGAAGGTCTGCCGGAAGAGGGTTTTCCGCCCGGGACCCGCTGGGCCGATATCCCGGAGAACTGGGTCTGTCCGGAGTGCGGTGCCACCAAGGATGAATTCGAGATGGTTGAAATCTGAAGTACCTTGACGGTGGATTTTGACTAAACTGGTAGTTAGCGAGGAGTCCGGTAGACATGGCATGCCGGGGAGAGGATATGCTGCTGCATCGAATCCGCGTGACACATGCCGAAACCATCATGGTGGCTCAATGACGACGCTTACAGAGACATTGTCGGAAATGGTTGGTGTCGCGAAGGATTATTGCGCACTCATCGAATATAACGGCGATCTCCCGGGGACATGGCTGGAGTCATTGTTCGGACTGATGCCGCGCCTGCACAGTGCGGTAACCGCCCTGAGCGTCTACAACACCGGCGATGAGGTCCCCCTGCCCCGGGTGGATCTGGATCAGCGCTTCGAACTCTACAGCCGGCTGCGCAAGCTGCTGGGCGCGCGTGACAGCTACTGGCTGGAATTCGATGCGCTCCCCGAGGAATTGCACATGTCCGGCAGTCTCGCGGATGATCTGACCGATATCTACTTCGACCTGCGGCAAGGGCTTGAAATGCTGGATGATGTCTGGCCCCAACGCGCCGCGCAGATCTGGCAGTCCACCTATCGTGTACACTGGGGTCAGCATCTGGTCGATGCCGAACGCCACCTGTATGCCCTCAAGGTCAGTGACCGGCTGGCCCTGGGCTGAACAGCGCCGTCTGCATTCCCGTCGTACCGGTAGTTTCAGGGCAGTTTCGGCCTCCGGCCTGATTCGCCCTGCCGTCCACGCACCTGTTTACCCCGGAGGAAACCCGTTAGAATGATCCGCATAACGGACTGAAATGACAGCAAGGCGACAGCGATGAGAAACAAACAGAGCAAGGTGTGCGGGTTTACCCTGATCGAGGTCATGGTTGTGGTCGTAATCCTCGGCATCCTGGCGGCGATTCTGGTGCCGAAGGTGATGGACCGTCCGGAACAGGCGCGCATCGTCAAGGCAAGGCAGGATCTCCGGGCGCTGGAAGCGGCGCTGAACCTCTACAAGCTGGATAACTATGTCTATCCGAGCACTGATCAGGGCCTGGAGGCGCTGGTCGAAATGCCCTCATCCCCCGAACCACCCAACTGGAAGGAGGGCGGGTACGTGGACCGGCTGCCGCAGGATCCCTGGAAACAGCCCTACCAGTACCTGAGTCCGGGCGAGCACGGCGCGATCGATATCTATTCACTGGGTCCCGACCAGCAGCCCAGTGAAGATGACATCGGCAACTGGGATCTGGAATAGCCCGGCAGGTTCCTGGCAGTGGTGGTACCGTTCCGCAGGCAGAGCACCGGGTTTACCCTGCTTGAATTGATGGTGGTCCTGGTGCTGATCGGGATCATTTTCAGTTTTGCCATGCTGTCACTGGGGGGCGACGATGTGGCCAGGCTGATGGAGCGGGAAACCCGGCGCCTCGTGACCCTGCTGGACATGGCAAGCGAGGAGGCCGTGATTCGCGGCGAGGATCTGGCCGTGCACTTCACGGATACGGGTTATGCGTTCATGGTGCTGCGGCAAAACAACTGGACAGACCTGATGGATGACCCGTTGCTGAAGCCCCGGGTCCTGCCGGCCGGCATTGAGCTGGATCTGGAGATCGATGAAGAACCGCCGCTGGTGGGTGAGTCCGATCCGGATGAGAAGCGCGATGAAATACCAATCCCGCAGGTCTACATCCTTTCCAGCGGTGAAATGACGCCTTTCACCATGACGCTGCAGTCTGCACAGAGCTTGATGCACTACAACCTGACGGCCTCCCTGCTGGGCAATCTGACGTGGGAAGCGGTGGGGCCGCAGTGAACTTCGTGCAGCCGGCCGACGCCGGGGCCGGGCCAGGCACCCGTCATGTTCCCTTGATTGTTCCTGGAAACAGCGTGTCTGCCCCTGAATACGCCGCGCGCGCGCCGCTGAGTCGATGCGTCAGACGCGACAGGGGCTTTACCCTGCTGGAAGTGCTGATCGCGCTGGTGGTACTGGCGCTGGCCATGGGCAGCATCATCAAGGCGGCCAGTGAGTACACCGGTAACCAGTCTCACATGCGGGATCGGACCCTGGCCATGTGGGTGGCGCGCGATGTGCTCGTTCAGTTTCAGGTGGAGGGGGAATGGCCAAGGGTCGGTGAAAGCAAGGGGACGCTGGAGATGGGCCGGCAGGAATGGCGCTGGCTGGCGCGCACTTCCCAGACCGAAGAGCCGCGTCTGCGCCGCCTGGACGTGGAGGTCATGCCGGAGGATTCGGATCGGGACAAACCTCTGGCGGTCCTGAGCGGATTTCTCAGACAGCCGGGTACGTAGTGCAGCGATATCCTGTTACATGCCCGGGCTTTACCCTGCTGGAAATGCTGATCGCGCTGGCCATCTTTTCCCTGCTGGCCATCATGTCCTACGGCGGCTTGCGAACGGTCATGGCGCAGCAGGAACAGACGGAAGCCGCAGCGGAACGCCTGAGCGCGCTGCAGAAGACCTACCTGATCATGCAGCGGGACATCGAGCAGTTCGTGCCGCGGCCGATACGCGACGAATACGGGGATACTCAGCCGGCATTGACCGGCGGCGAGACCCTGCAGTTCACCCGCGGCGGCTGGTACAACCCCCTCAATTACCCGCGCAGCAGCCTGCAGCGGGTCGGCTACGCCCGGGATGACCAGCAACTGGTGCGGTATGTGTGGCGGGTGCTGGATCGCGCCCAGGACAGCGAGCCATTGACGGAGCCGCTGCTGGAGGATGTCGATGAAATGCGCATCCGCTACCTGGCCGGCAATAATGAATGGCTGGAACAGTGGCCGCCGGTTCAGGTCGTTTCGGCGCCCCAGGTCTCGGCCGATCTGCCGAGGGCGATCGAGGTGACGCTCGAACATGAATACTACGGCCCGCTGGTATGGTTGTTCCAGTTACCGCGATGACGGCGGCACGACCGATGGCACAACGCGGGGTTGCGCTGGTGACCGCGCTGCTGGTGGTAAGCCTTGCAACCGTGGCGGCGGTGGCCATGGCCACCCGTCAGTACGTGGACCTGCGCCGTACCACCAACCTGGTGCACGGCGAGCAGGCCTACGCCTATGCCATTGCCGCTGAGAGCTGGGCGCGGGTGATTCTCGAGTACGACATCGAAAACAGTGATATCGACATCGCCACCGAGGACTGGGCCACGGCACTGCCGCCCATTGCCGTGGAGGGGGGCTTCGTCAACGGCCGCATCACGGACCTGCAGGGGCGGTTCAATATCAACAATCTGATCAACGACAGCGGTGCGGTAAGTGCACCGGACCTGGCGTATTTTCAGCAACTGCTGGCGGTGCTGGAACTGGACCAGGAAATCGCCACGGCACTGGTGGACTGGCTCGATGCAGACATCGATGTGAGTTTGCCCGCCGGCGCCGAAGATCAGGCCTACCTGCTGGAGGCAACCCCCTACCGGGCGGCCAACTCCCGCATGGCCAGCGTCAGCGAGCTGCGCCTGGTGAAGGGATTTACGCCGGAGGTAGTGGCGGCACTGCTGCCGCATGTTGCCGCCCTGCCGGAGCGGACCGTCCTCAACGTGAATACCGCCACGGGCGCACTCCTGCAGGCACTGAACCCGGCATTGACGGCGACGGATGCCGCTGCCCTCATCGAGGGGCGCGGCGAGGAAGGTTATGCCGATAAAAATGGCTTTCTCGCGGCCGATGTCCTTGCCGGTCTGGAGCCGACGGTTGGTGTCGATGTGAAGAGTGACTGGTTCAGCGTATTGGCCGATGTCACCATCGGGGACGGGCGGGCGACGCTTGCAAGCCTCCTGAAACGGCAGGACAATACCACACACATCATTTCCCGGGTCCGTGACCGGCTGCAACTGCTGCCTCCATCGTGAGTGCGGCTCCCGCGCGGCGGGATTTTTCTGCTAGGATTGCACCCGAACGGTTTTGCGGGGGTGGCAGCAGTTGGTGAGTAACGCTTCCGCATCCTGCTCATGCTGCGCACCTGCACCCCTGCAGGCGATGCACCGGGCAGTTACCGAACGAAAATTATTGCAGCGTATGGTCAGTTGATATGCAACAAGGGACTCCACATGCCTGACACCCTGCTACTGCGGGCGGACCCGGTCGACAGGGAAATCTGGCGCTGGCTGCGGCTGGATAACGAAGGGAACCCGCCGGGTGGACCGGGCACCGGTTCACTGGCCGATGCCGCCGGGGAGGCCGCCGGCCTGAAGGTGGTCGTCCTGGCCCCCGCGCTGGATTGTCTGCTGACGCGGGCGCAGATCCCCGGCCATAACCGGCAGAAGCTGCTGCGCGCCGTTCCCTATGTCCTGGAGGAACACGTCTCGGACGAAGTGGAGCGCCTGCACTTTGCCCTTGGACCGGCGCGGGTCGACGCGGACTGGCCGGTGGCCGTAATCGCCCGCCGTTACATGGAAGAACTCCTGGCGGAGGCCGTCGCGGCCGGCCTCGATGTCCAGCAGGTGATTCCCGAGCAACAGGCCATTCCGCGTGCGGAGCACGAGATCAGTGTGCTGATCAGCAATGGCCTGGCGCTGGTGCGTTCGGGTGATTACAGCGGCTATGCTGTGGACAGCGAGAATCTTGGCATTTTCCTTGCCGCTTCCGCGCAAGACACGGATACCGTGCCCGTCCTGCAAATATACTTGCAGCAGGGCAGTGCCGCACCGGATACCGCCGGCTACGCGGGTGAAGTCCGGACCGTTTCATACACGGGGGATCCGCTGTCGGTCTATGCCAGGGGACTGGACGAGCGGGCAATCAACCTGCTGCAGGGTGCCTACGGGCGCAGCGGCGAGTGGGTGCGGATTCTGCGTCCCTGGCGGACAACGGCGGCCCTGCTGCTGGCCGGCGTGCTGGTGAGCAATATCGCCATGGGGGTGGATTATTTCCGGCTCAACAGGGAGAGTGAACAGCTGCGGGCGCAAATCGAGGCCACCTTCCGGGAAGCCTTTCCCGAAGCCCGGCGAGTGGTGAATCCACGGGCGCAGATGCAGCAGCAGCTGGATCGGTTGCAGCACGTCAAGGGCACCGGCGCCGAGTTCCTGGCGTTGCTCGGCAGGTCCGGCAACGTGCTGAAGGGGATTCAGGGTATCGAGGTGAACGCTGCAAGCTTTCGTGACGGCCGGCTCGACCTGGATCTGACGGCCACGGACCTGCAACTGCTCGACAAGCTCAAGCAGGATCTCGTCCGGGCCGGTGGCCTGAAGGTCGAAATCCAGTCCGCCACTGCCGGTGCCGACAAGCAGGTCAAGGGCCGCCTGCGCATCCAGGGGGACGTGTCGTGAGAGACTGGCTGGAAGGTCTGGAGCCACGCGAACGCCTGCTGCTGGCGTTCGCAGCGGCGGTGCTCATCCTGTTTCTGGTGTTTGTCCTGGTGCTGCAGCCACTGCGCGCCGGTTATCACAAGCTGCAGGCCAGCGTCGCCGAGCAGCGCGATACCGTGCAATGGATGCAGCAGAGCGCCCGCCAGGTGCAGCGGCTGCAGGTCGGCAGTAACGCCGCCGCCGGGAACCTCGGCGGGCGGTCACTGCTGGCCGTGACCGACAGCACGGCGCGCGCCGGCGGGCTGGGACCGGCATTGAAACGGATTGAACCGGAAGGCGGGGACGGTGTCCGGGTGTGGCTGGATGGCGTCGCATTCGATGACCTCGTCAAATGGCTCGGCACGCTGAGTACCAGCCAGGGCGTCGATGTGACCAGTGCAAGCATGGAGCGGGATGAAGCGCCGGGACGGGTCAATGCACGGCTGACCCTGAAGGCGCAAGGCTAGGTGCCTGTCCAGGTAATGCTGAACCTGCTGCGAAAGCGCCGCGACGGTCCATCTGCACGCAAATCCTCGTCAAACAGTACCCGTTATTCTCCTCGAATTGGCGTCCGCCTGTCCTCGCCGTGCCACTTTATCGCGACGGCCCCCATTATCCGGACAGGCGCCTAGGCGCTTGTCCGGAACCCCGAATGCAGGCCCAGGGTTCGCATGTCCGGACATTGCTGGCTATCGGTGGCGGCGCATTTCTGCTGATCCTGTTTGCGCGCTTCCCGGCTGCGCGCCTGGAGCCGCTGCTCGAGCGCCATTTCAAGGGTGTTTCACTGCAGGCGGTCAGCGGCTCGGTGTTTTCCGGCCAGTCCGCCCGGCTCATCTATCAGGGGATCGATCTGGGGCCGGTACACTGGCAGTTCCGGCCGGCGGCACTGCGGCAGGGGCGGTTCGAGTATCGGCTGAGACTCAGCAGTCCGGACAATCTGCTCAGGGCCAGGGTCGGGGTGAGCCTGTCAGGGAAGGTGTATGGACGTGAGCTGGTGGCAACCCTGCCGTCGAACCGGTGGATCAATCATTTTTCACCCGTTACGATACTCAGCAGCGGCGATCTCGAACTCGTGCTTGAAACGTTCGAGCTGAACAATGATTTTGCGCAGGGCGTAGCCGGCCGGCTTGCCTGGGAGGATGCCGCCATACTCGACCCGGTCAATCTGGTGCTGGGCCAGGTCGTGCTTGACATCCACAGCCGGGACGGCACCCTGCTCGGCACGGTGACGAAACCGGGTGAACTGGGCCTGGCCGGTACCCTCGAACTCATGCCCGATGGCCGCTACAATGTCGATCTGCTGTTGCAGCCGGGGGGGCGGATCGACGGCGAAGTCCTGGAACTGCTGGATGCGATGGTCGGCATCGGGCCGGAAGGTGATTACCGGATCCGGTATGCCGGGCAGCTCTAGCCTGGAGCCTGATTATTGCCGACACGTACATTATTAAGATACAACCTGTGGGAGCGGCGACTCGCCGCGACGGGGAGGCCCAGAGATTCCGGATCAGTCATCGCGCCGGGGGCGGCGCTCCCACAACATATGCAAGTGCAGGCAGTTGATTAATGGTGCACACGGCGCATCCTGCAGATACTTGACATCATTCACCGCAAAGGCGCGAAGGGCGCAAAGGATTATCCAGAAAAATCTTTTATTCTCCTTTGCGTCCTCTCGGTAACTGCTCCCTGCGTCGCCTACAGGGATGTAGGTGAGGGGCGTGAGCAGGATGCGGTAGCTTTACACTACCTCCTGCATCCCTGCAGTCGTGCGTCTCTGCGGTGAAGACCTGGTGCGCACGGCGCACCCTGCAGATGATTTGAATCTTTGTAACTCGAGGTTGAGAATTCAGAGATTCCTTAGAAATATCCGAAGGGGATTTTCAGGGCCATGGCAAAAGACATACCGGTCGGCATCGAGATCACGCCGGCCAACAAGTGCGGGTTTTGCACGAACTCCAAGTGTTGCACCTATATTACCGAGCGGCTCGATACGCCGCGTTCCATGCATGATTTCGACCACCTGCTGTGGCAGCTGTCGCATCGTGATGTACAGGCCTACAAGGACGAGGAGGGCTGGTACCTGTTGGTCAATAATCCCTGCAATCACCTGCTTTCCGACGGACGCTGCGGCATTTACGCCGACCGCCCGATGATCTGCCGGGAGTACACCAATGACTTCTGCGAGTTCGATGCGGATTCGGTGGAAGGTTTTGACCTGTACTTCGACGGTTATGATGCCTTGCTGCACTACGTCCGCCGCCGTTTCAGGACCTGGGAGCGCTACGCGGCGACCCGGGACGCGCATTTGAACACCTGAAGTAAAGGAATAAAGGGGTCAGAGCCCTTTTTCGCCTTATATCCTTGGAACAAAGGGCTCTGACCCCTTTATTCCCTTCACGGCATGATCTCGTCGAAGCCGTCAATGGCCGGGAATTCGTCGGGATCGCGTGCGGGTGACTTGCTGTCGGGCCTGCGGACCGTGAGGAGGTAGGCGATACCGAACGCACGCGCGGCCCGCAGTACCGCCAGGCTGTCGTCGATGAACAGCGTGCTGGATTTGCCGAACGCCTCCTCCCGGCCCAGTAGTGACCAGAAACGCAGGTCCTCTTTCGGAAAGCCGATATCATGGGCGCAGACCAGGGCGTCGAACGCCTCACCCAGTCCGGTGACTTCCATTTTCAGGTCCAGGCTTCGGGAATGGGCGTTGGTCAGGAGCACCACCCGCTTGCCGGCCTCCCGGGTGCGCCTGAGGAAGTCGATGACATGGTCATGCACGGCGATCAGGTGGTTGATCTCCTGCTTCAGGAAGGCGATATCAAGCCCCAGTTCACGGCTCCAGTAGTCCACGCAGTACCAGTCCATGGTGCCTTCCTTGTGCTTGAATTTCGGGACCAGTTCCGATTTCGCGGCCTCGATGTCCAGACCGTGCAGTTCGGCATAGCGCAGGGGCACGTGCTCGCGCCAGAAATGGTTGTCGAAATGCAGGTCCAGCAGCGTGCCGTCCATGTCCAGGAACACGGTGTGGATTTTCTGCCAGGGAACCATAATCGGGGAATGACGATACGGGAAAGGTTGGTAATATCAAGGAAACTCTGATTAATTACAAATCCTCGTCATTGCGAGCGCAGCGAAGCAATCTCCCACAATGTAATCAATTGGTTGGAGATTGCTTCGTCACTTCGGGCCGCTCCCGGCGTCCCGCCTCCCGCGGCACTTGTACTTCCCTGTACATCGTCCTCGCAATGACGAATTCATCAGAGGTTCCTTAACAGAACCTGTTCAAAAATCGGCCGGGGGATACGCGGAGATAATACACCGCAAAGGCGCGCAGACCGCAATCAATCGGATAAAATGCAATGCGCACGGCACACCGGCTCATGCCGGCAAGGCAATCCGGACAACACGGGACGACTGGATGAATACAGGGGAAAGTGATCGGGAAACCGCCGCGCTGCTGGAGCCGGTCGCCGGGCTGGCGCGCCTGGCCGGCGGGAAGATCCTGGCGGTCTATAACAGCGACTTTGCGGTGGAGGAAAAAGACGACAAGTCGCCGCTGACGGCGGCGGACATGGCCTCCCATCACGCCATTGTCGCCGGCCTGCAGGCGCTGACGCCGGCGCTTCCGGTATTGTCGGAGGAATCCGCCAGCCTGCCGTTTTCGGAGCGGGCCGGATGGTCGCGCTACTGGCTGGTCGATCCACTCGACGGTACGCGGGAATTCGTCAAGCGCAACGGTGAGTTTACGGTCAACATTGCGCTGATCGACCGGGGGGTGCCGGTGCTGGGTGTCGTTCACGTCCCCGTCATGGGGGAGACTTACCTGGCCTGCAGGGGCCGGGGCGCCTTCCGGCAGGAACCCGGCGGGGAACCGCGACCCATCCACGTGCGCCGGCTGGGAGCCGGCCCGGTCAGGGTGGTGGGCAGCCGCTCGCACCGGGGGGAATCGCTGAACAGCTACTTGGAGAAACTCGGTGCGCACGAGCTGGTCGGGATGGGCAGCTCCCTGAAGCTGTGCCTGGTGGCCGAAGGCGCCGCGGATGTCTATCCGCGCCTGGGGCCGACATCCGAGTGGGACACCGCAGCGGCCCAGGCCGTGGTCGAGCAGGCCGGTGGGCATGTCACGGACACGCAATTGCGGCCGTTGCGCTACAACACGAAGGATTCCCTGCTGAATCCCTTCTTCCTGGTATTCGGCGACGATGGTCGCGACTGGTCGCAGTATCTGTAGTGTGCGCCGTGCGAATTATGTATTCACCGCAGAGGCGCAGAGGACGCAAAGAAAAGCAAATCAATTATTGCCAAAGACTTCACCGCAGAGGCGCGGAGGACGCAAAGAAAAGCAAATCAATTATTGCCAAAGACTTCACCGCAGAGGCGCACGACTACAGGGATGTAGGAGGTACGAGTCCAGGGATGGACTCGGTAGAGCGAAGCAGGATGCCAGAGCCGAGAGTAACGCCGGGAGCAGTTACCGAGAGGACGCAAATAAAAATAAGGAACTATTACCGGGGCTCCTTTGCGCTCATTGCGCCTTTGCGGTGAATGATTTCAAGTATGTTGTATGCGGTGAGCATGCGAACCGCATCAATGCGCTGTAGGGTGCGCCGTGTGCACCGGGTTTTCACCGCAGAGGCGCACGACTACAGGGATGTAGGAGGTACGAGTCCAGGGATGGACTCGGTAGAGCGAAGCAGGATGCCAGAGCCGAGAGTAACGCCGGGAGCAGTTACCGAGAGGACGCAAAGAAAAATAAGGAACTATTACAGGAAATCCTTTGCGTACTTCGCGCCTTTGCGGTGAATGATTTCAAGCACGATCGTGTGGTCATTTATGCCTCGCCTTGCATTGTCAGTTCAGTTTCCGGTAAATGAAATCCATCAGCCAGATGCCGATAACGCCGCCGGCGGCATCCGCCAGCACATCCAGGGAGTCGACTGAACGCCCGGGGACGAAGGACTGGTGATATTCATCCAGGATGCCGTACCCGACTACCAGCAGGAGCGCGAGCAGAAGTTTGGCGGTGTGATAGCGCGTTCCCGCCGGCCGCATGCCGCCCAGTACCAGGAAGCCCAGCGTCCCGAACGCCACGAGATGGAACAGTTTGTCCTGACCGGGGAATAACAGCGGGACGTCCAGCGACGACTGGCTGGAGAGGTAAAAGATCAGCCCCGCCCACAGCAGTGCCAGCAGGCGGGAGAGATTCGTCAGGGTGAACATGAACGATGTCCTGATTGATGTTGATCCACCGCAAAGGCGCAAAGGCCGCAAAGGATTTTCAGTTAAATCATGTTAGAACCTATCCATTAAAATTGCTTCTATCGCGCCAGGATCCTGTACGGGTCGTGTGCGGAGAGACAGGACCGGCGCCGCGCCGGGAAAGAACAGGGTTTCCGGCCAAACGGCTTCCCCGCGGGGCGTGGGTCCTACGATAACAGAGTGCAATTCAGGAAAAAGTGAATCTTAATGAGATAGGTTCTAGTTATCTTTGCGCCCATTGCGTCTTCGCGGTGAGATGTTTTATCTCCGGGGCCTCGGCGTCTCTGCGGTGAAACATATCTATATGTAAGTAATAGACAAATCACCCCCCGCGCCGCGCTTCCTGCTGATGCCAGGCCCAGGCGGAATGAATGATTGCCTCGATGCTTTCGTATTGCGGCCGCCAGCCCAGCGCCTGGCGGATGCGGCCGGAATCGGCGATCAGGATCGCCGGGTCGCCCGCACGGCGCTCCCCGATGACGGCCGGGATCGGGTGCCCGGTGATGTCGCGCGCCGTTTCGATAATCTGCCTGACCGAGTAGCCGGTGCTGTTGCCGAGGTTGTAGGTTGAGTTGCCGGCACCGTCCAGCAGGGCTTCCAGCGCCAGCATGTGCGCGCGGGTCAGGTCGGATACGTGGATGTAATCACGCAGGCAGGTGCCGTCCGGCGTCGGGTAATCCTCGCCGTATATCCTGATCGATTGCCGTCTGCCGGTCGCGACCTGCAGGACCAGCGGGATCAGGTGGGTTTCCGGCTGGTGACGTTCCCCGATCTTGCCCGATGCATCCGCCCCGGCGGCATTGAAGTAGCGCAGGATGCTGAAGCTCATCCCGCCGGCCGCGCTGACATCGCGCAGCAGGCGTTCGACCGCCAGCTTGGTCGCCCCGTAGGGGTTGGTGGGCAGGCAGGGGTGGTCCTCGGTAATGGGGGTCTCCACCGGTTCGCCGTAGACGGCCGCAGTGGAGGAAAAGATGAAATGCCGGATACCGGCCTGTTGCATCGCCTCCAGCAGGGTAATGGAGTTGGCCACGTTGTTGCGGTAGTACACCAGCGGCTGCTCGACCGATTCTCCGACCAGTGAGTGGGCGGCGAAGTGCATGACGGCCCGGATGTCATGGTCCCGGAATATCCGCTCCAGGTCGGCCGGGTTGCCCAGGTCACCCTGCACGAATTCACCGCCGGTTACCAGCTCGCGGTGGCCGCGGGACAGGTTATCCAGCACCACCACGGGATAACCGTCGCGCACCAGGTCGATCACCATGTGCGAGCCGATGTAGCCGGCGCCGCCGACTACCAGGATTTCAGGTTTGGACATGGTTATGTTTCCAGATTACCAGGTATCAAATTGCAGCAGCACCATCACTGGTGTCAGTATTTCCGGATATGGCCCGGGCTGGTTTTTCGACCAATTAGCTGTCTCATCTTCTTGCCGGCATCCCGCGATACTTTTCCATCATCGCGGCGAGGCGCCGCTCCCACAAAGCGTCCCGCTCATCCCCTGGGAGCACCGCTCCCACAAAGCGTCCCGCTCATCCCATGGGAGCACCGCCCCCGGCGCGATAAACAATCCTGTCCGAAGTGCCGGCCTCAGGCCCGTTTTTTACGAAACAGGCGCCAGACGGATTTTTTTTTTGGCGCCCCCCGCGCCCAGCGAAGCTCGGCCTCGGTCATGGTTTCATCGGCCGTCTCTTCATCACGGGATTCCTGCCCCTGCTGTCTATCCTCATGCCCGGTTGCTTCCGCCGGCTGTTGGTCAGGGGTTTCCCGCCCGAGGGCGTCCGGATTGACGGCAGCCTGATCCTGATGGGCGGTGTCGTCCGGTTCCTGCTCCGGTTCCGGTTCGCGGACCGGTTCATCTTCCCCGGTCGGTGCCGCTTCGGGAATCGCTTCGCTGCCGACGGCTTCGGGATCGACTGGCGATTCTTCGGGGGCCTGCTCGAATACCGGGAAGATGCCGCCCTGTTGCTTTTCGCGGGCCACGTCGGTGACCAGGCCGGCATCGATCCGGCGTCGCTGATCGGCGAAACCGTAGACCATGGCGGTGTCGCACAGCAGATTGATCAGCCGCGGAACACCACCGCTGAAGCGGTGTATCGCATTGCAGGCCGCCTCGGTGAAGATGCCGGGATCACCGCCAGCCACCTTCAGCCGGTGCTGGATATAACCGGTCGTTTCGGCCTCCGACAGCGGTTCCAGGTGATAATCCACCGCAATGCGCTGGGCAAACTGTACCAGTTCGGGCCGGCGCAGGGTTTCGCGCAGTTCGCGCTGGCCCACGAGGATGACCTGCAGCGCCTGGTCCTTGTCGGCATTGATGTTGGACAGCATGCGCAGTTCTTCCAAGGTATCGGCCGCCATATTCTGGGCCTCGTCCACGATCAGTACCGTGCGGCGATTGTGTGAATATTCGTCGATGATGAAATCCACGAAACGCTGGTACATCTCGACCTTGTTCAGGCCGCTGTGCTCGAGGTTGAATGCCAGCAGGATCCACTGCAGCAGTTCGCCGAAAGACGCGTGGGTATTGGAGATCAGCCCGACCGTGTGTTCGCGATCCATGTGGTCGAGGACGTGCCGGATCAGTGTGGTCTTGCCCGCGCCGATGTCACCGCTGATGACGGTAAAACCCGCCTGGTTCATCAGGCCGTACTCCAGCAGCGTCAGCGCCATGCGGTGCTTGTCGCTGAGATACAGGAACCCCGGATCAGGCAGCAGGGTGAAGGGTCTTTCCCTTAAATGGTAGAATGCTTCGTACATGGCGGACAGCGTGCCGGCTCAGGATGCCTTCGGTTCCGCCTTGTTCAGTACGGTACCGATGACATTGGTACCGGACAGCAATTCCAGTGCGCGTTCGACATCCTGTTTCCGGGTGACGCCTTCCTCCACTACCAGCAATGCCGCATCGACATAGGGCGAAAAGGCAAGGGCATCGGCGGAGGTCAGTACCGGCGGCAGGTCGAAGATGATGATGCGGCTGTGGTAGCGCGATTTCATGTCCTCGACCAGTTCCGCCATCTTGGGTGAATTGAGCATTTCCGCGGAATTCACCAGCGGATGTCCGCCGGGCAGCAACACCAGGTGTTCAATCCTGCTGGGTCGTATCAGCAGCTCCGGCAGGGGGACCGCGTCCGTCAGATAGTCGCTCAGTCCCTTGCGGTGGGCCAGTCCGAAGTGTTCCAGCATCCAGGGGTGGCGCAGGTTGGCGTCCACCAGCAGAACCGTATAGTCGACCTCGCGGGCGATGCTGACCGCCAGATTAATGGCCGTCAGGGTCTTGCCCTCACCGGTTCCCGGGCTGGTGACCGCCAGTACGTTCCACCTGTTTTCCCTGAAACGTTGCAGGACCTGGGTGCGCAACAGGTTGTAGGCCTCCGTGAAGGGACTCTGTTCCAGGCCGTTGATGATCCGGTTGTCACGCAAGACTTTCTCGTCCACGGAAATGGATTCGGTCCGGGAATATTCGATCGGGCCGGCAGTGTCGCCGGGTGACCGCGACGCCAGTACCGGTTCTCCGCCCTGCCTGATGCGGCGTTCCTGGCGTGCCTTCTCGAGCGCTTTTTTTATGCGTTCCATGGTCAATGATTCAAACGGGTCATTTCAGTATAAACCCTGAGACTATGCGATAAATAGTATCGGATTGAAAGGGTATTTCTTTAAATTTCAGAGAGTCATGGACTGGATCGCGGGGCAGGAACAGTGGTTTTGAGGTGCGAATGCCGGTACGTGCACCGGATGACAACAGCCGGCATCCGTACCCGCCGAATCAACCGCCGACAACATTATCCAGCTTGCGCAAACCCCTGAACCACAAAATATCGAGCGGTGAGACCAGAAGGTGAACCAGCAGCAGGATGATGACAATGCTGACAATGATCGCGGCAATCATGATAATCCGCCGCCTCTTCTGCTGCACGGTTTCGGCCGCGGTATCCAGATAGGGGATGACGGTCAGCGGGGCCATCTGGAGGATGGCCGTCAGGCCCTTTGCACCCCTTACGGCGGAATCCATGCTCTCGGCAATGGCTGCACTGCCTATGCCGGCACCCAGTGCCAGCACCAGGCTAAGGAAAACCAGGGCCGGCCTGTTTGGGCTTATCGGCTCTTCCGGCAATACCGCCGGATCGATGAGGGTGAAGCGCTCACCCTTACGCTCCTTTTCCAGGGACTGACCAACCTCGGCGGTCATCTGCTTTGCCTTGATCTCCTGGTACCGCGACGTGTTATTAGCAAGATCGCGGACAATCCGTCTCCACTCGCGTTCCACCTGAGGAGTCTCCTCCAGGCGCTTTTCATAATCGGCTATTTTATCTGCCAGTTGTGTCCTGCGGCTTTTCAGTGATCGTATTTCCATATTGGCGGCCGCAATCTGTGTCTGCAGGTTGACATAGGCGGGATTGTCCGGATTGACCGGCGCCTCCTGCCGTCCGGCAGTCGATGACGGCGGATTCCTGAGTTCATCCTGCAGGGAGGCAATCTGGCGTTTCAGGCTTTTCACGTCCGGGTGTTCCGGGGTGTAAACCTGCTCCGCCATGTCGAGTTCTTTTTGCAGCGTATCCAGTTGGTGGCGCAGTTCCATGGTAGAGCCATAATTGCCGGTCTCCTGTTCCAGTGCCTTTATTTCACGCTTGAGACGGATGACATCCGGATGGTCCGGCGAGTAGCGACTTGCGAGGGAAATATACTGTGTGCGCAGGGCATCCAGTCGCGCTGCCGGACTCATGACTTCATCCGAGCTATGGGGGTCTATGAGAGCCAATTGACCGCCCAGATAGACCTTCTGTTCCTCCAGTGACTGGATTTGTCTGTCAATCTCTTCTATCTGGTTTTGTGTCCGGTCGATGATCTGGCTGTTCAGGGTCTTTAATTGCGGCAACTCGTTGGCATTTTTTTCCTGGAATTCCGCCAGGGCCGCTTCCAGACGGGATATTTCTTCACTCAGGCGTTTTGCCTCTTCTGTGAGGAATACATAGGTTTCCTCGGCCTTCTCGGTGCGGGTTTTCACGTTTTCATTCAGGTAAAGGGTGGTCAGTTCATTGGCCACCTTCTGTATCAGTCCCGGGTTTTTTCCCTCAAAGCCGACAGTAAAGGCAATGGTGGCGGCGGACGGTCGGCCAGTGCGCGGATCCAGGACATTCGCCGTGATCATATCGATGGCGATGTCCTGCCGCATATCGGCCAGCACCTCCTCCATCGTCTGGCGCTTGCGTTCCGATTCGTACAGGTTGAACTTGTTGATTATTTCCGTCAGGTTGCTGCGGGTCATGACACGCTGGCTGATAACCTGAATACGCTGGGATGCGTAACTGGTGACCGTTGACCGGATCAGATCAGTCGGGACCTCCTGCTCCTCGATCAGGATGGTGGCAACCGACTGGTAGGTCGGCGGCCAGACATAGGCGGTAATCAGACCGAGAACCAATACCGTACCGGCCACCAGGGCGATCATCACCCGCCGCCGCCGGAAGGCGGACAGGTAGTCACCCAGGTCCAGTGTCTGTTCCGGAGCCAGCTCAGTCATCGTTATTCACTTGCAAGTCAAGTATTCATGGAGTTATGAGGATTATTTCGGTTACATTTTAATATACTTGAAGCAATTCCTTGATTACAGAAAAACAATATGGACCATCGCATCCGTGGATGTATTGGGAAATGAAAAATCTTACCGCGGAGGCGCAAAGGATGCAGAGAAAAGCATTTCTGATAAAAAAACATTTTTGGGAGATGTTTTCTCCAGGTCAGGATTCAAGCGAATATAAACTTTAACCAATTGATTTATAAATATATTAATATTCTCTGTTATGTTGGCATGACTGGCTCATAAAATGGGATTCATGCGATTTAATTTTTTACGGATTTCTCTGCGTTTCTGCGGTGAATCAATTGATGCTTCTATTCCGTGGGTATCAGGTTTTTCTTCAACTTTCTCATCACCGTGATACATACATCTTCGTAGGACGGTATCTTAACGTCAGATAGACGGCATTCCCCGTGGCTTTTCTTGAGAACTGGTCCTTGCTCTCCGTGTATCGATATTCACCCCCGAATACCCACTCACGCCGCCATTTCCAGGAGAATGTGGGTCCGATTCTCAAGAGACTCCTGGTTGTCTGATCTACCGGTTCACGACCGAGTTGATTCACGATTACATCACGCGTGTTGTATTTTATGCTCAAATCGGCACGCAGCGTTTCGGAAAACTGGTGTGCAGCGATGAGACTGTACCGGGTCGTATCCAGTATTTGACCCTGGCTGGTTGGGTTTGATGCGCGTGAGATAGCGGCGCTGAGGGAGCTGGTTTCCAGGGTTTTGGTAATGCTGGCACTGTAGACCGAACCGTTGTTCCTGGTTTCATCTTTTGCCGTTCCGGTTGGAATGGCTGTGCCGTCAGTGCAGGTAGGGAAGTTGGACCCTGGCTCGGCGCCAATACAAAAGCCTGTTGCGATCAGCGTGTCGGAGGTGGTCTGCCGCTGTCCCGCATGAAACGAGGCAACCAGCGTTTCGCTGAAGTTTCTTGAAATGCCGGCCCGATACGACAACGTATTCGAGTTTAAACCGGCCACGGTATCCGGCTGGTAACGACTGTAGGAAGCGGACAAGGTCCCCTGCATACGTGGAGTGATCTGACGTACCAGTGAAGTGGTAAGGAAATCATAGTCGTAGGCAATCAGGTCGGACACCCCGGGGTCATCCGGGAAATCGACACTGGTGGCCTGGTAAGCCACATTCAACCAGGTCCTTTCATTCAGCGTCCTGTCCCAGGAAGGTCCCAGCGTTAATTGCTGCAATGTGGCCTCTTGATTGACCACATTGCCAAATTCATCCAGTTCTGCGTCCCGGGTACTCCTTTCCGAATAGTCAAGGTTAGCCCTGAAAGCATTGCGCAGTGTTTGATGGTAGGCGGTTGTCGCCAGAAAATAATTTTCACGATCCAACTGGCTGCTGCTATTAGCGCCGCTGCCCCCCGAAAAACGCTGGATTGAAACCCGGGCATCACCATACAATCCCTGATTTTCGTTTGCCACGCCAAATCTGACAGAAGGGATGAGGTATGTTTCCCAGACGGAATCATGCGGAGCCGAGGTCAAGCGAATGTTGTCGTTATAGCCCGATTTCAGCACGATATCAGGTTCGGCCGACCATTCAGCCGTGTGTCCCGGCAGGGGTAGCGCCAATACAAGGGCCGGTAACCATACTGGGAAATAAGCAGGCCGCATACGCTTCAGGAATTTATTTATAATCAAGCGAGTTATGGTGAAGGCAGATAGTATAAATGGGGTTGCAGGGAGATGGCTACGTAAGTGCATTTGTGCAAGTGAAAGGACAGAAGCTGATAGCGTTGCATGCAGGATCGGATTTCTGCAGCGAAAGAAGTTGACGCATGATATTCTTAGCCGCCGGAAGCCGCTAGTGGGGGCGTTTATTGCCTCTCACATCGCTACGGTACCAGCACCACATCACCACTCTTGAGAATAATATTCTGATCGAGATTCTTACCCTTCTCGATATCGCCATATCTGAAGGGAATTGATGTCAGGATGCCGTTTTCCCTGCGCAGAATCTCAATCTTGTTTGTCGAGGCGTAGGGCGTCATACCGCCGGCCACACTCAATGCCTGCACAACATCCATTTTGCTATTGGCGACGAATTCTCCCGGCCGTAAAACCTGGCCGATTACGTATACCTTGTTGCCGGTTATCTGCTGTGTAGATACGGTAACAACCGGGTCAGGTATATATTTGGCAAGTTGTTCTGTAATCTTTCCCTGCAGTTCCGTGATAGATAACCCGGCTGCCTGCGTATCACCGACAAGCGGGAACGACAGCCCGCCATCCGGCCTTACCAGGATCTGCCTGATCAGGTCCGGCTCTTTCCAGACCGAGATTTCAAGGACATCGCCTGGTTGAATCTTGTAGCTTTCAGGGACCTCTGCAGAATGCGAAACAGTGGTTGCTAAACCTGAAATGAGGCAGATGAGCGCGATCATTGTATCCGATGCCTGGTTTATTGGATTCTTCATGTTCAATATCCTGAATTACAATGCCATACAATATATTCAATTGTTGGGTTATAAAGAGCTACTACAAGGATTCCAGATGAATTTGATTTTCATGTCGGTTCCCTGAGACATGTACTGCGAATACCGGAGATAATCATAATGCCATTTGTACTGCACATCCGAACAGGCCTGAGATCAGCGACTGATTCAAATTAAAGTATAAACGACTACACCATGTTTCCTCTCCCTGTCGGTTGCAATGAAGTATCTGTTGGTCTATTGAACTGGTTTGTTCGAGAAATAATTTCGCTTCACGGACTTCGGTGGCGGAAAATATCGAGTCAGTTGTTTCACGTGTAAACAAAGGTTCAAATCATGAGCTTGCGCCGTTTGTCCACCAGAAGCCTGCCCGGGTTATGCTGAACCTGCTGCAAAAGCGCCACAACGGCCCATTGGAACGTTAATCCTTGTCAAATAGCACTCCCACTATTCTCTTCGAATTTGCGACCCTCTGTTCTCGCTGTGCCACTTTCTCCCGACGGCCCCCATTATCCGGACAGGCTCCCGGGAAAGCCCGGTTTTATCGTCTAGAGTTTCCGAACTTACGGCGTACCCATCCAAGTCCGGCCACGAAGATTGCCATTATCCACCAGTCGCCACGCCTTAACAGGCTGACAGGGGTCGTCTTCACACTGCAACCGCCACCGCTACTGCTGCCAAAGCTGCTTACACCATGACCGTCTTTAACAGCACCATTGCCTGCAGCAGCGGACGGGTCATTGACCTTGCCATTGCGTTGACCATCTGTATCCATGGAGCTGCCGTCAACAATCGTTAGACGGACACAGTCATCTCCTTCGACCAGGCCTACTGTGTCATCATAGAGTGGGCTTGACGGCCCAGGACAGATGCCGCCCGCACTCTTGGCCGATGCCACAGCGTTGCCCTGGGTTGCCTGGAAATCAATCCACCCGGTATCCGTCTTGTATTTACGCTCAACAGGGGTATTGGCTATTGGCGCAGTCTGCGGAATAACGATTTGTACGCTTTCACCGACGTTCAGGTCAGCGATCTCGAAATTGTCGATCGCGCCGGAGTGACCAATACCCTTGACCCGATCGAGCGGGTCTTCCCCGTTGACGGGATCAAGCTCTATAAGAAGGTCTTCCGGGATGTGGAAGGAACCGCTGCCCGTGGAGTTTGCGTAATCACCAAGGCGCAGCCGTCCCGCGCTGACGACCATTTCTGTTGTCGGATCCGAGGGTACCAGGGAATTCCTGGTTGGAACTGACGTATTGTCAAGGTAATTTGGAATCCGGTCATCGTCATCGTCACCATAGTTCGGGTTTGGCGGCGTAGTAACAATATTCAGGACCAGGTCTTCGCTGGTGCTCAGCGGGGAATCCGGATTATCATCGGTTACCTTTACAGTCAGCGTTAAATTGCCACTTGGCAGTCCTGACGGATCAAACGTGAAGGTCGTGCCGGTAGACCCGCCGATTGGTACTACCGGGCCACTCCATTGGTAGGACAGGTTCCCGGGAGTGGTTTCAGTATCATCGGCGACAACGGTTGCAGTGACATTTCCATCATTTTTCACAATGATCTGGGTAATGGCAAAGCTGTTCTGGCCGGCAGAAAGCGTTTTGATTATGGGGGGGGTGTTCTGTACCGTTGCAGTGGAACTGGTTGTCACAATGCCTTCAAGCAGCCAATTCGCATTTAAACCCGAGTATTGTCTGGTCGGGTCTTCTGCTTCAGTGATAAAGTGTGACCAGCCAATCCTGTATTGAAAGGTTCGCGTCGGTGAACCTGCATCAACGGGCAGCGGGTTGACATTCAGGGTAGACAAAGTACCCGGATCCGGGGGAAGGTAAAAGGTGTTTGGCTGGCCTGATGAATACACTCCCGAGAACGGGAAGCTGTCAAAATCGAAGAACCGGGTGTCGCCTGCGACGATCACAGATCCCGCGGGTGGCGTAGCCGTTGCTGTTGGCGGATCGAATGTGACGGGCTGAAAGGGATAACCGGCGAAATTGAAACCGGGGGCTATCTGGCCGATCGTATCCTGGAAAACCCCAAAACGGACGCCAATAGGTGTTCCAATCAGCGGGTCATCCGGGTTTCCATTCGCGTCTTCCAGTGTGACCTTGTCACTGCCAATACCGGGCAGTGTTTGTCCGGCGCCGGGTATTTCACCAGGTCCCGGGGTATCAGCCGCCGAACCATCTGATGAAAACTGGTTGGCGCCATCGCAGGTGGCGGGATCGATACCCTTGAACCTGAAGCAGCCGGCAAGTCCATCATGACCGGGCAGGCCGTCATTTGTAATGACGTCGCTGATGGTCATGGATAGGATTTCAAACTGCTGACCGGAAACGACATTAACGGTACGTTCAAGCGGTGTTGCCGGATTGCCGGCATTATCCAGACAGGTATAGGTCACCGTGGTACTGCCAGTCACACTGGTGTCGATAGAAGTGGGGTCAAAGTCCAGGTTGGCCGTAATATCCATGGCCTTGCCGGTACCCCCGGGGTTGTCCACAGGGTTTTTGTCAGTACAGGTTATTCCCAATAGCAGGTCGGGTGACGGGTCATTCAGGCTCCGCGTGAGTGTTGTGGGTTCGCCATTCAGGTTGATTTTGGGAGGTACGTCATCGACCAAAACGTTGATGGTGCGTGTCACAACAGTTGCCGCATTTCCAGCGGTGTCCCGGCACGAAAAATCAATCTGTATCGGTGTGTTGCCGGTTGCGGTGCTGGTATCCGCCGCGGGCGGGTACGGTGTCGATGTAAATACAGGATCCGGACCCGCAGCGCTGAAGGCGATGGGGCCGTCAAAATCATCAATACAGTTTCCGCCTGCATCGGTATAGGGTGTGCCGAGCAACACATCCACCGTGTTCGTGTTGGCGGATCCATCCTCGGAGCAATTGATGCCTGGCGCGGTCGTGCAGGCATTCAGGGTGATGACCGGGGGGGTGGTATCAGGCCCGGATGATACAGTGAGTGCCCGGCGTTGTTCATCTGCGTCCAGTGATGCAGTGGTGTCCTGACAGTTATAAACCATGTCAAAGTCAGCCTGCGGGTTATTCAAGTCGGTAACCGGGTCTGTGGTTGTTGTGACGGCGAGTGGTCCATCCACAACATCAACGCAGGTCGCGCCAGGATCCACATAGGGCACTCCGGCAGGTATGACGGACGGCCCGGGAGTCACGGTAATAACGGGCTTTGAGTCCGTTACGGTCATCGTGCCTTCCAGCACCCACTGTGCCTGGAAACCAGTGAAGTTGCCGGTAATGTCTTCCGCGGTCGTGATGATGTGACCCCAGCGCATGGCAACGTCCCATTCAACAGAATTGGGAGCCGTTTGTCTTGACCACAGGACCTGCAGCGGAAAGTTGGCATCCGGGGGCAGCAGGAAGTTAGCGCCACCGCCGAAATTACCACCAAAGTCCAGCGAGGTGAAGGCCAGGTTGTCATCTCCAGCTCCCATCTCGGCATTAAGACCACTACCGAAGGTGAACGGGACGAACGGGGCGCTTGAAAAAATGAAGCCGGTTGAAAAGGAGCCCGTGGAATTGGCTGCGCCTTCGCCTAGTATCGTTCCGGTACCCGCGTCACCTGTGAAGAAGCTGGCACCTGAATAGTTAGCGACATTGAGATACATACTGGCAAAGGAAAACGCACCGGAAATGCCGTCCGTTGTAGAACTGTAACCACCGGAACCCATGGTGTTGGAGCCAACGTCCTGGATTTTAAATCCAACAACCGGGTCTGTAATAGCTGCCTTCGAGCCGAGTCCGAGCACTGCTGCGACTGTGTAGCTAATTACTGTTTTCTTGGTCGTCATTGCTTTCATTATTGATCACCTGAATATGTGTTAGGGTGTAGCGTCGGCTGAGTGCTACATCTTGTATGTAAAGGATACTTCCAGGGAGTCCTGCCGCATCTCCAGGTACATATCGCCCGGCCCGTCACCGGCAGCATTCGGGAACTGGTCTTGAAATTGCTGTTTCCCCGGGGCTATTTCTCCTGAATCAGCCTTCCCGTCTACCTTGTTTTTGAAGCCGTGCACATAGGCCAGGGACCACTCTGTTGCCTTGCTGGGCCTGTAGGTGGTGCCCAGCGTCAGGTGGTCCTTGATGACGGCCGGCGCCAGTGTGCTCATCAGCATCTGGTCCTTTGGTATCTGGTTGGTATTGTGATTCCAGCCAATGGCAAAGTCCCATTCCTTGTTGTAGCTGTATTTCACACCGAGCTTGTAAATATCCTGGTCTTCCCAGCCAAATCCGGCACCGTCAGGCAGACCAAGGAAGCCGCTTTTCATTGCAAGATTATCGATCGGGTCATTGATGGACGCAACGTCACTGTAAAAGACCCGCTGCCAGTCAAAGGCGAGTATTAAATCATCTGTAAGGTCCAGGGAGAGCCCCAGGCCGAAATTGGCCGGCGCATCCAGGTTGCCCGATTCGGCAAACAGTCCTGCATATTTATCAAAATCGGTAAAGTAGATTTTCGAGGTATAAACAGCGCCTGCCGTCAGCCTGTCCATCAGTTTACCCTGCCATCCAAGACGCATGCCGGCACCATAGGCCCAGTCATTGCCCTTGTTGGTCATGTTTTCCTGGTCGCTACTGAACGGCTTGAACAGGCCAAGCCCGTATGCGCGAAAGGTTTGAATGCCGATAACAGGCGCGATTGCGACCGTGTTCTGCTTGTTGATCTGGTAGGCAAGGTTTATGGCCATTTGGGCCTGAGCCAGGTTAACACCCAGGGTATTCGTGACGTCCGTACGTTCTTCCGGATTTAAAAAGTTAAATCCATTCGGCGCGGGATCGGTATAGCGGGTATTACCGCCGCCGGAACCAACAAAGCTGAAACCCATGGTGACTTTTCGGTTGAATTTGTAGATCATCCCCATGGCAGGGATAGCAAACAGATTGGAGCCGCTGTCGTATGTCAGTACATTACCCTGGAATTCAGGGTTTGTACGGTTATCGGGTATTCCAACGGAACGAGGTGTATATAACACCATGGCATCCACGTCGATGCGCATTGCGTCAATTTTGGGGCTGGTGATGCCTGCCGGATTCATCTGGCCGCCGATGGCATCTTGTGTGTAGCCAATGCCCACGCCACCCATTGATCGCGATTTTGCCCCATATCCGATCAGGAACATACCATTAGTGGCGAAGCCCACGCTTGGGACAGCCAGTATAAATGCCAGTCCAAGCGCCAAAGCACTGCGCATCAATTTCATTACAAATTCTCCCTCGTGATTATCTGATCCTGCGATCATTGTTTATTTCGATATAGCGCCTGTTAATACCCCTGTTTTCTTCACTCCAGGCCATCTTGCCGGTAATTTCGTGCCTTCTTGAGCGTTTTCAGAAGGCCTGCCTGTTCAACATTCAGACAATTTGATAATTCTCCATTGTGTAAGTTCACGTGATTAAACAGTAACGTGACCGGCACAGTCAGCCATGTGCAGTCGACGGATCGTTGGAGATAGTCTGAGTGGTTTTCTTGCAAGTGCGTTCAAATTGGATAGATGCGGCCGCTGGTTTCCCTGTTAGCAGGCGCATCCAGCTTGCACTGGAAGCGATCCATCTCCCCCTATAAGCCTCATAGCGACCTGTCTCCCCTATAACCTTATTTTATGGAATAAATATTCTACATTTTTCATGATATTAGCATGGCTTGTCAAGTCGATTGTGGCCAGGAAATGCCTGTTCTATTGGCGTTACGACAATCTGCTGTGGTTTGGCGCCGGATGTATAGATATCCCACATTTGCCTGAAGGCGCTTTCCAGGTGCCTGGCATAGAGGGGGGTGTTGAACAGGGGCGTTGAATTAATATTTGTGGAGAGTTTTCTCTGGATTTTCTCTGAAAAACGCTTATTTGTGGAATATTCAATGGAAATATCCGCATATTCATCCAGGTTTGTGGCGATCATTTCAGGCAGGTTCACGGTACTCAGCAGGCTCGCGGCAACGCGTGAAGCGAAGGTTGTGCCCGGCATTGTGAGTACGGGTACGCCGACCCGCAGTGAATCGCTGGCTGTCGTATGGGCGTTGTAAAGCCGGGTATCCAGAAACAGGTCCGCATGACGATGGCGGGCCAGGTGGAAATCCTTGGGCAGTTTTTCGGCGAAGACGAGTCGCTTGCTGTCTATACCACGCGCCGTGGCTTCCCTGCGAAGGTTGGCTTTAGCTTCCGGGTTATGATCAAGCAGCCACAGGACACTCTCCGGTATGCGTGCCAGGATGTTCATCCAGACATCAAACATCACAGGTTCAATCTTGTAGGAATTGTTAAAGGAACAAAATACGAAGGCCTTTTCGGGTAGCCGGCATGTACTTCTGGGCGGGATATCCTTAAGCAGTTCCAAACGGTCGTCATTAACCTGGTAGCAGTGCGGAAGGTAGGCGAATTTCTCGGAAAACCATTTCTGCTGGTCAGGTGGCGTGACCGTACGGTCTGTAATGATGTAGTCATAGAACGATGCGCCTGAGGTTCCCGGGTAACCAAGATAACTGACCTGCACGGGTGCAGGGTGCAGGGCAAAGATTTCGGTTAGTGAATGTGTATTGTAAACACCAAGATCGATCAGTATATCGATACCATCATCATTAATACGCTGTGCAACACCTGTAAAATTCTCTCCTGAAACATCAATGAAATTCTCACAGCTTTGTTCGATGCGCTGGCGATATATACTATGGTCATTCTCACCTATTGAGTATGCGAATAGCTGGAATTGACTCCTGTCATGCAAACCAAACAGGCTTGCAATCAAATGCGCACCGGCATGGTTATTGAATTTCTGGGATACATATCCAATACGTAATTGCGTTCCTCCGGGGTGTCGATACTTTATAAAATGCCGGCCACCAGCGCCCGCATTCCGGCTGATTATATTGGCATGAGATGCCGCGATTTCCCTGAGTGTTTCCGGCGTGAAGGGTAATGACAGTGAATCGAAAGGATAGACCGGACTTACATCACTGTTCTGCAGGCAGGTCCTTGTTATTTCAATCAGTTCGCCTGTGGCATGTGCATGATTTCGCCAGTCACACAGTGTTTGATTGCAGCGGTAGAGTTCGGCAGTCGCCTTGGCGAACGCAGGATCGAGTGCCAGTGCCTTTCTGAAGCAGTAGGTGGCGCTGCTGAATTGACCGTCCTCTTTCAGGCAAAGTCCCAGGTTGAAGTGTATCTGCGGATTATCCGGTTCTTGAGATAAAGCCTGTTCAAAGGCGGTAATAGCGCTATCGTACAAGCATTGCTGCATGTATATATTTCCGCAATTGTTCAGAGCGCCGGTATGGTCTGGTTTTAACGCCAGTATTTGCATGAAATGCTTCAGTGCATTTGAAACCCGTCCCTGGGCATAGAGTGTAAGGCCCAGGTTGAAGCGGGCTTCCAGGAATCCGGGTTCCAGCTCCAGTATTTTCAGGAAATGCTCTGCAGCCAGTTCCAGCTGTTTGTTTGCCTGGTAAGTGCGCGCCAGGTTGTATTCAATCTGCAGGTTTCCGGGTGCGAATGAAAGGGCATCCTTGTAGCAGGCTGCTGCATTATCAGGTTGTCCCAGTGCATGGAAAATCGCACCCAGGTTGCAGCTGGCTTCAGGATATTCAGGCCTTGCTTTTAGTGCGTTTTTGTATGCAGCCAGGGCGGCATCAAGATCTCCCGCGCCTTGTTGTATAACACCTGATAAATAATGGGCTTCGGCGAGCCCGGGATCGATCTCGATCACCCTGGACAGACGCTTGAGCGCATTTTCGGCATCACCTTTTTTCAGAAGCACAAGCCCAAGGATATAATGAGCCTCGGCATTGGCAGGGTGGTTATCAAGAATATTCAGGCAATCATTTTCTGCTTCAGACAGGTCGCCCTTTTGATATTCTGCGTATATATCGCTGAGTGATTTATCGGTAGTGCCCATAAATTACTATATATGAGTATGGCAATACATGTCTGCGATCTATAATAGTTAATCTGATACGGTTAATAAATGAAAAAAATCAGCTCAAGGAATCAATCCAGGCATGAAAAAGCATGGGCGTTATACAAGTCCGGGCTGCTGAATGATGCAATGAGACAATATACATCCATATGCCGGAAAAATTGTGGTGATGACGGCGCATGGCTGATGCTGGGGATTATCCAGGGGCAGCTTGGCAAGCTGGCGAAGGCAGAGACCAGTCTGCGCCGTGCAATCAATATAAATCCGGAAAACTTTGATGCATTGGCCAATTACGGGCTTGCACTCTTCAATATGGGCCAGGCCGAGCGGGCAATAGTGAGTTACAGGAAAGCTTTAACTATCGTTCCGGACCATGCCAGTGTCCTGCTCAATATGGGCAATGCCTATGCGAAACTGGACCAGTTAAGCCGTGCTGCAGAAATCTATGAACATGTCTTGCAGCTAGACCCGAGTAATCGACTCGCACACGGGAATCTCGCCAATGTGCTTGCCTATCAGGGGAGAGCCGGGTGTGCATTGAGTCACTATTTCAGTGCCCTTGGCGATAAACCAGAGGATCCTGGTGTGCATTCCAACCTGTTGCTCTGCCTGCATTACACTAACAGTTATGATCCGGATGCCATCTACAGGGAGCACCTGAAGTGGGCTGCATGCCATGTTTCCGGGGTCCGCAAATTTACAGAATTTCATCGAGAGCGTCGTCCGGATGGAAAAATAAAAATTGGCTATGTGACACCTGACCTGAAGCCGCATTCAGTGGCCTGTTTCCTGGAGCCGTTGCTATGCAATCATGACAGGGACCGTTTTGAAATATATTGCTATGCCGAACTGAAGCAACAGGACGGGGAGATGAATCGTCTGTGGAATCTGCCGGATGTCACCCGCAGTACCGTCAACATGTCGGATGATGAAGTGGCCGAATTGATATACAGGGACGGCATAGACATACTGATAGATCTTGCGGGACATACAGAAAACAACAGGCTGCCTGTTTTTGCACGCAAGCCGGCTCCGATTCAAATGACCTATCTGGGTTATCCCGACACAACCGGTATGGATGCCATTGATTATCGTATTACTGACCACTGGGCAGATCCGCCAGGCATGACGGAACATCTCCATACCGAGCATCTTGTGCGCCTCGATAATGGTTTTCTGTGTTTTAAGCCGCCACAGGAATCGCCGGCGGTCACACCGCTACCTGCCGATGAACAGGGCTTTGTAACATTTGGTTCGTTTAATGCGCTAACAAAAATTACGCATCAAATGCTTGAAGTTTGGGCGCGGTTACTCTACAGCGTGGATAATTCCAGGTTGTTGATCAAGAACAGACAGCTTACTGATACGAGTTTGCGCGAGTCCCTGGCCGCAGAATTCGAACGGCTCGGTATCAGCAGAGACAGGGTGGATATGCTGGGTATTACCTCGAAAACCGAGCATATGGCAAGCTATGGCAAGGTCGATATCGCGCTTGATACCTATCCTTACAACGGAACGACGACAACGTGTGACTGTTTGTGGATGGGACTGCCTGTCATATCAATGTCCGGCAGGACGCATGTATCCCGGGTGGGTGTCAGCCTTCTCTCCAGGGTAGGTCTCGATAATCTAATCTGTGTAAATGAGCAGGAATATATGGAGTGTGCGGTCCGGCTATCTATGGATATGGTACGTTTGCGCGACATTAGGATGAACCTTAGAGGCAGGATGAAGAAATCAAGACTCTGTGATTCGGCTGCATTTACCAGGGAATTCGAAAAATTACTTTCGGATGTGCTGGGAGAACCTGAAAAATAATGACGTCACAAGTCGAATTGAACCATCTTATGGAACGCGCACGTTCCTGTATCGACTCGAACAATCCTGGTGAGGCTGTCAGGTTGCTGGATCGCGCCCATGAAATTGACGGCCGGAATGTCGATGTATGGTTGATGCGTGGCAGCGTTTGTGCAAAGTATGGAGATTCGGCCGGTGCAGAGCAGTGTTATCGCCGGGTGCTCTCAATAGAACCACGTCATCCCGGGGCACTGAACCGGCTGGCGGGAATCTTGCTTGGCATGAACTGCCCGGATGAGGCGGAACAGCATTGCCGGCTGGCACGCGATATCGAGCCCGGCAATGCGGAGATACATGCCAATCTCGGTAATATTCAGAGTGCAAGGGGACTCATGGAGGAAGCAGCCGGGAGTTATCGAAAGGCAATCGAACTGGCACCTGAATTTACCGGTGCATACCTGAACCTTGCCAATACCCTGAAGCGCATGGGCAGGCTGGATGAGGCGGTGGACGTCTACCGCAGGATTCTGGTGATCAATCCGCAATTCATCGATATCTATAATGCGATTGGTGAGTGTTATCTCGAGACCGGCAGGCTGGAGGAATCGCTGGAATGTTACCGGACCGCATTACAGGTTGATCCCGGTTATTTGCTGGGTTACATGAACATGGGTTTTCTCCTTGGAGAGCTGGGCAGGTACGCGGAAGCACTGGATTGTTATACCCGGGTCCTTGGGCTGAACCCCCGGCAGGCAGACGCCTTCTATACCCGGGGACTGATTCAGAAGAAACTCGGCCATTTTGATGCGGCTGCCTCCAGCTACCGGCAGGCGCTGGCCCTGCAGCCGGACTACCTCGATGCACGTTTAAGTCTGTCATTGCTGGAATTGCTGGGTGGTCACTACAAGGATGGCTGGCGTGATTACTCGGCCCGAAAAAGTGTGCGTGAACTGGGGCTTGGTGTCCCTGAACTGCTGCCGGATGATCTGGATGGAAAAAAGATACTGCTTATCAGGGATCAGGGAATCGGGGACGAATTATTCTTCCTGCGTTTTGCAAGGCAGCTGCAGGAACGTGGTGCCCGGGTTGCCTACCTTGCTGACCCGAAGATCAGGCATCTGGTTGATCGAATGGACTGCATTGACGAGCTCGTCGACGATACCGCGTCAATCCCGGAACATGATATCCGCTTGTCTGTCGGTGATCTGCCATACAGTCTGGGTTTTGACGATGCGACTGAAATTCCGCCACCCGTTGCATTGAATGTCTTGCCGTCAAGCAGGCGTTCATTGCAGGACCGGCTGAAAGGAATTGGCCCCGGCCCATTTATCGGCATAACCTGGTGGGCCGGAACCCGGCAACAGCCACTGCGCCCGGGCGAAAAGCTGGCTTACCGGGAAGTCCCTATTGAGTTGCTTGCGCAAATGCTGCGTCCCCTGGAAGCGACGATTCTGGTACTGCAACGGCTGCCCGAGGCGGAAGAACTGCAGAAATTTTCAGGTTTGCTTGGGCGCCCGTTGCATGACATGAGCCGGTTCAATGATGACCTTGAGGGTATGCTGGCGCTCCTTGAACTGCTGGATGAATATATTGGCGTGGACAATACCAATATGCATCTTGCCAGCAGCATCGGTAAATCCTGTCGTATTCTGGTACCGCATCCGCCGGAATGGCGGATGGGAACTGCGGGTACCACCTCGCCCTGGTTCCCGGGATTCCCCCTGTATCGGCAGAGCGCTGCCGGTGACTGGTCGGCGGCAATCAGACAGCTGGGTGCCGGCCTGGCTGCCAATCTCTCCCGAGCGTCATGATGACCGGTGTGCGCAATGTATCCGGGAAGATCCGGACTGCGGGTAGCTGATGCAGCAGGAACTTTCAGCGTTATTACGCCGTGCCGAAAAGTTGGTGCAGTCCGGTCTGCCGGATCAGGCGTCTGAATTGTGCCGCAAGGCCATTGAGATGAAACCAGCAGCCCTGGAGCAGTGGTGGGAGCTTGGTGTCCTGTCTGCGCAAACCGAATGCTTTCCAGAGACTGAACGTTGCTTCCGCGAGATAATTGAACGAAATTCGTCAATACCGGGTGCCTGGTTGTACCTCGGGGTTGCATTGCAGCGGCAGCAGAAACTGGAAGCAGCGGAATCAGCACTGATTAGCGCATTACAACTCAAGCCTGAGATGACGGAAGCATATTACTATCTTGCCGTCGTTCAGCAATCACGGGGCGATACTGAACAGGCATTAAAGCATTATCTGCAGGTTCTTGAATACGACTATGAGCCTGCTTCAACCTGTTACAACGTGAGCCTGTTGCTGGCAAAACAGGGTAATCTGGAGGAGGCGCTTGATTTCGGGTGCGATGCAATCGAGTATCAGGGTGATAATCTCAAATACCGACAGAACTTTACAAAACTGCTCAGGACGCTGCTGCCAGCGCGGGTAAGCGACGAGATGAGATCGGAAATAATCCGTTGTTTCCAGATCAAAGGAGTGGATGCGGCAACCTTGATGAAGCCCGGTATGACACTGCTTGCCGCAGATCTGCAAATCAACCGCCTGATGCGGTATGTATCTAACGGGGATGCGGATGCTGTCAGGGGCATGATTCTGGCAGGTGATTTCTCGGAGGTTTTCTGTAACGAGTTACTAATCAATCTCTTGATGTATACAAAGATCGCAAGTCCCGAGTTCGAAAGAATGCTGACCATGCTGCGTGAGTTCGCACTGGACTGGGCAGTGTCTTCTCAGGATGAGACGCCGGATGCCTTGTTTGATACGGATGGTCGATTCCTGGTGGCGCTTGCATGCCAGTTCTTCAACACGGATTATGCTGCATTTGTTACACCCGATGAAGCAGCTTCTGTTGAGGATCTGATCTCAACCCTGGAGGCGCAGACGAGTGAAGGTTCGAAACCTGATGCCGGATTCCGGCGCAGACTTGCCGTTATCGGCATGTATCGGCCTATGTATGGCTTGCAGTGGATCGCGAGCTGTATCAGTCAACTGGAGCTTGATACGGAAGGTGAATTGTCTGTTTTTCTCAAGTCACAGTGGTTTGATTATTATGCGGAACAGGAACTCAGGGAATCGGTCCAGCGACTGACCCCGATCGTCGATCGTATATCAACTGCCGTACGGGACCAGTATGAAGAATCCCCGTATCCAAGATGGACCAGCGTGAATGTTACTTCACCAATTAACTACCAGGATGATATAAAATCCCGGTTTCCGTTCATCAGTCTGCCGGGTCGCACGGACCAGGAACTGGAAGTACTGATTGCCGGCTGTGGTACCGGTCGACACGCCATTATGACGGCTTCACACTATCAGGGAGCACGTGTACTTGCGGTCGACCTGAGTCTGGCAAGTCTCACATACGCGCAACGCAATGCCCGGGAACTGGGTATCACGAACATCACATTTGCACAGGCTGATATTCTCGCCCTTGGTACTCTCGGAAAACGCTTCCAGCTGATCGAGTCCGACGGCGTATTGCACCATATGGAAAACCCGGAAGCCGGGCTGCGGGTGCTCGTGGATTTGCTGTGTGAGGGCGGGTTGATTCATGTGGGACTGTACAGCGAACTCGGCAGGCGCGATGTGGTTGCCGCACGCCAATATATTCATGCTACGGGCCTGGCGACAACGCCTGATGGCATGCGGCAGGTGCGCAAGGGATTGACGGAGCTTGATGCAAATCATCCTGCACGTTCAGTATTGCGTTTCAGGGACTTCTACACGCTTGGGGAGTGCCGGGACCTGCTGTTTCATGTCCAGGAAAAGCGGTTCACCATCGGAACAATCCGGGAATTACTCAAAAATTGCGGTCTGGAGTTTGTCGGGTTTGACCTGCCTGATGCAAATATTGCTGACCGGTATCAGGAGATGTTTCCCGATGATTCTTCCATGCATGACCTGAATAACTGGGAGAAGCTGGAAATGCAATATCCGGATACCTTCGCGGAGATGTATCAATTCCTGTGTCAGAAAATCTGATGTGATTGCCTCTTCCATTATCGCGGCACGCTATACAGCTACATTCAATACGAACAGGAATGGGCTTGAATTGACCGTGGAGTTCCTGTCCGGGTGGTATGAACTGGACCATGAAGTCATCATTTACGAAGCGGCATTTTTCCCGGGAGAGCCGCCAGGAATCGAAAGAATTACCTTAAAACAACTGCCGGATGCCGAGCTGAATTCCAGCTCGACATTGGCGATCATGCCCAAAAGCGGGCTGAATTGAATCATGACATGCTGGCCAGGTTTGGCCTGACTGAATCTGATCCGGGAGAGATGGCGGAGTAGAAATTTTACAGTACATGCCGTTAAGCTACTGATATTCTAGTTGATTTATGAGGAGCGCACCATTCAAACTGTTTTCGGTTCGCGGTATTTTTACCATGCAAAACTTGTATGCTATGTTATATATTTATTAATAAGTCAATTGCATGCCTGATTTTCGACGGGGAGGAGGATAATAATGAATGCCATTCTCGAAAGTGAAGGTAGTTTGGTGCATGCCATACTCTCCAGGGGGAGGGTGGCTCTGTTAATGTTCACAACGGTAGTATTCCTGCTGTCCGGATGTTACGGGTTGCAGACCTTACCAATAGATGCGTATCGGGGCGGGACTGTTACCTTTGCCATACACCGGCAGGATATCAGGAAAAACCAGGCCACGATTATCATCACGGACTCAGACGGCAACAGCCAGTCTTTCCTCGCAACGGATTCCCACGTTCGCGGATGGATCAATGTCTATCCGGACCCTGTCTCAAGGATGATGGTCGGCCGGGAGACCGCTCAAGGTTTCAATCAAAATGCCTATACCTTTGGTTGGGCGGTAGAGCTTGAGACAAGTCTGGAGAAGGATATTTATGAAACCACAGTGTTTCTGGATTTGCCAACAACGATTGTGGCGGACGGGATCGCAACCATTGATGTTCAGCAAGACGGCGCATCAATACTGCCGCAGTTGATCGAGGTAAACATTCTGCCGGGCAGCGGCACTCCGTATCCTTTCACTACTGATAAGGGTGCGTTGACCACATCGCAATTCAGGAACATGGAGCGCGGAAAACATTACACCATTACCTTTTATCCGGGCCCTTCCAATACTATGGTACCGGATGCGATCGAACTGGATCTTACCCACGACCCGGATCGCGAGAATGGAGGCACGGGCCAGGCCTATGTGATCAATCCGCGCGGTGATATAAAAAATATTGCGTGGACAGATACCGGCACGACCATGAAAGTCATAAGTACGCCGGCATGGCAGAAGACGGCAGAGGACATCGCCGGTACAGAGATTGACGATGCATTTGGTAATTTACCGAGTTTTGAACGCTTCAAGTTTTATGTGGCTGGTGATATAAACAATTTACAACCGGCCGGGTTATCTGCCTATGACATGAATGGTGAGCCTGTTGCAGACGTCAACGTGAATGTTGCTTATTCGCACAATTAAGCAGACAGGTTGTTAGCAGGTATGGCGCCTGAGCCAAGGAATTTCATCCATACAATCATTCTGTTATCAGTTGACGCACACGGATAACACGGAAATCTAGGCATTTTCTCTCCTGTGTGATTCCGTGTGTGTCAGTGCAGAATATTGATAAAGTGCTATCCAGCGCTTCGCCTGAATTCCGGGCCGGAATGATCGCTGTATGGAACTGACAGCGCTCCACCGGAAGGCGCTCTCCTTGTATAAGTCAGGGCAGTATGCCGATCTCGAGCCTGTCTGCAGGCTGATCCTCGAGGCTCAACCCGGGAATGCAAATGCGATGCATTTGCTTGGTTTGGCGCTGAAAGCAGCGGGAAATGGAAGCGAGGCCTGTCAATATTTCAGGAAGGCAGCGGACTTTTTTCCTGATAACAGTGCATTTGTAGATAAAGCAGCCAATGAACTGCTCAATCTGGGCGACTTCAATCAGGCGATCGAATACTACCAGCGGTTGCTGGTACTGCAGCCCGGTATCATGGGGGCATACGGGAATATAGGGCATTGTTACTTTGCCCTGGGGAATCCGAAAGCGTCTATAAGGGCCTACAAAAAAGCACTTGAAATAGACCCTGACAACATTCATGTTCTAAGTAATATGGGGAATGCGTTTCTGGCGCTGGGCAGAAAACAAATCGCAACCGGCCTTTATGATAAGGCGATCCGGATCAATCCGGAGTTTCCCGAAGCCTATTTCCACAAGCATGTTGCTGTCTTCAGGGACGACGATCCTTCGGAAGCGATAGAGACACTGACCAAGGCAAGTCGCCTGAGTCCCGGGAATGATATGGTAAAGGCCTATCTGGCCATGCTGCTGGATTTCTCCGGTCGTCATGCCGAGGCGACAAGTCTGTTCAGGGAAATCGAGCGCATGGCGCCACGGCATCTGTACCTGATTGACAGCTGGGAATATGTCAAGAGCCACTTTGCAAGCAATACCCGTTTGTTCAGCGTCACCTACGATTCGCTCCGCTACGCGTTTACAAGAACAATGAACCAGGGTCTGGTTATGGAATTCGGTGTGCGTTTCGGGACCACAATCAATCATATTTCCCGTCAGACGCGTGATACTGTTTACGGGTTTGACTCATTCGAGGGGCTGCCGGAAGCCTGGGAAGGCGAGGGCAAGGGCCTGTATACAACAGACTCCGAACTTCCACCGGTAAATTCCAACGTCGTCCTGAACCAGGGGTGGTTTGAGGATACGCTCCCGGTTTTTTGCGAGAAAAATCCGGGAAAAGTACGTTTTATGAATGTCGATTGTGATATCTACAGTTCTACCCGAACCATTTTCGATAATCTGGGAAAACAGATAACCTCAGGCAGCGTGATTGTATTTGATGAATATCTCTGTAATCCGCACTGGCGGGATGATGAGTACAAGGCATTCCAGGAATTTGTCTCAGAGAACGGCATAAAGTATGAGTACCTGTTATTCAGTCCATTCTCCAAACAGGCCGCGGTACGGATAAAATGATCAGAATTCTAGATATGTACTTTTGATTGATTAGTGCCAATGATCAGTTGCCAATACCCAGTGCAGACTTCATGGGTTCCAGGTAAGGCTCGTAATTCTTCCAGCGGCTGACCGCTTCAGTATTTCAGGCTATCGCTTCATATTATCGATCCGGAAAAGCAAGGTCGCCCAGTTCTTCTTCAAGAACTGCGAGGTATTCTCGGTAATATTTCCAGCGGCCAATCGAATCACGATGCAGGGGTTTGCGTACCTGATCCGCACTCAGTGTCGAAACAACGCGTGGGTTCATGTAAAACGCAAGACAGCTGTCATCCCATTCCAGCTCGCAGAACCCGACCAGTTTTCTGATAACAGGTTCCTGATGGGTGACCAGATCTTCGTAAGCAAGATTTAGGATCCGTATCCCGAGAACCTCATTCCAGTGCTCCATCAGGCGCACATAGTCGCGATAGTGGTGCGCAAGGTCTGCAAGATTCTTCGTATAGGCATGGCCTGTGCTGAACTCCTGAAAGTAGCAGGACAGGCATGTGTCCATCGGGCTGCGGGATACGTGAATAATGCGTGCATCCGGAAACAATAATTCAATCAGGCCCAGATGAAGAAAATTATGTGGCATTTTGTCGGTAATACGACTCGCATCGGCCGACAATTTTCCGAGTTCCCCCAGATAACTGCTTGCCGCCGCGTCCAGCAATTCGCTGCTCATGCCATAGCACCACTCGGGATAACGCGCACGCGTTTCAGAATCCACCGACAATTTTCCGACCAGTCTGGCAATATGCGGAAGTTCGCCGGCGCCATAAATATCCTTGTGGGAAGCAAGGATCTGTTCCACCAGGCTGGTGCCTGATCGGGGCATGCCGACGATGAAAACAGGAAGCCGGGAGCTGTTTGTGGCGTGCGGTGCATTCCGCATGAATTCATGGCTGAATACACTGATTATGCGGTCCACGAGTGCTGTGCAAGCCCGCGCATCATAGGTTCCAGCTACCAGTTCTTTTGATTTGCGGTAATTCCTGAACGCGGCTTCATGACTGTTGGTCAAATCATATAATTTACCCAGGGCATGGTGCAGTCGGGAACGGATGGGGTGTGTCAGATCTTGCCGGTTGATCGAGTCCTCCAGCATGTGTATCGCGGTATCGGTCAATCCCAGGACAGGTGCTATGTGCGCCAATGTGGGCAGAACCAACGGGTCTCTGGTGCATGCCTCGAGCAGGGATTCAACCAGTCCTTTTATTTCCTCATAATTCCCTCGTTGTGCGTGGACCCTGACCATGCCGCCGATTGCGACCGCCATGACAGAATCAGTTTTTGCAGCCTTCCGGAAACAGGCAAGTGCTGCATCGAGGTCTCCAAGGGTCTGCAGGATGCAGCCGTATTTGTAGGTGTAAACTGCATTATCCGGCTCGAGACGCGCTGCCTGCGCCAGATGTTTCAGAGCTTCAACAAGATTTCCTGATGCCTGATTCGCAGATCCCGCCGTGCTGTGAACCTGAGCATTGGCGGGATCCAGTCGAAGCAGTGATTCGCAAATCCGGATCGCGCCGGTGAAATCTCCGGTATCAAGCAGCAATCCGGCCAGTGTGTGCAGGTTGGCCTGATTGTCTGGAGCGATATGGGCCAACCGGCCGAATAAATTCCGTGCATCCATCAGGCGCCCCTGCCGGATCGCTATCTCGCCAAGTCTTTGTAATGCAGTGCTCAGCTCCGGGTCGAGTCGTAAGGCGGTTTCCAGATGAACGATTGCATCATCATCATGGCCAGTTTCGGCAGCAATCAGGCCGAGCATCAACCGGGCCTGCGTATCCCTTGGATCGATACTGCATATCTGTTCGTACAATGAACGTGCGGTGGAATGATCGAACAGGTCGAAGTGTTTCTTTGCCGCTATCCTGATATCCTCGATGCCCGCCTTGTCCACTATTCTGGTCCCATAATGAAATTTGTGCTTCTGCAGCAGGTTCCCGATTGCAGGTAATGCTACGGGGGTATTTGTGATTGCGACCTGAAAACCGGTGCTTTATAAATATGATCGAATGTGATCCTGTTGACAATGGGCTCCTTTGATGCGGACGGCTTGGTGCCAATGATCAGTTGCCATTATCCAGTGCAGACTTCAGAGGTCCCAGGTAAGGCTCGTAATTCTTCCAGCGCCCGACCGAATCCGGATAGATTGGCTTTTTGACCTGTTGCCGGCTGGCGGTGCCGACAAAACGCCTGGAATGATAGAACTTCAGGCATTGTTCTTCCCATTCAAGGCCAAGAAAACCAAATATGGAGCGGCTGACTGCTTCAGTGTTTTTCACCATCTCCTCATACCGGACTTCGATTATGGGTAATGTCAGTACCCGGCTCCAGTGCGCCATCACGCGCTGGTATTGCCGGTAGTACGCGCCCAGATCAGGAAGCTTGTATGCGTAGTGATGCGTGCCCCTGAATTCCTGGAAATAACAGGATAGGCAGGTATCCAGCGGGTCACGGGTGCAATGGATGATTTTTGCATCCGGAAAAAGCATTTCGATTAATCCAAGATGCAGAAAATTCTCGGGCATTTTATCGGTGACTAAGCGTGCTTCCTTATCGTGCAGTTTGCCGGTGACTTCCCGGTAATGTCCACTGAATCTCTCCAGAGTTTCCCTGTTCAGTGATGAAGGGGATTGCGGGTAGGACATTTTACTGCCCAGGCTAGCGACAAATCTGGGTATGATGTCCAGCTCACCCGCGCCGAAAACCTTACTGTGGGTAGCAATTATCTGTTCTACCAGGGAGGTTCCGGATCTTGGCATGCCGACGATGAATACCAGTGCAGGGCAGTCTGTTTTGCCAGTGACCCGCGGGAGCAATGGCATATTCTCGACTGAGAAGGCATTGATTAATACCTGGATAAGAGATGAAAACCGCGCTGCGTCGAAGTTATATTTGACCAGTGCATTGGCTTGCTGGAAATGACTGAAGGCGCTTCCATAGCGTTTTTCGGAATCAAGCAGCTTGCCCAGTGCAAAGTGTATCTGTCTCTTGTCCGCCACAGAAGGATCCTTGTCTTCCAGACGGCTTACAAGTAATTCGGTCGCTTCAGTGCATTTGTCAAGATGGTGGCAAAGCGAAGCAAATTTAAGGGCAATCTTAATCGGTACCGGCTTGTTTTCCAGCAAGGGCAACAGGTGGGAGCAGGCCTCGGTATAGTTCCCTGTTGATTCATAAATATCAATCAGGCCCGCCTGAAAATCAGTATTACCGGGTTCCAGCTGCAACGCTCGCCGGCTGTAATCCAGTGCGCTGTCAATTTTCCCCTGGTTCAGCAAGATGCCGGCAATCCTGGAGAGGGTGGTGGCGTTGGCAGGGTCCAGATTGAGGGCATCATGGTATGTGTGCAACGCCTTGGTGAATTGACAATCCTCATCATAGGTTTCCGCGAGTAAATACAGGAGTTTGATTGTGGAAGGATAAGCGGCAACAAATTCCTCCAGCAGATTAATAGCGTCATTCAGGTTGCCGGTTGCCCTCAGTGTCAGGGATAGATTGTTCAGGGCTTCGGGCCAGTTCGGCCTAATGCGGAGTGCCTGCCTGTAATACGGTATCGCCTCACCGGGTTCCCCGTTTTTCTGCAAGGCCAGGGCAAGGTTATAAAAGGCATCCGCATTGTTGTTATCTATCTGTATCGCTTTCCGGTAGCAGGCTATTGCTTCACTCAGTTCACCATTTCCAAGCAGCGCCAGTCCCAGGTTGGAGCAGGCATTGAAATTTCCCGGTTGCAGCGCCAGTAGCTGCCGGAATGCCTTGATCAAGCGGCCGGAGTTGCCAAGCCGGTCATGAATGAATGCCAGCATTTCCCACGTTTCTATATCGGCAGGATATTGACCGGTCAGTTCTTCCAGAAGAACAGCCGCTGCCGTAAGTTCATGTTTCTGGACATGTGATTTTGCCTGTGCCTTGCTTTTGGCGAGCCTGGTATCAACGTCAGCCATAGTCCTTACCCTTTAAGTAGACGCGATTGTCTGTTGTGTATTCGGCTTGCAATGGAGACAATATTGAATTGCCAGGAACAGGAATACAGTGTTGCACGTTGTTGATAAAAGGTAAGTAAATCTCGGGTATTGGTTAAAATATGATGAAAAGAGTAATTCAGAATGGATTGCTAACCCTGGCAAGTCTTGCCCTGGTATTTCTTGTGCTTGAGATTGGAACCCGAGTATACACGGGAAACTATGCCTTTAAAAATATGCTGGAGAACTACCTCCGTATCACGATGTCAGCCTACCCGACAGAATACGACAAGGTCCTGGGGTGGGTGTCAAGGGAAAGTGTTTCCCATCATGACGTGGATGATACGACGATAACAATCTATAAAAACGGAATCCGGTCAAACGGGAGCGGCGAGATCAAGTATACCCCGGATGGAAAACGCCCGATACTGGCAGTTGGTGATTCATATACTTTTGGATACGAGGTGTCTGACGAACAGACCTGGCCTGCCATTCTTGAACGACTTACGGGCAGAAAGGTTATAAACGGTGGTGTGATCGCATACGGAATGGATCAATCCCTGCTGCGGGCAAAGCAATTAATCGACATATATAACCCGGACACCCTGATATTCGGTTTTATACCGGACGATATCTACCGCTGCCAGATATCGGCCAGAACAGGGGTAAAGAAACCTTATTATATAATCGATAACGGCCGGCTCGTACTGGAAAACAGTCCCGTTCCCGAGCCGGCGCTGACGGACCTTGGCGATCCCGGTATTCGGCGTATTCTCGGGTACAGCGTCTTCATTCATCACTTTATGATGAAGTATGGTAACGGCATGTGGTGGTTAAGGGGAGACAGATGGAAAAATGTTCAGGTACAAGGGAATCCAGCCGGGGATGAGATTGCCTGCCTGATAATCGATGAGCTTGCCGAGCTTGCGCGGAAAAAAGACATCAAGGTATACCTGCTGGCCCAATATGGAAAAGACAGCAAGTCGGGGAGTATCGAGCGGTCACAGAAGGCGCTGTATTGTGCCGACCCTCACTGGTTGACAGTGATTGATTTGCATAGATCGCTGCAGATGGTAAAAGACAGTGACAGCCAGCTGTATGATGAGTTCTATACCAGACAGCAGCATATGACATTCAAGGGAAATACCTTCGTGGCGCAAAAGCTGAAAGCAGTGCTGGATAGTGCAGGTGGTCCTGCATCGGATTGATGTTCTAGAGTTCCAGCTGCGGGAGCGGCGGGACCGCCACCCCTGCACGCTCACAGTTATCCAGGTACGCATCGATCCGATGCCTGCATTCCTCAAGCGTCGTATCGATGCCGATGGCTGCTTTCCGAGCTAACCGCTGGTTTGTAGCCGCGCCGGTCATGGCCAGTGTCTGTGTTGTCGGCTGTAGTCCCATGCCTGCAAACAGGGCAGTCACGTTTTTCTCCACCTGCAGGGCCTCCAGGCTGGTTTCCAGCACGATAGAATCCGGGTAGCGGGATTTGAATCGCTGTACACGTGCCTCGATATCCAGCAGGTAGCCAATGGCCAGTTCATACTGGTCCGGCGCGTGGTCCAGTTCCGGCGGGGTGAAGGCACTGTCACAGGTCCCGGGCAGGTGCATCCAGGCAGGCCAGACCCGGTTGCGTGCACTGAAATACCCCATGTTGATAAAACTCTTCAGCACCGCCGGGAGGGAGCGGCGCAACACGATCACATGGATGTTGCATTCCCGCAAGGACTCCATCACGACGTCACTGAATGTCTTGATAAACATGTGATTGGTTTCTGCATACCCGGTACCTGCCGGCAGGTGATCGAGGATCTTCAGAATGACCCGTACCTTGACGTGACGTGCCGCGAACGAAGCCTCGGGGGGGCTATCCAGCATCATTTGCAGGAACGGACCGGTCATGGCCGGCTCAGCCTCGTGGAAAGCCCGCATATGATCAGCCGTGGACAGCAGTGCGGCAAGGTAGCGGGAACCACATCTGCCGGAATTGATCGAGAAGATCAGATGAGGGTATGCATCAGGCATTCATTGCATCGATAAGTGGCTGTATATGCTGCCGGTAGTTTTTCCAGCGGCCGGCTGAATGCCGGTATATCGGCTTACGCACCTGGTCGTAGCTGGACGTGGCAACTGCGCGCCGGGTCTCATGAGGATGCAGGCAGCCTTCTTCCCATTCCAGTCCCAGAAAGCTGATCAGACGCCGGGTCCAGATCTCGGGCTCCGATACCAGGTCTTCATAGCCGACCTCCAGCATCTGCAGGCCTGACACGGTGCGCCAGTGATCCATCAGACGCTCGTAGTCCCGGTAGTAGGCGGCCAGGTATCGCAGGTCATAGGAGTAGTCATAACCACGGGTGAATGGCTGGAAATAGCACGAAAGACAGGTATCCAGCGGGTCGCGACGGCAGTGCACAATTCGGGCACCGGGAAACAATAACTCAATCAGGCCCAGCTTCAGGAAATTCACCGGCATCTTGTCGGTGACCCGCATTACACCGCCGGACAATTCGGCCAACCGCGCCAGGTATCTCCCGCCCAGGTTATCCAGTACCTCTGCAGTCACTTCATTGACACATGACGGGTATCCGCGCGGACTGCCAAGTGACTCCGCCAGGCGGTTCCCCATCTCCGGCATGTCGGTCAGTTCGCCGGCACCATAGACCTGTGAATGGCTGGCCAGGATCTGTTCGACCAGGCTGGTGCCGGAACGCGGCATGCCGATGATGAAGACCGGCGTTTCAACCCGTTCGGTTGCGCGTGGCGCCCGTTCCAGGAATTCATTGCTGAAGCACTGTATCAGTTGATCGATTCCGGCCCGGTTTGCCTGTGCATCGAAACGGGCGCCCATTAACCGGTTACCCGCTGCATAATGTTTGAAGGCGCGGTCATATCGGGAAAGGCGGTCACAGATTTTGCCCAGCGCAAAATGAAGATTGATACGTTGCCTCCCGTCCCCCGGCTTGTCGAGCTGGCGCTCTCCGAGTGCCAACGCCTGTTCTGCGTCACCTGTTTCGGTTGCAACCTGCAACCAGGCATTGGCAATAAAGTCATCGATGGCGCCGCCGGCGAGTAGCGGCTCCAGGCACTGACGGGCCGCATCGAGATCGCCGCGATGTTCCAGTGCCACCGCTTCCCCGACCAGTGCCCGGGGGTCATTCGGTGCCAGTGCCGAGGCGGTACGATAGGCTTCCAGTGCAGCATCGTCCCGTCCCAGCAACAACAGCATGTCAGCCAGGCCAAAGTGCGCCTCAATCAACCCGGGCTGGCAGGTCAAGGCCTTACGGAAGCTGGCCTCGGCCTCTTCATAGCGCTCCTGTTGCTGCAATGTGCTGCCCAGATTGACGTGGGCGTTGGCGTTGTCTGGTTGCAACCGGATCGCTTCGCGGCAGCAGTGTTCTGCCAGGTGGTATTGTCCGAGGCTGCCAGCCATGGCACCGGTAAAGGTCCATGCCTCGATGAAATCCTTATCCGCTGCCACCGCCGCACGGCCACTGGCCAAGGCACCTTTGTTGTCCCCCTGTGCCTGCAGGATATGGGCCAGCATCAGATGTGCATCGGCCAGCCCGGGTTGCAATTCGATCGCCCTGCGTAAGCATGCCAGTGCCCCAGAGACATCCCCCATCTCGCCACTCAGAGCCCCGCGCATCATCCAGGCCTCGGCATTGCTGTCATCGAGCTCGCAGGCGTGTACAAACAGACTGTATGCCTGGCTGGCATCACCGCGGTCGAGACAGGCCTGTGCCAGTTCGCAAATCTGTTGTGTTGATTCGTTCATGGACGTCGTAACGGTAACCCGGCTACAGGTGACGGTAGGCTTTAAGCGGTATAATGTCGTTGTGTCAAGTTTATGTTTTCAAGGATAAAAGCCCTTTTCCCTAAAGTCCACTGTTAGCCTTGTCCAATAACTGCCGTATCGTCAACCCCCCTCCTGGTGATGGAGTTAACGGTACAGCAGTGATATCGTGTGCATATATTCTGTATAAATATTCCGGATATCGTGAATGGCCTGTTCCGGGAATTATAAAGGGTATATCCACTGCCGCGGCAAGGATGAAGGACAAGAGTTTCTGTAGGCTGTGCGCGAGGTGGTTGCTGTCCGGCTGTGCGGTCCCGGGAAATGTGTGTACAGTAATTGTTCGAAGCGCGATAGTTTTGCCATGTAGTATGCTTATATGGGTCGTATTGGCATGTCGTCATCTGAACAGAACCTGGAGTTGCTAATCAGGAAAGGCCGGTGGGCAGAGGCCGGTGTTCGATGCTCTGGTCTGTGCAAGGAAAGGCCGCAGGATGCTCGTCTTTGGTATATGGCGGCCAATATCCAGCTGCGGTTGGGCAATGTCGAGCAGGCTCTGTCTCATTACCGACAAGCGATAGAGCTTGAATCTGCATCTGCCGAGATTCTGTTCGGCTATGCCATGGCCTTGCAGATGTCGGGTGATGTGGAGCAGGCAATAACTGTCCTGAATCGTTTAATCAATTGCGCGCCCGGTATGGCACCGGCATATCTCGCCCTTGGTGGTCTTTATTGCAACCAGACACGATTTGACGAGGCGCGGGACTGCTATGAAAAGGCACAACAACTCAAACCCGATACAATCAATGCACTGCTCGGTCTCATTCAGGTCTGGATGGCCATGGACCGCCCTGACAATGCCATTACCTGCCTTGAAAAGGCCATTTCAATCCAGCCGGACTCACATGAATTGTATTGCAATCTTGGCCTGATTTATAAAGGTATGGGAAGAACTGAAAAAGCAAGGGCTGCAGGTGTCCGGGCGCTTGAATTGAAACCGGATTATTTGCCGGCAATTGCCCTGCAAGCGGGTATTCTTCGTCAGCAGGGCCATTACCGGGAAGCGCTTGAACTGCTTGACCCAATAATACAGCGGGGTGAGAAACCTGTTCAAATTGTCCAGGAATATCTGGACCTGTGTCACAAGGTAGACCGCTGCAAGGAGGCGGTGGCCCTGTCCATGGAAGTGAGTGCGAAAGGCGGTATTACCGACCAGGATCTCATGTGTTTGCATTTTTCCACAGGCCACACACTTGATCGTCTCGGACGCTATGACGAAGCATTTGAGCAGTTCAGGAAGGCCAATGCCTTGCGTGGTGGCAGCATGGATTCAACCAGACTGGATAAAGTTGTTGATAACATCAGCGCCGTTATCGATGTTGATCCCGGTCTGACAGGCAGGGTATATCCCGCCGGTGGCCCGAAAATGATTTTCATCGTCGGTATGCCACGTTCCGGAACCACGCTGACCGAGCAGATTCTGTCCAGTCACCCGGATGTTTATGGCGCAGGGGAAACCGCGGCATTGCGGGATGTGATTCAGTCAATACCGGACCTGGTCGGAACAAGTACCGATTATCCCCATTGTATCAGGGAGCTGGACGACTCGACCAAAGAAGTGCTGCGTCAGGCGTATTTGTCCCGGCTGCCGGCTGCAAGTTCAGGCGCGCCCGCCGTTACCGACAAGCAACTGGGCAATTTTCTCTGGGTCGGGATGATCCGCTTGCTGTTTCCGGATGCGAAAATTGTTCAATGTGTCCGGGATCCGCTTGATATCTGCCTGTCCTGCTACTTTAACAACTTCAGGACATTGCCCTTTACTTATAGCCTGAATGCCATAGGTCAGACCTGGAAGGCATACCGGAAGCTGATGGATCATTGGCGCGCGCTGTCTATTCCCATGATGGACATGCATTACGAAACCCTGGTTGCTGACGCGGAAGGTGAAATTCACAGGTTGCTTGAATATTGCGGGCTGGACTGGGATGACAGTTGTTTGCGTTTTCATGAAAATGACCGGGAAGTGGCAACTGTCAGTAAAGATCAGGTAAACCAGCCTGTTTACAAGGAATCAGTCGGCCGCTGGAGAAAGTACGAAGCCCACCTTGCAGAATTGAAGCGGGTGTTGAATGTTCCGGATTAAACAAGCGATACCACGATTTGTGAGATTGATATGAATATCTGCCAGAGCTTTCACCTAATTAAGTTTGTGTCGTTGCTTAAGCAGGTTTTTGTTTGTTTTGTAGAGATATTTACCAAAGGCCTGACTTGCTTCCAGTGTCAGGTGATGCGTGTCGAACATTATTGGTACTTCGCTGTCCAGTACCGCCAGGCACATACCATCAGGACAAAAGAAGTCCTGCATGCGTAAATATATTCCTCCCAGGCTCTCAACGTAAGGACCTAGAATGTCATCAACAATAAAGTGGTGTTTGACGGAAAACGCATCCAGGTCTTTGCTGCTTCGCATTATGGTACCGTGTCTGATTATCAATGATACAAGATCGTATTTGTATTGTGGTCCTGCTCCCAACACAATTAAACCGACATCACGGTCTGCGAACCATTTCAGGGTTTCCTTCATGGCCTCAACACGGTTCAAGCTCATGCGTTGAGAGAAAACAACATAATCAATATCCCCGATAATGTGGTTGATCTGCGCAAACCGAAGTAAATTATAATATGCACAATCCTTGGTGGCATGCGTAATCCCGGTTAAATCCCTGACCAGGGGGCAGCCTCCCAGATACGAAGTTACATAATTGGCATATGGAAAAGCGGATTTGAATATATTTAATCCATCGGGGCCGTGAGAATCTCCTACGATAAGCACATTCACAGCATTGGTATTGATGCTGCCGCAAATATTACCTTCATGGCTGGAATTACACAGGTCGATCTGATTACGAAAGCGTTTCTTGTTGGTATTTTTTAATGTTAAAGATGTCAACTGCTGAATGTCTTTACTATAGCGGCCAGGGAAGCCGTGATTCATGACTACCAAAATGGAGTTTGACGTAACAAACAACACTGCAACGATTGCTGCTGCAAATGTTGTATTCGTGACATAATTGATGTTGCGAGAGGCGGGTCGTCTCAACGGGTTTTCTATGAAATGGTATTGAAGCGCTGATAAGGCCGCAATGATTATTAGTGCAAAAATAGTTGTGTCTGTTGATAACTCTATCTCCTTATACTTGAAGAAAACCAGCACAGGCCAGTGAACCAGATATAGTGAGTAGGAGATCAGTCCTGTGTACCGCATGGCCGCATTGGAAAGCAACAGGCTCAGGCCTGCCGGTTCTTTTGCCAGGATCACAAAGGCCGCACCCAGGGCGGGAATCACGGCCATCCAGCCCGGGAAAGTATCGGTATTGTCAATCAAACAAATCGAGCTGAATAAGACCGCAAGACCAAGCAGATATAGAGCAGACTGTAATAATTTACCTGACGGGTTTTTCGGCCATACGTGCTGGTCAAACCATACGCATATTGCGCCGATACCAAATTCATAAATACGGAACGGGGTAAGATAGAAAGCGGCATTGTGGTTTTCCGGCGTAAACAGGGTGGTTACAACTAAAGAAGCAAGTGTTATTACAACCAGAACAGCTAATGAGAATCCACGAGTAAACATCAGCAGGCAGATGACAAATAAAGGCCAGATGATGTAAAACTGTTCTTCGACACCGAGGGACCATGTGTGTAACAGTGGCTTCATCCACGAGGCAGTGTCCCAATAACCGGATTCAAGATAGAAGTGGATATTTGATACTGAAAGCGCTGCGCTGATAGTTGACCGGCCAAGGCGAACAAGGGAATCGGGATCAAGCAATAAAGTGCCTGCCAGCAGCGTGCCAAGTAACGTTGTGACCATTGCCGGAAATATTCGACGAATCCGGCGTACATAAAACTGCTTGAAGCTGAAACCACCTTTCCGGTGGCCGGAGATGATGCGTTGCGTAATCAGATAACCGGAGATGACGAAGAAAATATCTACACCGACAAACCCGCCGGGGATATTTACAATACCGGCATGGTAAAAAATGACGGAAAGTACAGCGATAGCGCGCAGTCCATCAATATCGCGTCGATAGGTAAGATTGGGTTTTACCACTGTAATATCTTGCAGGTTTTAGCCGTTATCGAATTCTACCCCGTAACTTCGCCGCTTTACCTGAATATAAGAGAAAATAGATGATTGAGCGGGGGTTATATTGCAGGTATTATGCTATGTTGCAAATAGTAATTACTTGCAGGCACTTGCGTTAATGGCTTCCGGGGAAAACAGGTTACATCTTTTGGGCAAGGCAGAGTTCTGGACGTCCCTGAACCCTGCCTTGACGGTCACCGATTTTCCCTATATGAAGGCGTTGACGATGCTGGGTGAGGACTACACCGGTATCGATTATGTGCGGCAGGCGAGGAAAGAAGGCTATTTCAAGCTGGATTCCATAATACCCCGGGATGAAGCCGCGGTCCTTGCCAGGGCCGTTGAGAAGATCTCGGCGCTGGGATTGCCACCGATATTTGTCTATGTCTATGATGAAGTCTGGCAGCTTTACCACCGCCTGGCGCCCCTGTTGTCACCCGTATTCGGTGAGAATTACAGGATGATTGAAAACCAGTGGGCCTGGAATTTCCCGCCTGATTCCAGTTCCTCGGGTTTTTCGCCGCATCGTGACGGTGATGCGGTTGATTATGACTGGTTTCCGGATGGTTCTCCGCTACGGGAGGATGGACTGCCACTGCTGGCTACCATCTGGATTCCGCTCACGGATGTCACGCCGTTAAACTCCTGCATGTACCTGCTGCCGCTTGACAAGGATCCCCACATACCTGACAACCCGGATGACACGTCAATCCCGCAGGAGAATATCCAGGATATCCGTGCCCTGCCCTGCAAGGCGGGGTCGGTACTGTTCTGGAACCCGTATGTATTGCATTGGGGATCGAATGGCAGTGAATACGCCACTGTGCCCAGGATCAGCATCGCGACCTATTTGCTGAGAGACGGCTTGCCGAAAACGAGAAAGAGCTTCAGCCTTGCCAGGACGCAACCCATGTCACTGGCTTACAGACTTCGGCTGATCGGGCAAAATATGTGGCAGTATGGCGGGCATCTTATGAATTGCCCGCCGGATCTGACCGGGTACTGCGATCTCTACGCAAATTGCGAGCCACACGATCTCAATTTCCGGGTTTCGATATAGTGAAGACCGCGCACTGTCCGAGTCTGGTAGATTATGAAACGTTCAGCCCTGAATACTACGCTCAAGCAAATGAAACAGTTTTGTTAGTGTTTTCTGCGGGTAGAGGCATCCGACCGGGCCGAACTGGTGCAGCTTGCCTATGCCATCAGCGAACGGACCGGGGCTATCTGGAGCGTCAAGGGTTGCCGGTATCGAAGACTTTGAGGTGATCCGGAGGATTCTGGCGCATCTGGAGTAAGCGAAGTCGGGCAGTGAAGTATTGCGGCTGCCCGAGTTGCGCACACCACCGGGGGGTGGGTTAAGGCACAGGCGTTCACATTGGCTTCAGGCAAATGTTCTAATGAATATAAAAATTGTCAGGAATTTGCTGGATAAACAAACTCACAAAGCCGTGTGGGAACATGCCCATCTGCACGACTGGAGTTATGGACAAAAATCCAAAGCAAGTGACAGGCAACAATTTTTTATAAAGTACTTCCCGAAGGAAGACGTAACTATCCAGAAGCTATGGTCACGCATTCAGAAGAAATTGAATCTGAAGGCTTGCACCGTTTCACGGGCCTATGCAAACGGACAAGTTGCATGCCAGGATGGAGGTATCCACTTCGATGATAACAGGGAGGACACGTTAACAGCGTTGTACTATCCAAACCCGATCTGGAAGCCGGAGTGGAACGGTGAAACCGTATTCTATACGAGTAAAGGGGAGATTGAGAAAGCTATCTCCTACTACCCTAATCAACTGGTGGTTTTTGATTCGACCCTGCTGCACTCTTCGAGGGCGCCATCCATCCTGTTCCCGGATATAAGGGTCACCATTGCTTTCAAGCTGGTGGATGTTCAAAAATAAATCATGCTGATATGACGAATTGCGCTCGTTAAAACCCTATCGCTCAGGAAGTCCATACCATTTTCGACGATATTTGAGTGGGCCGGATTGATGATATCTAAAATACCAAACTTGCTGAACAAAGAGCAGCTACAGAAGCTGTCCTCCATAATAGACACTAGCTCATTTGTGGATGGCAGGCTGACAACCGTCGGCCCGACCAATAAAATAAAAAACAACCTGGAAATGAAAAGAGATGATCAAACTGGACCAATTGTCAATCAGATCGTTTCGCAGGCATTAGCAGCCAATTCGGAATTCAGGAATATCACATATACGCGGAGAATGACGCCGCCGATCATCAGCCTGTATAAGCCCGGTATGGAATATCGCGAGCATACTGACGCGCCGTTAATGGAATTAAACAATACCCCTTTTCGTACAGATATCTCGACGACTATCTTTCTGTCCGATCCTGACAGTTACGATGGTGGTGCGCTCGTATTGAAATCTCCGTTTGGTACAGAATCCTATAAGCTAGCTGCTGGCGATGCTGTCGTCTATTCGACCACGATGTTACATCGGATTGAACCGGTAACGCGTGGGGAGCGAGTTGTTGTTATATTCTGGTGCGAAAGTCTGGTGCGCGATGCGGCGAAACGGAGCATGCTCACAGACCTGAACCGGGTGACGGGAAAGGTTGCGGACCTGGTTCCGGATTCAGATGAATCCCGTATATTGATCCAACTATATTCAAATCTGCTGAAAATGTGGGCTGATAATTAAAATGTTTTACGTTGCCAATGATTATTTGTACCCTGAATAAGCATGATCATTTGTCGTGCAGCAAGAAATCAAGGTTATGATCAACGGCTGGAACTCATCAACCGGGACGGGATCTGTGTGAATTATGGAAAATGAAAGCAATTCAGTTAAACGTGGCCGACTGCTGTGTGTGGGTACTGGTATCAATAGTGCAAGGCAGGTAACGGCCGCTGCCAAGGGCAATATTGAAAAGGCGGACGTGGTGTTCGGGGTAATGCCGAATACCTTGATTGATCAATGGATTCAGGAACTGAATCCCAATTACATCAGCTTTCAGTCGAAGTACGCCCCTGGAAAGCAGCGCGCCAACACCTATATGGAAATGGCCCAGACGATTCTCGAAGAATTACGTGCTGGCAAGGATGTCTGTTTCGCCTTGTATGGACATCCGGGTATTTATGCTTATGTCGGACACCTTGCGATCGGTCTGGCCAGGCAAGAGGGTTTTATAGCTGCTATGGAGCCGGGCATTTCAGCCGAAGACTGTCTGTTCGCCGATTTGGCAATTGATCCAAGTCATTTCGGCTGCCAATCTTACGAAACCACCAAGCTTTTGTTCTATAAACACGTTGTCAATCCGTATGCCATGCTGATTTTATGGCAGATCAGCCTGGCCGGTGAGCATACGCAAAAGGCATTCAAGACCACACGGAAAAAACTGCAGCTGACTGTGGAATATCTGAATCAATGGTACCCTGGGGAACATCAGGTTATTGTTTACGAAGCACCATTCATGCCCGGGCAATCCGTAAGGATAGAAAGGATGCCGTTGGAAAAATTACCTGACACCGAGCTAAATGCAAGTTCGACGCTGGTGGTGCCGCCGGTTGGCGAACCTCAATTTGATCATGAAGTTCTGGCGAAATTCGGATTGACTGTAGACGACCTGCCAAAATGAAGAAGGTTGTCACTCGCGTGCATTACCTGGGATGGCATTATCGCCGGTTCCTGCGATGAGAAACATAGAAAGTCATATAGAATAATTACCAATATCAATCAGTCAGTTAAGCTAGAATCATGAAGACCATGGAAATCATCCTGTCCAGTGCGGAAAACGCTGCAACCTGGGCGCAGCTGGCACCAGACCTGAACATTTCAGATAAGCCATTCTCGGCAGAATTATCCGACTATGAAGTCAGTCCACAGCAGTGCAAACGTATTAAGGAACAGATGATCGAGGAAGGTTACTTTAATCTTGAACCAGTGTTACCTGAGTCCGATATACAACCAATCTCCAACGCAATACGGGCCATTGTTGATGAAGGGGTGCCCCCTGTATTCTGTTTCGTTTACGACGAGACATGGCAGATTTTTGCCAGAATGCGAAATATACTGGAACCCATACTGGGACCGAACTTCAAATTTCAACCTACTGGTAACTGGGCATGGTACATTGATAAGGGTAATGCAGGTTTTGCTCCGCATCGTGACCTGTCACAGCTAAAGTTTGACCCCGATGGCACTCCAACGAACCTCACCATCTGGGTACCGTTCACAGATGTCACGATTCTTAATGGCTGCATGTACGTCCTTCCGATTAACCTGGACCCAAACTATCCTGAAAACCTGGAAAAGCAGGGATTTGATATACGGTGCATTCGGCCATTGCCGGCAAAGGCTGGTTCTGTACTTGGGTGGAGCGCCAATATTCTTCATTGGGGCGCCCAATGCAGCCATCGGGCAACCGAGCCACGCATTTCAATCGGCGTTAGTTACAATAAGGCTGATCGCAATGAATACACGAAAAACTGCGCAACCGATTACAGCCTGGGAGCGGAATTGTCATGCGAAAAAGATACTGCCTTACCACTCGACTACCGCCTCAACCGCATAGGCGAATCCATCTGGAATTACAAATCCCGAATTGCTGAAATGTGGCCTGAATCTGCTGCGATACTGTTTGAATACTGTCGTACTCACTACACATCGCCCGAGCAGGCGGCCGAGGTCGGCGCCGAGTCTGAAAACGTACTCGTAAAGGCCAGGACAAGCATGGCAAAAAAGCTCTGGCAGAATGGCAGCCGCATGGAAGCCAGGAATATCCTGCATAAACTCTGTGAGGATTATCCGAAGAATGCGCACGCATGGAAAGATAGAGGAATACTGGAATTCAAATTAAAGGATCTCAATACAGCGGAAACATGTTTCAAACAGGCAATCATACTCAATAATGACCTGTCCGAAGCGCATGAGGGACTGAAAGTAGTCCTGAGACATAAAAATATTAATAGATGAGAAAGTTGTGGCGCAACTTCTATCCGGATTCGCCAAACATCTATCGGCATACAGGTTCTGCGCAAAATACTGTGGGACACAAAGAAACACGCCTGGTTTGCCTATTGCTATAAGTCATCACCAGGAAACCGGGTACTTGCCCTATGTAATCCACCTCCCGGCGAGCGGGGTTGAGGTGCAGGCGTTCGATTCGGTCGATTCACCGGGTGAATTCAGTTCAGCCGGCAAGGCTGCTGGGTCGAGAGGGAAGCGGGCAGGGGTGATTGCGGCCGGACGGCCCATGAAGTTGGGGGAAAGGGCCGGTGGCAGGCGGTGGCGAGTGGCCTGAGGGTGGCCGGATCCGCGGGAATTCAGCGGCCGGGATATCGTCGTGACGGCCGGTTCCCGGGTGGATTCTCTCGATATGCGTGGGTTATGCTTCCTATACCCGTTAGGATCGATGACGCGCATACAAAAGTGTTGGAGACGATGATCAGGAGTCCTACCTTTGATTACGGATGAAGACGTCAAGCAGCAGTTCCAGAAGTACGTGAACGCACCGGACACGGTTAGCGGCATGTTGAAATTGAGGAAACGGCGGCGGGACGGTTTTCATCTGGATACGAAAGTCAGTATACAGGTGGCACGGGGCATACCCGTGAACGAGTGGGGCTGTGCTCAGCAGGCGGTATGCACCCGCCACACTGCGGTATTCAACACATTCGGCGTCATTCCGAAATACTGCTTCGACTGTTTCAAGGTTCAGATCCGGGCACGTAATGTAATCGAGCTGTTCAAAGTGCTTATGCTCTACGACAGACTAGCGCTGCCCAGGGATATCACGCGCAAGTGCATGGTGGAAACCAGAAACTACAGCGCCGGACCATACAAGGGCTATCTGTATTGCAGGGGATACGAGGAAGGCAGCGAAGTGCTGGAGATCGTCCGACAAGCCGTCTCTGCGGAAATCTCCGCCGAGGTTGCGATCAGGATGACTCATTGTGAGACGGAATATTCGGTGGTCTATCCCGAGTTTGCGGAGGTGGAACCGGAGAAACAGATGAAGTACCGGCCCGAATGGCAATTCTACGAAGATTTTGTCGATGAAAATTTCGTCTTCGACGAACTGGAGTTCCCAGACTCCCGGAATCAGGTGGAGCCGCCACCTCGCGAGATTTTCGCCATGCAATACTGGTTAAGGTACGCGGCAACCATCGGCGATACGAGTTACCTGAAGCTGACCAACGGCAGGGTTCTGGAACCGCTGCCGCCGCGACCAAAAGCCCGACCCGGACCGTGACGGCAACCGCAACCGGGCCATGCCGGTTTCCTGTGATAACGGACCGCAGACTGGCCGGCCCGGTCGCCACACCCTTGCTCCTGGAATGGCTTTTCGTCCCGGTCCACCTTCGAGCCACGTGCGACCCCTTTACCTCTCCTGTCATAATAGGTCGACCGAGAGTTCAGAGCCTGGTTTTCGGGTGGGTTCTTTCGAAATGTGTGGCTTATGCTTCCCTTACTCCAGGACACAAATTAAATACACCACGACAGCGCAGGAGGTTATAATCGCTGCAGAGGCAACTATTGATCCATGGGATAGTACTATCCTGAACGTAAATTACAGCAAGGAAGAAACGGCAACGCAACATTGCATGTCCCGGCCAGGAAATTTAGGATCAGGGTATTGTTGTACCATCTAAAGCGTTCGTTCAGACGTTCCTGATACCAATATGACTGATGATGAAGAAATTCTTCCTGGATCGGGCGGCCTCCTGAGAAATACGCAATTTGAAACAAACTTTAAGCAGGCTATCGATCTTTTTTTCCAGCGGAAATATGCGGAGGCGCAGAACATGGCGCTGGCTGCCTATCAACAGATGGCAGGACTCGATTCATGTACTGCCGATACTCTTTACAAGCTGGCAACTCTTTTGCTGGAATTGGGTAAAACCGATGAGGCAGTGGAAACATTCAAAAGCGCATTAACAATAAATCCGGATCTGGTTTTTGCCAGCTATCGGCTTGCCACCCTGGGTAAAAGTGAGATGCCTGCAAAAGCACCGGATGTATACGTTTCGGAGATATACGATGCGTATGCAGATCGATTCGATGAAGAGTTGGTAGGCAAACTGGGATACCAAGGACCGCAATATCTTCTATCCTCTGTAAACAGGCATTTCAATAATGAAGCAAAAGAGCTGGATATTCTGGATCTTGGCTGTGGGACAGGTTTGTGCGGTGTAGCTTTTTCTGCAATTGCAAGGCGTATAGTTGGTGTTGATCTTTCCGGTAAAATGCTTGCCAAGGCGGTGGAACGGGGGGTTTACAACGATCTTATACATGCAGACATTTGCCGGGCAATGGAGAGATTTAATGAAAAATTTGATCTTGTATTGTCCGGCGATACCTTCATATATACTGGTGCACTGGATAAAGTGTTTTTCCTGGTCAGAAAATGTTTGCATGATAACGGGATATTTGCCTTCACGGTCGAGTTGAACGATTCTGGTGATGACTACCACCTTTGTGAGTCAGGCCGTTACAAGCATTCACAGGATTATATCCGCCGGTTAGCGGTGGAAAACGGCTTCAAGATGCTAAGCGAGACCCCATTCACTTTACGGCATGAAGTAGGCCAGCCGGTCGATAGCAGCGTGTATGTGCTGAGTTATAGTAGTTCGGATTAGATCTGATACATGACTTGAAAATAGAATTGCCTGCCAGATCTGATGGGGTACTGCGATCGCTACGCAAATTGCGAGCCACACGATATTAATTTTCGGGTTTCGATATAGAGAAGATCATGCGCCATCGGTGCCTGGTGGATCATGAAACCTCAGGTCCTGAATACTTTGCTCAAGTAAACAAGCCTGGGTCGTATATAATCGGGAAAACCAGGCAATCAATATATGGCCACGAATACCCGGGCAACTCACCTGATCGAAAAAGACCGGTAAACGGCAACCAGCCGGGATCTCCGGCATGTTTCCACGAAGGCCTGTTTATATGGCGATGCTGATGGTTAACGGCTTCGACATGGCTGGAACAAGTCATATCGGTGCACACTGGCAATGAATACAGAAGAAGACAAGATACAGGATGACATCAACGCCCTGCTTCAAAAAGCGAAGCTCGGTGGTATGTGCCGGCAGGCAATGAAGTATTCAGAGCAAGGTAACCATGAGGCGGCTCTGGCGATACTGGATCGGGTGTTGCAGATTGACCCGGGCATGGCTGAAGCCCATAAAAACCGTGGGCTTGTATTGACCTGTCTGGGTCGCCTGGATGAGGCCGGTTCATGCTACCGTCGTGCGGTAGCATTGAGACCTGATTACGCTGAAGCGTTCCGCTTGTTGACATTAATACAGAAAATCATGCCTGATGACGGCATAGTCGCAACAATGGAGGATCTGTACAGGCATCCTGACACGAAGACGGACTCACGCATCGAACTGGGTTTTGCGCTTGGTAAGGTGTACAACGATTCCGGGCATTACGACGAGGCTGCCGCCTGTTACCTGGAGGCGAACCGCCTTAACCGCGAAAATATTAGTTATAACGAAATTGAATATATAGATACTGCAAAATATTTCTTTAATATTTTTACCCCGGAGTATTTTACCCGCAATGCCGGTACAGGGATAAACGATGACCTGCCGATATTCATCGTGGGGATGCCGCGTTCAGGCTCTACCTTGCTGGAGCATGTCCTGGCATCCCATCCGGAAGTCGAAGGGGCGGGTGAGGTTCCCCTTATTAGCCAACTGGCAGTCCAGGAAGGGACGGGTAAGAATTGCCTGGCCTGGCTGGAAGAACCATCCGCCGGGATGCTTGCAAACAAGGGTGGTGAGTACCTGCGGCAGCTTCGCGAATCCGTTGGACCTGATGCGCGGAATATAACGGACAAGATGCTGTCGAATTTCTGGTTTATCGGAGTTATTCGCCTTATCCTCCCTAAGGCCAGAATTATTCACGTGCGTCGCAATGCCCTGGACAACTGTCTTTCGATCTTTACAAACTATTTTAATGACAATATGCAATATGCATCTGATCTGGCTGAATTGGGACGATACTATCGCCTGTATGAATCTGTGATGAGTCATTGGAACAAGGTATTGCCTGGATTTGTCTACGAAGTATCGTATGAATCCCTGATTGATAACATGGAGGGCGAGGTACATAAATTACTGGATTACTGCGGACTTCCATTCAATGAACAATGCCTGCTTTTTCATGAAAGCAATCGCGCGGTACATACTTTAAGTTATGCACAGGTCAGGAAACCCTTGTATAAAGAATCCATCGGGCGCTGGAAGCCCTATGAAAAAATGCTATTGCCACTCATAGCGGCACTGGAAGGTAGATAGTTTATGATGCACGCTATGCTCCATAATGTAGTGCTCGATAATAATGGCTGGACAGTCGGCTATCGATTGTATAAAAATGTTTATTATCACAGTCACTGGTTATCAGGGAAGTCAAGTCGATCGATCGTGCCAGGTGACCGGATTCTGTCGTAATTCAGGTGACCGAAATTATGTCGCAGCTTTCACTTTAAAGGGGGGCTTGCGAGTGACCTGAGCAGCAGTGCAATATTCAGGATATTTGGAAATGACAAACAGATTCCTGTTTATTCATATACATACCCCGAAATGCGGGGGGACATCATTTCAGTATATATTGCATAAAAATTTTACCATGCCCAGGTCCTTTTACTGGGATGATGCACTGATAGTTCATAAGCATACGGCTGAGAATATCGAGCGTACCATCAAGGTTTGCCCCTGGTTGCAGGCAATAAGCTCTCACCATGTCTCGATTGATCTGCCATTCCAGCTTGAACAGCCTGAAATAATCGCTATCGCCTTTGTGCGCGATCCTGTAGAACGGTTTATTTCCGCGTACTATATGCACAGAAATGCGCCGCCAACCTCCCGACAACCGTTTCCGAATGCAAAATCCCTGAATTTGACCGATTTTGCCAAATGGGGATTGATTGACGGGAATACGCCGCATTTTATACAGGGGCAGATCTCTCACCTGACCAGAATGGAAGGTAGCGCTGGGCTGTTCAGGGTACATGAGTTAATCGGTAATCAGCAGTTGTTGCTATTCCCGTTGTCAAGGTTTGATGAGGCGTGTTTAGTGCTTGAAAAGAAATATCCGCAATTTTTTAAGGATTGTTCCTACAGGAAGCAAAACGTGAGTCGTATAGCGAATCCGGCCACTTCCGAGGAAACGATAGGCATGATCAGGGATAGCCTGGCCCCCTATGATGATGAGTTGGTGAAGCTGGCTAATCAGCAGATAGATAATTTGATAAAAGAGCATTATGCCTCTCCCGAGACTGTCCATAATGAACTGGAAAAGTTCAGACAACGATGCGCTTTACTTCGGTAGTATGACGATCAGGATAATATGATGAGGCAAATTCACAGGCGCAGGTCTACGGTTGACAATTTGTTCTGTTAAATACCGCTACGCTTCTTGTGAGCCTGGCTGGATAAAACGACCTCAGGTTGTACTATATCGCCAATAACGGGCAGACTCCGGAGGATCTGGAAACCATCAAGATGGATATTAACCCTGAAACATTGCAACATAACAAGAAGCAGGCAATTGAACACTATTCGCACGGTCACTTCATGGAGGCCAGGCAGATCTGCGAAGCGTTTTGCAAACACGATAAATCCGATGCCGAGGTGTTCTGTTTGCTTGGTATGTCATTTGCCCAGTTGGGACAATTTGACAAGGCGGCGGAACATACCAGGAATGCGACAGAGCTTAGCCCGGGATACCTTGAAGCGCATTTTCACCTGGCCCAGGCATTGGGCCAGCTTGGTAATCTCGACGAGGCAGCACAAAGGCTCGAGTTTGTCATCGCAAGGCAACCACATTATCCGCAGGCATTTTCGGCGCTTGCCTATATCAAGATGCGATCCGGCAAATTCCGGCGGGCCTTGAAATATTATCGCAAGGCGCGGGAGATTGATCCGGGAAATCTCGCTGCCGTGGCAGGCGAGGCGGATATGCTCGCCAGGCTCGACAGGGCCGGGGAGGCGCTGGATCTTATTCAGCCTTATATTGATTCGCATCAGGAGGATGCCGAAATTGTTAATGCCTATGTGAGACTGACCAGAATGCGGGGTCAATCCGGTGATGCCATCGCCTACCTTGAGAAATATATCCATGCCCACGAACTGGATCCGGATACCAGCCTGCGCCTGTATTTCATGCTCGGGCACCTCTGCGATGAAGCAGGTAAATACGAAGACGCATTCCGGTACTTCACGGAAGCGAATCAGCTCAAAGGCGTTTATTTCGATTCCTGGCGGTTCAGATTCGATACTGACCAGCAGGTCAAAAGATTCGACCGGTCCGTATTGAATGCGCTGCCGCGTTCCGAATGCCAGTCGGATTTACCGGTATTTATCGTTGGCATGCCCCGCTCGGGCACCAGTCTGGTCGAACAGATACTGGCAAGCCACCGGGATGTCTACGGCGCGGGCGAGCTGGATGATATGCGGCAATTGACCGACGAACTGTCTGCCGAAAAGCAGTATGGTGCTTATAAGCTGGACATTAAATCCATGCTGACAAGTGAACGGCTGACCCTGGCGGCAGAAAAATACATCGGTAAAATAGGGAAACTGTCGCCGGCGGCGCTGCGGGTGACGGACAAGATGCCGGGGAATTACTTTTATCTGGGGTTCATCGAACTGATGTTTCCGAATGCGCGGGTCATTCACTGCAGGCGCAACCCGCTTGATACCTGCCTGTCATGTTTTTTCCAGAATTTCTCGGTGTCTCATACCTATGCCTTCAGGCTCGAGGACCTGGGCCTGTACTATCTGGAGTACCGGAAATTAATGGAACACTGGAAGCGCGTGCTGACAATTCCGATCCACGAGGTATCCTACGAGGCATTGGTTGCCGAACCGGAACCTGTCATCAGATCAATGGTGGAATTTTGCGGCCTTGACTGGGATGCTGCCTGCCTCAGTCATGAAAAAAGCGACCGGATCGTCAAGACAGCGAGTTATCAGCAGGCGCGCAGGAAGATTTACAGGGGCTCTGCCGGTCGCTGGCGTCATTATGAAAAACACCTGGTAGCGTTGCGCAGGACCCTGGGCGAGTCAGACTGAGGTCCGGATGATCGCGGGGAAAAGCACTGCAGGGCAGTTCCTCATCTGTTGCTGTTTCCGGCCTGTACGTAAACACCGAAACGGACCAGCGCCGGCAGCACGGCGGTTGCGGTCATCTGTAATGACTTGTTGGCGAGATCCGGGGTATCTTGTGCTGCGATATCGGTCGGGACACCCTGGATACCGGCAACACCCGCATTGCGGATCTGCCCGGCCACCCAGTCGACCTCATTGCCCGCGTGAAACAGCAATGCCGCCAGGCTCAAGCCGATGACCTGGTCGACGGGTACACACTGGCCCAGCAGGGGGGAGGGCAGGTTGATAAAGCCGGCGGCCGGCAGGTCCCCGCCGAGAATCTCCCGGGTCATGGTCAGGGCCGGCCGGCAGTCTGCGGGGGAGACGGGTCCGGCCGGGGCCAGTGAATGACCGATTACCGGGATGACCTGCCCGCTCGCGACCAGCCGGGTGATGGCAGCGACGATTTCAGCTTCACTCCAGGAAGAGAAAGCCGGTTTGTCGCGTAACTCGGCAGCCGACCGGACATCCTGGCGCAGATCGGTGACAATAGCGTCATAAAGAGGGGATTGCAGCGAGAGCGTTTTCCCGTTGGCGGCGGTAAAGGAGGGGGTGATTCTCCCGGTGGGGCTGTTCAACCACACGGGTTGCCGGGCGGCGGGGACGGCATTGGCAATCGCTGTCCCGGTTGTCTTGACATACACATCGAAGCGCAAGCCGCGATTCAGAATATAGTCCTCCACGCCGGCCCTCACGACCGGGTCGGTATAGCCGTCCAGGATCGGCCGGAAGCTGTCGGGGATGGTCAGGTCCGGGTCATTATCCATCGGGGACTGCATCCCGGCATATTGCAGCCCCTGCTTGCGGGCGCGTCCGGCGATCTCACTGAGGTGGAATGCCTGCCATTCCGACAGCGCCTCATGGGCCAGGTAATTCAGGTCCTGACCGGTCAGCGCATCGGCGCGGGCTTGTGCGACCGGGTTTTCCCTGAAGAACCGCGCGCCGCCATCCTTGAGGACGTCGATGACGTCGACACCGAAACGAACACGCTCCGTGGATGATGCCTCCATGTCCCCGGTGAGAATGCGCATCAAATGCCAGAGCGGGTCGATCTGCACCTTGCCGGGTTTTGCCGCATAGTGCACGCTGAAAACACCGCCTTCAACCAGTGAGTTCCCTGCGAAATCCAGGATGGTGTCCTGGAGACTCCTGTTAATCCAGGAAAAAGTCCCGAAACAATTGATAAAATCCAGGGGCGGGAAATCGGTCGCCCCGAGTCTGGCAAAATCCAGCTGGTGATACACGATATTTTCAAGACCGGCAGCGCCTGCTCTCTTGCGGGCCGCCGCTATATGCTCCCGGTTGAAATCCACACCGTAAAACCGCGCCTGCGGAAACAGGCTGGCTAACATATTCAGGATCGTGCCATCGCCACATCCGAGATCGCAGTAACTGAAATCCGCCGCGAGCTTCCCCTGGCGCAGGCCTGCCTGCAGGGCAATGAAGTGCAGGTTCAGGGGATTCAGTTGCGGGTTGTAGAAGGAGCTGTAAACGACGTCGCTGATATAGCTGTCGGATGCGCTTTTATCTGCGGTCATTGCATGCGGGCTACGGCTGCGACAGGTAGACGAATATCATCCGTTTCCGGTATGGTACAGGAGTTAATAGAAATAGTTAATCTGTGCAACTTACATGGCATGTCCAGCGGCAATGATGCGACTATCAGGGATGTCGGTGGTAGAGCAACGCATGGCGCAGTTGCCGCGAGGGACAGGGAGAGGGATTCAGGGCTTTTTCTTCGCGATCCTTTCCAAAAAACCGGCTGGATGGCGTGGATCTGTCGCCGCAGATGCTTGCACGGGCCAGGGGGCGGGGTATTGATACGACACTCACCGAGCCGGATGTCTGTCAGTCACTCGAGCAGCTGCCCCGCAGCTATGACCTGATTCTGTCCGCGGATTTGTTTGTCTGTATCGGGGACCTTGATGAGCTGTTTGCGCTGGAGAGGCAATGCCTGCACGGGGGTGGCCTGTTCGCCTGCTCCATCGAGGTGGTCCGAGGACAGTCGTGATGACTACCCTGCTACAAGCGCGCGTTATGCCAACCCCTTGGGTTTATCCACAGACTGGCCCGGTCCCGCCGTCTTGAGGAAGTGCCCTGCGCACCGGTAACCATTCGTCCCGGGAACGACCAGCCGGATGACGGCCGTATCGTGGTGTTGCGCCGGCATGATGATAAAGAAGTGAACCAGAGCATCCTTAAGCAATTGATTGAAAAGAAGTTGCTGGGATTACCACCCTTGTCGGATAAATTAACGGTTGGCACCGCCCGGCGCCTGCTGGAAAAAATAGCAAAAAAATAAATGGGTTAACCCAATTATATTGTAGATTGCTCGGGAACCCCTACTCCCGGGTTGTTGTTAAACTTTACATTTCTGGTGACGCGTAGCTTCTGCAACGGTCTGCAGTAAAATAGCATTTTTTAACACACTGTTTTATTTATTAATTTTTTAATTGGCATGAGCATTGCTTTACTATAAACGTGGTAGACATAACGCGTTTATCTAAATTTAAGCAATAGCAATAAAGTGATAAAAACACTTTAACGAGCTTTAAAGAGGAGCATGTCATGAAAAAATCAGTACTCTCTTCAGCAGTTCTTTCTGCGATGGGCGTGGCGGCAGGTGCCGTCTTCAGCTCGACCGCTGGCGCTGCCGCGGTAACCGGCTTTACCATCCAGGATGTGGGTTCCA
>Ga0210096_1000038_pt1 | contig 74279 bp, 64 predicted proteins | sample China_Galinas_PW_4_FD_184864 | JGI IMG/M metagenome (GOLD analysis project Ga0210096, IMG submission 184864) | Wetland microbial communities from San Francisco Bay, California, USA, that impact long-term carbon sequestration - China_Galinas_PWA_D2... | ecosystem: Environmental > Aquatic > Marine...
CGCTTAAGGCCCGGAGCACGCCGATTCGATCGGCGGGCGCCAGGCGCCAAGGCCGGCGTTGTCCTGTTTTCAAAACTACTGTATATATTTACAGTATTGGACCCACTGCACGCCTGCCGATGACGCCATTCCGACCCCGGGCGCGCAGCTAAGCGGCCTATTGCCCATGCTTCTGGGATGGTGTTCCAGCGAGATTTCGGGGTTTCGGCTCGGACACTAAGTACCTTTTGCGTTGCGAAGGTCCATTCCTCTTAATCAATGCGAGGGAAGGGGTGGTCTATTCAGGACTTCCAGGAGCGTAAAAGATCGCCATCATCCCTTTCCGACGCTACGGACTTGTCGTCGATCCAGCTTGCGCTTCAGGCAGGGGATGACCAGGACCAATCCCCTTGGCTGCCTGGCGCAGACCAAGTTCCACTACACCCCCCGGCGCAGCTCTTCTGACCAAGCGATCGGCGGAAGAGCCGCTTGCGATCTTCGAGCATCGGGGTGGTCGGCGCGAGCGGTGAATCCAAAGGGAAGGCGCCGGTTATCTGTCGTGGAACGATGAGCGTGTGTGGGGAGTTGTATGTCACGGCGAAATGTCCTGATGTTCAGGCTCGTTCGATATGCTAAGGCTGGCTACGGACACGTAGAGCAGAGGAATTCGGGCAATGTCGACCGAGGAAGGGCGTCCAGCTGTCCGCCGTGTGTGGCATTGACAAGCCTGCGGCCGGCCGAGTGGAAATGTGTTCGTGCTAGAGAGTAAGACGCCTCGGATAAGGGAAGATCTGGGAGTTGCCATTGAGAGCCGGCGGTGAAATAGTCTGGGTGAAAATGATCATGATCCGAGGAGTGGATTCGGCAAACGTCGTTCGGAAGACCTTGGGTATGAAAAGAATGGTCACATCCGACAACAGCGACGTCGGAAAAGCCCATGTGAAAGGCAAGTTGCATTGCGACAAAAGTCACGGTGCCGCCCTGATTGACGCTCATGGAGCAGTCGGACGCGAATTTGTGAATGTTGGCAGAGTGAAGAAAAATGACGTTCTTGCGAAAACCGATGCCCGCGGGTATCGCATAAGAGTCGAGGAAGAGAGGGATATTGGTAGAATTGTAGAAATCGGCGTTTTGGCGCAGGACAAAAGGATTGACGGCTACGATGCAAGAAGGGCGGAATTGCTGGGTCTCGAAGAGGAGATTGATCTTGTTCAGGCCGAATGTGTAGATTCCTCGAAGCAATGGCCAGTCCGTATTCAAAAGGGAAGGGCCGTTGCACAGGATGACGGCCTTTTGGCCGCGATAAGCGTCGCGGAGCTTGCGCAAGCGAGAGCGGGAGATCCAAGACAATGGAGTCATATCCCAGCGGAGACGCGTAAGGATCAAGCCAGCGGCGGTCATGTAGGGATTCAAGCGAGCTCTGGACTTGGTGTTCAGAGGGCGGGCCATGATGGCGTTCTTGCTCTGTAGCTGGAGCGTTGGGGCAGTCGGAGCGTCTTGCCCGAGGAAAAGTGGGACAGAATTGAAGTCATGATCTCTGGTGGAGGCGTTCTAGGTGCACGTGTCTGTTTCCTCGTTGGCACGGCGGCCAGATCTATCGAGCTTGTCCACAGAGGCGTGTACCCGCAAACGCCTGGAAATTGTCGTACAGGTCCAGCACGAGTGGAATTCGGCGGGTGGTTGCGACATGGCGCGAGAGTAGAAAGTGAAGTGCATCGGAAGCCCCGATGACAACGTCGGGGTTCAGCTCCTCTGCGATTTGATAGAGCGTCTGGACGTGGCGATAGATGCCGAGCGGCGGTATAGTGCGGAGATTCGAGGAGGACCATTGAGTCTTCCCTTATCCCAGTATTGCGGAACGATGGATGTTTCGGGGTCGATAGCTGAGGCATGCCACGTGTACATGGTGGCCCGCCATGGCGAGGCGAGTGGGTAGCTCATACAAACGGCCATATTTGTCGTCGATGAGGTCCCTGGCCGTATACTGCCGCTTTGAAAGAACCGGAATGTTCACGGGGTGTTTGAGGTCATGGGGCTGCCGGGGCCCCTGGGCGCCGTGCGTAGAGGACTGTGGGGAGGGCTGGTGCCGGGAAACGCGTCGGCAGCATCAGGGCGGAGGGTCATAAGAGGGACAAATTGCCGCGTCGACCACATTTGCGGCGATCATCATGTTCTCGTAGATGAACTCTGCCGGGTATGTGTTGTTGGCGTGGATTCCGCCTACGCGGGCTGCGGCGAGAAAGATGTAGGCGGGCCGTTCCTCGGCAAAAAAGGTATTCACGGCCTGCTGATCGGTCAGGTCCAGCTGCGCGTGGGTTCGGGTGATGAGTTGGCGGTAACCGTGTACCCGCAGTTGCTCGAGGATTGCCGAGCCTACCATGCCTTGATGGCCGGCGACGTAAATGGGTGCATCGGGTCGCATGATACGCAAGCAGTCATTCCCGGTTTTCGGTGGTGGGATAGCCCGCCGTTTTGCACAACAGGTCGCGCTTCGCGAACAGCAAATCCGATGTCGTCATTTCTTTGACCAAATCTTGGAAGGAAGTAGCGGGGTTCCAGTTGAGGCGCTGTCTGGCCTTGGTAGGGTCGCCCAGAAGGGTTTCGACCTCGGTGGGTCTGAAATATCGTGGGTCTATTCCGACGATGACGTCGCCTCTGCGTGGTGCACGTGCGGAGCTGTCGACGGGTGTTGCAGCGTCGACCACGGCGACCTCATCGACGCCCGATCCTTGCCAGCGTAGGGTCATGCCGAGATCGGATGCCGCGATTTGGACAAAATCGCGTACGGAATGTTGGAGGCCGGTTGCGATCACGTAATCTTCGGGAGTGTCCTGCTGCAGCATCAGCCATTGCATCTCCACATAGTCGCGGGCGTGGCCCCAGTCGCGTTTTGCGTCCAGGTTGCCGAGATATAGGCAATCCTGGAGGCCGAGCGCGATACGGGCCAGCGCTCGGGTTATCTTGCGGGTGACGAACGTCTCACCGCGGATGGGCGACTCGTGATTGAACAGAATTCCGTTGCAGGCGTAGAGGCCATAAGCCTCTCTGTAGTTGACCGTGATCCAGTAAGCGAAGAGCTTCGCTACGGCATAAGGGGAGCGCGGGTAAAAAGGGGTGGTTTCGGTTTGGGGGCTCTCGCAAACTTTTCCGAACAGCTCGGATGTGGAAGCCTGGTAGTAGCGAGTCGTGGTTTCCAGGCCTTGGACTCGGATGGCCTCGAGCAACCGCAGCGCCCCCAAAGCATCGGCGTTTGCGGTGTATTCCGGCTGGGCGAAAGAGACGGCAACGTGGCTCTGTGCGGCGAGATTGTAGACTTCGTCGGGCCGGACCTCCTGGACGACCCGCAGCAGGCTGGAAGAATCGGTCATATCGCCATAGTGGAGAAAGAAGCTGCGATTCGATTCGTGCGGATCCTGATAGAGGTGGTCGATGCGCTCGGTGTTGAACAAGGAGCTGCGTCGCTTGACCCCGTGTACTTGGTAACCTTTGTCGAGCAGAAACTCCGAAAGGCACGCGCCGTCTTGACCGGTCACGCCGGTGATCAGGGCCGTTTTTGGCATTGGGGGCCGGGTCTGTCGAGAATGGAGTGTGTCCCCAATATGCTCGATCGAATCTTTCTGGTCAAGCCCTGGATGACGCTCGTGGAGGTTGTGGGTCGGGAACGGTGTGCAAACATGGCCGGACGGCTTCGATTCGGATTCAGGCCGGTTGTGATATGGCACGGCGCTTTGTGGGCCGCGGTGGTCGTGGAGAGCGCATCACAGTGCCGGCGGGTAGAGTGTGCCCGGGGCGGGGAACGATGATGGAGTGCATCCGGTGGGGCTGGCCTCGAGATAAGGGGCTGTGGTGTCATCCCAATCCCCGAGCACGATGCGCTTGGCCGTGAGGCCGTCGAGGTCGAGGCGATGGACCGCAGGACGGTGGGTATGGCCGTGAATCAGGCGCGCGACGGTATGTCTCAGCATGTAGTCGCGCACTGTGTGGTCGTTGACGTCCATGAGGTCCGCACTCTTCGTGGCCATGGCCTCGCCACTGCGCCGCCGGTAGTCGGCGGCCATAGCTCGCCGTCGATCCAGCGATTTGCACAGGAAAAGCCATTGCACGAAAGGGTTTCGCAGGCGGCGCCGGACTCGCTGATAGTCGTGGTCGTCGCTGCAGAGCAGGTCGCCATGCATGAGCAGCGTGGGTGCACCGTAGAGATCGATTCGTGCGGGGTCGGTTAGCAAACAGCAACCGGTCGCATGGCAGAAGCGGCGGCCCAAAAGGAAGTCGCGGTTACCTCGTTGCAGGAGGACGCCGACCCCTGCATCGGTGAGTTCGCGCAGACCGGCGATGACCTCCGCCGCGGGGGTCTCCCGGTCGTCGTCGCCGATCCAGGCGTCGAACAGATCGCCGAGGATGTAGAGTCGCTCGGCCTGCACGGCCCGCTCACGAAGAAAGCGCAGAAACAGGCGGAGCGCCGTCGGGCGCTCCGCCGAGAGGTGCAGATCGGAGATGAACAGGGATTCGGCCAAGGGCCCCTGGTCAGTCGTTGATCACCGCCTGCTCGATCACCACGTCGTCGACAGGGACGTCCTGGTGGCCGTGTCGGCTTCCGGTGGCGACCGTCTTGATGCGATCGACCACTTCCATGCCTTCGACCACGCGCCCGAATACGCAATAGCCCCAGCCGTCCTGACCCGGGTGATCCAGGAAGGCATTGTCGGAGACGTTTATGAAGAACTGGGCGGTGGCCGAATGGGGTTGCATGGTGCGTGCCATGGCGACGGCCCCGGCGGTGTTCTTGAGGCCGTTTTTGGCCTCGTTCTCAATGGCGTCGCGGGTCTGCTTGGGGATCATACCCGGGCGGAAGCCTCCACCTTGGATCATGAAGCCCTTGATCACCCGGTGAAAGACTGTGCCGTCGTAGAAGCCTTCCCGCACATAGTCGAGAAAGTTCTCGACGGTCTTGGGGGCGTGCTCCGCATCGAGCTCCAGGACGATGTCGCCGTAAGCCGTTTTCAGGGTAACCATCAGTTTGTCTTTTCCTCTGTATCGATGCGCGTGACGCGCTCAATGATGACGGGCTCCCGAGGCACATCCTGCAGGCCGCTATGCATCCCGGTGGGCTGGGTGGCGATTCGATCGACCACGTCCATACCCTCGATCACCCGCCCGAATACCGCGTAGCCCCAGCCGCGCATAGTCTTGGCGGTGTGGTCCAGGTTGGGATTGTCCGAGTGATTGATGAAGAACTGAGCGGTGGCCGAGTTGGGGTCCGAGGTGCGGGCCAAGGCGATGCTGCCCCTGGTGTTCGTCAAGCCGTTGTCCGCCTCGTTGGCTATGGGCTCGTGTGCGGGCTTGCGCTGGTAGTCGGTGTCGTAGCCCCCTCCTTGGATCATGAAACCCTCTATGACCCGGTGGAACAGGGTGCCGTCGTAAAAGCCCTCGTCCACGTATCGGAGGAAATTCGCGACGGTCACGGGCGCCTTTTCCTGGTCCAGCTCCAGGGTGATGTCCCCTTGATTGGTCTGCATCAGCGCCTTTGGACCTGCAACGGCGGTCAGGCTGCCGATGGCCAGGATCAGGGAGACCAACAGGCGGGTGAGCAGGTGGTTCATGGATCGGGGGTCCTTTGCTGGCGCGAGCACACAAGCAGGCCATTATACGGGCGAGGGCCTGTCCTGCGAAAGCTAACGATTTTGTGCTGTCATGGGGCCTTGCTTTAACATCCCGCGGCTCAGAGCCGGCCCAGGTCTCCCGCCATGTTGCACCTCTACAACAGTCTCACGAACCGTAAAGAGCCCTTCCAGCCCATCGAGCCCGGCAAGGTGCGCATGTACGTGTGCGGCATGACCCTGTACGACCTCTGCCACCTGGGCCACGCTCGGGTCATGGTGGTGTTCGACGTGGTCTATCGCTACCTGAGTGCCAGCGGTTATGACGTCACCTACGTATGCAACGTCACCGACATCGACGACAAGATCATTGCCCGGGCGGCCCAGAACGGTGAGGAGATCGGTCGGCTCACCGAGCGCTTTGTCGCCGCCATGCACGAGGACTCGGAGGCCCTGGGGATACTGCCACCCACCGTGGAGCCCAGGGCCACCGGCCACATGCCCGAGATCCTGGCGATGATCCAGGCCCTGATCGAGCGGCGTCACGCCTATGTGGCCGACGGCGACGTCTACTATTCGGTTGGCAGCTTCGAAGGCTACGGTCGCCTCTCGGGCAAGTCCATCGAAGACCTGCGCGCCGGGGCCCGGGTGGAGCCGGGTGAGCACAAGCGGGATCCGCTGGACTTCGCCCTCTGGAAGGCGGCCAAGCCGGGCGAGCCCGCCTGGGACTCGCCCTGGGGGCGGGGGCGGCCCGGCTGGCACATCGAGTGCTCGGCCATGTCCACCTGCGCGCTGGGGCACCATTTCGACATCCACGGCGGAGGGGCGGACCAGCAGTTCCCTCGCCACGAGAACGAGATCGCCCAGTCCGAGGGGGCCACCGGCGAGCCCTTCGTCAACTACTGGCTGCACAACGGATTCGTGCGGGTGAACGAGGAGAAGATGTCCAAGTCCCTGGGCAATTTCTTCACGGTCAGGGAGATTCTGGCGCGCTATCGCCCGGAGGAGGTGCGCTATTTCATCCTCACCAGCCAGTACCGCAGCCCGCTCAACTACGACGACGAGCATCGGGACAACGCCCGGGCCGCCCTGACCCGTCTCTACACGGCGCTTCGTGGCCTGCCGGATGCGGAGCCGGCCGGAGGAGAGGCCTTTGTAGAGCGCTTCAACGCCGCCATGGACGACGATTTCAATACGCCCGAGGCCTTGGCGGTGCTGTTCGACCTGGCGCGGGAGATCAACCGGGTGCGCTCCGAGGATCCAGTGCTGGCAGCCGGACTTGCGGCGGAAGTGAAGCGTATCGGCGGGATACTCGGCATCTTGCAGGACGAGCCCGATCAATTCTTGAAGGGATCTTCCATTATCTTGCGTCCAACCGCAGGCACTGTGTCGGTTACTGGGGGTCAAGCTGTTGTTTCGTTGGAATATTCGGATCGAAAGATCGAAGAGATGATTGACGAGCGTGATGGCGCGCGCAAAACGAAAGATTGTGCTGAAGCTGATTGTATCCGTGACGAGCTCAAAGCCGCGGGCGTCATCCTGGAAGACGGCCCCCAGGGCACGACCTGGCGTCGTGCTTGACCCGCTTGATCTGCTCGCGAAATCTCCCGTGCCCGGCCCACTGGATGGGTGATCTGGGGTCTCGGTGGCAGGGCCATCGGTTCTTCAAATCCCCCAATGATTGCCAGAATGAAAGTGGGCGGCGGGTATAGAATCCGCGCCCTTATTCCGGGGACATGCCTTGGCCGCCAGCCCTGAATTCGATCGATCCAGTGCCGAGCTGATTGCGGCAGGGCGGTTTCTGTCCGATCGCGGGTGGGTTCCGACCACCAGCGGCAACTTCTCCGCTCGGCTGTCCGACGGCGGGCTGGCGCTCACCGTCTCGGGCCGGCATAAGGGACGTCTCATGCCGGCAGACATCCTGCTCCCGGACGCCGAAGGCCGGTCCTTGGACGAGCGCCACCCTTCCGCGGAGACCGCCCTGCGCCATGCGGAGGCCTTCGAGCTTCTGTTCGAATGCGAAATGCGACTGCGCAGCTGCCCATGACGGTCCTATGCATCCATCCCGAGAGCGGCACGGGCGACCCGAAGGTGGTGCGCGAGCATGCTGCCATCGCCGACGCCCTGAGCGGAATCGGCGTCCAGCTGGAGCGCTGGCAGGCCGATCGGCCCCTGGCGGCGGACGCGGACCAGGCCCAGGTTCTGGAGGCCTATTCCGATCCCATCGCCCTGCTCAATCAGCGCTTCGGCTTTCAGTCCATGGATGTGGTCAGCCTCGGGCCGGACCATCCGGACCGCGACAGCCTGCGCAGCAAGTTTCTCGCCGAGCACACCCACGACGCTTTCGAGGTGCGCTTCTTCGTCGACGGGCGGGGACTCTTCTACCTGCATCTGGCGGACAGGGTCTAATGCGTGCTGTGCGAGCCAGGTGACTTGATCAGCGTGCCCGCGCACACCACCCACTGGTTCGACATGGGTGCCAGACCCGACTTCAAGTGCATCCGCTTCTTCACCACGCCAGACGGCTGGGTGGGCCGCTTCACCGGAAGCGATATCGCCACCCGGTTCCCGGATTTCGACCGCATCTGCGCCGAATTCGCATGATCCGCGCCATACTCACCGACATCGAGGGCACCACCACCTCGATCTCCTTCGTCTTCGAGGTGCTCTTCCCCTACGCGCGGGCACGCATGGCGGTGTTTGTGCACTGGATGCGGCGCGTGCCGCCGGTATGCACACTACCCGGCTGGTGCGAGATGCCGTGCCGGATCGGGCGGCGGCCCATCCGCAAGCTGCCGATTTCGATGCCGTCGATCCGCGGGCTGTTTGAGGACTGATTCAAAGAGGCGAGCCTGCCTCTCCGGACAGGACGACAAGTTGACCATCAAGAGCGTGACAAGTTGACCATGAAGGACATGAAGAGCACGAAGGGGGACGGGGGCATTCTTCATCCTAGAAAAAGCAGTTAGCCACTAGCTGTTAGCGATTAGCTTAGCCAAATTAGCAAGTTAGTTCTCTCGGAGTCCACCGCAGGCCTCACCCGCCGGGTGAGAGGCCTGGGTCGCCATTTTGTCAAATTAATCAGTAGCTAACGGCTAATTGCTAACAGCCAACTGCGTTTTTCAGGTGCACGCTCTTCCTGTCCTTCATGGTGCAACGCCTTTTGAGTGATCAAAGAAAGGCTCGGCCGTAACCGCACTTGACCCCGAGGAAATTCTAGCCGGGTCGGCGGAGCAGGCCTCGGTGGCAGGGTCGATGGCGAGCAGTCTCATGGTGGGGCCAGATAGTAGCTATGGCGAGGCGTATTCTCTGAACGTTCAGACTCGCTCGGCACCGCGCCCATTCGTCTCATGCCCCCGGCGGGCGGACTTGGGTAGCGCCACCCCTGCCGTGAGCGTGAAGCGCAGGGCGTCTTCCATGCTCATACTCACGGGCCGCACTAGACTCCGCGGGACCAACACGGTATAGCCGCCGATCATATAGCTCATGGGCAGATAGACCAGCACCGAGTCCTCGTTGCGCATGCCCTCGGGGAGCCGCTCGGGCAGGGCCTGGGTGACGAATCCTATGGCCTCCATGCCCGTGTCGGCCAGGGTCAGGGCGACCACCTGCTCGAACTCTCTGTCGCGGGAGGGTGCGAAGTAGTCGAAGAAGTCGCGGATGGACCCGTAGATGTTCTTGATCAGCGGTACGTGGTAGACGAGGCCTTCCGCCTTGGAGAAGAGCCACTGCACCAGGTAGGCGTGCATCAGGATGCCGATCGCCAGCACTGTGAGCAGGCCGGCCACCACGCCCAGGCCAGGCAGGTACCAGTGCTCGGGCAGGAGCTTGCGGAGCAGCGCCCCCAGGGCCGACTCCATGGCTGTCGCCAGACCGTAGACCAGATAGAGGGTCAGCACGATCGGCAGGATGGTGATCAGTCCGGTCAGAAAGGTCTTGCTCAGGTATTTCATAGGCAGCCGCCTCGGGGTCTGTTGAGCGCAGTCATCGAATAAACGACAGGTGGAACTGCCAAGGCGCCAAGGTAATTGCAGAAGCTGCCTCACATCAGACCAGGCGTCAGCGAGGCATAGGACGCCAATCTGACCTTCTACGGAACTTCTTTTTACCCTTGGCGATCTTGGCGCCTTAGCGGTTCAGGAATTCTTTCCTGGATCATCGCATCCGCTCTCCTTGACGACCTGCACCATCGGCAGCTCCCACTCCTGCATCTTGTAGCCGGCACGATACGCCTCGGGCCCGTCCAGGTGCGTGCGCTGGATCATGGCCATGACGCGCATCTCCGCTATCCGATCCAGGTGCGGCAGCCAGCGCTCGCAGGCCTGTCTGGAGAGCGATGCAATTTCTACGCCACTGCGGGTGAGCAGTACCCGATGGCCGCTCTGCCGGGCCGCCAGCCGGTCGCCGGTCCGGGCGTTTGCCAGTGCCTGGTGGATCGGGGCCCGGGGCGGGAAACGCCCGGCATAGCCCAGATCCGGATCCTTGAGCCCCAGCACGGCGTACTTGCGCCCGATTTCCTCGGGTAGCGGATCATGGGGCCTGTGGGCGTCTCTTTCCAGAAGATGATCGCCGGCCAGCTCGCGGAGAAAGGGGTTGGCGGCGTCGGCGCGGCGGAGCAGGCATAGGGTCTCGCGGGCGCGTGTGATGCCTACATAATAGAGCCGCCGTTCGTCCTCGCTCGGACGGGACCAACCCCCGTCGGGGACCAGGACATGGTCGAATTCCATCCCTTTGGCCGAATGGACGGTGCTGAGGAAGACCCCTTTGCCCAGGCGCGGGCTGCGGCGCAGCTCGGCCAGGACGTCGCAGACCTGCTCCTCGATCAGGCGGGCCGGTTGGGGGCCGGCGCCGGACTGCCGCCGCCAGTCGTGCAGCAGCTCGCGCAGTCCCTCCCACCAGGGGCTAGGAGCCTGTCGGACTTGGGCGTTCGTCACGAGGGAAAGCGGGATCGAGTCGGATTTTTCGATCGATTGAGGAGAATAGCCGTCGCTATTTGACGAAATGGATCGGAGAATCCGGCCGCTATCCGTTTTTCCGCAGTAGGACAGTCCCAAGTCCGACAGGCTCCCAGGCGCGTCCGAGCCGTCCTGGTTATCAATCCAGGTCAGCAGCGACTCTATGTCGGTGCTGCGACATTCGTCGCTACGCAGGTGATCCAGCAGGAGCCGATGCTCGCGCACCCGAAAGGGTGGCGGCTGCTGGTCGGATGGTAGGGCCAGGCAGACCGGGATGCCCGCGGCCTCGCACAGGGCGCGCACCGGGTCCAGCAGGGACCACTCCCGGGCGAGCAGGGCGCACCGGGACCAGTCCATGCCCGGGTCGAGCTGACGCAGGCGCCGCAGCTCATCGACCAGGGCGAGGGCTTGATGCAGGGGCTCGGCCACGGCGATCACCTGGACTCGGCCGCGGCCCAGGGGGTCGAGGTGCTGCCTGCGCCCGCCCGGGTCCAGGTCCTCGCGGCCGCGGTTGATGCGGATCGGGTGGTCTTGCTTCATGCGCTCGCGGTTGTGGGCGATCAGGGCATTGGCCGCGGCGATGATCTGGGCGCTGGAGCGGTAGTTCTCCACCAGGTAGCGGGTCTCGGCCCGGTAGTCGGCCTCGAATCGACGGATGAATGCCAGGTTGGCGCCGCGGAACTGATAGATGTTCTGATCGTCGTCGCCCACGGCGAGGATGGTGAGACGCCGGTCGCGGTCCTTGAGGCTAAGACCCACGATGGCCGAGACCAGCTGGTACTGGATCTCGTCGATATCCTGGTACTCGTCGACTGGCCGATGCGCTCCAGGCCCTGACGGGCGTACTCGTTCATCACGTGGACCTGAAACACCCGTTCGCCGTAGTGCTGGGCGAGCGGCTGGAAGTCGCCGCTGCCGTAGCGCCGTCCCTTGGCCTCGGGCAGTACCCGCACGGTCATAGCCTGGCGGAACACGGCCAGCCCGCTCTGCAGGGTGATCACCCGCTGCTCGTGCAGGAACATCAGTGCCCGGTCGAGGGCAGCCAGGGGGTCGCGGACCTGGGCGGCCAGGATTACGTCGCGGCGTATGGCCTCGAGGATGTCCTCGGCGGTGAAGGGTACCAGCAGCTCGCCGCTGGGTGGGGTGCCCGGCGGGATCTTCTCGAGGATCACCCCCAGGGCCAGCTGGGCCAGGGCACGGCGGCGCTCGGCGGTCTCGCGCAGCGCGGGCCAGCTGCGCTGCAGCTTGACGTCGAAGCTGTCCCGACCGCGGTACTTGAGGTCGATGCTGCCGCGTACCCCTGCCATGCCGCGGCCGTCCCGGGACAGGCTGTGCAGCAGCTCGCGCAGGGCCTGCAGGGGCGAGATGACGATGGTGAGCAGACCTCGGCGCTGGTAGCGCACCAGGGCGGGGAGCTGATAGCACAGGGACTTGCCCCCGCCGGTGGGCAGAATTGTGAGGAAGGATCGGTTGCCCAGCCCGTCGAAGAAGGCGGCCAGGCCGCCGCCCATGGCCTCGCTCCCCAGGCAGCAGCGGATGAGGGCGAGTCGCTCCGGACGGGTCGCCTGCCCCTGGGCAAGGCTGTCCCATTCATCGCGAAACAGCGAGATGGCCAGCCGGGCATCGGCCACCGGGCGGGTCACGGTCTTGGGATTGCTCCAGCCTTGTCCTGTGAGATCAGCGGATTGTCTCACGCTCGCGATTCCTGCTCGCAGACCTTTGCGCGCCGCGGAAGGGGGCGGTGGACCACGGAAAAGATCGCTCAGTGGTGCTCGGGCGGGGGCAGGGACGAAGGTAGGTGCACCCGGTCGCAGGCGGCCTTCAGCTCGTCGTACAGGGTCCGGGGATCGTCCTGGTAGCGGCGCGAGAAGTGGAAGGGCACCCAGCGGGCGACGCGGGCGGCGGTGGCGATCTCTCCCGCGGCTCGGGTGGTCAGGTGACCGTTGTCCCGGGCGTTGCCGGCGTGGGTCTCTCTGAAGGCCGCCTCGCAGAAGAAGGTGTGGGCGTTGCGGGCCAGGGACTGCAGGCGTTCCCGGTTGTCCGGGGTGTCGGCCAGGTCTGTGGCATAGACCAGCGTCTTGCCGGGGGTCACCAGGGTGAGGTCCTCGCCGAGACGCCCGGCAGGCATCGCACTGCCGTCCGGCAGGGTGATCACCGCGCCGTCGTCTCCGGCCAGCAGCGCGTGCTTCAGCCGGGTGAGCCAGGGGCCCGGCTCCAGGCACCGGGTCGCCAGGCGATCTTTGCGCACATGGACGGTATCGGCCAGCTCCAGGGCGTAGGCCAGTACCGGGGTGCCGCCGTGGTCCAGCTCCACGGCGCGGACGCGAAAGTCGGCCTCCTCGAGCAGGACCCCATCGGCGATCCCGATCTCGTCCAGAGCCAGTCGCCCGGCGATGCCCGCCTGCAGCCGGGCGCGCCGCAGACGCGCGCCGTCGAGCTCCGCCACCTCGAAGCAGGGTCCGTTGCTGCCGATGCGGTCCCAGAGGAAGCTGTTGATGAAGCACTCGATGTGGCGCGCCAGACCGGGCGGTCCATAGAGCCGGCAAGGCGGGAATTCACCCAGCCGTGACCGCATCAGCCATTGGAAGCCGCCCAGGTGGTCCATGTGGGCATGACTGATGAAGACGTCCGTCACCTGGTGGGCCAAGCGGGCGGACAGGCGGCTGCCGTCGCCCAGGTCGAACAGCAGGCTGCGCCCGAGGTGGCGGATGCGGGCATGCAGCAGGGCGTCGCCGAAGACGCCGTTGACCAGGGCGAGATCGAGCGAGCCCATTCGCCCGACGACCGGGGGCCCACCGTCCTGCTCGGAATGGGGGGCACTGTCCACCGATGGAAGAAACGTGAGCGGCTCCGGGGCAAAGGGCGCCGCGGTTTCGAGCAGGCCGCTCGGGCCGCGTGCGGCATCACGCACCAGTAGGGTACTGGGCTCCATCTCGACGGATGGGACGGCGAGCATCAGCTGGTCCTCTTCCAGCCGCAGAACCTCGCCCATCGCCAGGGTCTTGCCGACGCCGTCCAGCAGAGCGATCTGACGTCCGGCCCAGGCCGCCGGCTGGTCCAAAGGGGGCGGAGTGCCGATCAGGTCGATCGTCTCGGGGCTCAGCCGTTGGCTGGGGGCCAGCGCCAGGTGGTCGTCCCAAAGGGCGGTTCGTCGGCGTGCCCTGGACCGTCTCCGGGAAGGCCCGGCCCGCGCCGCCGCCTCCACGACCAGGATCTCGATGCCGAGCGCGCGCAGCTCCTCGGCCAGGGGGGGTGTCCGTCCCGGGGCGGTCAGGGCCAGGATTCCATCCGCCTCGGCCGCTTCGACCATCCCCCACAGCAGCTCGCGACCCGCCACGCCCCTCACCACACCCGGGCAATCGACCAGGAGTACCCCCTCTTCCGCGAGTCGGATCAGGCGCCGCACGCCCGCCACCAACGGCAGGCGAAAACGGCCCGCATCCAGGGTGCAAAGGGCCTCCGATGCCTGGCACTCCCAACGCTCGGCGCCCCAATGTCCCAGGGTGACACAGCCCGGGAGACCGAAGGCCGGCGATCCGGGATCGGCCGAGATGCACCGGCAGGCAGTCTTGCGGGCGGCCAGGTGTGACGCCAGCGCCGCTGTCAGGGTGGATTTCCCGACACCCGGTGGGCCGAACAACAGAAGACGTCGATCGCGATCGAGTAGAGCCGCGACCACGGCTTCGGCGGAGCAGCTCACGACGGGCCAGGGACTGTTCGCTGCTCGGACGGACATGGGCTATGAACGGTGTGAGACAGGGGTCGAATCACCCAGGATAGCCGAGTCTTCGACTCAGCGGCCTTGTTTCTCGAAAGACAAGAGTTGACCATGAAGGACATGAAGGACAACAAGGCCAGGAAGCGTTAAATCGAAGCCGCCCGGGTATTTCTTCATGCGCTTCATGTCCTTCATGGTGAAGCTTGCTGTTGTTTGATGCTGCAAGTATCTCTCCGATCCGGGTCGTCCAGGTACGGTGGGCGCTCAAGCTGGTGGTCGAATCATGGATGCCCGATAATCGCGGGCTTTCCCCGCAAGAGCGAGTCCCATGTGGTTCAAGAATCTGCGCCTGTACCGCCTGACCCAGCCCTTTTCCATGGCCCCAGAAGCGCTCGAAGAGGCATTAGCCTCGCACGCCTTTCGGCCGTGCGGCGGTCTGGAGCCGGTCAGTCTGGGCTGGGAGGCACCCACTGGGGTTGCCGGTGGGCAGCTGGTGCATGCTACGGGCGGCTGTTTGATGCTCTGTGCCAGACGCCAGGAGAAGGTGCTGCCGGCCGCGGTGGTGGCCGAGCGGCTGGGTGAGCGGGTTGCCGAGATCGAGGCGAAGGAGGGGCGCCCCCTGGGTCGGCGGGCCAAAGCGACGCTCAGAGACGAGCTGGTCGTGGACCTGCTACCCAGGGCCTTTGCGCGCTCCAGCCGGATCTATACCTACCTGGACCCTGCCAACGGCTGGGTGGTGGTCGACAGTGCCAGTGCGGCGCGGGCGGAGGACCTGTTGAGCCTGTTGCGCGAGAGTCTGGGCTCTCTGCCGGTGCGACCCCTGGCCGTGCGCGACAGCCAGGCGGCGATCATGACCGCCTGGCTCGAGGGCGAGGCGGACAGCGGGCCCTTCGAGCCTGGTGACGAGTGCGAGCTGCGCGACCCTTCGAGCGACGGGGCCGTTGTGCGCTGTCGGCGCCAGGATCTGGATTCGGGTGAGGTGCTCGGCCATCTCGAGGCGGGCAAGCAGGTCCAGCGCCTGGCCGTGAGCTGGGGCGATCGCCTGACCTGTCGCCTGGAAGAAGATCTGGCGGTCAAGCGGCTGCGCTTTTCCGATGTGCTTCTGGAAGAGGCGGCAGAGTCGGCCGATGACGACCCGGCAACCCGACTGGACGCGGATTTCGCGCTGATGAGCCTGGAGCTGGCCAGGTTCCTACCCAACCTTGTGGAGGCCTTCGGAGGGGAAGCGGATGAGACATGACCCGTCACTATCGAAAAGGCGATGACTCGGACTTATGCATATGCAGTGCTGGTCAGGGAGCGGCGATTGTCCCTGGCCCGGCTGCGCTCGGCCAGAGCCACAGGCTGAGTGCGGCGGTTTTGTTGACCCAGGTCAATGCCCGGCGCGCTGGGTCGGGCTAAATTCCCACGTACGGAACGAGTCGGTCGTTTCCAGTAAGCAAGAGCGCTAGCCTGCGGGCTAGAAGCAGGTCCGATTGCCTCCCGGAGCTGCCTCTAGCCCGCCTTTCTATAGGGGCTGTCGCCGCAGGGTCAGCAAGCGCCACCCGTCCCCACATCAGACCTCGTAGTAGCTCCGATACCAGTCCACGAAGCTGGCGACACCGTCCTCGACCCGGGTGGCCGGCTTATAGCCCGTGTCGCGGATCAGGTCGTCCACGTCTGCATAGGTGTCCGGGACGTCGCCGGGCTGCAGGGGCAACAGGTTCATCTCCGCCTTCTTGCCCAGGCGCTGCTCCAGGACGTCGATGTAGTGCATCAGCTCGACCGGCTCGTGGTTTCCGATGTTGTAGAGTCGGTAGGGTGCCTGGCTGCTTGCCGAATCCGGGTCGTCACCGCTCCAGTCGGGATTGGGCCGGGCGGGGCGGTCGAGGGCGCGGACGACCCCTTCGACAATGTCGTCGATATAGGTGAAGTCGCGGCGGTGCCTGCCGTAGTTGAATACATCGATGGGCTTGCCGGCGAGGATGTTGCGGGTGAACTTGAACAGCGCCATGTCCGGCCGGCCCCAGGGTCCGTAGACGGTGAAGAAGCGCAGGCCGGTGGCGGGCAGGCCGTATAGATGGCTGTAGGTGTGGGCCATCAGCTCATTGGCCTTCTTGGTCGCGGCGTAGATGCTCAGCGGGTGATCCACATTGTGGTGCACCGAGAAGGGCATGTTGGTGTTGGCTCCGTACACCGAGCTGCTGGAGGCGTAGACCAGGTGCTCGACCCGGTTGTGGCGGCAGCCTTCCAGGATGTTTGCAAAGCCCAGGAGGTTGGTGTCCACATAGGCTAGCGGATTCTCCAGCGAGTAGCGGACCCCTGCCTGGGCGGCCAGATTGACGACTCTGTGCGGCTGCTCTTTGGCGAAAAGATCGTGAATGCCATCGCGGTCTTCAAGGTCCATACGCACGTCGATGTAGGTGTCATAGGTGAGCGTGCGTGCGAGGCGAGCCCGCTTCAAGGTGACATCATAGTAGTCGTTGAGGTTGTCTATGCCTATGACCTCGTCGCCTCGCTCCAACAGCTTGAGGGCGAGCTGCGAGCCGATGAAGCCGGCACTTCCGGTGATGAGCACTTTCATGGGATTTGGCTCCTAGCCCGAAAAATGCACCGCAGAGGCACAGAGAACGCAGGGTATTGAAAATGATGGCAGCTCCAGAATCGGGACGACTTCGGCGCATCCAAGAACAGTTGTTCTTGATGTCCCGCGACCCATTGTTTTCCCAGCGTCCTCTGCGTCTCTGCAGTTCATTCGTGAAGAATCCGCGCTAGAGCCGTCCATCGACGGCATCGGCCGGCAGTAGGTGCTTGACGTCATAGATCACCGCCTTGTCCACGCCGAGTCGACGGTAGTCCTCCATACACATGGCGGCGAACTGCCGGTGGCCCACGGCGATGACGATCACATGGTAGGCGCCCTGCTCCAGTGCCTCGATTGGGCGGATTCCGAATTCGGCCTCGGCCTCCGCAGGATCGACCCAGGGGTCGTAGACGTCGATCTCGAGTCCGTAGCTCTGTAGCTCGGAGACTATATCCACCACCCGGGTATTGCGCAGATCCGGGCAATTCTCCTTGAAGGTCAGTCCCATCACCAGGGCGCGGGTCCCGGCACAGGGCAGGCCCTTGCGCACCATCAGCTTGAGGACCTTGCCCGCCACATAGGCGCCCATCCCGTCATTGATCCGACGGCCCGCCAGGATCATCTCCGGGTGGTAGCCGATGGCCTGAGCCTTGTGGGTCAGGTAATAGGGGTCGACGCCGATGCAGTGCCCCCCCACCAGTCCGGGGCGAAACGGGAGAAAGTTCCATTTGGTGCCGGCCGCTTCCAGCACCTCTTCGGTGCTGATCCCCAGCCGGTCGAAGATGATGGCCAGCTCGTTGATCAGGGCGATGTTGACGTCGCGCTGGGTGTTCTCGATCACCTTGGCCGCCTCGGCGACCCGGATGCTGCTCGCCATGTGGGTGCCGGCGGTGACGATCGTCCGGTAGAGCTCATCGACATAACGGGCGCACTCCGGGGTCGAGCCGGATGTCACCTTGACGATGCTGGCGAGCCGATGCTGCTTATCTCCGGGGTTGATCCGCTCAGGGCTGTAGCCGACGAAGAAATCCCGGTTGAAGATCAAGCCCGATTCCCGCTCCATAATCGGCACGCAGACCTCTTCCGTGGCGCCCGGGTAGACGGTGGACTCGAAGATGGCCACGTCGCCCGGCTTCAGCACGGCCCCCAGGGTCCGGCTCGCGCCTTCCAAGGGTGAGAGGTCCGGCCGTTTGTAGTCGTCGATGGGGGTGGGCACGGTCACCACGTAGGTGTTGCACCCCGCCAGATCGCGGGGCTGGTCGGTGAAGCTGAGGTAGGGACAGGCGTCCAGCTCCTCGGGCTCGACCTCCAGGGAGCTGTCACGTCCCAGCCTCAGCTCTGCAACCCGTTGGCTGTTGATGTCCAGGCCGACGGTGGGGTAGTGCTTGCCGAATTCCACGGCAAGGGGCAATCCCACGTAGCCCAATCCCAGAACGCCTATCTTCGCGTCGTCGAAGGAAAACATGGATGACTTGGATCCGAATGGGTAACCACGTGATGACCCGGCTCACCGCCGGGCGGGCTCGAGCAGCGAGCGCATCATACCTCGGGGCTCCTTGGAATTCGAGCCCAGGGGCTCGGCCGAAGATTTTCGTCGGACCCGGGTCTGCGGTTCTTGTTATACTACCTCGCGTTCCGGGGTTGCTCAGGGGTGCGCAGGGGCGCGCGCCGTTTGTGAGGGGCTATTTGCTGGTTGGATTCCGTCCGGGAAGCTCAGCCAACCGAGATGGAAGAGCGCGCCGTCACGAAATGATTCGATTGTTCGGACACTATGTGTCGAAGCTCTACCTGTTGCTGGGTACGGTGGAGTTCTGGGTCTTCTTCCTGTCTCTGCTGCTCGGCTATGAGGTGGGTCACCCGGCCGCGGGTGCAGAGGCCGCTGCGGAGGTGCCCCTGCTCACCGTGGGCGTGCTTTACGCGCTCATCCTCTCGTCCTCGGTCACGGCCATGGGGCTCTATCAGAGGACCACGGCCGAGGGATTGGCCGGCTTGGTATTGCGTCTGGGCATCAGTATGATCCTGGCGACCATGGCGCTGAGCCTGCTTTTCTATGCCGTCCAGCCCTTGTTCTTCGGACGCAAGGTCACAGGTGCCGCGCTGATCTTCTCCTTCTTCGGCGTCATCCTCACCCGAGCGGCCTTCTCGCGCCTGTTTGGGCAGAATACGAGCAAGCATCGACTCCTGGTCCTGGGCACGGGTGAGAAGGCGGCCCAGATTTATGCCCTCGAGAGCCCTTCGTCCAGGTTCATGGTGGTCGGCTACGTCAATCTGGGCCGATGTGTCGACCGTATTCCCCCCAGAGTGCGCACCGATCTGGGAAAAGAAGGGGATCTTTTGGCGCTCGCGGTCTCACTGGATGTCGACGAGGTGGTGGTTGCGCCCGACGATCCTGATCTGCGTCTGCCGGTGGATGTCATCCTCGACTGCAAGATGAACGGCTTCCCCGTTCTGGAGCTTATGACCTTCTTCGAGAAGGAGACTTTGCGGATCAACACGGATCTGATGGACCCCACCTGGATTCTGTTCTCCGACGGCTTTTCCTCGGGGTCCTTCGCCGAATACTGGAAGCGTATGCTGGATATTCTCGTGGCCGGGATCCTGCTGATTCCGGGCAGCCTGCTCATGGTGCTGGTGACGCTGGCGAGTTTCATCGAGTCGCGTGGCCGGCACCCCGTCTTGTATCACCAGGTTCGAACAGGCCGGCACGGTGTGCCCTATCGATTGTACAAGTTCCGTAGCATGCGGCCCGATGCGGAGCAGGATGGCGTGGCCCGCTGGGCGACCGACAACGACGATCGGGTGACCGGTCTCGGCCGCTTTTTGCGCAAGACCCGTCTGGATGAGCTACCCCAGCTGTTCAATGTGCTGCGTGGCGAGATGAGCCTGGTGGGTCCGAGACCGGAGCGTCCCGAGTTCGTCGAGCAGCTAAGCAAGAAGATCGCTTGGTACAACGAGCGCCACCGAGTCAAGCCGGGGATCACCGGGTGGGCTCAGCTGAATTATCAGTATGGCTCTTCGACCGAGGATGCCAAACGTAAGCTCGAGTACGACCTCTACTATGTCAAGAACGCCAGCCCGTTCCTCGACATGCTGATTCTGCTGGGCACCGTCGAGGTCATTCTGCTGGGGAAGGGCGCTCGTTAGTCCGGATGAGCTTATCCATCACTCAGGTTTGACGCCCGTTGGTTCGGAGCCATGACTGCACTGATTGCGTTCGGCTATGGCTTGGCCGCACTGCTGTTTGCCCTGCTTACCCTGCTCCTCTTGACCAGTTGGCGGGGGCGGCTCCAAGGGGGGCTTCTCGTGCTCGCCACCCTGGTGTCGGCCCTGTGGGCGTCAGCCCTGGCGGTGCAGTCCGGCTTCGGCGGGCTGTCCGGCGAGCTGCTGTGGGCAGCCGAATCGATGCGCGGCCTGGTCTGGATCGCTTTTCTGGGCGGCCTCATCATGCCGATGCTGGACGTCACGCGCGGCTATGGCCGATTCATGCGATTGGTGCGAAATGCTGCCCTCGGGCTGTGTGTGCTGCTGGCCCTGCCTATCGAGGACTTGCACAGAATCGCAGGTGAGCTTCCGTCCTGGCTCGATTTGGTCGTGGTGCGTTTCCTGGGACATCTGTTGGTCGCCGTGGTCGGGCTTGCCCTGATCGAGCAGCTGTATCGCAACATGCCGCCGGATCAGCGTTGGGGCATCAAGCACCTGTGTCTGGGCCTGGGTGCCATGTTCGCCTACGATTTCGCCCTCTACTCCGATGCGCTCCTGTTTATGCGCATGGATCTGCATCTTTCGGGCGCGCGCGGGCTGGTCAATGCACTGATCCTGCCCTTTGTCGCTGTATCGGCGGCCCGCAACCCGCAGTGGTCCATTAGCCTGTTCGTGTCCCGAAAGGCCGCGTTTCATGCCACCTCTGTGGTGGGCTCCGGGGTCTACATGCTGCTCATGGCCTCGGTGGGCCAGTATCTCAAGGTCTACGGCGGTGAGTGGGGACCCGTGCTGCAGATCGTGTTCTTGTTCGCCGCCGGCCTGATCCTGTTTGCGCTTCTCTTCTCGGGACAGCTCAGGGCCAGGCTGCACCTGCTGCTGGGCCGGCATTTTCACCGCTCGCGCTACGACTATCGAGACGAATGGCTCAGGTTGGTGTCCACCCTGGCGGGCCGGGACAGCGAGTCGCATCTGTTCGAGCGGGTCGTCCGAGCGCTGGGCGAGATCGTCGAGAGTCCGGCGGGTCTGCTGTGGCTCTGCCAGGCCTCGGGGCACTGCTCCGCCGTGGCCGGCTGGAATCGGCAGGTTCCCCGGGGCTGTGGAGCGATGAGGGCCAAGAGTGTGATGGAGTTCTTTCGCGCCCGGGCGTGGATCGCCAATCTCCAGGACGAGCTGGACGACGAGCGCCCTCCCGGAGAGCCCTTGGCGGTCCCACCCTGTCTAAGAAGCATGGAGGATGCCTGGCTGGCGATACCCCTGGTGCATGATGACGCTTTGCAAGGGGTGGTAGTGCTGTCTCGTCCCCGTGCCAGGACGCTGCTCGACTGGGAGGACCTCGACCTGATCAAGACCGCGGCCGGCCAGGCCTCCGGCTACCTGGCGCAGTATCTGGCCGCCAAGGCCCTGGCCGAGCATCGTCAGTTCGAGGGATTCAACCGGGTTTCGGCCTATGTGATCCATGATCTCAAGAACTTGATCGCGCAGCTCTCGTTGGTGGCTAGGAATGCACGGAAGCATGCAGACAATCCGGAATTTCTCGCCGATGCGGTCAAGACCATTGAGAATTCGGTCTCGAAGATGAACCGGCTGATGGCTCAGCTGCAAAGTGCGGTCTCCGGGGGCAAGGCCCTGTCCGTGGAGCTTGCGAGGTTGTTGGCGGAGGTGGTACGCGAGCGTAGTGCTCAGCCCCCGGCGCCTCGCTTGGACGTTGGCGACGACCCCTGCTGGGTCGAGGTGGAGGTCGATCGGCTGTCTGCCGTGATCGGTCATGTGGTGCAGAACGCTCAGGATGCTACGCCGCCCGATGGTGAGGTGGTGGTGCGGGTGCGTGGCGCGGGCGGGCAAGCTATAGTAGAAATCCGCGATAACGGCTCCGGGATGGACGAGGCCTTCGTGAAGGATCGTCTGTTCCAGCCCTTCTACTCCACCAAAGGCTTGACGGGGATGGGTGTGGGTGCCTACGAGTGTCGGGATTTTGTCGAATCCGTGGGGGGAAGCGTTGAGGTGCAGAGCTCGCCGGGACAGGGCACCTGCTTCACCATCATGCTACCGCGAGTCGATTCGCCCGAGCAGAAGTGGACAGTCGAGGAAGGAGTGACTTGAAAAGCGAAGAGAAACGTCTATTGATCGTCGAGGACGATCCCGGACTGCAGAGTCAGCTGCGCTGGGCTTTCGACGGCTTCGTGGTGCATATGGCCGGCGATCGCTCCACGGCCTTGGCCCAGCTGAGACGGCTGGTGCCGGGAGTGATCACCCTCGATCTGGGGCTTCCCCCGGACCCGGGTGGAGTCTCCGAAGGCTTCGTGCTGTTGAAGGAGATACTGGCGCTGGCCCCTGAGAGCAAGGTCATAGTCGTGACGGGCCACGATGATGCCAACAATGCCGTCAGGGCGGTGGGCATAGGCGCCTATGATTTTTTCCAGAAGCCAATCGATCCGGACCTACTTGCGCTCGCGGTCGATCGAGCCCAGCGGCTCTATGAGCTGGAGGAGGAAAACCGGCGCCTGGAGGACCAGAGGACCCGCTCGGCTCTGGATGGTCTGATTGCCGCCAGCCCTGAGATGCTCAAGGTGTGCCGGGTGGTCGAGAAGCTGGCCCCGACCGACGTCAGCACCCTGATCCTCGGCGAGAGTGGCACGGGCAAGGAGCTGCTTGTGCGGGCACTGCACAGCCTGGGGCCCAGGTCCTCGGGCAAGCTGGTGGCCATCAACTGCGCGGCCATTCCCGAGAATCTGCTCGAGAGCGAGCTGTTCGGTTACGAGAAGGGAGCCTTCACGGGCGCGGTAAAAAAGACGCCGGGCAAGATCGAGCATTCCGATGGGGGTCTGCTGTTTCTTGACGAGGTGGGTGATCTACCCCTGTCCCTTCAAGCGAAGCTGTTGCGCTTTCTCCAAGAGCGGGTGATCGAGCGGGTTGGGGGGCGTACCGAGATCCCGGTGGATGTGCGTGTGGTCTGCGCCACCCACCGTGACCTCGCGTCACTGATCACGGAGGGCCGGTTCCGGGAGGACCTCTATTACCGGATCAGCGAAGCCGTGATCAAGGTCCCGCCGCTGCGGGAGCGCACCGGTGACAATGTGATCCTGGCCCGCGCGTTCCTCAAACGATTCTCCGCGGAGCTGAACCGTAGTCTACTGGGGTTCTCGGACGACGCCTTCCATGCCATCGAGGAATACTCCTGGCCGGGGAATGTGCGAGAGCTGGAGAACCGGGTGAGACGGGCGGTCATCATGGCGGAGGGCAGCCAGGTCTCGGCCGAAGACCTGGAGCTAGGCAAGGCCGAGCAAGACCCCAGCCCGTTCAATCTTCGGGAAGTGCGCGAGCAGGCGGAGCGAAAGGCGGTGCTGCGGGCTCTGCAGCACTCGGACCACAACATTTCGCGTACCGCTGATTTGCTGGGAGTCACGCGCCCGACCCTGTACAACCTGATGCGCAAGTTCGATGTCACGGAATGATCGGCAGCGACGTCATGGTGACATTCGGCGTTGGCTGCGGCACGGGATGTGCCGGGTTTTCATGGGCTGCAGGCGACTGTGCATGGTTGCACGCGCGGACTTGTCCCCCCAGAGCAGGCCCGGGACGGCCTGGACCAGTACTTTCCCGAGCGACCCGAGACCCTCGTGAGGCAGCACACAGCATGACAAACCGACATATCTTGCTCCGCGCCGTCGTCCTGGTATCCACCCTGCTTGCGGGGGCCGCCTTCGCCGATCCGGTGGATGATTACTTCGACAAGGCCCGTACGCATCTGGACCACGGCGAGCGGAAGTCGGCGGTGATCGAGCTGAAGAATGCCCTTCAGGAGGACCCCAACCGGGTGGATGCGCGGCTGCTTCTGGGGGAGACCTATCTGAAGCTGGGTGATGCGGAGGCGGCGGAGAAGGAGCTTGGCCGGGCACGGGATCTCGGTGCTACCAAGCCCGCCTGGGAAGAGGGGATTGGGCAAGCGCTGATGGCGCAGGGTCGCTACGGCGACGTGCTGGACACCATCGTGCCAGACGAGACCCAGCCCATGGCGCATCGTGTTCAGATCCTGGTCCTGCGGGGAAGGGCGCAGGTCGCCCGAGGTGACTACGACAAGGCGCGGGCGAGCTTCGACGCGGCGCTGACGCTGCGTCCGGAAGACGAAGATGCCCTGGTGGGCAAGGCGAGCGTGGAAGGGTTGATGGGCCATCTCGACGCGGCCATCGAGGCAGTCAGTGGAGCCCTGATGCGTAATCCCGATCTGGTATCCGGACTCATGGCTCGCGGCGAGATGCTGCGCCAGAAGCAAGATCTGGACGGCTCCGTCGCGGACTACCGTCATCTGGTCGAGATCGACCCCGACAATGCTCGAGCCCGGATTGCGCTGGCCGGGCTCTACTTCACCCAAAACCAGCTCGACGCGACCCTGGAGCAGCTGGACGCGTTGGGCGATCGCGGGCGACTCATGGTGCCCGCGGTTTACCTGCGCGCTCTGGTGTATGGGAAGCAGGAACGTTATCCAGAGGCGGAGGAGCAGGTCCAGCTCATACTACGGACCTATCCGGAGAATGCGCGGGCCCAGCTGCTCTACGGTGTGGTGAGCTACCACCAGAAGAAGATGGAGCTGGCCGATGACATGTTGACGCGGGCCGCCACCCAGCTCCCGGACACGGCTCAGCTGGCAAAGCTGATCGGGGCGGCGCGTCTTGGGTACGGGAATGTCGCAAAGGCTATCGAGGTGTTGGAGCGGGCGAGCTACCACTTTCCGGATGATCCGCAGCTCAAGGCCATGCTGGGGGCGGCCTATCTGCGTCAAGGAGATGGGGCCAAGGCTACCCAGCTGCTCACCGAGGCCGTGCAGGCAGCACCGGATCTGGCCAGCCTGAGGGCCAGGCTGGCGATCGGGCTGCTGATGCAGGGAGAGACCCGTCAGGCGATCGCCGAGCTGCAGTCCGCGGTCGAACTCAATCCCGACCTGATTCAGGCCGATCTGCTTCTGGTCCTCTCCCACCTGCGCCAAGGCAATAATGCAAAGGCTTTGGAGGCGGCCCTGGCCCTTGCGAAGCGGCGTCCGAACGAGGCGGTGGTCCAGAACGTCATTGGTCTCGCTCTGATGGCCGACAAGCAGTACGACAAGGCCAAGCAGCGGTTCGAAAAGGCAAAGGCGCTGGACCCGGGATTCTATAATGCCGATCTGAATCTGGCCCGTCTCGCGCTGGTGCAGGGTGATCTCGATGGCACCGAGGCACACTTCAAGAAGGTCCTCGACGAGGCGGGTGGTCAGGTGCAGGCGCTGCGGGGTCTACTGATGGTCGCTTCGCAGCGCGGCGATCAGAAGGCGTGGGAGTCGTGGCTGGCGGAGGCCAGACAGCGTTTTCCGGACGATCTAGGCTTCGCGCTTCTGCAGGCGCGTCATTTCCTGACTCAGAAGCAGGCGCTCAAGGCCTTGGCAGTGGCCAGCGCTCTGCACCTTGCCCACCCCGACGAACCGGCGGTGCTGGAGGTGTTGGGCAAGGCGCAGCTTGCGGCCGGGCAGGCGGGCAATGCGGCCAGCAGCTTTCAGAGTCTGGTCTACCGGCGCCCTGGATCGGCCCAGGCCTATCTTCTGCTCGGGGTTGCCGAGATGGCGAACGACAGGCCATATCGCGCCCGCAAGACCCTGGAGCAGGCCTATCTGATTACGCCGAAGGATCCCCGGGTGATGTCTGAGCTGGCCCGGGCTGCGCTGGGCGACACTGATCCCGCACGCGCCCTTCAGGTGAGCACGGCCCTGTGTGAGGCGCATCCCGAGCGGGTCGAGGGCTTCGCCATGGCGGGCAAGGCCTTGCTGGCCTTGAAGCGTCCCGACGAGGGGGCCGCCATGTATGCCAAGGCCCAGAAGCTGAAGCCCACGGGCGACGGAGCGGAGACCTTGAGCGCACTCTATCAGACCCTAGGGAGGGCCGACGACGCCAAGGTGGTGCTTGAGAGCTGGCTGGCAGACCATCCCGATGACGTGTCAGTCCTCCGACACCTGGGCTTGCTGTTTCATACGGCGAAACAGCCGGACAAGGCCCGTGACGTGTACGAGCACATACTCGAGCTGGAGCCCAACGATACCCTGGCACTGAACAATCTGGCCTGGATCTATCTGGATGAGGGGGACGAACGCGCTCTGGAGCTGGCGCGCAAGGCCTACGAGGTGGACCCGAATAGGTCCAATCTGGTCGACACCTATGGCTGGATCATCCTCAAACAGACCCAGGACAAGAGCAGGGCACTCAACCTCCTGCAACAGGCGCTGCTGAGCACGCCCTATGACCCGGACGTGGTCTATCACACCGCCTATGCCATGCGAGAGCTGGGCCGGGTGGACGAGGCGCGCAAGCTGCTGGAGCGCTATATCGCGGGCCAGGGGGATGCGCCGGGAGTCCAGCGCGCGAGAGATTTACTCGGGGAGCTGTGAGCGGCCGCTACGCGCCAGCAGGGCGGCGCCGTAGGCCGCCTGCTGATGGCGCGCGTTGACCACAGGCAGGCCGAGTCTGAACTCGCGGATGCGCCGCCAGGCGGGATTGCGGCTGCCGCCGCCGATGGTCAGCACTCGGCGCGGCGCCGGGGCACCAAGGGCTCGGAGACGCTCGTAGCCGAGACGCTCTATCTCCGCGATGCCCTCCAGCAGCCCTTGAAAGAATCGCACAGAGTCAGACGGTCGGGGCTCGAGCTTCGCCTGTCGGGACGGGTCGTTGAATGGAAAGCGCTCGCCGGCCCTCGGCAAGGGGTAGTAGTCCAGTCCCGTCGGTCGCTCCGGGTGGAGGCGGGGGGTCATCGCTTCCATCTCCGCCCGGCTGAAGAAGCCTTCGAGGACCGCCCCGCCGCTGTTGGAGGCCCCGCCTACCAGCCACAGATTCCCCATCCGATGGCTGTAGACCCCGTATTCGGGGGCCATCACGGGCGTTGGTGAGACGGTCTTGAGCACCAGGGTGCTGCCGAGAGCAGTCACCGCATCGCCCGGCGAGGCCACTCCGGCGGCCAGGGCCGCCGCCGTGCTGTCGGTAGTGCCGGAGACGATCAGAAGCTCCTTCGGCAGATGGGTCCACTCGGCCAGCTCAGGCAGAATGGCCCCGAGAGGGGTGCCGGGCGGGACCACCCGCGGAAGCCATGGAGTCGGGAGTCGAAGTCGCCTATCGCTCAGCCAATCGGGCCACTCGCGCCGCTCGGCGTTGTAGCCCAGCTTCAGGCAGTTGTTCTCGTCGCTCACCCCCATGCGTCCGGTAAGCCTTCCCGAGATCCAGTCTGCCTGATGAAGAGCGAACGCCGCCGAGGGTGGGCAGGCTTCCTTGGCGAGTCCCAGCAGCTTGGCCAGACTGGACGAGGCGCTGTGCACCGGGCTCTCGGGCGGCGCTACTGACGCGATAGGTGCCAGCTCGGCCCGGTAGCGACAGTCGTCGTACATCAATGCAGGTCCCAAGGGGCGTCCCTGATGATCCGCAATCAGCAGGGTGGCCGAGGTTCCGTCGATCGCCATGGCCAGCGGACGGTAGGTCCCCAGCTGGCCGCTCAGGTCACGGAGCACCCGAATCAAGGCCTTCCACCAGAGGACAGGGTCTTGCTCCGAGCGGCCTTCCGGGTCGCGTCGGGGCGGGGGCAGGTGGGTGATGGCCTCGGCCAGCTCGGCTCCTCCCTCGTCGATGGCGACGGTGCGGCAGCCGGAGGTGCCGAGGTCGACCCCTATGTAGGCGGGTAGGGTGATCGGCGGGTGCCCGAATCAGGGCAGGTCGACAGGGGGAGGCGCCGTCCAGCCCAGGGCGCGATGCTCCGCGACCACCCGCGTATAGATGCCCCCACGTACGTTGAAGTCGGCGGTCAGGCGCATGAATCTCGGGTGAGTGGCAGCTACCAGATCATCGAGGATGAGGTTGGTCACGGCCTCGTGGAAGGCTCCCTGGTCCCGGAACGTCCAGATATAGAGCTTGAGGGATTTCAGCTCGACGCACAGCTGGTCGGGCACATATTCGAGATGCAGCTCGGCGAAATCCGGCTGGCCGGTCTTGGGGCAGAGGCAGGTGAACTCCGGGGCTCGAATGCGGACGGTGTAATCGCGCTCGGGCTGGGGGTTGTCGAAGGTTTCTAGGGCGCGGCTGGGGCGGGTCGTCATCGGGCTTCGGAGGTGTTTTCGCTGTCGAGCATCTCATTATAGAGGAGCCTCGCGAGGGGACGGCGCGAATCGTCGGAGGGATTTGGGGGAGTGGAGAAAAGGCTAATAAAAACAAATTATTGCGCTCACAGAGACGGAGCCGATGGCAGGCCTTTCCCCGCTTGTGTCCGCCTGCGGCTACGGTTATCTTAGCGCGCCATGCGATTGGAGAAGATCAAGCTTTCGGGCTTCAAGTCTTTCGTCGATCCCACGACTGTCGTCTTTCCGGGAAATCTGGTGGGCATAGTGGGGCCGAATGGCTGCGGCAAGTCCAATGTCATCGACGCGGTGCGCTGGGTCATGGGCGAGAGCTCGGCCAAAATGCTGCGTGGGGAGTCCATGGCGGACGTGATCTTCAACGGCTCCACCAGCCGTAAGCCGGTCGGTGCGGCGACCATCGAGCTGATGTTCGACAACAGCGATGGGGCTGCCGGGGGTCAGTATGCCCAGTATGGCCAGATCTCGATCAAGCGCCAGATCTCCCGGGACGGTCAGTCGTCCTATTTTCTGAACGGCGTGCGCTGTCGCCGTCGCGACGTGCAGGACCTGTTCCTGGGCACTGGCCTGGGACCGCGCAGCTATTCGATCATCGAGCAAGGCATGATCTCGCGTCTGATCGAGGCGCGGCCTGAAGACTTGCGGCTGTTCCTGGAGGAGGCCGCGGGCATCTCCAAGTACAAGGAGCGTCGGCGCGAGACCGAGAGCCGCATCCGCCACACTCGGGAGAACCTGGAGCGTCTGACCGACCTGCGCGATGAGGTCGAGAAGCAGCTTCGGCATCTGGAGCGCCAAGCGGCAACAGCAGAAAAATACAAACAATTCAAGGAGGAGGAGCGCCGACTCAAGGCCGAGCTACTGGCCTTGCGCTGGCGGGCCCTGGATGAGGAGCTGAAGGCCCGGGAGGCGCGCATCCGGGAGAAGGTCACGGCGGTGGAGGCGGCCACGGCCACGCAGCGCCGTCTCGAAGCGCAGATCGACGCGGAGCGCGAGCGCCACGTCGAGGTCAATGATCGTTTCAACGAGGTGCAGGGTCGTTTCTATGCGGTGGGAGCGGACATCGCGCGGTTGGAGCAGGGTATCCAGTTTGCGCGCCATACCCGTACCCAGCAGCGTCAGGACCTGGCGCATCTGGAGAGCGCCTGGGACGAGGCCGAGCACCACCGGGCGGACGACGAGACTCGTCTGGAGGAGCTGCAGGGGCGACTCGCCGAGGAAGAGCCTCGTCACCAGGAGCTTCGGGCGGCTGCCGAGTCCTCGGCCGAGGGGCTGGCCGAGGCTGAGCAGGCCATGCACTCCTGGCAGACCGAGTGGGAAGAGTTCAATCAGCGGGCGGCGGAGCCGGCCCAGACCGCCCAGGTAGAGCGTACCCGCATCAATCACCTGGAGGCCCAGGACCAGGAGCTGCAGCGGCGCGGTGCCCGTCACGCGGAGGAGCTGGACCAGCTGGATGACCGGGGGCTGCGGCAGGAGATCGGCGATCTGGAGGCGACCGAGTCCGAGCGTTCGGAGCAGGCCCAGGCCCTGCAGGAGCGGCTGGTCGAGATCAACGCGTCGATCGCCGGCCACCGCGAGGCCATCGCCTCGCACCGACGACAGCTCGACGGGGTGCGCCAGCGGTTTCAGGCCGCCACCGGTCGCCATGCCTCGCTGGAGGCCCTGCAGCAGGCGGCCCTGGGCAAGGAAGAGGGCGGGGCGCTGCAATGGCTCGGCGAGCAAGGGCTGGCCGAGGCCCGGCGCCTGGCCGAGGACCTGCAGGTCGAGCCGGGATGGGAGCGGGCGGTGGAGACGGTGCTCGGCCGCCACCTGCAGGCGGTCTGTGTGCCCGATCTGGATGGGCTGGCTCCCGGCCTCGGACCGGCCGCTGTCCTCAGCCTGAGCTTCTTCGACACCTCCGTCGCGGACCCGGCGGTCGATAGGTCCGGCACCCTGGCCGCCAAGGTGGCCGGCCCGCTAGGGGTCCGGGCGCTGCTGGGTGGCGTGCGTCCCGTGGAGGATTTGGCCGAGGCCCTGGAGCAGCGCTCGGTCCTGGAGAGCCACCAGTCTCTGATCAGTCGTGACGGGGTCTGGGTGGGGTCCAACTGGCTCCGTCTGCCGGGAGAGCCGGACGAGACGGGCGGCGTGATCGAGCGGGCCGAGAAAATCCGCGCCCTGGACGAAGAGCGGGGCCTGCTGCAGCAGCAGTCATCCCAGCTGGGTGGGGAGCTCGAGGCGCGCCAAGAGGCCCTGCACGGCGCCGAGGCCGATCGTGAGCGCGCCCAGGCGCAGTTGGACGAGGTCAACCGACGCCTTTCGGAACTCCGCGCAACCCTGAGCGCCCGACGCACCCGGGCCGAGCACCTGAGGGCTCGGCGCGAGCGGGTAAGCGGCGAGGCCAGGGAGATCGGTGAGCGTATCGCCCAGGGTCGGGCCCAGATCGATGAGGCACGGGAGCGACTGCATGTGGCCCTGGAGGCCATGGAGGGGCTGAGTGCCAACCGTGAGAGCCTGATCGAGCGCCGCGAGTCCCTGCGCCGGGTCTTGGACGAGGCTCGCCAAGGGGCCAACCGCCAACGCGCCCAGGCCCACGAGGTGGCCTTGCGCATCGAGTCCATGCGGGCCTCCGAAAAGTCCCTGCGCCAGAGTCTGGAGCGGGTGCGCGGTCAGCTCGGCCACATGCGGCAGCGCCGCGAAGAGCTGGCCCAGCTACTTCAGCAGGGCGAGGGCCCGCTCCAGGAGCAGAGCGCGGAGCTGGAGCTGCTGCTCGCCCGCCGGGTGGAGGTGGAGCGCGAGCTGGCCCAGGCGCGGGACCAGCTCGAGACCATCGATCAGGGGCTTCGAGAGCTGGAGCGCAAGCGCCATCAGGCCGAGCAGTCGGTAGGAGAGCTGCGCTCGGTGCTGGAGCGGCTGCGCATGGAGCGCCAGGAGGTGGCGGTGCGTGAGCAGACGATCGATGAGCAGCTGCGCGAGACCGGGCTTACCCGGGAGCAGCTGTTCGAGCAGCTGTCCGAGGACGCGGACATGGGCCAGTGGCAGGAGCAGGTGGAGAGGATCGGCCAGCGAATCCAGCGTTTGGGCCCGATCAACCTGGCGGCCATCGACGAATTCCAGGAACAATCCGAGCGTATGCACTACCTGGATGCCCAGCACCGGGACATCACCACCTCGCTGGAGACCCTGGAGACGGCGATCCGTAAGATCGACCGGGAGACCCGCACCCGTTTCAAGGAGACCTTCGATCAGGTCAACACGGGGCTGCAGACCCTGTTTCCGCGGCTTTTTGGCGGTGGGCACGCCTATCTGCAGCTCACCGGCGAGGACCTGCTGGATACCGGGGTGGCGGTCATGGCGCGTCCCCCGGGCAAGCGCAACTCCAGCATCCACCTGCTGTCCGGTGGCGAGAAAGCACTCACCGCGGTGGCCCTGGTGTTCGCCATCTTCGAGCTGAACCCGGCGCCTTTCTGTATGCTCGACGAGGTGGACGCGCCACTCGACGATGCCAACGTCGGGCGCTTCTGTGAGATGGTAGCGACCATGTCCACGCGGATTCAATTCATCTTCATCACCCACAACAAGGGCACCATGGAGATGGCCGATCAGCTCACCGGGGTGACCATGCAGGAGCCGGGGGTGTCGCGGCTGGTCTCGGTGGACGTGGAAGAGGCGGCGCAGCTGGCCGCCGTATAGGTATTGACGATTAGGTCGGCGTGCCGACCCTGGGTGGAAGCGGATGACGGCGGATATTCTGCGCTTGATCCTGACCCTCGCGGGCATCGCGGTCGTGGTCGGCGTCTACTTCTGGGAGCGCCACAAGCGCCTGGAGAGCCGGGTACAGGCGATCCGTCGGGCGCAGGAAGAGGATTCCGGGGAGGACGGTCTGGAGCGCGAGCTCCAGAGCCTGGATCGGCTGGTTGGCGAAAAGCGCCCACCCAAGCCTGAAGGTGTCGAGTCGGATTTGGAGGTCCCGGGCCCCGAGAGCCCTCGCAAGGCCCAGGGCGCTCCGCCACGCGAGGACCCCCTGTTCGAAGGGATCTTCGTCGGCGATCAGGGTGAGCTGGAGCTGGAGGGTGAGGCCTACTGGCTGGATCCGCCCGACTCGGTGCCTTCCAAGATCCTTCAGATCAACGTGGTTGCCCGGGGTGAGCCCTTTTCGGGACAGCGTATTCAGGCGGCCTGTCGACAGGTGGAGCTGGTGGCCGGGGACATGAGCATCTTTCACCGTCATCTGGCAGGGGGGCGCAAGCCCAAGGTTCTGTTCAGCATGGCCAGCATGGTCGAGCCCGGGAGTTTTCCGTTGCAGGCCATGGGGGCGTTTCATACCCCGGGGCTGACCCTGTTCGCCCGGCTGCCGGGGCCCCGGGACAGCTTGGCCATCTTTTCCGACATGCTGTTCACCGCTGAGCGTCTGGCCACGCTGCTGGCCGGTGAGCTCCAGGACGAGACCCACAGCGCCTTGACGCGCCAGACCGTCGAGCATATGCGTGAAGGCATACTGGAGCACCGCCGCCAGATCCAGCTGGCTCGCAAGAAGGCCAGGGCATGAGCGCCCCAGAGACGGTCGCGCGGCGGGTCGGCGAGCTGCGCGAGCAGATCGACCACCACAACTACCTCTACTACGTGCTCGACCGACCGGAGATCCCGGACAGCGAGTACGACCGACTGATGCGCGAGCTCCAGGCCCTGGAGGCCGAGCAGCCCGATCTGATCATCCCCGAGTCTCCTACCCAGCGGGTGGGCGCAGCCCCCCTGGAGGCTTTCGAGGAGGCGCTGCACCGGGTGCCGATGCTGTCGCTCTCCAATGCACTCGACGAGCAGGAGCTGCGGGACTTCGACCGCCGGGTGCGCGAGCGTCTGGGCCGACAGGACCCTGTCAGCTACGAGGCGGAGCCCAAGCTGGACGGTCTGGCCATCACTCTACGCTATGAGGGCGGAAGGCTGGTGGAAGGGGCCACCCGGGGCGATGGGACCCGAGGCGAGAAGGTGACGGAGAATGTGCGAACCATCGAGTCCATCCCCTTGAGGCTCAGGGGCAGCGGCTGGTCCGAAGTGCTGGAGGTGCGCGGCGAGGTCTTCATGGCCAAGCAGGGCTTCGAGGCGCTCAATGAACGCTGCCGGACCCGCGGGGACAAGCCCTTCGTCAACCCGCGAAACGCTGCCGCAGGCAGCCTCCGGCAGCTCGACTCGCGTGTCACCTCCGAGCGTCCCCTGCGTTTCCTCGCCTATGGATGGGGAGAGATCGTCGGGGGGCCGCCGGCCGATACCCAGAGTCGGGTGCTGGACCGTATCGCCGACTGGGGCGTTCCGGTCTCCCTTGAACGCCAGGTACTGGACGGGGTGACCCACTGCCTGGCCTATCGGAATGAGCTGGCCCATCGTCGAGACGAGCTTGATTACGAGATTGACGGCATCGTCTTCAAGGTGAATAGGCTGGCCGATCAGGAGGCTCTCGGCTTCGTCTCCCGGGCCCCTCGGTGGGCTATTGCCTACAAGTTTCCCGCCCAGGAGGCGCTCACGACCGTGCTGGCGGTGGAGTTCCAGGTGGGGCGCACAGGTGCGGTCACCCCGGTGGCGCGTCTGGAGCCGGTGTTCGTCGGCGGGGTGACGGTGAGCAACGCCACGCTGCACAACATGGACGACATCGAGCGCAAGGATGTGCACGTGGGGGACACCGTGTTCGTGCGCCGCGCCGGGGACGTCATTCCGGAGGTGGTGCGGGTGCTGCCCGAGCGCCGTCCCCCAGATGCTGCGAAGGTCGAGCTGCCGAGCCTCTGCCCCGTGTGCGGGTCCGAGATCGTGCGGCCGGAGGGTGAGGTGATCGCCCGCTGCTCCGGTGGGCTCTTCTGTGCCGCCCAGCGCAAGGAGGCGATCAAGCACTTCGCCTCCCGTCGCGCCATGGACATAGATGGTCTGGGCGACAAGCTGGTGGATCAGCTCGTGGACAGAGAGCTGGTCCGCAACCCGGCCGATCTCTATTCCCTGGAAACGGAGCAGCTCGCAGACCTCGAGCGGATGGCCGACAAGTCCGCCCAGAACCTGGTCGACGCCCTGCAAGAGAGCAAGAAGACCACCCTGGCGCGTTTTGTCTACGCGCTCGGCATCCTCGGCATCGGCGAGGCGATGGCCGGACTGCTCGCGCAGACCCTTGGCGCGCTGAGCCGTGTGCGCGACCTGCGCCTGAGCGACCTGATCGAGATCACTCCCGCTCGCGCCGGACGAATCCGCGGGATCTCGGCCGATCTGCCCGGGCAGCAGCGCTCTCCCGCAGAGCTGGTGGCATTGCCCGGGATGAAGTGGTTCCACCATGTTCACGGCCAGCTGCTTGCCGAGCGCTTCGCCAGCCTGGCCGATGTGGCAGCCGCCAGCGACGATCAGATTGCGAATACCCCGACCGTACGGATCGAGGGGGTAGGGGAGGTTCTGGCCGAGAAGCTGGTGACCTTCTTCCGGCAACCGCACAACATAAAGGTCATCGACGACCTCATTGCCGCCGGCGTTACCTGGCCGGAGGATACCAGCCCTGCCGAATCCAGGACCCTCCCTCTGGCCGGCAAGACGTTCGTGCTCACAGGCACTCTCAGCCGCCCCCGCCAGGAGATCAAGGAGCAGCTGGAGGCCTTGGGCGCCAAGGTGTCCGGCAGCGTCTCCAAGAAGACCGATTATGTGGTCGCTGGCGCCGACCCGGGCTCCAAATACACCAAGGCGCAGGCGCTCGGAGTGGCTATTCTCGATGAAGCAGGACTGAACGATGCCTTTCGATTAAGCTGCCTGTAAGAGCGTACCGGTGGACGATAAAGGACCGGAGCGGATATGAGGCGAATCGGACTGGCGCTTCTGGTCCCGCTGGTGTTGGGCGTCGCCGGGGCCCTCTACTATTTCTGGGGCAAGGAGTATGTCTACCGGTTCCCGGAGAGCGAGTTCCAGGCCCGCCTCGACGAGCGCTTGCCGCTGACCCGCCGCTACTTCCTGCTCTTCGAGGTCACTCTGGACAACCCCCGGGTGAAGCTGGTCGACGGGGAAGATCGAGTGCGGGCCGGTCTCGATATCAGGCTCAACATCCATCTTGGAGGCCAGGCCAGGCCCTTGAGCGGATCGGTGGACGTCTCTTCCGGCCTCAGATACGCATCGGACACGGGCTCTCTCTATCTGACCGACCCGGTGATCGAGCGCTTCGCCGTCGAGGGTATTCCCGCCCAATATGCCGAGCGGGCAAACGCAGTTGTCGCCAAAGCCATCGCCGACTACTTCGCGGTCCACCCCATCTACACCCTGAGGACGACCGACGCCCGACAGGCTGCGGTGGGCCTGGTGCTCAAGGATGTAGTTGTGAAAGTCCGGGAGCTGGTGGTCACCTTGGGAATCTGATCAGATCCAGCGGCGGCGCACGGCTTCATAGGTCTGCACTGTAAGATTGCCGCAGGCCCCTAATGCCCCCCCGCCTGGGCGGTGATCGACCCCAGCACCTGCTCCTGTACCTGGTCCCAGATCTGCCGATCGAGGCGGACGCTCAGCTCCCACAGGGCGAGGAAGGCGAGCAGCCCGACGGCGCCGTGCACCGCCAGCTGCCAGAGTCCGAGCGGGCGCTCCTCCACGGGCTCAGAGGCCTTCGACGGCCGGGATTACGTCCAGGTTGACCCAGTCGCGAAAGGCGGGCTTGGTCGGGATGGCGCCCATCTGGTCGTGCAGTATGTCGATGACGTAGCTGGCCTGGCCGAAGATCCTGCCGTCGGTCATCACCTGGTACTGATCCGCGGCCCCGTGCCAGATGAACTTCTCCAGGTTCGAGAAGATCAGCTCCGGGTCCTGCTGGATGTACTTTCCCTGGATCAGATCGACTGTCGCCCGGGTGTTGGCTTTGACCCAGTCCAGGGCATCGAAATAGGCCTGCATGAAGCGACGGGCTCGCTCCGGGTCCCGGTCCACCCACTCGCGGCCGAGAACCAGCACGTCCGGGCCGGTCATGGTGCCGAACTGTTGATAGATCTCGGTGTCTGTGTCCAGGGAAAGCACCGTGGAGCCCTCGACCCGCTTGAGCTGGGAGAAGCCCGGCTCCCACACCAGGGCGGCGTCCACCTTGCCCGCGCGAAACACCGCCGGGACGTCGCCCGCCTCCAGGTTCACCAGCTTCACGTCCCGGTCCGGGTCCAATCCGTTGCGGCGAAGCAGCTGCCGTGCGGTGATCTCTACCGAGGAGCCGAAGGGGAAGCCGATGGTCTTCCCACGCAGGTCCTGGAAGCGCCAGATGCCGGGGCGCGCGACCAGCCCCTCGAAGCCGGGTGCTATGTCCTGGTTGCCCACCCAATAGAAGCGCGTGTCGCCCTGTGCCATGGCGCTGAGCATGGCGATCTCACCGAGACTGGCGAACTGGGCCTCCCCCGAGGAGATGGCGTTGAGGCGGTCTATGCTCTTGCCGATCACCCGCCACTCCACGTCGAAGCCATGGTCCCGGAAGATGCCCCGCTCGATACCGATCCAGACAGGGATGTGTCCGTACCACTGGGAGCCTACCGCCACCAACTTCTGCGGGCCTTCGGCATTGCTGGCAGGGCCGTCGTCCCCGCAGCCGCCAAGTCCGAGCGTGAGCAGGACGAGTAGGATCAATCTTGCATAGAGAGAGTGCATGGTCGTCTCCGCGTCGGAATCTTCCTGGAGCTTTGGACCTCGGGAGAGAGCCCAGCGATCGCATGGCTCGGCTCCAAGTTTGCAGTGGAAGCGGCGCAGTCTCAAGCGCCGATGGGTCCGATCGCTCCGAGCTGAGCCTTCACCTGGTCGGCGACCCGAAAGGCATTGGCGTAGATGGTCCAGGTGAAGGGAACACTGCCCCCGGTGGGCATGAAGCTGCCGTCGGTGACGAACAGGTTCTCTACTTCGTGGGTCCGGCAGTCCGGGTCGAGCACCGAGCTGCTGGGGTCTGTGCCGAAGCGGCAGCCGCCGGCCACCAGGTTGGGTGGCGGGGAGCTGCTGATACTGGAGCCGATGCGAACCGCCCCCAGCTTGCCGAGCAGCTGCTCTCCCTTCTCGGCCAGGTAGCGGCCGACCTTGAGGTCGTGAGGGTGAGCGCCCAGGCGGATGCGGGCCACCGGGCTGCCCCATTTGTCCTCGACCCGATCGTCCAGGGCGACGAAGCAGTCGTCGGTGGGCAGCCAGTCGTTGAATACCTCGAAGTTGAGGGTGCGGTCCTGGCGAAACCACAGCTCCAGGTTGCGCTTGAGTGCGGTGCCCCAGAGCAGCCGCCCGCCGCGACCCCGCATGGCACGAAAGGCGCGGCCGAAGGCGTTGGGGTGGGACCAGAGGAGTTCGACGATGCCGCCCTTGATCCGGCCGAGCTGTTTGTCCTCGATCACATACCAGTCGTCCAGGGCCCGGTTGACGAACGGCCCGAGCAGACGGATCTCGGCGATCCGCTCGGGGTCGAGACCGTCGAAGGCCAGATCTCCCGAGCCGCTTCCCCCAGCCGAGAAGATCAGATCCCGGCCCACCTGACCCTGGTTGTTGGCGAGCCCCCGGCGACACTTGGGTCCGGCAGAGGCGAGCAGTAGGCGGGCTGTCTCCACCGCCTGACAGGCGACCACGTAGATGCGGGCATCGACCCGGTGGGTCCGCCCCTCGCCGTCGAAATACTCCGCATGGAGTATTCGCCCCTTGGGGTCGCTGGCCAGGCGAGACACCTTGGCATGGGCCCGGATCTCGCAGCGCCCAGTCGCCACGGCCCGATCCAGCAGGGCGGCCCGGGCGCTGCCCTTGGCCCCGCTGGCGCAGCCGTAGCTGCCGCAGTAGCCCGAGTACTCGCAGCTGCGCCGCCCCAGGGCAGGCTCGGAGAGGATGGCGCGGGGCACGCGCAGGCTGTGAAATCCCAGCTCCTCGCAGGCCTGGTCGATCCAGGCGCTGACCGGGTGCTCGGCGGTGGGCGGGTAGGGGAAGTCGTCTGTGGAGCGGGGCTCGGCGCGCGAGCCCGGGGCGGCGCGCCCGGACACGCCCACCACTCGCTCGACCTTCTCGTAATAGGGCTCCAGGTCGTCGTAGCCGATCGGCCAATCGACGATGTTCGCACCCGCTATGGGTCCGAAGGCGCTGAGCAGTCGAAAATCCACGGGCTTGAGCCGATGGAAATAGCCGCTCATGAAGTTGCTGGAGCCTCCCACGCAGCTGCCGTTCCAGAAGCTGCGTCCCGACACGCTGGTGGGGGTGCGTTGCCAGCGTTGATCTGAGTCTCTCTCTTCCAGAACATGCTGCTCCTCTCGGAGCAGGGGCGTGTAGACATCCCGACGGCAACAGGCGAGGTCGTCCTTGTAGAAGTCGTTCTCGCGCAGCCAGGGCCCCTTCTCGAGGACCACCACCGAGTGACCGGCCAGGGCCAGCTCGTAAGCCATTGGGCCCCCGCCGGCGCCGCTGCCGATCACGCAGACATCGAAATCAGCGCTCACAGCGCGAGCTTCGGATAGATGTGGTCGGTGTCCGGCAGAGGAAAGCCGGGCCGGTGCTCCAGCCAATGCCAGCCGATTGCCTCGGGATTGCCGCCATAGGCAGGGGCGCACAGCAGGGCCTCCAGCAAGTAGACGATCAGGGTCGAGATCCACAGCTCGCCGTGGGGCTCGTCGATCATCCGCTGCAGCACCCGCTCACGTCCCTCCGCATCCAGGGCGATGAAATCGGCACCCTCGACCTTGAGCGACAGCCGGTCGAGCGACGCGGCCCCGGCGAGCAGCAGCTCGCGCTCCTCGGCGTCCACCCGTTTGTCCGCCAGCACGAAACGCAGATACTCGAGTGCACGAATCTCTCTCGCCCCAGGGGCTCCGGGCTCGGAGGGCAGCAGATGCTCCTGGGCTCGTGCAAGGGTCGCCAGGACAGCCGCGCTGGGCTCGGCCACCACCGCCGGCACACGCAGCAGCACCGCCATCGACCCCCGGCGGCGGTCAGGAGAAAACGCCGCCGACTCAGCAGAGCTTGTCGGAGCCGGGCGAGGGCCGCAGCAGGCGTTGGATCGGGATTTACGGATTCGGCTCGGATCACTGGGGTGCTCGATTCACGGTGTCGATCCAGCCTGGATCGTAGACGACGGACGCCCCGATGACCAGACGCAGTGGACCGAGTGTCGAACGGTGCCTGAGACGGTGGATTCCGTACAGCTGCTTGATCAGTCGGCGAAGCCTTCGCAGCGGGTTGTGGATGTTCGAGATCATGTCACCGCGTCGGGTTGGGTGTCGTCGCGGGTTGGACCGCTCGGACCGGCGGTTGCTGGATCTGGCCGGCCAACGCTGGCCTGGGGACGTCGAGCCACCGCGCTCTCTGTCATTCGAGCTTCCCACTTCAAACTTCACCCTTCGTTTTACTGCGTGCGCCGGAAGGTCATCATCTGGCCGCGGTCGTCACGCAGCATGAACTGGTCGTGATTTCCCGCGAACTCGAACTTGCGGACCACATCGGTATCCGGGCTGTAGGCGATCAAACGATCGCCGTAGACCATGAAGACACAATTGCAGTACTGGTCCTCTCCGCCCCAGATCCGCGCAAAGTTGCCCCGGATCTCCACCACCTCGCCACCGCTGCCACGCCAGCTTCCCGAGAGGTCGGAAGTGCTCGGCACGGCCATGGTCCCGCTCGGCTGCGCGGACCCGGGCATCAGTCCGGTGGCTCCCTGCATGTTCGATCCGGCCGCCGGAGCGGTCCAGCCCGAATCCGGGCTCCAGTTGGGGGACATGGATTGGGCGGGTTGTTGAAGAGGGAGGTTCGCCCGCTCGGGGTAGAAGCCGCCTGCTACGCCCGAGGCGGGACGACCGGGCTGGGCCATGGGCACGGGCATGGGGCCTCCGGCCGGTCCGGTTTGTGCTGTCGCATTGGACGGCGTCGGCTCCGTGCCCCAACCGCCCGATGCGGGTCGTGGAGCGTTGATCGGCGCACCACCTGACGGCTCGGAGTAGGGCGTGCCCTGGGGCTGCTGGGCGCCGCCGAAGCCGGAGACTTCGCGCTGCGGCCCCTGTGGGCGAGCCGCGCTGTTGGTCAAGGGGCTGGATTCGCCCGAAGCCGAACGCATGTCCTGAGGAGTGCTTTGCCAGGGAGAGGCTCCGGGGTAGCTCGTGGCCGGTCTGTCCGCATCGGGGCCCTGGGCCATGCCGGAACCCTGACCCATCGGAGTGTCCGCCCAGACGACGCCTGTGCCCAGGCAGCACAGGGTGAAGATGGTCGCGAGACCGGGATGGTTCTGCGTGATGCGCACTCGGAGGCTCCTCTGGGTCGGTTCTTGGGCCACGCAAGGGATGTAACCAACAAGTATCCCACTTTCGACCGCATATCGGGGTTGGCGGTTTCCGAATCTGTGCGCGGGTTGGGCGGGCCAAGTCGCGGGAATTTGGGCTGCGCGGAGCGAAGCCGGTATAATCGGCCGCCTTTGCGCGCCCGGATAGACCCGGGCCTTTGACCTAATTCGCTGATAAGGAGCCGTGTCGTGATCCAGCAAGACCTCCAAGCCCTGAAGAAGGTGGCCGTCGGTGTGACCGGCGCCCTGATGCTGTTCGCCGCAGGCGTAGCCAGGGTTGCGGCCGAAGGGGATTCCCGGGCCGATGTGCTCGAGCGGATCCAGCCCGTCGGCTACGCGCAGCGCAGCGGCGCCCCCGAGTCGGCTGCCGCAGCGCCTGCCACGGCCAAGCCGGCTCCCGTCGCCATCGCGGAGCCTGCGCCTGCCCCGGCCGCCGAGATGGGTGCCACCGCAGTGGACGGCCAAGCCGTGTACGGCAAGGCCTGCATGGTCTGCCACGGTGCCGGCGTCGCCGGTGCCCCGAAGCTGGGTGACGCGGCCGCCTGGGCCCCCCGCATCGCTCAGGGCAAGGACACCCTGCTGACCCATGCGCTCAACGGCTTCCAGGGGAGGTCCGGGGTGATGCCGGCAAAGGGTGGCTCTACCAACCTCAGCGACGACGAGGTCTCTGCCGCCATCGACTACATGGTGAGTCAAAGCCAGTAAGGCGATTGTCCCGGACCCGGCCTCGGCTGGGTGCGAGATCGCCTACCTCAACCTGCCGTCTCCTGGCTACCCCCAAGAAGGCTTCGCATCTGCGCGAGGTGTGCGTTGCCGCGCTCACGCCGTTCTTCGGGCGGGGTCTCCCGCCGGCCGCCGCTCCAGACCAGGTCGTCCGCGGGCAGCTCGTCCAGGAAACGGCTGGGCTGGCAGGTGATCGTCTCCCCGTAGCGCTTGCGGGTTGCCGCGAGGGTAAGGGTAAGACTGCGGCGAGCGCGGGTGATCCCCACGTAGGCCAGACGCCGCTCCTCCTCGATGGTGTCCTCTTCGATGCTGGTGCGGTGGGGCAGCAGCTCCTCCTCGACGCCGATCAGGAAGACATGGGGAAACTCCAGGCCTTTGGCCGCGTGCAGGGTCATCAGGTGCACGCGGTCGTCGTCGGCGTCCTCGTCGCGCTGCTCGAGCATGTTCATGAGGGTCAGATGGGCCACCACCTCCGCCAGGGTCTTCCCCTGCAGCTCGCCGCGCTGCAGGGCCTGGAGCCAGTCGACGAGTTCCTCGACATTCTCCCAACGGCGCTCGGCCAGCTTCTCGGAGCCGGCGGTGTCGCGCAGCCAGCCCCGGTAGTCGATCTCCCGGAGCAGCCCGCGCACCGTCTCCACAGCGTCGTCCCGGGCGGCGGCACGCGCATGCTCCTCGACCCATTGGGCGAAGTCGCCCAGGCGCCCGCTCGCCCGCTCGCTCAGGAATTGGCCCAGTCCCATCTCGCTGCTGGCCGCGAGCAGCCCGGCTCCTCGCTGGGCGGCGTAGGTGCCCAGCTTCTCCAGGGTGCCCGGGCCTATCTCCCGGCGCGGGGTATTGACGATGCGCAGGAAGGCGGCGTCGTCGTCCGGATTGGCCATTAGACGCAGGTAGGCCATGACGTCCTTGATCTCGGAGCGGGCGAAGAAGGAGGTGCCGCCGCTCAGTGCGTAGGGGATCTTCTGGGCGCGCAGGGCCTTCTCGAAGACCCGCGACTGGTGGTTGCCGCGGTAGAGGATGGCACAGTCGCCCCAGCTTGCGCCCTGGGTCAGGCGATGATGGAGTATCTCAGTGACCACCTTGTCCGCCTCCTGCTCCTCGTTGTGGCACTCGAAGACTCGGATCGGGTCGCCGGCGCCCAGCTCGGACCAGAGGCGCTTCTCGAACGCATGGGGGTTGTTGGCGATCAACCGGTTGGCGGCCTTGAGGATGTGTCCCGTGGAGCGGTAGCTCTGCTCCAGCTTGATCAGCTTCAGGCGGGGGAAGTCCTTGCTCAGCCGGGCGAGGTTCTCCGGGCGGGCGCCGCGCCAGGCATAGATGGACTGATCGTCGTCGCCCACCACTGTGAGGGCCGCGCGCACCCCCACCAGCAGGCGCACCAGCTCGTACTGGCTCTGGTTGGTGTCCTGGTACTCGTCCACCAGGAGGTGGCGGATGCGGTTCTGCCAACGCTCCAGCACCTCCGGGTGGTGGCGCAGCAGCTCCACGGGCTGCAGGATCAGGTCGTCGAAGTCCACCGCATTGTAGGCGTGCAGGTGGTGTTGGTAGGCCTCATAGAGCCGTGCAGCGGCCTGGGACGGCCCGTCCTCGGCGTGGGCCCGTGCCTGCTCGGGACCCACCATCGCGTTCTTCCAGCCCGAGATCTGCCACTGCAGGTGACCGGCTGCCTCATCGGCGACGTCTTGCTTGCGCAGGAGCTCCTTCAGCAGGGTCTCGGCGTCCTGGGCGTCGAAGATGCTGAAGCCCGGCTTGTAGCCGGCTATCTCGCGCTCGCGGCGCAGGATATGCAGCCCCAGGGTGTGGAAGGTGGACACGGTCAGCCCTCTGGCGTCCTTGCGCTTGAGAAGGGCCGAGGCCCGCTCACGCATCTCCCTGGCGGCCTTGTTGGTGAAGGTGACGGCGGTGATGAGCCGGGGCTCGATGCCGCAACGCTCGATCAGGTAGGCGATCTTGCGGGTGATTACCCGGGTCTTGCCCGAGCCCGCGCCGGCGAGCACCAGCAGGGGGCCGTCGATGTACTCGACGGCCTCGCGCTGGCGAGAGTTCAGCTCAGCCACGGTAGGGCACCGGGGCTTTGGCGGGGCCGGCTGTCACGATGCTGTCGGGGATCGGCAATGGCGGCTGATCAGGGGAGCGATTATTATACCCGTCGCCCATGGGCTTGCGGTCGCGATGCACGCCTCTCGCACCCGATAGCGGCGTTGTGGTCCCTCGGAATAGAGTTCGCCATTACTCGTCGCCACGCCTTGCTCTCGGGCACGATAAACGCACCTCGCTTTCCCGAAAACCCATGGGCGACGGGTATATGCGCGACAGACGGCTCCCGATGCCATTGGAAGCTGGGAGCGTTGTCCGGGGGCCGATCCGAGGGCGTCTGCGGCCAGGATGAGGCGCAGCGGAGAAATGTCCTGTAAGCATTCCTCGCGCCGATTCCGTTCCATTCGAGAAATAGGCGACCCGATGCACAAGAAGATGCAGCATCGCATGAATCTCCCCGGGGCCCGCGAGCAGCTTTCCGGCGAGTCCTGGCGGGTGTTCCAGATCATGGCCGAGTTTGTGGAAGGCTTCGAGCAGCTCACGCCCATCAAGCCTGCGGTGAGCCTGTTCGGGTCGGCGCGGGTTCCCGAGGGGCATCCCTACTACGAGCTGGCGGAGCGCATCGCCCGGCTGCTCTCGGATGCGGGCTTTGCAGTGATCAGCGGGGGTGGGCCCGGTGTGATGGAGGCGGCCAACAAGGGGGCATTCGCCGGGCGCTCGACCAGCATTGGTCTCAACATCCAGCTGCCCCACGAGCAGAAGACCAACGATTACCAGGACGTGGAGCTGCACTTCCGCCACTTCTTCTCGCGCAAGGTGATGTTCGTCAAGTACGCCTCGGCCTACGTGGTGCTTCCCGGCGGCTTCGGGACCCTGGACGAGCTGGCGGAGATTCTGACCCTGGTGCAAACGGGCAAGAGCCGGCCTATCCCCATCATCCTGGTGCACGAGCCCTACTGGCGGGGGCTGCTGGAGTGGTTTCGCTCAACCCTGTGCGCGCAGGGGGCCGTCGACGCCCGGGACCTGCGGCTGCTGACCGTCTGCGATCGCCCCGAGGAGGTGGTGGATGCCATCTTCGCCCATTACGGCTCGCGCAGCATGGAGCCCTCGGCGGCGGAGCGGGAAATTCTGCTGGATCTGTAATAACATCGGCAGCAAGGCGTACCCCCCACAAGACGAACGAAGGAAAGCGCGATGAAACCGCTCCTGCCTACGCTGCTGCTGGCCCTGCTTGCGATGCCCGTACTCGCCGATGAGGCGCCACCGGATGCGGCTCCGGTGCCGGAGCCGCCTCCCATCCCGCCGCCCGTCGCCAGTGGTGAGGATCTGGAGCCCCAGGTCACCATCGTCGAGACCTCCCGGGGCACCATCGAGGAGTATCGGGTAGGGGCCCAGGTCTACATGGTGAAGGTCATACCCTCGGCCGGTCCGCCCTACTACTTCATGGACACCGACGGGGATGGGCAGCTGGACGCCAGCGGCACTGACCCGACCAATACCTGGGTGAATCAGTGGCTACTGTTCCGCTGGTGAACTCGCCCCTCTCTATCGGATGAGGCGTGGCCGCTCGCTCCCCGAGACCCTGATCTGCGGCCTGGATGCTCTGAGCGACTGGAGCGGTCGTCTCGTCTCCTGGCTGACGCTGCTGATGGTGCTGGTGACCTGCGCCTTCGCCGCCGTGCTGGCGGTGATGGTGCTGATGTTCTTCCTGGGCTTCATCCTGGATTTCATCGAGATCACCTTTGTGGTGGTGCCCATCGTGGGTCCCATACTGCTTGCCATGGGTCTGGACCCCGTATGGCTGGGGGTGATGATCGCGCTCAACCTCCAGACCTCCTTCCTCACGCCGCCTTTCGGCTTCTCGCTCTTCTATCTGCGCGGCGTCGCCCCCGAGGGGCTGAGCGCGGCCCAGATCTACCGGGGCGTCATTCCCTTCATCTTCATTCAGCTGACCGCCCTGGGCCTGCTGGCCTGGCTGCCTCAGCTGGCGACCTGGCTGCCCGGGATCGTCTACGCCGAATGACTCCTACTGATTGGGGCCAGGCGCTCGCGCACTGGCTCGACCGATTGCCGGCCCTGCATTCGCGCGAGATCGAGCTGGGCCTGGGCCGTATCTCGGCGGTGTGGCGGCGCATGGGTAGTTCCAGGCCGGGCAGGCACCTGGTCACGGTCGGCGGTACCAACGGCAAGGGCTCCTGCGTCGCCATGCTGGAGGCCATACTGCGCGCGGCGGGTCATACCACGGGCTGCTACACTTCGCCCCATCTCTATCGCTATAACGAGCGCATCCGCCTGAACGGAGCCGAGGCCGACGACGAGCTTATCTGTCGGGCCTTCGAGCAGGTGGACCGGGCCCGTGGGGAGATCCCGCTCACCTATTTCGAATTCGGTACCCTGGCCGCCTTCCAGATACTGGCGGAGACGGGGCCTGAGGTCGCGATCCTCGAGGTGGGACTGGGAGGGCGGCTGGATGCGGTCAACATCCTGGACGCGGACGTGGCTCTCTTGACCAACGTCGCCGTGGAGCATACCGAATGGCTCGGGGCCGATCGGGAGTCGATCGGGCGCGAGAAGGCCGGCATCTTTCGCGCCCGCACCGGGGCGGTGGTGGGGGAGGCGCAACCGCCCCGGTCGGTGGTAGAGGGCGCCGAGGCCCTGGGGGCGGACCTCGCCCTGGCGGCCAGGGATTTCAGCTATCGGGAGCAGGGCTCCATATGGGAATGGACAGGTCGGGCGCGCAGCTATCCTCGACTGCCTCGCCCTGCCCTGGTCGGCGTCCGGCAGCTGGAAAACGCGGCCGCCGTGCTGATGGTGCTGGAACTGCTGGGCGAGCGGGTTGCGGTCGCCGCGGATGCGGTGGCCGGGGGGCTGAGCTGCGTACGCCTGGCCGGGCGCTTCGAGGTGCGCGCGGGTGAGGTCCCGGTCATCCTGGATGTGGCCCACAACCCGGCTGCGGCAGCGCTGCTGGCGGACAATCTTGCCCACAGCCCCTGCGTTGGACGGACGCTGGCGGTCTTCGGGGTGCTGGCGGACAAGGACCTGCCAGGCATTGTCGAGCCCCTTCGCGCCCGAGTGGATGCCTGGTACCTGGCCCCGCCCGAGGCCCCTCGGGCCCTTCCCCTGGATCGGCTCGAGGCGGTCATGAGAGGGCTGGGTGCGGCTCCCCTGTATGCCTTCGGGCGTCTCGATCAGGCCATGGCCGAGGCCTGTGCCCATGCCCGTGACGGGGATCGCATCCTGGTGTTCGGGTCTTTCATAACGGTGGCCGAGGTGGGGGGGCTGCTATAATCCCGGCTTTGGTCTTGACTCGGGACAAGGGCCCTTGGCGGTGGATCGGCAAATCAAACAGCGTTTGGTCGGGGCGGCGGTCCTGGTCTCTCTCGTGGTGATTTTTGTGCCTATGCTCGTGGAGGACGAGCCGGTGCTCGAGCCGGGTATTCACGGGAGCAATATCCCGCCTCGCCCCCCCGAGCTGGATGACTTTCCTTCTGGCGTGCTGCCCCGGCCCGATCAGGAGCTGGGCCCGGAGCCGCCGGCAGTTTCCCAAGAGTCCCCGCCGCCGCCGGACGAGCCGGCGTCCGAGCCGCTCTCGGTGGTCCAGGCACTGCCCGCCGAGCCCGAGGCCAATCAGGCCTCGGAGCCCGCCGCCAAACCCCACGCCGAGCCCAAGCCGGCGGCACCGGCGCCCGTCAAGCCTCGGGTGGGGATTTCCGCCTGGGCGGTCCAGGTGGCCAGCTTCGAGCGTCGGGACAATGCGGTGCGACTGGTGGAGCGGCTGCGGGCGGACAACCAGGACGGATTCATGGAGGAGGTGGAGATAGGGAAGGCCACCTGGTATCGGGTGCGGGTCGGTCCCGAGCTGGACCGCAAGAAAGCGGATCGAATGCTCGCCAGGATCAAGCAGACCCTCGGCGCGGAGGGCCGCAGTGCGACGGTGGTTCGCTATCCGTGACCCTTCTACCCCACGGGCAGGGTTTGCTAGAATTTGCGGCTCGGCGGCGATCGTGTCGACCCCGGGTGGGTCCGAGTGAACTGGGCTGACTACATCATTCTCGGCGTTATGGCGCTGTCTGCTCTTATCAGCTTGGTGCGAGGCTTCATGCGCGAGGCCTTTTCGCTGGCCGCCTGGGTTGCGGCCTTCTGGATCGCCTGGACCTTCTTTCGGGACGCTGCGTGGCGCCTGGAACCCTGGGTGGAGGCTCCGTCCATTCGTCTCGGTCTGGCCTTTGCTCTGCTGCTGCTGGCTACGCTGCTGGTCGGCGCCCTGGTCAACTATCTGCTCGGGCAGCTGATCGCCAAGACGGGTATCAGCGGTACCGACCGCCTGATCGGGATCTTCTTCGGGGCGGCCCGAGGTGCGTTGCTGATGGGCATAGTCGTGCTGCTGGCGGGTCTGACTCCCTTTCCCCAGGACCCCTGGTGGCAGGCGTCGGTGCTCATCCCCCACTTCCAGGATCTGGCTCTGTGGCTGAGAGGCTTGCTGCCCCAGGATATGGCCGCGCACTTCAGCTACGGTTGATCTTGCCCTCCCTTTCCGAGGACCTGGTGTCATGTGTGGAATCGTCGGAATCGTAGGCCGCGGCCCGGTCAATCAGGCGCTCTATGACGCCCTGATGGTCCTGCAGCATCGGGGACAGGATGCGGCGGGCATAGTGACCTGCGACGGCGACAAGCTGCACCTGCGCAAGGACAACGGCCTGGCACGTGACGTCTTCACCCAGCAGCACATGGTCCAGCTCAAGGGGACCATGGGCATAGGTCATGTGCGCTATCCCACCGCCGGCCGCTCCTCTTCGGCCGAGGCCCAGCCTTTTTACGTGAACTCGCCCTACGGCATCGTCCTGGCGCATAACGGCAATCTGATCAACTACGAAGAGCTCAAGCGCGATTTGTTCGTCGAGGACCTGCGCCATATCAACACCGATTCCGACTCGGAGATCCTGCTCAACATCTTCGCCCATGAGCTGCAGGTGCACGGCAAGCTGCGCATCGACGAGCAGGACATCTTCCAGGCGGTGGCGGGAGTGCATAGGCGCTGCAGAGGCGGGTATGCGGCGGTGGCCATGATCCCGGGCTATGGGATCATCGGCTTTCGCGATCCTCACGGCATACGCCCCCTGGTTTACGGCAAGTGCGAGAACGACGAAGGGGTGGGCTACATGATCGCTTCGGAGAGCGTGGCGCTGGATACCGCGGGCTTCACGCTGCTCGACGATGTGCAGCCTGGCGAAGCGGTGTTCATCGATGTGAACGGCAGACTGAGCCGCTACCAGTGTGCCGCTAACCCTAAGCACAACCCCTGCATCTTCGAATTCGTCTATCTCGCACGGCCGGATTCGATCATCGACGACATATTCGTGCACAAGGCCCGCTCGCGCATGGGGCGCAAGCTGGCCCGCAAGATTCAGCGGGTGAGGCCGGGGCATGACATCGATGTGGTGATCCCGATCCCCGACACCAGCAGGACAGCGGCCCTGGAGCTGGCTACTACGCTGGGCATCAAGTACACCGAAGGCTTCATCAAGAACCGTTACATCGGGCGGACCTTCATCATGCCCGGGCAGAAGGTGCGCAAGCGGTCGGTGCGCCAGAAGCTCAATCCCATCGATCTCGAGTTCCGCGACAAGAACGTGCTGCTCGTGGACGACTCCATCGTGCGTGGCACTACCTCCAAGCAGATCGTGCAGATGGCCCGCGATGCCGGGGCCGCCAAGGTCTACTTCGCCTCGGCTGCGCCGCCCGTGCGCTATCCTAATGTGTACGGCATCGACATGCCCGCCGCCTCCGAGCTGGTTGCCCATGGGCGCACGGAAGAGGAGATCTGCGAGGTCATCGGGGCAGACTGGCTGATCTTCCAGGATCTGGACGACCTGATCGATGCGGTGAGAAAGCAGGGCAAGTCACCCGTGCAGCAGTTCGACACGTCGGTGTTCAACGGCCGATATGTCACGGGTGATGTGAGTGAACTCTATCTCCAACAGCTGGAGCTGCTTCGGGGCGATGACGCCAAGGGTCAGCGCGAAGACGGTGGCGAGATGGTGATCGAGCTGCACAATACTGCCTGAGCGGCGAGGCTGGATGGACCCAAGGAGCCGAGCGGTCCGGGACCTGCGCGGCATCCTTCTCAAATGGCCCGGATGCGACCGCAGCTGGGCTCCAAGAGACCGAGGAAAGGCCTAGGCGACATACAAGCAGTGGCCGAGCCGCGTTGGGCCCGTTCCTGCTCGCCTCCACACGGGTTCTTTCCGGGATCGCCGCCCGGCGATAAGAATCGTGATTTCGTAAACGTTGAGGGGCGTGGAAATGACAGATGATCTCGACGACTGGGCACTAGCGACCCGTGCGATCCGCGTCGGTCATCACCGAACGGGTGAGGGCGAGCATTCGGAGCCCATCTTCCCCACCTCCAGCTTCGTGTTCGGCAGCGCTGCCGAGGCGGCTGCACGCTTCTCGGGAGAGCAACCAGGCAATATCTACGCTCGCTTCACCAACCCCACGGTGCGCGCCTTCGAAGAGCGTCTGGCGTCCATGGAAGGGGGAGAGAGCTGCGTAGGCACCGCTTCGGGCATGGCCGCCATCCTCGCCACCTGCCTGGGGCTGCTCAAGGCCGGGGACCATCTGGTCTCCTCCCGGTCGGTGTTCGGCACCACCAGCGTGCTGTTCAGCAAGTATTTGGCCAAGTTCGGGGTGGAGACGACCGTCGTGGCCCTCTCCGATCTTTCGGCCTGGGAGTCCGCCATCAGGCCCGAGACCCGGCTGCTGTTCCTGGAGACCCCGTCCAATCCGCTCACCGAGATCGTCGACATCCCCCGGCTGGCTGAGCTGGCCCACGACAGGGGCTGCCTGCTGGCGGTGGACAACTGTTTCTGTACCCCCGTGCTGCAGCGTCCCCTCGAGCTGGGGGCGGACCTGGTCATTCATTCGGCAACGAAGTACCTGGATGGCCAGGGACGCTGTCTCGGCGGTGCGGTGGTGGGTGACGCCAAGCTGGTCGGCGAGGAGGTCTTCGGGGTGATCCGCACAGCGGGTCCGTCCATGAGCCCGTTCAACGCATGGGTCTTCCTCAAAGGTCTGGAAACCCTGAGCCTGCGTATGCAGGCCCACTGCGCCAATGCCTTGGCCATCGCCGAATGGCTGGAGGAGCACCCGGCCGTGCGTCGCGTGCACTTTCCAGGGCTGGTCTCCCACCCCCAGCACGAGATCGCGCGGTGCCAGCAGCGCGGGCCCGGCGGCATCGCGTCCTTCGAGGTCACGGGAGGACGCGAGGCTGCCTGGAAGGTGATCGACAGCACCCGCATGGTCTCGATCACTGCCAACCTGGGCGATGCCAAGACCACCGTCACCCATCCGGCCACCACCACCCACGGACGCCTGAGCCCAGAGGACAAGGAGCGCGCCGGCATCACTGAAGGGCTGATCCGGATCGCGGTGGGACTGGAGGATGCACGCGATATCCGGGCCGATCTGGAGAGGGGGCTGGACGGTCTCTGAGGCCGAGCGGAGTTCAATTGGGATGCTCGAGGACAACCAAAAGACCGTGGTCATCGTCGGCGCCGTGGCCGGGGGGGCCTCCTGCGCCGTTCGGCTCAGGCGCCAGGACGAGCGGGCTCGGATCATCCTGCTCGACAAGGGGCCCTATGCCTCCTATGCCAGCTGCGGGCTGCCCTACTACATCGGTGGGATCATCAAGGAGGAGGCCAGCCTACTGGTGGCGGATGTCGGGCTTTTCGAACGCCGCTTCAACGTCGATGTGCGCGTGGGCGAAGAGGCGGTGACGGTGGACCGTAAGGCCCGGTCGGTCAGGATACTCAGACACGCCGACGCCAACGAGTATCAGCTGTCCTATGACACCCTGGTCCTGTCGCCGGGGGCGCGCCCGATTCGTCCTATCCTGCCGGGCATCGACCTGCCAGGAATCTTCTGTCTCCGTGGTATCCCGGAGGGCCGGGCCATTCGCGAGTGGATCGAGAAGGGATCGGTCCGGCACGCACTGGTGGTGGGCGGCGGCTTCATCGGGCTGGAGATGACCGAGAACCTGCTCCACCGCGGCATCCGGGTTACCCTGTTGGAGCGGGCTCGTCAAGTGATGCCTTCCCTGGATGTGGAGATGACGGTCCCGCTGGCCGAGCACCTGCGCGAGCAAGGTGTCGAGCTGCTGCTCGGCGAGGCGGTGCAGGCCTTTGCCCAAGACGGCGGGGGGCTGCGAGTGGACACCGAGGGTGCGGGCCGCATTGCTACCGACCTGGTGGTCCTGGCCCTGGGCGTGGAGCCGGAGAGCGCCCTGGCCAGGGACTGCGGCCTGGCCTTGGGCTCGCAGGGTCACATCCTGGTGGACAAGAATCTGCGTACCAGCGATCGCCACATCTTCGCCCTGGGCGACGCAGTGGAGGTGCGAGACGCGGTGATCGAGCGCAATATCTCGGTTCCCCTGGCGGGCCCGGCCAATCGCCAGGGGCGGATCGTCGCCGACGTCATCTCCGGCCGGGGACGACATTTTCGCGGGGTGCAGGGGACTTCGGTGTGCGGGGTGCTGGGTCTGACGGTGGCCGCCACGGGAGTCAACGAGAGGTCGCTCCAGGCCCGGGATATCGACTATGGCGTCGTCTATGCCCACCCGGGCCACCATGTGGGCTATTACCCGGGAGCGAAGGTCATGTTCATGAAGCTGATCTTCGACAAGTCTAACGGCCGGGTGCTCGGGGCCCAGGCGGTAGGGGAGGCCGGGGTCGCCCGCCGTATTGACGTGATCTCCATGGCCATCCAGATGCGGGCGCGCGTGTTCGATCTGGAGGAGGCCGAACTCTGCTACGCCCCCCAGTACGGGGCGGCCAAGGACCCTGTGAACATCCTCGGCATGATCGCGGCCAACGTCATGCGCGGCGATCTGGACATAACGCCCTGGCAGCGGATGGGGACCGACGGAGCGGTGCTGCTGGACGTACGCGACCCCGACGAGGTCGACCGCAAGCCCATGCCGGTGGGGGTCCACATCCCGTTGGACGAGCTGCGCGGACGGATCGACGAGCTGCCCAAGGATCGCCCCATCCACATCTGCTGCGCGGTCGGCGCCCGAGCCTACACCGCGGTACGGCTGCTGGTGCAGCGAGGTTATGACGCCCGGTTGCTCTCGGGCGGCGCCGAGACCTGGTTCTGCGTGCGTGGTGGCTTCGAGTGATCGGCGGGACCTGGCCACGCTGGTCGGGCAGAGACCCGATGGGATCTGAAGGATGATGCAACGTGCCACGGAGATCCTGAGCAACGTCTTTGGTTATGCGGAGTTCCGGCACCATCAGGCCGAGATCATCTGTAGCGTTCTGGAAGGACGCGACGTACTGACCCTGATGCCCACCGGGGGCGGCAAGTCGCTGTGCTACCAGATTCCCGCCCTGGTCAGGCCCGGGGTCGGGGTCGTGGTGTCGCCTCTGATCGCGTTGATGCAGGATCAAGTGGATGCCTTGAGGCAGATCGGCATACGGGCGGCCTTTCTCAACTCCAGCCTCGACTACGCCAGTCGTCGGGCGGCCGAGCGCGCCCTGCTCGAAGGCGGGCTGGACCTGGTCTACATCGCCCCCGAGGGCCTGCTGACCGATCAGATGCAGGGCCTGCTGGACCGCGCACCCATTGCGCTCTTTGCCATCGACGAGGCCCACTGCGTGTCCCAATGGGGCCATGACTTCCGCAAGGAGTATCAGCGCCTGGGAGTCCTGCACCAGCGGTATCCCCAGGTGCCGCGGATCGCGCTCACCGCCACCGCCGACGAGCGCACCCGCCGCGAGATCATCGAGCAGCTGGACCTGACGCGGGCGCGCGTCTTCGTCAACAGCTTCGATCGGCCGAGCATCCGCTACGCGATGGTGGAGGGGCAGGGCGGGCGCGAGCAGCTGTGGCGATTCCTGGAGCGTGAGCACCCCACCGACGCGGGCATCGTCTACTGCCTCTCCCGCAAGAAGGTGGAGCAGGTCGCCGAATGGCTCACCGCCCGCGGCCGCGAGGCCCTGCCGTATCACGCCGGGCTGTCGCCAGACGCCAGGCGGCGGCACCAGGAGCGATTCCTGCGCGAAGACGGGCTCATCATCGTCGCGACCATCGCCTTCGGAATGGGCATAGACAAGCCGGACGTACGCTTCGTCGCCCATCTCAACCTGCCGAAGAGCGTGGAGGCCTACTACCAGGAGACCGGCCGGGCCGGGCGCGACGGCGAGCCCGCCGACGCCTGGATGACCTACGGCCTGCAGGACGTGATCACCCTGCGCCAGATGGTCCAGGGCAGCGATGCGGACGACCTCTACAAACGTGTGGCCCACCACAAGCTGGAGGCCATGCTGGGCCTGAGCGAGCTGACCACCTGCCGCCGCCAGGCACTGCTGGCCTATTTCGGCGAGGTCCTGGAGCGCCCCTGCGGCAACTGCGACAACTGCCTGACCCCTCCCGAGACCTGGGAGGCCACCGAGGCGACCTGCAAGGCCCTGTCCTGCGTCTATCGTACCGGCCAGCGCTTCGGCGTGAGCTACGTGGTGAACGTGCTCACGGGCAAGCAGGACGAGCGCATCCACCGCAACGGCCACGACCGCCTGAGCACGTTCGGCATCGGTCATGAGCTCAGCTCCGTGGAGTGGCGCGGAGTCTTCCGCCAGCTCCTGGTGCTCGGCTACTTGGACGCCGATGCCGAAGGCTACGGCGCGCTCAAGCTCACCGGGAAGTGCCGCCCCCTGCTGCGGGGCGAGGAGACCCTGCGGCTGCGCCGGCCCGCCCGCCCCGCAAAAACCAAGGCCAAGGCGAAACAGAAGGCGGCCGCGGCTCGGCAGGACCTCGGCCCTCAGGATCTGCCCCTGTTCGAGGCCCTGCGTGCCCTTCGCCTGCGTCTGGCCCAGGAGCAGGGCGTGCCGCCCTATGTGATCTTCCACGACTCCACCCTTCGCGACCTGGCCCGCCTTAGGCCCGACTCCCCGGAGGCCATGGGCGGGATCAGTGGGGTCGGGGAGCGGAAGCTCGTCCAGTATGGTCAGGCGTTCGTCGACGAGATCCTCGCCCACCCTTTGCCCGAGCTGCTCGACAACGCCCTCAGCGACACGGTCGTCCAGAGCTTGGCTCTGCTGCAGCAAGGCCTGGATGCCGAGGCCATCGCCCGCCAGCGCGGCATCAAGCTCGATACCGTTTACACCCACCTCGCTCAGGCGGTGGAAGCCGGCGTCATCGAGGCACGCGAGGTGCTGCCGATCAGCGACCAGCAGTATTCCGAGATCGTGCGCGCCATGGAGCTGCTGGAGACCTGTGAGCAGAGCGTCCTCAGCCCGGTGTTCGAAGCCCTGGATGGGGCCTATGACTACGGGATACTCAGGTGTGTGCGGGCGGGGTTATGTGGCGCATGACCTGGATGGACGGGGGATCAACAGCAGTGGACTCCGGCAGTACACGTCGGGCAGCATCCTGCATGAGAGACCGCCCCAGCCCACGACCTTGGAAAGCACGGTCCACCGCAAGCCTCGCAAGGAGCACCACGGGTTTGGGATCGGGCATGTTGCGGCGCAAGCGAGAGGCCGCCTGGTCCATCGCGACGGCCCCGGAAGCTGGAGCGTAGTAACCGACGCCCCGATCGCCTGCGCACACGACGAATGTCCTCGTTGCGCCGCTGGTCTGGTTTCGCAAAGCGCGCCTGCTGACGCGGTCTCAAATGGTGGGTGTCCAATTCTTTCCCCAATTCTTTCCTTCTTTTCGTTTACTGAGCTTCACACTGAGAGTGAACAAAAGGATTCGCGAGAAGCAGCTCTCTTGCGGTCGCCTCGTCAATCGGCCGGCTGAACAAGAAGCCCTGCATCTCCGGACAGCCAAGAGACTCCAGGTAAAGGCGCTGATACTCCGTCTCCACCCCTTCAGCCACGATGTTGAGGTTCAGTCCCTTGGCCATTGAAATTATCCCGGCGATGATCGAGCTTCCGTTCCGGCCCTCAGTAACTTCTTGAAGGAAAGAGCGGTCGATCTTGAGGGTGTGGACTGGCAGCCTCTGCAGATAACTGAGCGATGAATAGCCCGTGCCGAAATCGTCTATTGCGACAGTGATCCCGTGACTGCTAAGCCTGCGTAACTTCTCAATAACGCTCTCCACGTCTGTCAGGACAACATGCTCCGTGATCTCGATCTCAAGGCATTCTCCCGACAGGCCGTTCTCCTTCAGCACCTCAAGAATACTATCTACGATGTCGTGCTTGACTACCTGCAAAGCGCTCAGATTCACGCTGAGGCGCACATGCGGAAGCCCCGTGTCGTACCATCGCTTCAGATCCGCGCAAGCGGTGCGCAGGAGCAGCTCACCAATCCGGCCAATCAGTCCGACCTCTTCAGCGATCGGGACGAACTCGCCCGGAGTCAGCAGCCCTCGTTCCGGATGCTCCCAACGGACCAACGCCTCCAGACCCACAATCGCCCCAGTGTTCGAGCTGATCTGCGGCTGATAGTGGGCCGTAAACTGGTTGGACTCCAGCCCGCGGCGTATTTCCCGCTCGACAATGAGGTTCCGCGATAGCGTCTCGTCCATTTCCGCGGAGTACATACAGTAGCGCCCTCTGTTAACGTTCTTCGCGTTGTACATCGCCACGTCTGCATGCCGGATAAGCGTTTCGAGCGTCTCGCCGTCGTCCGGAAAGAAAGCAACTCCGATACTTGCACTGACGAAAAATTCATAGGTCTCAACCAAAAATGGCGTGTTCAGCTCGCTGATAATCTTGTTGGCAACCTGCTCAGCCTCGAAGCGTGACCCGATCCGGGCCAAGAGCACCACAAACTCATCTCCCCCATTGCGCGCCAGTGTATCTTCTGCACGCAGACAGGCCTTGAGCCGCCGGCCCACCGCCCGCAGCAAGCGGTCGCCCATCGCGTGTCCGAGGGTGTCGTTTATCAGCTTGAATCTATCAAGATCGAGAAAAATGACAGCCACCTTGGTGTCATTGCGCCTGGCGTGGGCCAAGGCAAGCTCCACGTGGTCCTTGAAAAGGAAACGATTGGGAAGCCCCGTCAGAAGATCGTGATAGGCCTGATACTTGATGGTTCTCTCTGCCCGCTTGCGCTCCGTGAGATCCCGTAGCACTCCGTAGCTGCCGACAAATGTTCTCTTGCCGCCCTCCCGTGCGTAAACGCCCATGGATGCTAGCTCTACGGGCACCGCCATGGCTTCGGACGATCCCCGTGCGGAGTTGCGGCTCCCACGGCGCAGTCTCAGCTCGAGATTGAAGGTCGCCCGCTCGCCAGTGCGACGCTCATTAAGAGTGAAACGGGGCAGCTCGGCATGTTCGTCGAATAACAGCCTGGAATAGTGTTTTCCGATCAGATCCTCCTTCTTGATCTCGAGAATCGTCTCCGCGCGATCGTTGACAAAGGTGAAATGCCCGTGCTCATCCAGCATATAGACCACATCCGGGGAGCTGTTGACCATGAAACGATAGAGCCGTTCCGAGCGTGCCAGCTTGTCGCGAATGACCTGATTTTCCCTCTCCAGCGCGCGCTTGCCCACCGCATTGTCCACGGCGCGCACCAATGCTGCCGGCGCATAGGGCTTTCTCAAATAATCGTACGCACCGTATCGCAGAGAGTGAATCGCAGCTTCGATAGAAGGATCGCCGCTAACCACGATGACCAAGACGTTCATTCGGTGTTCCCTGAGAAACTCCATCACCTTGAGCCCATTGATGCCTTCCATATGCAAATCCAGCAACATGACGTCGAGATCCTGATGCCTGAGAGCTTCCAGCGCCTCGGCACCGCTGGCGGCCGTCAACACCTCAAGTCCGTGGACGGCTAGCAGATCCCGGGTGCTCACAAGCATTTGTCGGTCGTCGTCCACCACCAAGACGCGCCCTTTCGGAGACACCATCGCCTCGATACTTTGCGTCATTGTAGTGGCTCTACGTCAGCTCTTGAGCGCCACCGTTAAGGTGGCGCTTGCGTCACCTGCCGGGGCAGCAAGACGCTAAAAGTGGTCCCGATCCCGGCCTTACTCCGGCAGCTGATCCTTGCGCCCAACCGTTCGGCAAGCTCTTTCGCAATGTTCAGGCCGAGACCCTGATGGTCACCGCCCTTGGTCGAGGTCACGGGATCGAACAACCGTACCACGATCCGCGCGGGGATGCCCGGACCTGTATCGCTCACGGATAAAGCAATATACTCGTTACCCTCGAACAGCACCATGTTCTCGGTCGTTATCCGCAGCTGCCCTCCCCCCTCTCTCATCGCTTCCGCCGCGTTTCGGATCAAATTGATAAGCACCTGTCGAACCGCCTGCTGGTCCAGCGCGAGCAGAGGAATGTCATCGTCCAGTTGCAGCCCCACCTCGATCGTGCTGCTTTTCAGCAGTGTACCACGCAGCGTCTTGACCAAATCCACGACGAGATGGTTGAGGTGTAGCGGCTCGTCCCCAGCGGGCCGACGCGAGCGTCGAGACAGCTCGCTTATGATGTTGTCGGCCCGCTCCACCTCCTTTACGATCGTCGCGAGCTCTTCTGCAATTTCTTGCTCCTGCTCGGTCTTCGCCGAGATCACAGCAATATAGTTTCGTATCACGCCGAAAGGCGTGCTGACCTCATGCGCTGCCCTGCGGACACGCGCCTCGAAATCGAGGCGTGCCGTTTCCTGTGACTGCGAGACCACATGTTGTCGACGTCGAGCCGATACCACGGCGAGTGCAGCCTCGTCGGACAGACGGGTGAATAACCCCAGCTCGCGGACCAACCGGGGATAACGTGACGGGTCAATGCCAAGGACGAAAGTTCCGATCGCCTCTCCCGAAGATTGCACAGGGAGACAAATAATCTCGTCGCACGCCAGGATTCGCGCGACTTGGCGGTCGATGAGTGCTGCGCCACCCAGGGTCTTCTCACGAAATGAGTCAACAGGACGGCCGGTAAGCGCCGCACGGCTGATTAGGCTTGTGGAATCGTCGAGCCTGCAACTGAGCCCCTGGACTCTGGAGTAGGTAGCGGAAGGACTTTTGCCGGACAGCCGGTCGCCCGAGCGGGCGCAGTACACGACCCGGCGGATGTCGAAGAACAAGGCGAAACATTGCTCGGCGGCAAGCAAGACCTGGTCTTCGCTCTCGGAGTTCGACCACAGGGTTCGCATATTCGCCATCAGCGCCTCGTCTGCAATACTGCGCGCAAGACGGTCTTGGCCGTGATCGAATGGTGCATCATCCCGAGCAGCGTCCGTGTCCATCTCGAACATCAGATTGCTTGCCTGGGCCGTGGCGCGCACCGTCAAGACGCGGATCTGCTCGGCTGGCATGCCGAGCAGCTGCGTCGCCTCCTGAATCGCTTCGGTCGGTTTCGAGGCCGCAGTGGCCAGTCGTTCCGCGACCTGGACAATCCTGATCAGCGGATGGGCATCGGCAAGAACGTCCGCGGCTTCTTGGTGGAAGAGCACGGCGTCCGATAGGAACGATTCCAGGCCCCAGCCCCGGATTGTCTCCGCGGCCAGGTGGGTATAGGCCTCGGCGCGCTCTTCCAGCGCAGCGCGGTGCACTGAGTCACCTGCCGCCGCATCCGCCTGGATCCCGCCGTCGAGGGCCGGCTTCTGCACAGCCAGCGCAATCTGGCCGAGGTCCAGCAGCAGGCCAGCCAGATAAGCCTCGTGCGGGTCGGGATAATCGCAGGCTTTGGCCAGAGCGGCAGCAAGACGCGCCCGCTTCAGCGCTTTTTGCCTCAATTCACGCAGAAGCCGACTGCTCTTGCTCCCCACCACGGTAAGCTGCTGGCGGATCGCAATGCCGGCCACCAGCGCGTGAAAGCCGTCTGTTCCGAAGCGGGCAAGAAGACGCTGCAGGGAGGGAACCTTGGTCTTGTTGCGGCTGAAGGCGGGGGCCGTGGCCGATGCGATCACCCACGCCGTTACAACGGGGTCAGCTGCAACAAGAGCGACTGACCTAGGTGCGAACGCTTGGCCATCGGGCGGCTCCTCGAGGAGGCGGGCCAACACCTGCGGCGATGCTGGAAGATCGAGTAGCTCAACCTCCCCGAGCGCATCATGGCAGGCTCCAGGCTTTTCCACAGATTGCCCCAACCGGCTTCAGGCGCCGACTTTCCTCTCGTCTAGTGCAAGCCCCAAGGGTCTCTGGCAAGCGCGCCAGTAGCGCCGGGAGCAGCATGATCCCTTGCTCCCAGCCCAGACGATCGTGCCAGAAGTGTGATGAAGTTCAAATATCTTAGACTGGAAGGGGAATTTTAGGAAGAGCCGATACGCTCGGTTGCACGGCAAATCCGTTCTAGCCGGCCTGCGCTTGGAGCAGCATCCGGCGATCGAGTCGGCGATTCACGCCTTGCAGGTCCACGGGCTGGATCGCTGTCGCGACCGTGGCATCGAGGGCTTCGACCGCTACATCGCCTGGGGCGTGGTCGGGTTCAATCTACACAAGCTCGGCGCTATCCTCCAGCGCGAGCCCAGCAAGCAGAAGCGAGCCCGATCGGTCGCCGCTTGAGCCCCCGAGCACGCCGATTCGATCTGCGGGCGCCAGGGCCAGCATTGTGCTGTCTCCAAGAATACTGTACATGTTAACCATTTTCGGCCCACTGTACGCCTGCCGAACGTGGCATTCTGACCGCTGGCGCGCAGCTACGCGGCCCATTGCCCATGTTGCTGGAATGGTTATCGCCCGAGATTTTGGGGTTTCGGCTCGGACACTAGGATTTCTTGTCTGCAAGAAATGTGGACAAATGAGTCAAGCTTTGGGAGGCGGCAATTTTGCTTGGTCGAAGACTTCACGGCAACTACTGCAAGAACAACTACAATTACAACGTGCTGATGCCGGTCCTCGGTGATGGTCTGATCACCGCCGACGGTGAGCACTGGCGGCGCTACCGGCGCCTCATTCAGCCCGTCTTCCATCGCCGCCGCCCCGCTCTCTTGCACAAACCGTTATCGCCGCCATCCACCACCTCCCGGATGGGTGGCACGCCGTCGCCGGAGACGGACAGGCGGGACGCCTTGCAAGGCGAAAAGGGAATGACGGACCTATCGACGGAATGCGATGCGAGTGGGAGCGCCCCGCGGTGACGCATCCAGACCACGAAACGGGCCGCATACTGGAGGAATTCGAGGAATACATGACCGCCATGCTGACGACCGACGCGCTAGCAGTTACCGACAGGACGCGGCGCCTAGCCCGGGCGGTGCTCTACCCGAGGGTTGGACTCTTGCCGGCCGCGAGTGCCGCCCTGCTTCGCTTTGTCACGGCGGGTCTGCTTCCGGAGCGGTTTCGGCGGGAGTACCGATTGGCGTGGGGGGACCGTCAAGAACAGGCCCTCAATGTGCTGAGCGGATCGATCCGCCGCCTGCGGCCCTTTGTGCCTTCCTCGGTATGGCAGACACCCCTTCTCGATGGGAAATTAACCCGTTTCCTGTTGTGGGGAAGGCACCCGCCCGATGTGTCGGCGTAACCGCAATGCCATTAACGTTAAGGACGAGGGCGGTGCAAGGCCCGCCCCAAAGGACGCCGTGAACCCTTCCATGGGGGCTCGGCTGCGGCCGTCCTGGCCGCAGACGCCCTTGGGGCGGGTCTCGGACTGCCCGCTGGCGGCGAACCAAAACGCTTAATCAAAGGCACTGGACGTAACCGGCGGCCCCCAGTCGATATGGCTGGGGAGGTTCTCGATGTAGATCCAGTCTTGGGCCGCGGCAATGGCATCGAGGTAAAGCTGCTCCACCTCCCGCACGCCTTCTTCACCGAGAGCGGCTGGCCGGGTGCGGGCGATCGCCATCTCCACGCCTTTCACGTCGAAGGCCACGCCGCGCCAATCGCCTCCAGCCGAGCGGGGCGCAGACAGTCGCTCGCCCGTAGCGCGGCGCCACCTGTCCCGGGCCAGATCGCCCAGGGCAGCGGCGACCGGGCCGGTCACCGCCATCTGCACATCGTGATAGGGCCGCCCCGTCGACCAGAATGGCGACCTGGTCTGCACGTCGCACGCACCAGCAGTTCCTGCCGGGCCTCAGTATGCGTGCGCGTCCCGGGCTCGACTGCGCGGGGGGGACCCTTCGCAAACGGCAGCTGTCGCGCATTCAATAGCTATCGGAATTCCTTGTGGTCCGCGGACGGGTATTTCAACCTCTCGCTCGAAAACCCTGAGTGGAGCGACACATTGAACGGGCATGAGTCTGCCCGTCCAAGTACTTCGCACAGGCCAGAGTACGCGCCACGACGTTCAAGGCGTTCGCATCGATTGCACGCGCAACAGAAGGACCTTGCCCGATTCCACGCCTGGGGTCTGGCCTTCAGTATGAAATGAGGTCCCGGGATTTCGACTACCTCGATCTGGGGGGCTAGCCGTCGAAATTCGTCGATATGGCGGCGGGGAACCAGTCGATCGGACCCGGCCCGGATATAGGTGCAGGGCAGGGCCAGCCGCCGTGAGCCGACGCGCAGACGGCTCATGGCTTGCATCCTGTAGGCTAGTATCTGGCTCCCTGGGATGGTCAAGGTCTTTCTGAGCAGGTCGACGGTAGGGGCGTCGGCGCCCCCGCCGAGAAGGAACCGCTTGATGAAGGGCAGGGGCAAAGGAAGCCTGAACAGTGGGGACAGGGGAAGTCGGGTGAGCACCCCGAGAAGTCTGCTCGGCGCGCTGAGAAAGGTGGCGACGAACACCGCTGCCGTCAGGTTGGGTGGGGCTGGAGGAGATCTTGGCGCTGAATGCGCCTTGCTCGGGCAATCCGGCCTTCCGGGGAGTGGGAAGCGCGAACATGTCGACGGGGCGGTCCGACAGATCCCCCAGGTAGGTGAGCAGCTCGAGATCCAGCCGGTACATCATTGCGGGGAGATCCTCGTTGCTCATGGAGGACAGGAGCAGCGCGCCGCGCGGGTCCATCCGCTGGGAGTCCCTGAGCCATGCGTCCGCCCGCGTGCGATGGGTGATGTAGCCGCGGTCGATCAGTGCCTGGGGAAGGTTCGCGGCGATCAGATAGTCGCCGTCGCGTACCCAGTAGACGTGGGTCGGCGTGCCGAAAAGACGCATGAACGCCCGCTCGCCAGGCTGGCTGGCCAGCCTCATCAGCTCCGACGGGTCGGCCCAGACGAACAACCCCTGGCCACTCGAATCGATGGCGGCTTCCGGGGTGCGCATGGGGTGATGGGGACTGGGCAGGAGCGTGCCCAGGGTGTCGGCCAGTCCCTTAGGCGCCAGCGAGCTGCCGCTCAGGACATAGAGCCTGGACTGTTCGGTATCCAGGCTGATCTGCGCCTGCATGCCTGCCACTGAGAGCAGGCCTGGTGTGTCTTGGCGCACCGGCTGGACGACCTGAATGGCGGGATACCGGGTGGACAGCTCAGACAGCAGTCCGTGCCGGACAGACGCCAGGCGCGCAGCATGTATACGCGTCGCCGCCGCTTCCAGCTTGAATCGGACTGGGTCTGCGCCCATTATCGGCAACATCCGATTCCGCGGGGCGAACCTGATCCAGCATGGAATTCAAAGACTATTACCAGATCATGGGGGTGGAGCGGGATGCCACCCAGGACGAGATCAAGCGGGCGTATCGAAAGCTCGCGCGCAAGTTTCACCCGGATGTCAGTAAGGAGCCGGATGCGGAGGTGCGTTTCAAGGAGGTCGGCGAGGCCTACGAGGTGCTGAAGGACCCGGAAAAGCGCGCGGCCTACGACCAGCTCGGTGCCAACTGGAAGGCGGGCCAGGAGTTCCGGCCTCCGCCGGGCTGGGACCGGGGAGGCGAGTCCGGCGGTGGCTTCACAGAGGCCGAGGCTCGGCACTTCAGTGACTTCTTCGAGAGCCTGTTCGGCCGCGGGGGCTTTGCGCGAGGCTTCGAAGAGCACGGGCGGCACGACGTCCATGCCTCGGGTGAAGATACCTACGCCCGGGTGTTGATTGACCTAGAAGATGCCTATCACGGAGCGACTCGCTCCCTCAGCCTGAAGCACACAGAGTGGGGCGCGGATGGCCGGCCGGTGGTCAAGGAGCGCACTCTCAATGTGCGCGTCCCCAAGGGAGTCAGGCAGGGGCAGCACATCCGTCTGGCAAAGCAGGGTGGGGCAGGGATCGGAAAGGGCCAGCCGGGAGACCTGTATCTGGAGGTCGAGTTTCGCCCGCATCCGCTCTATCACGTCGAGGGCAAGGACGTGCTCCTGGATCTGCCCTTGGCCCCCTGGGAGGCGGCGTTGGGCGTGACCGCCAAGGTGCCGACCCCCTCCGGCCCGGTGGATCTGAAGATTCCCGCCGGCTCGGGCGCCGGACGCCGGCTAAGATTGAAGGGGCGGGGCATACCCGCGCGCGAGCCCGGCGATCTCTATGTGGTGCTGGGGATCTCGTTGCCGCCGGCCACCAGCGATGCGGCAAAGGCGGCCTATCGTGAATTCGAAAGGGCGGTCAAGTTCAATCCACGCGCCGGCCTGGGGGTGTGATGGGACATGGGCAAAGAGCTATCGAGCCTGCTATCCGGCGATATCGTGGAAGAAGACGTCGATCTGACGCTGGCAGAGCTGTGCCGCATATCCCGGCTCTCCGTGGATCAGGTCGTGGAGCTGGCGGAATACGGCGTCGTCGAGCCTCACGGACGCGAGCCCAGGCGCTGGCGCTTTCGAGGGGTCAGCGTCAGGCGGGTGCGCAGGGCGGCGCGTCTGCAGCAGGACCTGGGTGTCAACGCGGCGGGCGTCGCGCTGGCGCTCGACTTGCTTGAGGAAATCGAGCGGATGCAGATGCGACTGCGCCGTTTCGAGGACTCCTTCTGATCGTCCCGAAAGCGCTCGACGGTCGAGTCGTGGACTTGACCGGATGGCATCCAGGCCATGCCGTTCGTGACATGGCCGTTCGGTCGAGAAACGCCCTACCCGGAGAGCTGCCAGGCGTACTGCTGCCGGAGCAGGTCTCGGCATAGGCGTTACCGCTCTTGGCGGAGAGGGTCAGCCAATGCAGCGTCTTTTAGGGCGAGGGGGCGACACCGTCGCGCCGACCTGCGTGTGATCTCCGCCACCAATCAGGACCTACACGAGCCGGTGAGTCTGGACAGGTTTCGCGAGGACCTGTTCTACCGGCTGGACGTCTACAACATCCACGTCCCGCCACTGCGCGAGCGGGCGGAGGATATCCGCCTGCTCGCCCAGGCCTTTCTGGTGGAATTTCGTGCCGAGATGGGCAAGCCCGTGGTCGGGATCTCGGACGAGGCCATGGACGCGCTGTCGCGCTATTCCTGGCCGGGCAATGTGCGCGAGCTGCAAAACGCCATCGAGCGCTCGCTGCTGACCTGCAGCGGGGACATGATCGCCCGCGATGACCTCCCCGACAGGATCGACAGCCACCCTCCCTCCAAACCCTCTGCCGAAGCCGCCCCGATCCAGCTCGGTGCAGAGGGTCTGGACGACTGGCTGCGAGATACCGAGCGCCAGCTGATCGTCCAGGTCCTGGACGAGAGCGACGGCGTGCAGGCCAGCGCCGCCAAGCGCCGAGGCATCACCGAGCGCAGCCTGTGGCACCGGCTGAAGAAGTGGGGCATCAAGGTGAATAGGAAGGTCGCTGAATAGTTCACAATTGAATGCAGTCGAGGGCAAAGCCCGGGTGTAGCAAGGACACGACTATGGCCAATGCGGGAAGGTGATGGAAAGAGACCGTCGGGTCAATGGCGGACAGGGCTACTGGCTTGTCCGTTGTGGCTCCGAGTCTCGTCCTCCGAGCATCCACGCTCGCCATACTGGGCACCTCCAGGCCTGGATGCGGCACCACTGGGTAGTACCTGATAGTTATCACGGCATGGGAATCTTCCTGCACCTGCTGGCCTCGGGGCGGATCGTCCTGCTGCTGGACGCCTTCGACGAGATGGGCACCGCCGCGGTGGGCCGCAGCATCGAGCAGCAGTTCCGCCAGCTGGCACGCCCGACGGCGAGGTCGGGTCGCAGCCCCAAGGCCAACCGGGTGCTGATCACCTGCCGTACCCACTTTTTCCGCGATCAGCAGCAGGTCAAGCGCGCCGCGGCAGGCAGCAGCGACGACCTGGTCAGCCACGACTCCGAGCTGGGCAAGGCGGCCCGGGAATTCGACGCCGCCATCGACGAGCTGCGCCTGTTCGACGACGGGCAGATTGGTGAATTTCTGAAGCGTCACCTGGGCGAGCAGCGGGCGGCGGAGGCCCATCGATTCATCCAGCGGACCTACGATCTGCCCAACCTCGCCCCACGGCCTGTGATGCTGGAGATGATCGTCAGCACCCTGCCCGAGCTGATGAAGAGCGGCGGGGCCGTCAATCCCGCGGGCCTTTACCTCCAGTACACCGAGCTCTGGCTCAAGGACCGAAGCGGAGTCAGCCTCCAGACCAGTCCCGAGCAGCGTCGCCGTCTTTTGGAGCTACTCGGTTTCGACCTCTGGGGCCGGGAGCAGCACCGCATCCATCATCGGGAATTGGGTCGCCTGATCGCCCGGCTGCCGAGCCAGCTGCTCGGCGGTCTCGACCCTGTCCAGGTGGACCTGGAGCTGCGCACCGCCGCCTTTCTCACCCGCACGGGAGATGGCTACTACGGCTTCTCCCACAAGAGCTTTCGGGAGTATTTCTATGCCCGGCATATTCTGAGGGCGGCCAGAGAGGGGGAAGAGCGGATTGCCTCGGTGCTGGACACCGTTGCGCTCACTCCGGAGGTGGTGACCTTCCTGTACCACTTGGCGCAAAACGAGGACCGGGGGATTCTTTCTGCTGCAACCCGGGCCATTCTCCGTGCGGCCTACCGGCCCCGGATCAGCGAGAACGCGCTACGCCTCGCCTATAGGTTCTCGGAGCTGTTAGTCGTCGAAGGAACCGATTTCGCGACGGCACCTGCCTCTAATGTCATGCACTCATGGATGCCGGAGCGAGCGCAGCTTCAAGCAGCAGTGTTGCCGGACGAAAACCTTTCCGGCGCTTGGCTGGCGGGAGCGGTGATGGATCGGGCGGTACTTTCAGGCGCCAACCTATCCGAAGTGAATGCCCAGGACATCAGCCTCAGAAAGGCGAGTCTCGAGCGGGCGGTTATGGAAGCGGCCGATTTTTCGGGTGCTGATTTCACTACCGCGGACTTGAGCTTTGTCGAGGCCCGGAAAGCGGATTTCGATCACGCGTCGTTTGACGGCGCGCGACTCACCGCTGCAGACCTTCGTCATGCGAGCCTTCGCGACGCCAACCTCCAGCGCGCGCGGCTCCACGCCACCCGTCTGGTCCATACCAATCTGATGCATACGGAATGGGCTGGTGCCGACCTGACCGCGGCGACCCTGTTCAACGTCGTCGAGCCGACGGTATTGCCTTCCGGGATCAGTGCGCCGCCCGTCGGCCCCAGGCCCTATCTACGGACCGGCCATTCCGGACCGATCCGGGCCGCGGGCTTCTCGGCGGACGGGTCGCGGGCGATCACGGCGGGGTCGGACGGGACGGCGCGGATCTGGGACGCTGCGAAGGGCGCGCAGCTGCTCATGCGCTACGCCGACGCCGGCGGCTGGTTCGCCGTCGACATGCGAACGTTCAAGTACCGAGGTGAAGGTGCAACACTGGATCTGTTGAGCTATGTCGATCCCGAAGAGCGGGCCCTGATTCCCACCCACTGGTGGGCCGAAGACCTGGACTATATGCGGGCGGATTGACCGCTGGCAGGGGCCCGTGCCCCTAAGGGTGTCGAAGAGACAGTCGGCTCCCCAGTTGCGCGTCACGGACCAGCGGGGCTGGCCGGGGGGCGGCCTGTCCACCGAAGATCGATGGCTCCGGCTCTCCGCACAGGCCTGTGCCATACTCCGGCCGAGACACGTCTCCATCCGTTTCAGGGTTTGAGCATGGGAACGACCGCCGATCGCGTGGCCAGTTACGAGGACCTGCTTCAGGTCCCCGGCAAGCTGGTTGCGGAGATCCTGGGCGGTCGGCTGGTCACTCACCCGCGACCCGCACCGAAACATGCCCTGGCGGCGTCGCGTCTGGGTATGGATCTCGGCGGGGCGTTCGATCGCAGGCGTGGGGGTCCTGGCGGCTGGTGGATCTTGGATGAGCCGGAGCTGCACCTGGGGCCGGACGTTCTCGTTCCCGATCTGGCGGGCTGGCGCAGAGACCGCATGCCGTGGTCGGGTGTGAGGCCCAAGAGAGGGTGATCCTATGAGCGCAGTGGTGGTGCAGCGGCACAGGTTCAGTGTTGAGGAATACCACAGGATGGGGGAGGCCGGCCTTTTCGGTGAGGACGACCGGATAGAGCTGATCGAGGGGGAGATTGTCGATATGGTTCCGATAGGAGGGCCGCACGTTTTTGTGGTGAACCGACTCAACCGGCATTTCGTCCGTTGCGGGGGCGAGCAGGTGGTGGTCAGCATCCAGAACCCGCTCCAGTTGTCCGACAGTACCGAGCCAGAGCCTGATCTGGTGCTTCTGGACGCTCGGCTTGTCTCGCCGAGCAGGGTCCCGGATGCCGCGTCCGCCTTGCTGGTGGTCGAGGTGGCCGGCAGCAGCCTGGCTTACGATCGCTCGGTCAAGGCCCGGCTCTATGGCCAGGCCGGCGTCCCGGAGTACTGGCTGGTGGACGTGGAGCAGAGGAGGTTGGAGCGCTTCAGCGGGTCGAGTGCTGAAGGCTATCGCGAAAGCCGGCTCTTTCTTGAGGGAGAGAGCCTTCAGAGCGAGCGTCTGCCGGCCTGCGGCCTTGATCTGAGTCAGTTGTTCGCGGGGCTGTAAGGGCTGCGGCAATCCGAAAAACGGCGGTTCCAATAGCCTTTTCGGGGCTCAGCGGCTTGCGCCGTATCTGTCCAGCAGTTCCACCCAGTGCATGACGGGCCGCTCCGCGCGGCTGGCCAGATGCAGCTGACAGCCGATATTGGCGGTGGCGATGATCTCGGGCCCAGGCCCCTGGAGGGCGGCGAGCTTGTCGGTGAGCAGCCGCTGGGACAGCTCGGGCTGAAGGATGGAGTAGGTCCCGGCGGAGCCGCAACAGAGGTGGGCGTCGTCCACGGGGGTCAGGGTGAAGCCTGCCCGCCGGAGTATGCCTTCGACCACGCCGTTGAGCTGCTGTCCGTGCTGGAGGGTACAAGGGCTATGGAAGGCCACCCGGGGAAGGTTGGGCTGGAACTGGTCCCGGGGGAGAGGCAGGTCGCGCAGGACTTCGCTGATGTCCTTGGCCAGCTCCGCGACACGGTGGGCCTTGTCCGCGTAGTTCGGATCGTCGCGCAGCAGGTGGCCGTAGTCCTTTACCATCACGCCGCAGCCGCTGGCGGTCACCACTATGGCCTCGGCACCTTGCTCGATATGGGGCCACCAGGCGTCGATGTTGCGGCGCAGGAAGGTCTTGGCCTCCTCGGGGGCGGCGAGGTGTTGGCTCACTGCGCCGCAACAGCCTGCCTCGAGGGCGGCGATCAGATCTATGCCCAGCCTGGCGAGCAGCCGACGCGCCGCGGCGTTGGTGCGCGGTGTGGCAACGCTCTGGGCGCAGCCCTCCAAGACCAGCATAGTCCGGCCCAACCCTGTGGGGCCAGCGCTGGGCAGGGTCTGCTGCCTCGGCGAGACTTTCTGTTTGAGCGATGGCGGCATGAGAGGCCTGAACAGGCGTCCCAGGGACAGCAGGGCGCCGATGCGTCGCGGGTAGGGCAGGATCTTGCGTAGCCCGTAGCGCTTCAGCCGTTCCAGGGGCGGCCGGGGTAGCTGCTGCTCCACCAGCTCGCGTCCGAAGTCCACCAGGCGTCCGTACTCGACGCCGGAAGGGCAGGTGGTCTCGCAGGCGCGACAGGTCAGGCAGCGGTCCAGGTGGGTACGGGTAGCTGCGGTGATCGGCTGGCCCTCCAGCAGGTCCTTGATCTGATAGATGCGCCCGCGCGGACCGTCCAGCTCGTCGGAGAGCAGCTGGTAGGTCGGACAGGTGGCGGTGCAGAACCCGCAGTGGACGCAGGTCCGCAGGATGGCATCGGCATCCCGGCCCCGGGGGGTGTCTTTGTAGGCTTCGCTCAGGCGGGTCTGCATCTAAGCTCTTCTATCTGACTTGCGGCATTGCGCGGCGGCTTATACCCATGCTCATGAAAAATCTCAGAGTTCGGCATACATCCGCCCGGGATTGAAGATGCCATGGGGATCGAAGGCCTGCTTCAGGTTGCGATGCAGGCGCAGCAGGCCGGTGGACAGTGGGTGGAAGGCCCGGTCCCGATCACCTCCCCGGAATAGGGTCGCATGGCCGCCGGCCGCCTCGGCCGCGGCGCGGATCGCTCCGGCAGGGGCCTCGCTTTTGAGCCATCGCAGGGCACCGCCCCACTCGTAGAGCCAGTCGCCGGGCAGGGCCATGGGTGGGGCGTCCGAGGCAATCGACAGGCGCCAGAGGGGTCCGGGCAGGCCGAAGAAGGGGAGCTGTTGCTCCTTCACTGCCTGCCAGAAGGACTCGCCTTCGGCATCTTCATCCCCGCCGATGCGGTCGCGCGCCTCGCTAACCGCACCGCCGGTGCCGGACAGGCGTACCGACAGGACCCCGTCGCGGTAGCAGCTGCCCGAGATCGGTAGAGGCTCACGCGCCCAGGCGTGGAGCCGCTCCAGGGCCTGCTCAGGCTCGGTCTCCTGGAGCAGGGTGATCTCGGTCTCCGGTCGCGGCAGCACCTTGACTGAGACCGCCAGCAAGATGCCCAGGGTGCCAAGGGCGCCCGCCATCAGGCGGGAGACGTCGTAGCCGGCCACGTTCTTCATCACCTCGCCGCCGAAGCGCAGCACCTCGCCCCTGCCGTTGAGCAGCCGGGTGCCCAGCACCAGGTCCCGGGCCGCACCCGCGTGGGGCCGACGGGGGCCGGAGAGGTTGCAGGCGATGGTGCCGCCCAGGGAGGCCGACCCGCCGAAATGGGGGGGCTCGAAGGGCAGCATCTGGTGCTCGGCCGCCAGCGACTGCTCGATCTCCTGTAGCGGGGTGCCGGCCCGGGCGGTGATCACCAGCTCGGTGGGCTCGTAGCTGACGATGCCGCTGTGTTTGGCCACCTCGATCGGCTCGCCCTGGGGCGCCCGACCATAGAAGGCCTTGGTGTTGCCTCCCACGATATTGAGCGGCCTGCGGGCGTCGATCGCCGCGCGAACCTGCTCTTGTAGCATCCGGCTCAAGTCCTGCCCTCCCATGTCAGAAGCGCTCCAGCTCGGGGAAGGCCAGCGCGCCGTGGTGCACGTGCATGGCCCCGAATTCGGCACAACGGTGCAGGGTGGGCACCGCCTTGCCGGGATTGAGCAGGCCCTTGGGGTCGAAGGCCGCCTTCACCGCGTGGAGCTGGGCCAGCTCGGCGCTTTGAAACTGCACGCACATCTGGTCGATCTTCTCCATGCCCACGCCGTGCTCGCCGGTGATGGTGCCGCCCACCTCCACGCACAGCTCGAGGATCCGGCCGCCGAATTCCTCGGTGCGCTTCAGCTCGCCCGGCTGGTTCGCGTCGAACAGGATCAGCGGGTGCAGGTTGCCGTCGCCTGCGTGAAAGACATTGGCCACCGACAGGCCGTATTCCTTCGACAATTCGGCCATGCGGCGCAGCACCTCCGGCAGGCGCTTGCGGGGAATGGTGCCATCCATACAGTAGTAGTCGGGTGAGATGCGCCCCACCGCGGGAAAGGCAGACTTGCGGCCTTTCCAGAAGACCGCCCGCTCGGCCTCGTCCTTTGCGGTGCGTACCTGGGTAGCGCCGCTGTCGAGCAGAATCTTGCGGACCTTGAGGATCTCACTGGAGACCTCGGCATTGGAGCCGTCGAGCTCGCACAGGAGTATGGCCTCGGCGTCGGTAGGGTAGCCGGCATGCACGAAGTCCTCCGCGGCACGGATGGCCGGTCGGTCCATCATCTCCAGCCCGGCGGGGATGATGCCGGCGGCGATGATGTGGCCCACTGCCGCACCGGCCTTGACCACGTCGTCGAAGGCGGCCAGCACGACCTGGGCCCGCTCCGGCAGGGGGAGCAGGCGCACCGTGGCTTCCACCATCACCCCCAGCATGCCCTCGGAGCCCGTCATGAGCGCCAGCAGGTCGTAGCCGGGGGCATCCAGGCCCTGGCCGCCGAGAGTGAGCAGCGCGCCTTCCACGGTGACCACCTCGAGCTGCTGGATGTTGTGCACCGTGAGGCCGTACTTGAGGCAGTGCACGCCGCCCGAGTTCTCCGCCACGTTGCCGCCAATGGTGCAGGCGATCTGCGAGGAGGGGTCGGGCGCGTAATAGAGCCCGTGGGGCGAGGCGGCCTCGGAAATGGCCAGGTTGCGCACGCCCGGCTCCACCCGCGCGGTACGTCGGACCGGATCGATATCGAGGATCCGCTTCAGCTTGGCCAGGCTGAGCAGTACCCCCTGATCATGGGGCAGGGCCCCGCCCGACAGCCCGGTGCCCGCACCCCTGGCAACCACCGGCACCTCCAGCTCATGGCAGAGACGCATCACCGCCTGGATCTGCTCCACCGTCTCGGGCAGCACCACCACCGCCGGCACGCGCCGGTAGACAGAAAGGCCATCGCACTCGTAGGGTCGCAGCTCCTCGGGGCGGTGCAGCACCGAGCCTTCGGCGAGCAGGCCTTGGAGGCGGCGGATAAGATCGGGACGGTCGAGTTCGGTCATGAGGGTTCTTAGAAAAGGTCTTTCACCGCAGAGGACGCAGAGATCGCAGAGGACTAACGGGGAGTTTAAGGGACTCGACGCGAGGCGCGTCCATGCAATCTGCCGAAGTTTCCCACGGGGCGGCAGATGGATGCTTGTCCATTCAAGCCTGGATCTCTCTCTGCGCGCTTCGCGTCCTCTGCGGTTCATCTTGCTCGAGGGCCCCGGACAAGCGTCGGTATGCGGTGGCCAGAGCCCCCTCGTCGCCGACGTTTCCGGGAAAGATCACCACCGGGATGTCCGGGAAGCGGGGGTGGTCCGCCGGGCAGCGTACCACCGAGCAGCCGGGCAGTATCTGTCCCAACACCTTCGAGGTCCGCAGGGCCAGGCCGCTGCTGAGCACGTCGTTGGAGGTGATGCCCCCCTTGCTGATGAGAAAGCCCAGGCTGGGCGGTAGGCCCCGCACCACATCCATCAGGAAGCGCGATACCCGCTCGCCGAAGGCCAGGCGGATGGCCTGATCGGGAAAGGTCTTCTCCGTTCGGCTGGTGAAGATGACGAGCGTGCGGCCCTCGGCGTGCAGGGCAGCCGCCCAACCGAGTATCGCTTCGAGCAGGCCCGCGCGGTTGGTGTCGATCTGCTCCACGTCCACCTCCAGGGCTACGACACCGGGCGCTGTGAGCAGGCGCTCCAGCTGCTGGGTGCTCTTCTTGACGTGGGAGCCCACCAGCACCGCGCCGGGCCGGTCATCCCTCACGTACGCGTGCATCCGTTTGGCCGGCACGGGCTGGGGCGGCAGCTGGGCCAGGGACGTGAGCAGGCTGGCCCCGCTTCGGAACAGCCAGCGCTTACCCTGGGCCGCCGCGGTCATCAGCTGCACGCAGAAATGGTCCAGGTCCGCCTGGGCCTCGCCGTCCACGGCGCAGCACACGTTGCCCTGGAGGGTCATCAGCCGCGGCAGGCTGTCGCCCCGCACGTCGTCCAGGACGAACCGCTCCACCTGATCGGCGCGGATGCGGCCGAGGGTCTTCTCTGCCACATAGTCGGGGAGGTAGCTGTGCCTATAGCCGAACACGGAGTCCCGGGCGAACTCGGTCTCGTGTACGGGCACCGGCCGGCCGTCGGTCATCAGGTAGTGGACGCTGTCACGGGTGATCCGGCCTCCCTCGAAGAAGGCGGGCACCATGAAATGGGCGTCGAAGGGCCCCAGCTCCCGGGCGATGACGTCCGTCTCCACCGGGTAATGGCCCCGAAGGGTGGAGTCGGACCGACTCACCAGCAAAGGATTGACGGTCTGGCCCGCCTCGGCCAACTCCGTGAGGGCCTGCTTCAGGTTGACGCAGACCTCACGGGTCAGCCCCGCCGCCTGGACCGAGTCCATGCCCCGGGTGTTGGTCAGCACGAAGAACAACGGCGCCTCGTCTTGCAGCCCCTCCTTGAGGGTGGCCACATCCCAGCGAGTCAGCAGCAGGCAGCTGTGGACCGTTTGGGAGCCCGTGGGGTCGTCGTCGAGGACAATGATTTTGGTTGTGGTCATAGAGCACTTGGTTCAGTGAATTTCTCGTAGGGGCGCAGGGTGGGCTAGGCGCACATATCGCAGCGCTTTCGGTTTGGCACCGATTTCATGCGCGCCTAACCCACCATTTGTTCCCGGCCAAGCTTGGTGCCTGGTAAGTTGGCGGCGCGTCGCGGTCCAGCTCGACCGTCAGACCTTCCCTTTGCGCCGTTAGCCCGCCCTACGGTTGTGCTAAACCCTTGCGTTGTTTCTCCTCTGCGCCTCCGCGTCTCCGCGAGAGCCACTATCCTTTGACTCGCTGCACCATCGCCTCGGCGGTGATGCCGTTGAAGTCCATGATCTCCGCGGGAGAGGCGGTGGTCTCGCCGCGCTTCCAGCAGAAGACGTCGCGCCGCCGGGCCCGGGTGCGCAGGAGCACCGGCTCGAGGGGGGCGCTGGGTCCGCCGCTCACGGCGATCAGGGTGTCGCCGTCGAACAGGGCGTTGAAGTGGTCGTCATCCATGAAGGCGTTGTCCGGCTGGGCGACGGAATCCCAGGCGATATCGGTCGGACGATAGAGACGGCGTGGATTGACCACGGCGACGATGCGCACGCGGTAGCCCTCGGCCTCCAGTCGATCCTTTGCCTCGAAGACCGGCAGCAGGACCATATCGCCGGTGACCGCGAAGACCACCGTGCCCTTGTCGCCCGATTCGCTCTCGTAGAGGGTCGCCGCACCCCTGTCCAGGGCCTCGCGCGACTCCTCGAGGGTCAGGCGGACGGGCAGGGGGCTCTTGGAGGCGATGATCACCATGCCCTTGTTGAAGCTGCCGCTGGCGTACTCGTAGGCGGCCTGGATGGCGTTGGCATCGCACGGAAACAGCGGATAAACGTTGCCGTTTCGCATCATGGCGGCGAAGTAGCTCTCGATCTCCGGGCGCTGGTGGGTCCAGCCGTTTCGGCCCTGCTCCAGGGCGCCGGCGGTTAACATGCAGACCACCGAGGGGGTCTTGCGCCGCAGCTCGGCCATGGCCTGGGTGACCGTCTGCACGATGGGCCAGCCGTTGATGGCGAAGGACTCGTAGGACAGCCACAGGGAGCGCCCGCCGAACAGGGCGATGCCCGCGGCGAGGCCTGCGCAGGCGTCCTCGTTGAGCGGCTCGTA
>Ga0210096_1000039_pt1 | contig 73633 bp, 63 predicted proteins | sample China_Galinas_PW_4_FD_184864 | JGI IMG/M metagenome (GOLD analysis project Ga0210096, IMG submission 184864) | Wetland microbial communities from San Francisco Bay, California, USA, that impact long-term carbon sequestration - China_Galinas_PWA_D2... | ecosystem: Environmental > Aquatic > Marine...
AAGCAAGTCCCTCGGCGACTCCAGAATGCCAAGCGCAAGACCATCGGCATCCGCGTCCCGGACAACGCCGTCGCCCTGGCCCTGCTCGAGGATCTGGGCGAGCCGATTATGAGCTCCACCCTGATCCTCCCCGACGACGATTTGCCGCTGAGCGATCCCTACGAAATCCGCGACACCTTGGAGCACCAGGTGGATCTGGTGATCGACGGCGGCTATTGCGGGCTGGAGCCCAGCACCGTGGTGGACATAGAAGACGAGGTGCCGCGGGTTCGGCGCGTCGGCAAGGGCGATGCCACCCTGTTCCAGAGCTAGCCCGGATATAATCCCCCGATGCATCACCTGACCCTGATTCAGGAGCTGGCGGCGCTGGCGCTTCCCTTGATCTTCGCCGTGACCCTGCACGAGGCCGCCCACGGCTGGGTGGCCCGCAAGCTCGGCGATCCCACCGCCGAGATGCTCGGGCGGGTGACTCTGAACCCGATGCGTCACATCGATCCGCTCGGGACACTGCTGATTCCGGCGTTGATGTATCTGACCACCCATTTTCTATTCGGCTGGGCCAAGCCCGTGCCTGTGACCTGGCAGAACCTGAAGAGCCCTCGTCGCGATATGGCACTGGTCGCGCTGGCCGGACCAGGGGCCAACCTGATCATGGCATTGGCCTGGGGGCTGGTGTTCAAGCTGGGGCTGTCGATATGGGAGCCCCTGCCCTGGGTGGGTGGCCCCCTGGCGGCCATGGGGGAGATCGGCGTCTGGATCAACCTCATCCTGATGACCCTCAATCTGCTGCCGATCCTGCCGTTGGACGGCGGCCGAATCCTGGCCTCGTTGCTGCCGCCGCGCCTCTCCTACCAGTTCAGCCGCCTGGAGCCCATGGGTCTGTTCATCGTGGTGGGCCTGCTGGTCACGGGTATACTCGGCAAGGTCCTGGGGCCGTTGATCTCCGGGGTCCACCAGGTGATCGCCACCCTGCTGGGGCTGGGCTGACCGTCTTGTCGGGAGAAGTGTTTTGAATTCGGCGTCTGCACAGCCTTTCCGCGTCCTCTCGGGGATGCGTCCCACCGGCCGCCTCCATCTGGGGCACTACCACGGGGTGCTCAAGAGCTGGGTGGAGCTCCAGCACGAATACGAATGCTTCTTTTTTGTCGCCGACTGGCACGCGCTGACCACCCACTACGAGGATCCCAGCGTCATTCCGGGCAGCATCTGGGACATGGTGATCGACTGGCTGGCCGCGGGGGTGAACCCCAGCTCGGCCAAGCTGTTCTTCCAGTCGCGGGTGCCCGAGCATGCGGAGCTGCACCTGCTGCTGTCCATGATCACGCCCCTGGGCTGGCTGGAGCGGGTGCCCTCCTACAAGGACCAGCAGGAGCGGCTGCGCGAGAAGGACCTGTCGACTTACGGCTTTCTTGGATATCCGCTGCTCCAGAGCGCCGACATCCTTATCTACAAGGCGGGGCTGGTGCCCGTGGGAGAGGACCAGGTGGCCCACGTCGAGCTGACCCGCGAGGTGGCAAGACGCTTCAACCACCTGTACGGGCGGGAGGCGGATTTCGAGGAGCTGGCCAAGACCTCCATCAAGAAGATGGGCAAGAAGACGGGTAAGCTCTACAAGCACTATCGCAAGGCCTTCCAAGAGCAGGGTGACCAGGATTCGCTCAATGCCGCCCGTGCCCTGTTGGAGGACCAGCAGACTCTGACGGTCAGCGAGCGCGAGCGCCTGTACGGCTACCTGGAAGGGGGAGGTCGGATCATCCTCCCCGAGCCCCAGCCCCTGCTGACCGGCACCGCCAAAATGCCCGGCCTGGACGGCCAGAAGATGTCCAAGTCCTACGGCAATACCATCGCTCTGCGTGACCAGCCCTCGGACGTTGAGAAACGTCTGCGTACCATGCCCACCGATCCCCGGCGGGTCCGCCGCACCGACCCTGGGGAGCCGGAAAAGTGTCCGGTCTGGCGGCTTCATCAGATCTACTCCGACGAGGGCGTCAAGGCCTGGGTCCAGGAGGGCTGCCGCGGTGCCGGCATCGGCTGCATCGAGTGCAAGCAGCCCGTGATCGATGGGGTGATCCAGGAGCTGGGCCCGTTGCAGGCGAGGGCGCGCGAGTACGAGTCCGAGCCGGAGGCGGTGCGTACGATCATCGCCGAAGGCTGCGAGGCGGCCCGTGATGTGGCCCGCGACACCTTGGACGAGGTCCGCCACGCCATGAGCCTGGACTACCGTTGACCGGCCTGGAGCCTGTGCAGGACGGCGGTCCGGAGCAGCCGCCCAGGCACCCGGCCCAGGAGGAGATGCCTTTCGCCATGGTGCTGGGAGAGCCATTGCTCGTCCCCCCCAAGGACCTCTACATACCGCCCGATGCCCTGGAGGTGTTCCTGGACGCCTTCGAGGGTCCGCTCGATCTGCTGCTCTATCTGATCAAGCGCCAGAACCTGGACATACTCGACATCCCTATCGCCCAGATCACCGCCCAGTACATGGAGTACATCGAGCTGATGAAGGAGATGCGCCTGGAGCTGGCCGCCGAGTATCTGGTCATGTCCGCCATGCTGGCGGAGATCAAATCCCGTATGCTGCTGCCGCGACCGGCCGAGGAGGAGGACGACGCGGGCGACCCGCGTGCCGAGCTGATTCGACGTCTCCAGGAGTACGAGCGCTACAAGCAGGCCGCCGAGGACCTGGACGCCTTGCCCCAGCTGGGGCGTGACGTCTTCCAGACCGAGGCGCCCCTGCTCGGCCGGGTGGTGTACAAGCGCCCCCCCGACCTGGACCTGCACGAGCTGCTGGTGGCGCTCAAGGACGTGCTGCACCGCGCCGACATGTTCTCCAGCCACCAGGTCCAGCGCGAGCCGCTGTCGGTGCGCGAGCGAATGTCCCGAGTGCTGGAGCGGGTGCAGGGGGCGGGGTTCGTGGAGTTCACCCGGCTCTTCTCAGTGGAGGAGGGGCGACGCGGGGTGGTGGTCAGCTTTCTGGCGGTGCTGGAGCTGATCAAGGTCTCGCTGATCGAGCTGGTGCAGGCCGAGCCCTTCGGTCCCATCCACGTCAAGGCGGCGGTCGGCTGAGATGGCCGAGGGGTCCAGTCTCAAGCAGATCGTCGAGGCGTCGCTGCTGGCGGCCGGCCGACCACTCTCCCTCGACCAGCTTCTTGCACTGTTCGAAGACGACGAGCGGCCGGAGTGTGAAGATGTGGAAGGGGTGATCGCCGAGCTGCAGGCCGACTACCAGGGCCGCGGCATCGAGCTGGCGGAGGTGGCGGGCGGCTACCGCATCCAGGTACGGGCGGCCTATGCCCTCTGGGTATCGCGCCTGTGGGATGAGAAGCCGGCCCGCTACTCGCGGGCGCTGATGGAGACCCTGGCCCTGATCGCCTACCGCCAGCCGATCACGCGCGGCGAGATAGAGGATATCCGGGGGGTCAGCGTCAGCACCAACATCACCCGCACCCTGCTCGAGCGCGATTGGGTCCGCGTGGTCGGCCACCGCGACGTGCCCGGCCGCCCGGCCCTCTACGCCACCACCCGGGCCTTTCTCGAGTACTTCGGCCTGGGCTCACTGGCCGATCTACCCACCCTGGCCGAGCTGCGGGATCTGGAGTCCCTCAACCGGGAGCTGGAGCTTCGCGAGCCAGGGGCTGAGGAGTCAGCCGCCGAAACCGCAGCAGCATCCGACGCGGCTGGGCATGGGGGCGCGGAGGCCAGCTTGCATACCGAGCCGGCAGCGATGGAGCATGACTCGTCGGTACCCGAGGAGGAGCCGGGGGCTGTGTCGGTCGACGAGCCGCTAGAGCCCCAGCCCCTTCCCCCACTCCCCGTGGCAACGGACGGGCCAGCCGATGATACCGCCGGCTCCCAGGAGTCGGATTCCGATCCCCATGTCTGAGCCCCTCCCGCCGAAAGGCGCGCGCCTGCAGAAATATCTGGCGGCCTGTGGCTGGGGCTCGCGCCGCGAGATCGAGCAGTGGATCGCCAAAGGAAGGCTGCGGATCAACGACCAGCTGGCCACTCTGGGCGATCGGGTGGTCAAGGGCGACAAGATCGGCCTGGGCCGTCGAACCCTGGTGGTCCGTCCCGACCCCGGGGGGGAGAGGCGCATCCTGGTCTACAACAAGCCGGAGGGGGAGGTGGTCTCGCGTGACGATCGGGAGGGTAGGCCCAGGGTATTTGACCGTTTGCCGCCGCTGAAGCGGGGTCGCTGGATTGCCGTGGGCCGGCTGGATCTGAACACCTCGGGTCTGCTCCTGCTCACCACTGACGGCGAGCTGGCCAACCGCCTGATGCATCCCTCCGGCGCCCTGGAGCGGGAATACGCGGTGAGGGTGCTGGGCGAGGTGTCCCCGGACATCCTCGAGCGCCTGGTGCAGGGCGTGGAGCTCGACGACGGACCCGCCCGATTCGAGCACATACTGGAGACCGGCGGCAGCGGGGCGAACCACTGGTATCACGTGGTCATTACCGAGGGTCGCAAACGCGAGGTGCGCCGTCTCTGGGAGGCGGCCGGGGTGAGGGTCAGCCGGCTGCTGCGGGTGCGTTTCGGTCCAGTCACACTGCCGCCCCGCCTGACCCGGGGGCGCTGGCAGGAGCTCGAAGGGGAATCCCGCACGGCGCTTCTGAAGCTCGCGGGGCTGACCCACGGCCGGGCCGCCGCTGCGCCCAGGCAGCCACGCAAGTCGACCCGGCACAGCCGCCCGCGCCGCCGCTGAGGCCCCATAACGCAGTCACTCATGAGCCAAACGACCCGCTCGGCCACCGCTTGTAGGTTCAGCCCGAGCCCGGCCTTCCTCAGGCGGGTGTTCGGGGAAATGCTTGCGGCCTACGGTCCCCAGGGATGGTGGCCCGGGGATACCCCCTTCGAGGTGGCAGTGGGCGCGGTGCTTACCCAGAACACCGCCTGGAGTAATGTCGAGCAGGCCATCCAGGGACTGCGCGATGCAGGGATGCTCGCACCCGTGCCCATCGTCGCCGCTACGCACGAGCGGCTGGCCGCCTCCATACGCCCGGCGGGCTACTTCAACGTCAAGGCCGAGCGGCTGCGCGCCCTGTGCCGATTCTGGCTGGACGCAGGAGAAGAGACCGGGTTGGCGGGGATGGAGACGGTGTCGCTACGCCACGCCTTGCTCGGGGTCCACGGTGTGGGGCCCGAGACGGCAGACGATATCCTGCTCTATGCCTTCGAACGGCCGGTATTCGTGATCGATGCCTACACCCGGCGTTTTTTTGGGCGTCTGGGCCTGGGTGGCGCCGACCAGAGTTACGAGAATCTGCGCTGCGGCGTCGAGCGGGCTCTAGGCGCCGATGTCCTGGCGTTCAACGAGCTGCATGCCCTGATCGTGCGCCACGCCAAAGAGGCCTGCCGCAAGCGCCCGCTTTGCGTCCTCTGCTGCTTACGCGGGTGCTGTGCCGTTCAACCTAGTAACGGCAGCTTTCAATCTTCCTCGGGGATGTAGATCACGGTCTGCTCCCCTGCGTTCACATCCTCGTCGACATAGGTGAGTTCGTCGGTGCCAATCCTCACCACTTCGCCGTGCTTCAACAAGTGGCGCGTGATGGGCTTGTCATCCACCAGGGTCCCGTTGGTACTGCCCAAGTCCTCGATGCGAGAATCGTTGAAGCCCTCCAGGTAGGGGCTGGGGGTCACCTCCACCTTGGCGTGGCGGCCGCTGACGATCAGATCGTCCAGGTGGATCTCATTGTCCCGCAGTCGACCGATCCGCAATATCCCCCGCTCCAGCGGGTACTCATTGACCAGGACACCGTCTCGCCTATGTACCAGCTTTGCCATCGGTCTATGTCCGCCGTGTCGTCGAGGGACCTTGCCCACAATTCAATTATGGCGGGTGGTAAGGGGTCCGACAACTTGCGCCCGAGGCATCCGACGTCGATCGCCTCGCCCTTGCGCTGTTCCATCCCGTCTGTTCGGTCGGCAGCCATGCCGGCATAATGGCGATCATGTCCGACAACGACTCCTCCCTGCGGATCTCCTCTCGCCTGTCCATCCCCCTTGCGGAGATAGAGCTGGCGGGGATACGTGCCTCCGGCCCCGGTGGGCAGAATGTGAACAAGGTGTCTACCGCAGTGCACCTGCGCTTCGATATCCGGGCCTCGTCCTTGCCCGAAGTGTGCAAGGAGAAGCTGCTGACACTGGAGGATGCGCGTATCTCGGGAGAGGGCGTGGTCGTGATCAAGGGCCAGCGCTACCGAAGCCGGGAGAAGAATACCCAGGACGCCCTGGACCGGTTGGCCGGCTTGGTCGGGAGCGTGACCACCGAACGCCGGAAGCGTATCGCGACACGCCCCACGCGGGCCTCGAAGACCCGGCGTCTGGAGGAGAAGCGCCGCCGCGGGACGGTGAAGGCCGGGCGCGGCCCCGTTTCACCGAGTTAGAGACCGTCCTTCGACCGCGGACGGCTTGGTCGAACCGGAAGCTTCGCCCTATTCGGCGTCTCCCGCGGGCTGCGCTTCCGTCCCGAGTGCCTGGCTCGCGGGCAGACTCGCCACCGCCTCCATGAGAATCAGCAGATCGTCTCCGAACGACGACTCGGGCATTCGGCTCTCGAAGAACCACGCCTTGCCGTCGGATACGACTGTCCCGCTGGCGGTCACAAGGTCCGAGCTCGCATCCTCCTTATAGCAAGCGATGGAGTACTGAACATTTCCCAAGCGTCCGCTGCGTCGCTTGGCAAGAAACGCGTGGTCCGAGTAGATGGTGGGGACCGAGGCCACCGCCTGATCATAAAATGCCTGGGGGAGAGAGCGGTTGTTGCGGATCTTCTTGACGGTCAAGGTCACGCCGTTTTCCAAGCTGAGCTCTTGGAATCTCTCGGAGGCCCCCGCAGCCTGCATGACTACCAGAAGCAAGATTGCCACCCGCTTTTTCATCATCCCCCCTCCGCGACTTGTCGCCGACGGTAGAACAGAGGCCATTCTACATCGCCGACAGAGGGCGCGGGTCCTCGGTGACTTGTGGCAGGGGCTGGCGTACTCGGTCTTGACCTCAGTTCAGTGAGGTAAGTCCCCGGCTCTGCCTGGGTCATGCAATAGGTTACAGAGCTTTCGAGCTGCTCAATGCCTCTGGTGCTCAGACAGGCTGCCGCCGGCGACATCGAGGAAGCCGCGGTGGCGCGGGGTCGAGCGCTCCATATGGGACAGAAGCAGGCGCTTGGCACCATCCTCGATGAACAGCCATGCCAGGCAATACAGCCAGACGAGGAGCACGAAGCTCCAGGGTATGGCCGCCACGAACCAGCCGAAGCCGACAATCAGTGCGGCCAGGGTCTGGGTGCCGAGTATCGCCAGCAGCAGCACCCGGCGGGGATAGGGCCGGGCGTAGAAGGCCTCGCGGCTGCGGGCGACCAGCAGCGTGAGATGCCCGGCCACCACCAGCTTGAGAAAGATCAGGGACTGCAGCTGCTCGGGGCCCAGACCCAGCCAGTTCTTGGCGATCACCAAGAGCGCAAAGGTCTCCACCACCCCAATGGCTCCGAGGGCGGCGGCCAGGGTGAGCACCCGGCGCATGTCCCAGCGCACCGGGCTGGGCGAGAGCCAGGTGTTGTCGTAGGCGATGGCCATGATCGGCAGGTCGTTGAGCAGGGCCAGCAGGATGATCATGATCGCGGTGATCGGGTAGGTCTGGTAGACCAGCATCGCCAGCACCACGAAGATCATGATTCGGATGGTCTCGGTAATGCGGTAGATCGCGTAGGCGGTCATGCGCTCGAAGATGCGTCTGGCCTCCTCGATGGCATTGATGACCACCGACAGCCCCGGCATGGTCAGCACGATGGCGGAGGCGGCCCGGGCCGCGTCGGTGGCGCCGGCCACGGCTATGCCCACATCCGCCTGCTTGAGTGCCGGCGCGTCATTGACCCCGTCGCCGGTCATGCCCACCAGGTGGCCGCGCTCCTGGAGCTTCTTGACGATGCGGAACTTGTGCTCCGGAAAGACCCGGGCGTAGCCGTCGGCCCGCTCCACCCCCTCGGCGTCGTAGCCGTCGCCTTCGAGCTTGGCGGCAGGCAGGATGTTGCGCCCGAGGCCAAGCTGGCCGGCCACCTCCCGGCCGATGGCGATGTCGTCGCCGGTGACCATCTTCACGGCGATCCCGTGCCTGCCCGCCTCCTCGATGGTGGCTCGGGCATCCTCGCGCGGTGGGTCGTAGAGGCTGAGCAGCCCGAGGAAGACCCAGGGGCCGTCCGCTTCGCGCCGGGCCACGCCGAGGGAGCGGAAGCCGCGCTTGGCATTGTGCTCGACGAGCTCGTCCACCCGTCGGCGGTCCTCGCCCTCGAGATCGGCCAGGTCCGCGATCACCTGCGGGGCCCCCTTGGTGAAGTCGAAGACGCCGCGCGCGCTCCGGGCCCGCGCCTCGGTACGCTTGCTCACCGGGTCGAAGGGGGTGAAGTGCTCGATACGGTAGTCGGCCAGCGCGTCGGTGTCATCCAGTCCCTGCAGGACGGCGCCGTCGATGGCATCGCCGGCCTCCTCCCGGGAGGCGAGCGCGGCGGCGAGCAGCAGCTCGCGGTCGTCGGCCGCGGCGAAACGCACCGGCTCGCCGAGGGTCAGGCAATTCTGGGTGAGGGTGCCAGTCTTATCCGAGCACAGGATGTCGATGCCCGCCATCTCCTCGATGGCCTCCAGGCGCGAGACGATCACCCGCTTCTTCGAGAGCACCAGGGCGCCGATGGCCATGGTGACCGAGAGCACCGCAGGCATGGCCACTGGGATGGCTGCCACTGTGAGGATCAGGGCGAACTGGCCGAGCTCGAGAAGCGGTTCGCCCCGGTGCAGCCCCACCAGCACCAGGATCGCTACCAGGGCAAGGGAGAGGTAGATCAGGTGATCGCCGATGCTCAGCACGGCCTTCTGAAAATGTGAGACGCTGCGGGCCGTGTCCACCAGCCGGGCGGTCTTGCCGAAGAAGGTGCTCATGCCGGTGGCGGTGACCAGCGCGGTCATCTCCCCCTGCTTGGCGACCGAGCCGGAATAGGCTAGCCCGCCGGCGGCGCGCTCCACCGGCAGCGATTCGCCGGTGAGGGCCGACTGGTCGATGCTGAGATATTCCCCGTCCAGCAGCAGGGCGTCCGCGGGGATGATGTCGCCCAAGCGCAGCCGGACCAGGTCCCCGGGCACCAGCTCGCTGGCGGGCCGCTCCTGCCAGCGCCCGTCGCGCATCACCCGGGCCTTGAGGGCGAGATTCTTCTTCAGCTGCTCGACCGCATTGCTGGCCTGGTACTCCTGCCAGAATCCCACTACTCCGTTGAACACGAGCAGCACCAGGATGATGCCGAAATCGGCCCAGTCCCCGACCACGGCCGAGAGCAGGGCCGCCACCTCGATCATCCAGGGGATGGGTCCCCAGAAATAGTGCAGGAACTTGAGGAGCGGATTGACCCGCTCCTCCACCAGGGTGTTGGGTCCGTATTGCGCCAGCCGGGCCGTGACCTCTGCGCTGGACAGACCCTCGCGGCTGCTGGACAGTCGCTCGAGTTCGCTGTCGATATCCATGGGAGCGGCATCGAGGCCGGACGCGAAGCTGTCATCACTCATCGAGTACTCCGTCCAAGAGAGGCTATGTGTGGCAGGGCAGCCAAACTCCGACAGACCCTTTCGGGTCCGAGAGGATCGGCACGGGCGCTCGAAGCCCGGACTCAACAGGTGTGACAGGAAGGGCAAGCATTCGTTCAGGCCGCGGAGAGCCGGCCCTTGCTCGAATGTGGCCAGGCTGTCCCCCCGTTGGCGAAAGCAAGCGGTTGACGCTGACGCTGACGCGGACGAAACTAGAATCGGCAACAATAAGAGAAACAAGATGCACTTAGGCTCGCGGATGTCGGGACGCCCGAAGCTGGGGATCGGCTCCCCGCGCGCATTTTCCGCCGCCTGCTGCAGCCGGGGCCGCGGACGACGGGAGATGCCGATCTCCCATTCAACCTCAAGCAGGTTATCCGGATGGAGAGTCGATGAATAAGCAGCTAGCTTTACAGAGTCTACGTAATGCCAAGTCCGCACATCTGCAGTGGCGGGCCCGGGCCCAGGCACTGGTCGCGGGTGTGGAGCTGGACGAGAGCTCGGTCCCCGTGGTCCATACCGACTGCAAGTTCGGTCAGTGGTACTATGGTCCGGGCCAAGATCTGGCCTCCCTGCCGACTTTCCGGGCCATAGATACGCCCCATGAGCTGCTCCACGCGGTATACATGAAGATCTTCAGGGCGTTGCACGGGAAGGATACTCGCAATGCTCTGCAGAAGCTGTTCGGCAAGAAGGTTGATTTCGACGCCAATCGGCTGGCCGAAGCCAAGAGCTACATGGGCGAGCTGATCGACGTCTCCAGGACCCTGCTCGAGATCATCGAGCAGCTCGAGAAGGAGATCAAAGAGATGGACGACGCCGAGTTCGAGGCCCTGGGCTAGGTAGGGTTCACTTCGGGTCGCGGAGCGGCGGTGCGCAGGCCGCCGTGGCTCCGCCGCGACAGAGCGGGCTGCGCCACCCTTCATTACCGAAGCTCGAGCTGCTCGAACCTGCCGGCCAAGTTCTCCAGGAGGGCGGTCGAAGGCTGAGGCGGGGTTTGTCCTCGGAGTCGGGCGTCCCTCGCGCGCTCGGGAACGCAGCCCTGCAAGGCAAACCGTCGGACTCCGTACCCGGCCACTCGTTCGGTGATCGCCTCTATCGCCTGCTCGGCGATGCCCGGCATCCACGTGGTCCGCACCTCCAGGGCGACTCCGCTCTCCAGCGCCAGCTCGAGACTTCGCCAGCCAGCCCTGCCGCTCCCCGCCACCCCGGTGATTGCCGGGTAGTCCTCGGGCAGCGCCTTGACGTCCAGTCCCACCCAGTCGACCTGCTCCAGCACCCTCGCCAGGCGCTCGGGGGCCACCCCGGCGGTGTGAAGGCCTACCTTGAAGCCGAGTCCCACCGCCTGGTCGATGGCCTGGGCCAGGCCCTTTTGGATGCTGGGCTCGCCGCCGCTGAACACCAGGGCGTCGAGCAGGCCCCGTCGCCGAGCCAGGAAATCCACCACCAGATGGTCCCAGTCGAGCGACTCGAGCCCGTGGGCGGGCAGCAGGTGGCTGTTGTGGCAATAGCGGCAGCGCCAGGGACAGCCCTGGCAGAAGACCACGGCCGACAGCTCCCCCGGGAAATCGAGGGTGCTCAGCGGGGTCAGGTCGCCAATGCGCACGGGGATAGGGTGTCAGGCCACCCGGTGCTCCAGGAAGTAGCGCCTCTCCTGGTGCTCGGATTGCTTGCCCGGGTTCCAGGCGGAGACGGGGCGATGGTAGCCCATGACTCTTGTCCATACTTCACATCGGGTTCGTTCGTTATCGGCGAACTCGATATGGTGCTCCGTCCCTGGAGGTTCGGTCCAGCCCGGCTTCCCTGCCGTGCGTTCGCCAGGCTGCGTTCGTTCGCAGGACGAACGGTCCTGGCTCACCCAGACTTCGCAGCGGTTTCGTTCGCTGTCATCCAGATCAAACTGACCACCTGGCCTTTGGGTGGCGGCTTGATGCTGCAGTTTGCGGTCTATGCGGGGGGAGGCAATGTCGGTGGTCGGCTTCATGGCTGTCTTCCTCGCGATGTCGGCAATCTCAGACCGGGGCCCGGCGCTGTTTCTTGGCGATCAGCTCCCGATCGCACTTGGGACAGAACTCGTGCTCGCCTTCCAGGTAGCCGTGGGTGGGGCAGATCGAGAAGGTGGGCGAGATGGTGAGATAGGGCAGGCGGAAACGCTCCAAGGCCCGGCGCACCAGGCGCTTGCAGGCCTCGGGGCTGGAGATGCGCTCGTTCATATAGAGGTGCATCACGGTGCCGCCGGTGTACTTGCGCTGCAGCTCGTCCTGCATCTCCAGGGCCTGGAAGGGATCGTCGGTGCAGCCCACGGGCAGCTGGGAGCTGTTGGTGTAGTAGGGCCGCTCGGGTGTGCCTGCCTGGAGAATGCCGGGGAAGCGCTTGAGGTCCTCGCGGGCCAAGCGGTAGGTGGTGCCCTCCGCCGGGGTGGCCTCCAGGTTGTACATGTGCTCCGTCTGCTCCTGGAATGCGAGCATGCGGGCGCGCACGTGATCCAGCAGGCGGCAGGCGATGGCGTGGCCCGCCTCGGTGGTGATGTCATCGGTGTCGTGGGTGAGGTTTCGGATCATCTCGTTGATGCCGTTGACGCCGATGGTCGAGAAGTGATTGCGCAGGGTGCCGAGATAGCGCTTGGTGTAGGGGAAGAGCCCCGCGTCTATATGGCGTTGGATCACCTTGCGCTTGATCTCCAGGCTGTTGCGGGCGATCTCCAGCAGCTCATCGAGTCGGCGCAGCAGACCGGGCTCATCGCCCCGATGCAGGTAGCCGAGGCGGGCGCAGTTGACGGTCACCACCCCCAGCGAGCCGGTCTGCTCGGCCGAGCCGAACAGGCCGTTGCCGCGCTTCAGGAGCTCGCGCAGGTCCAGCTGGAGCCGGCAGCACATGGAGCGGACCATGTTGGGCGTCAGGTCGGAATTGAGGAAATTCTGGAAGTAGGGCAAGCCGTACTTGGCGGTCATGGCGAACAGCCGCTCGGTGTTCTCCGACTCCCAGGGAAAGTCCGGTGTGATGTTGTAGGTGGGGATGGGGAAGGTGAACACCCGTCCCTTGGCATCGCCCGCGGTCATCACCTCGATATAGGCGCGGTTGATCAGGTCCATCTCCGCCTGCAGCTCGCCGTAGCCGAAAGGCATCTCCTCCCCGCCGATCACCGGGATCTGCTCGCGCAGGTCCTCGGGGCAGATCCAGTCGAAGGTCAGGTTGGTGAAGGGGGTGTTGCCCGTGATGAAGGTCTTGCCCCGCCGACGCGCGACGAAGGTGCCGTTGCGTGTGGTGGGACACCATACCTTGCCCTTGTAGGGCTCCCGCGAGATGTTCTGAATGCAGGTCTCGCGATTGCGGATCAGGTTGAGCACTAAGACGCCGGTGTCCAGCCGCCGATAGACGGTGCTGCCGTATCCGCCGAGGACGCAGAGCTCCTGTAGTCTGTTCAGATTCTCGGCATCCTTGGTGTAGATCCGGGTGCGCCCGCTGGCCTCGACATTCCCGTCGCCCTTGACGTAGGTGTCCAGGTAGAGCCGGATCTGGCGGGCTGAGAGGCTCCGGATCATCGCCGGTGTCCTCTTGCCGTCGAGATGGGCTCTCAGGGCATCGCTGCCCTCCTTATTCAGGCGGTAGCGGTAGACCGGGGCGTTGGAGTAGGTGCCGGTCCTCTCCCCTCGGTGGTAGCTGTAGCCGAGCCGGCCCAGCGCCTGCTCGATCTCGGCGGTGTTTCCCTCGTTCAGTGTCGATTGGAAAAGGGAGATCCGGCAGCGCCCCTCGCTGAGGTCGATGTTGCCTTCGGCGACGGTCCAGGCCAGCAGGATCACCAGATCGTCTTCGATCTCCTGCGTGGAGGGGGTCTCCCAGGCATTCGGCACAATCACCGGCGACTTGAGCCGGGCGACCTGCTCGATCTCTTCGAGCACGTAGCAGTCATCGCTGTTGAACCGCTTGCGCAGGACCCGATGGCCAGGGGTGATCCACTGCTCTTGCGTGCGGTTGCGCAGCACGAACATCTCGCCGTCGAAGTCGTAGGCCTTGATGGTCAGCGGCTCCAGGTACTCGAGGCGGCTACAATCACAGTCGAAGGTCAGTATCCGCTCGCCCGGACCGATCGCGTCGTATCGTCTCCATCCCTGTTCGGTGAGGCACTCCGTCTCGACGTCCACGCATTGGGTCCCCCAGCGCGACGGAACGTTGAGGTTGTAGATCAGCTCCTGGACGTACTGGCGCACCTGCTCGTAGGGCAGGCGGTCCTTGCGCACGAAGGGGGCCATGTAGGTGTCGAAGGAGCTGAAGGCCTGGGCGCCGGCCCACTCGTTCTGCAGGGTGCCCAGGAAGTTGACGATCTGCCCCACCGCGGAGGACATGTGCCTGGGAGGCCCGGCCTCCACCTTGCCCGGCACGCCGTTGAGCCCCTCATGCAGCAGGGTACGCAGGGACCAGCCCGCGCAGTAGCCAGACAGCATGTCCAGGTCGTGTACGTGGATGTCGCCCTCGCGATGGGCCTGTCCCACCTCGGGCGGGTAGACGTGGTTCAGCCAGTAGTTGGCGATCATCTTGCCCGAGGTGTTGAGGATCAGCCCGCCCAAAGAGTAGCCCTGGTTGGCATTGGCCGACACCCGCCAGTCGGCGCGGTCCAGGTACTCGTTGACCGCGGCGGCCACGTCGACCAGGGTGCGCCTGTCCTCGCGAAGGCGCTGGTGCTGGGCGCGGTACGCGATATAGGCACGGGCGGTCTCGATGTAGTCGGCGCCGATCAAGGACTGCTCCACCAGGTCCTGGATGCGCTCTATGTCCGGCACCCCGCCCGCGAAGCGCCCATGGCTCAGCACTCGGATTACCTGGGCACACAGCCGATCCGCGACCTTCTCGTCCAGCTCCCCGGTCGCCCTTCCCGCCCGGGCAATCGCCGAGCGGATGCGCTCCGCATCGAAGGCCATCTCGGAGCCGTCGCGCTTGCGCACGCGAACGGGCAAACGGGCGATCCGAGCGGATGGGCTGCTCACGGGGGCTCTCCTCCTAGGGGTTGCCAACAACTCATATACACAAGATATAGGAATAGCTTGTTCTATAAATCCTATATCTTGTTGTGGCAGGGCGAATTGACCTGGATCAAAAACCCAGAAGGTCCGTAGGCCGGGCTGGCGGTTTGTGCCAACCCGACACCCCACTGTCCGGTTAGTCCGTGGGCGTTTTGAAGACCGCAGGTCGCTGGGGCCGCGTGTCGATCTCGAGTCGGAAGATATCGGGGCGGGCATAGTGGCCGACTAGGTCGAGGGTCCGCCTGGCTCGCGCCACCTGGCCGGTGTCGACCTCGGCATAGAGCAGTCCCTTCTCATCGCGCAGGGGGCCCCCTATCATCTCCCCGCCGGGGGCTATGACTACCGAGTCGCCCGGGTTGATCCATTCCTCACCGTCGGGATAGAGCCTGGCCCTGTCCGGAAAGTCCTTGGGGATGTCCTCATGGGTCAGCACCACCCCGCTGCCCAGTACCTAGACGCGGCCCTCTCGGGCGATGTGCCTCAGTGTGCCGATCCAGTCGTCGCCGCTGTCGTAGGTGGGCGCGATGTAGAGTTCGATCCCCTGGCTGTAGAGGGCGTATCGGGCCAGGGGCATGTAGCTCTCCCACCAGATCAGGGTGCCCAAGCGCCCGCAGGGGCTGTCCACTACCCGCAGGCCGGCGGCGTCCCCCAGGCCCCCCAGACCATTCGCTCCGGGTTGGTCGGCATCAGCTTGCGGTGGCGGTTGAGCAGGCCGCCGTCGGGGCCGATGATCACGACGGTGTTGTACAGAGTGGTCTTGCCGAGGCTGGCCTCCCGCTCATTCATCCCGCCGGCTGTCAATGAGCGGGGTAGCGGTAGAGCCCATTGATCGGGTGGGCCTGCACGTTAGGGACAGACATGAAGCGGGATCGATATCGTTGAGGTGGGAGCTCCGATTGCTTGCGATAGTGCTTATCGCGTGATACCGACCGAGGAGATCTCCGAATAGCCCTCCAGATTGCATCGGCCGGTTACGTAGACGCGGCCCTTGAGGCGGGATTTCAAGGCCTCGAGCAGGGTGAAGAACATCTGCTCGGCCCCCCTGTCGCCGTAGTCCTGGAAAAAGCCGGTCTCATCCTTGCAGCCGCTCGGGCTGTCCTTCACCGAAAGGCGAACCGTATAGTAGTGGCGATTGGTCGGTGTGATCTCGGTGACTTGCGCATAGTCGGTCCAGCCCGAGGCTGCGTCCACAGTCGCGGAAGCTGAAATCGCGAGGCATCCCGCAATAATGGAAAGTGCAGATTTCATGGTCGTGGCTCGCCATTTTGGCAATTCAATCAATAGCTAACGGCTAATTGCTAACAGCTAGCTGCGCTTTTCAGGCTCATACATAATGGCATTGGGAGCACAGGCATGTACAACGCCCCTATAGCGGCTCGCATTCCATGTCGAAGTCGACAGTGGAAACCATCGGTGTATCCGGGTGGTCATAGAGGATTGGAAGCCGGAGCTCCGGCCCCCGGGGCGGGGCCGGTCCGGACCGGACCGGTGAAATTGACGCGCAACGAGCAGCTTCGTTATCTTGGCTTCAGCTTGACCCATCGATCGCCCTGCCTGTTGCCGGTGACCTTCCACTTTTCGCATCGAAGGAAATCCCATGGCCACTGTCGCTTCCTATGGTATCCGCACGACGGTTCCGACCAGCTACGAAGAGACCATCCCCAGGGTCATCGCCGCTCTCAAGGAGGGGGGCTTCGGTGTTCTGACCGAGATCGATGTCGCCGCTACGCTGAAGGAGAAGATCAATGCCGACTTCCCCAAATATGTCATCCTCGGCGCCTGCAACCCCAAGCTCGCCCACGCCACGCTTCAAGAGGAGATCGAGATCGGCCTGCTGCTGCCCTGCAATGTAGTCGTCTACGTGAACCCGGACAGCGGTGAGACCGTGGTCAGCGCGGTGGATCCCGAGCGGATGCTCTCCATCGTCGACAACCCGGCGCTGGCCACCCGCGCGGGCGAGGTCAAGGCGATGCTCCAGAAGGTGATAGACGCCCTGGCTGACGGCTGATGGGACCGGGCGTCGGGGGACTGGTGGGGAGGCGATCTGGCCCGACCCTGGAGCCCATCCTCTAGCCCGAAAAATACGCCGCAGAGGCGCAGAGAACGCAGGGTATTGAAAATGATGGCAGCTCCAGAATCGGATCGAATTCGGCGCATCCAACAACAGTTGTGCTCGATGTCCCGCAACCCGTTGTTTTCTCAGCGTCCTCTGCGTCTCTGCGGTTCATTCGTGAAAAATCCGGGCTAGACGAGCAACAGGGTCGCTAGTCCCAGAAACGCCAAAAAGCCCACGACGTCGGTGACGGTGGTCAGGATCACGCTACCGGCCAGCGCCGGGTCTATGCCGAGTCGGCGCAGCACCAGCGGGATGGTAACCCCCGCCAAAGCGGCGCACAGCAAGTTGAGCAGGATGGCGGCGGCAATGATGCCGCCAATCTCCCAGCTGCCGAACCAGGTGACAGCCAGTCCTGCCACTACCAGCGCCCAGAGAAGCGCGTTCAGAATACCGATGCCAAGCTCCTTGCCCAACAGCAGCAAGGCATTGCCTCGCTCCACCTGACCCAGTGCCAGGCCCCGGATCACCAGGGTGAGGGTCTGACTGCCCGCGATTCCTCCCATACTGGCGACGATGGGCATGAGCACCGCCAGAGCTACCACCTGCTGAAGGGTGCTTTCGAACAGCCCGATCACCCAGGCGGCCAGGAAGGCGGTGATCAGGTTGACGCCCAGCCACACGGAGCGGCGGCTGGTGCTGGTGAGCACGGGGGCGAAAATGTCGTCCTTCTCGTCCAGGCCGGCCATGCTCATCAAGGAGCGTTCGGACTCTTCCCGAATCACGTCCACGATGTCGTCCACCGTGATCCGGCCCAGCAGATGGCCCGCTTCGTCTACCACCGGGGCCGAGATCAGATCCAGGTCCTGGAAGCGACGTGCCACCTCCTGGCTCTGCATCTGCGCAGGAATGGCCTGAAGCTCTTTGTCCATCACTTGCTTTACCTGCTGCTCGGGCCGACTGGTCAGCAGCTGTTGCAGCCGCAGGGTCCCCAGGTATCGGCCCTTGCGGTCGATCACCATCAGCTTGTCCGTGTGGCCGGGCAGGCCTTCCAGCAGGCGCAGATATCGCAGGATCGACCGGAGGTGGAGGTCGGCGCGTACCGAGATCTGGTCCGTGTTCATCAGACCGCCCGCCGAGTCCTCGGGGTAGGACAGCATGGACTCCAGCTGCTCTCGCTCGCGCAGCCCCATGGTGTGCAGCAGGCCCTGGCCGGCCTCCCTGGGCAGGTCCTGGATCAGGTCCACCAAGTCGTCCAGGGGTAATGCCCGCGCGGCGATGCCGAGCTCTTCCGGGTCCATCTCCAGGGCGAGGCGGGCGCGCACCTCGTCGTGCAGATGGACCAGGATGCGACCGGCCTGCTCGCTGTCAACCATTTCCCAAGCGGAGGTGCGCTCGCCGGGAGGAAGCGATTCCAGAAGCCCCGCCGCCTTGGCAGGGTGAGTCTCGCGCAGCAGGCGACCCACGCGCTTGAGCTTGCCCCGTTCGAGAGCGGCACGTAACCGGGCGAGTCGGGTCGTCGTTATCGCCTCGGCGTCTTCCTCCGAGATGTCCTTGTCCTCTGTGAGGAGATCCCGCATCGCTTGTCCGAGATGGGCAAGTACGGCCGGCTCGGCCTCATCGTTTACCTGTTGCCAGACGGCCGTGCGCTCGACCGCTCCGAGGGACTCGATCAGGCTGGCCACCTTGGCCGGGTGCATGGCTCGAAGCAGCTTGCGCAGGCGCTTGCGCTTTCCCCGGTCGAGAAAAAGGCGCACCAGCTCGATCTCAGTGCGCACGGGTCGTGGTTGGTCTTCGCTCAAGAGAGCCTCCCCCTATCTGCTCGGGATGCGAAATGCTTGCGCCGAGGGGCCGGTCCACCCGGTTACCATACCCTGGCTGCACACTTCGAAGCTGCGCCCCCAGGCCTGAGTAGACGAAAGATCCCATGGCGAGGACCAAGAGCAGTCGGCGTTGGCTCGACCGACACGTGAGCGACGAGTTCGTCCAACGCGCTCAGCGAGAGGGCTACCGCTCGCGAGCGGCATATAAATTGCTTGAAATCCAGGAGCGCGAGCGGCTCATCAAGCCAGGGCAGGTGATCGTGGATCTCGGCGCGGCCCCGGGCGGCTGGTCCCAGGTGGCACGTCAGCTGCTGGGCGAGAGCGGACGGGTAATTGCGGTGGACATACTGGCCATGGAGCCCATCGCGGGCGTGGAGGTCGTCGAGGGGGATTTTCGCGAGGCCGCCTGCCTGGAGCAGCTGCGCGAGCGCTTGGGTGAGCGCTGCGTGGATCTTGTAATTTCCGACATGGCGCCCAATGTCAGCGGAACAGCCGCGGTGGATCAGCCACGCGCCATGTATTTGGCCGAGCTGGCCCTGGATTTCGCCCGGGACTTCCTCAAGCCCGGAGGCTCCCTGGCGATGAAAGTCTTCCAGGGGGTGGGTTTCGAAGAGCTGGTCCGCGACCTGCGCAGTGCCTTCACCCGGGTGGTGACCCGCAAGCCCAAGGCCTCCAGGCCCGCCAGCCGAGAGGTTTATCTGGTGGCGGGGAGCTTCAGGCTGGTGTAATGTGGTCTGAATTGTTTGGAATTTTTCGATTGCAGTCGCCTGCCAGTGCGACAGCGGAGGTAGTGAGCTTTGAACGACATGGCAAAGAACATCATCCTCTGGGTGATCATCGCCGTCGTCTTGATGTCGGTGTTCAACAACTTTACCTCGCAGACCTCCAAGTCCCAGACGGTTACCTACTCCGATTTTCTGGACGAGGTCTCGCACGGGCAGGTGAGCAGTGTCACCATCAAGGGCCGGGAGATCACCGGGGTGACCTCCAACGGAAAGCCTTTCTCCACCTATAGTCCGGGTGACGACGGCCTGGTCAACCAGCTGATCAACAACAACGTGGAGATCGTGGCGGGGCCACCCGAGAAGCCCTCGGTGCTCATGTCCATCCTGATCAACTGGTTCCCTCTGTTTGTGCTGATCGGTCTGTGGATCTTCTTCATGCGCCAGATGCAGGGCGGTGGCGGTGGCCGCGGGGCCATGTCCTTCGGCAAGAGCCGGGCTCGCATGTTGAGCGAAGATCAGGTCAAGGTGAACTTTGCGGACGTGGCCGGTGTCGAGGAGGCCAAGGAAGAGGTGTCGGAGCTGGTGGAGTTCCTGCGTGACCCGGGCAAGTTCCAGAAGCTCGGCGGCAAGATCCCCAAGGGCGTGCTCATGGTGGGCCAGCCGGGAACGGGTAAGACCCTGCTCGCCCGGGCCATCGCCGGCGAGGCCAAGGTTCCCTTCTTCACCATCTCCGGCTCGGATTTTGTGGAGATGTTCGTTGGTGTCGGTGCTTCCCGCGTGCGCGACATGTTCGAGCAGGCCAAGAAGCACGCCCCCTGCATCATCTTCATCGACGAGATCGACGCGGTCGGGCGACATCGCGGTGCCGGTCTGGGTGGCGGCCACGATGAGCGCGAGCAGACCCTGAACCAGCTGTTGGTGGAGATGGACGGCTTCGAGGGCACCGAGGGGGTGATCGTGATCGCCGCGACCAACCGCCCCGACGTGCTCGACCCGGCCCTGCTGCGCCCCGGGCGTTTCGACCGCCAGGTGGTGGTGCCCCTTCCGGATGTGCGTGGACGCGAGCAGATCCTCAAGGTGCACATGCGCAAGGTGCCGCTGTCGGAGAGCATCAAACCGAGCGTGATCGCCAGGGGCACCCCCGGCTTCTCTGGGGCGGATCTCGCCAATCTGGTCAACGAGGCGGCCCTGTTCGCAGCCCGCGCCAACAAGCGGCTGGTGGATATGGACGACCTTGAGCGCGCGAAGGACAAGATCATGATGGGCGCGGAGCGCCGCTCCATGGTGATGAGTGAAGACGAGAAACGCCTGACCGCCTTTCACGAGGCGGGTCATGCGATCGTCGGACGGCTGGTACCGTCCCATGACCCGGTCTACAAGGTCAGCATCATCCCCCGTGGACGTGCCCTGGGCGTGACCATGTTCCTGCCCGAAGAGGACCGCTACAGCCTGAGCAAGGAGCATCTGCAGAGCCAGATCTCCAGCCTGTTCGGCGGACGTCTGGCCGAGGAGCTCGTGTTCGGTATCGAGAAGGTCACCACGGGCGCCTCCAACGACATCAAGCGGGCCACCGAGATCGCTCGCAATATGGTCACCAAGTGGGGCCTGTCGGATAAGCTCGGTCCGCTGATGTACTCCGAGGAAGAGGAAGAGGTGTTCCTCGGGCGTTCGGTCACCCAGCACAAGAACGTCTCGGACGATACCGCCCATGCCATCGACGAAGAGATCCGCTCCTTCATCGACCGCAATTACGATCGCTCGCGCAATCTGCTGGTCGAGAATATGGACAAGCTGCACATGATGGCGGAGGCCCTGGTCAAGTACGAGACCATCGACGAGAAGCAGATCGACGACATCATGGCGGGGCGGACCCCCCGTCCACCGGCCAACTGGGGGGAGGATTCCAGCCCGCCGTCGGGTGGCGTCAAGGCCGCCGGCGAGCCCTCGGGTGCCGATAAGCCGACCGAAGGCGGCACCATCGGTGGGCCCGCCAAGCAGCATTGATCCTGTCATCGGGCCCCGTCTCCCTGGATTGTGGAGGCCGAGCGCTTGATTTATCCAGGCCCAGGGTGATGGGCATACTGAATGCCACCCCCGATTCCTTCTCGGACGGGGGTGCTTTTTTTTGTCTGGATGCCGCCCTGGGGCAGGCGCGACGTATGGTCGAGCAAGGTGCCGATATCATCGATGTCGGCGGCGAGTCTACCCGACCGGGGGCCCAGCCTGTGCCCTCGGACGAAGAGCTGCGGCGGGTGATCCCCGTCATCGAGCGGATGGCGGACGAGCTGGACGTCCTGCTCTCGATCGACACCTCGAAGCCCGAGGTGATGCGCCAGGCTGTGCAGGCGGGAGCGGGCATGATCAACGACGTCATGGCTCTACGCCGTCCAGGCGCCCTGGAGACTGCCGCGGAGACAGGCGTTCCTGTTTGCGTGATGCACATGCAGGGCGAGCCCAGGAGCATGCAGCGCTCTCCCCGCTATGACGATGTGCTGGCGGAGGTCACCGCCTTTTTCGACGAGCGCATCCGCGCCTGTGAGCGGGCGGGCATTCCCGCCGACCGCCTGCTGCTCGACCCGGGCTTCGGCTTCGGCAAGACTCTGTTGCATAATTTGCATTTGTTGGGCTGTCTTTCCGCCCTGACCAGAATCGGTCCGCCCCTGCTGGTCGGCATTTCGCGCAAGTCCATGATCGGGTCACTGCTCGGCGATGCCCCTGTCGGCGATCGGCTGTACGGCAGCCTGGCGGCTGCAGTGATGGCCCTGGAACGGGGGGCGCGTATCTTGCGGGTCCACGACGTGAGTCCCACGGTGGACGCGCTCCGCGTGGCCTGGGCGGTGATTACAGAACGAGATGCGAGAGGAGCCAAGGGGTGAAGCGTAGATATTTCGGTACCGACGGTATCCGCGGCCGGGTGGGAGAGGGCTGCATCACGCCCGAGTTCGTGCTCAAGCTGGGCTGGGCGGTAGGCCGGGTTCTGGGTGATGGACCGGGCAGCAAGGTGGTGATTGGCAAGGATACCCGCATCTCTGGCTACATGTTCGAGTCCGCGCTGGAGGCCGGGCTGGTGGCTGCGGGGATGGACATCCACCTGCTCGGTCCTATGCCCACCCCGGGCATCGCCTATCTCACCCGCACCCTGCATGCGCAGGTGGGGATAGTGATCAGCGCGTCGCACAACCCCCATTATGACAACGGCATCAAGTTCTTTTCCGGCGGTGGCACCAAGCTTCCCGATGGGGTGGAGATGGAGATCGAAAAGGTTGTCGATCAGCCCCTGAGGATGGCCAACTCCAGCGACCTGGGAAAGGCCTACCGGGTCGAGGACGCCGCGGGACGCTACATCGAGTTCTGCAAGAGCACCATTCCCTCCATGATGGAGCTGCGGGGGATCAAAGTGGTGCTGGACTGTGCCCATGGCGCCACCTATCACGTGGCCCCCCACGTGTTCGACGAGCTGGGGGCCGAGGTCGAGGTGATCGGCGCCCAGCCCAATGGCCTCAACATCAACGATGGCGCGGGCTCGACCCATCCCGAGCGCTTGCGCCGTGCCGTGGTGCAGCAGGGCGCGGATCTCGGTATTGCCTTCGACGGCGACGGCGATCGCGTGCTGATGGTCGACCACCAGGGTCACTTGGTGGACGGCGACGAGATCCTCTACATCGTCGCGTGCTCGCGCCAGGCCGCCGGCGGCCTGCGCGGATCGGTAGTGGGCACGGTGATGAGCAATCTGGGCCTGGAGCAGGCCCTGGCGGCCCAAGGAATCGGCTTCGAGCGCACCAAGGTCGGCGACAGGTACATCATGGAGCGCCTCACCCACGAGGGTTGGGCCCTCGGCGGCGAGCCCTCCGGCCATATCATCTGCCTGGATCGTACCAGCACGGGGGACGGCATTGTCTCCGCCCTGCAGGTGCTTGCCGAGATGCAGCGCAGCGGGCGGGGCTTGCGGGAGCTGTGTGACCAGATGGGCAAGTACCCTCAGAAGCTGGTCAATGTGCGCCTGAGCGAGCGGCGCGACATCATGGGCCTACCCGCCGTTCGCGCGGCCGTGGGTCAGGCGGAGGCGGATCTGGGCAAGGCCGGGCGCGTGCTCATCCGCTCCTCGGGCACCGAGCCCCTGATCCGCATCATGGTGGAGGGCCGCGAAGAGCGCCAGGTCGATCGATGGGCCTCTGAGCTGGCCGAAGTGGTGCGCGGGGCGGCCTGAGACCCCGGATTCTGCCAGTCAGTAGGCCCGGCCGACGATGTAGTCGGCCAGGTGGCGAAGGGCGTCGGCCCGGTGGTCCAGGGAAGACAATTGCTCGACGGCCTCGGCGTGCAGCTGCTGCGCCTTTTCTCGCGCGCCCGCCAAGCCGAGCAGGGCGGGGTAGGTGACCTTGTCCTGGGTTGCGTCCTTGCCGCGGGTCTTGCCGAGCACCGAGGGATCGCCATCCACGTCCAGGATGTCGTCGCGGATCTGGAAGGCCAGCCCGATGCAGGCCCCGTAGTGGGCCAGGCTCCGGGCCAGCTTGGGGGCTGGATCGTCCGCGCACATGCTGGCGAGCATCACGGCGGAGCGGATCAGGGCCCCGGTCTTGTGGATGTGGATGTTCTCCAGCTGCACCAGGTCCAGCTCCCGGCCCTCGGCTTCGAGGTCCAGGGCTTGGCCGCCGGCCATGCCTCTCGAGCCGGAGGCGCAGGCGAGCACCCCAACCATCTGCACGCGTGCCCGCTCGGGCAGGCCGTCATCGGTGGTGAGCACCTTGAAGGCCAGGGACTGGAGCGCGTCCCCGGCCAGGATTGCCGTGGCCTCGTCGAAGGCCTTATGACAGGCCGGGCGCCCGCGGCGCAGATCGTCGTCGTCCATGGCGGGCAGGTCGTCGTGCACGAGCGAGTAGGCGTGGATCAGCTCCAGGGCACAGGCTGGGGTATCCAGTCGCTCGGGCTCGATCCCGAGCGCCCGACCGGTCGCGTAGACCAGAACGGCCCTGACACGTTTGCCTCCGCCCAGAACCGAGTAGCGCATGGCCTCGTGCAGGCGCCGCGGCAGTGTGGACGGGTCGGGGAGGTGGCGCTCCAGGGCGGCCTCCACCCGGGTGCGCCAAGCCTTCAGCAAGGCCTCGAATGGGGGCTCAGCAGTCGTCACTGGAAAAGGGCCGCAGCTCGGCGTCGACGGACTTTTCGGTCAGTATCCGGACCTTCTGCTCTGCGTCCGCCAAGGCCTTCTGGCAGATGCGCGTGAGTTCCACCCCACGCTCGAAGGACTTCAAAGAATCCTCCAGGGCCAGATCCCCCTTGTCCATGGCTTCCACCAGGGTCTCCAGCTCGGCCAGCGCCTGCTCGAAGCTCGGGGTCTGGGTCTTCTTGCGGGTGGCGGGCGACATGGATCAGCGGGTGCAGGGGTGGAGGCAGCTCATCGGATGCGGCCTTCGGGAATTTGTCCAATTGCGCAAGTACTTCGAGCATCCGAAGAGAAGCTACTCAGCTTACCGTGGGATGCGTCGGGGGTCAATCGGCGACGGCGGGATTTCGGTGGGGTCGTGAGCGGTTGGCGGCCGTTGCTGGGAGTGCCCGGCCACGCGGCGGCTCGACGCTACGCAGTCGTGGCGCTTTCGAGCGACTTTGCTAGAATCGCGCTCCTTATTGCCGCGATCGATCCCCAGACCCATGACGACGGTCAGAACCCGCTTTGCCCCCAGCCCCACGGGCTATCTCCATGTCGGCGGTGCCCGCACGGCGCTCTTCTCTTGGCTGCATGCGCGCAAGCACGGGGGCCGCTTCATCCTGCGCATCGAGGACACCGACCTGGAGCGCTCTACGGCCGAATCGGTGAACGCCATCCTAGAGGGTATGACCTGGCTGGGTCTGGTCTACGACGAAGGCCCCTTCTATCAGACCGATCGCTTCGAGCGCTATAACGAGCTGATCGATATCCTGACGAGCAAGGGCCTGGCCTACCGCTGCGACTGCTCCAAGGAGCGGCTGGAGGCCTTGCGCGAGGATCAGATGCGGCGCAAGCTCAAGCCCCGCTACGACGGGTACTGCCGTCATCGCAAGGTCGATCCCGATCGGCCCCATGTGATCCGCTTCCGCAGCACGCCGGACGGCGCGGTGGTGGTGGACGACATGGTGAGAGGACGGGTGATCTTCCAGAACAGCGAGCTGGACGACCTGATCATCCGCCGCAGCGACGGCTCTCCCACCTACAATCTCACGGTGGTGGCCGATGACATGGACATGGGCATCACGGACGTCATCCGTGGTGACGACCATCTGAACAACACTCCCAGGCAGATCAACATCCTGCGCGCTCTCGGCCAGGAGCCGCCGCGCTATGCCCACCTGCCCATGATCCTGGGCGACGACGGGGCCCGCCTGTCCAAGCGTCACGGAGCGGTGAGCGTCATGCAGTTCCGGGACCAGGGGCTGCTGTCCGAGGCCCTGCTCAACTACCTGGTCCGCCTCGGCTGGTCCCACGGCGACCAGGAGGTCTTCTCTGTGGAGGAGATGGTGGAGCTGTTCGACCTGACCCAGGTCAACAAGTCGGCCTCCGCCTTCAACACCGACAAGCTTCTCTGGCTCAACCAGCAGTACATCAAGGCCGACGACCCGGCCCGGGTGGCCCAGCTGCTCAGTCCCCATCTGGGCGATCTGGGCATAGACCCCACCGAGGGCCCGGACCTGGTGCGGGTGGTCGAGGCCCAGCGCGAGCGTGCCCACACCCTCAAAGAGCTGGCAGAGATCAGCGCCTTCTACTACCGGGACTTCGACTGCTTTGACCCGGCTTCGGCCAAGAAGGCCTTGAAGGCTGCGGCGATCGAGCCGCTGAAATCCATTCGGGAGAAGCTGGAGGATTTGGATGTTTGGGAGCGCTACGCCATCCACCGGGTCATGACGCAAGTGGTCGCGGATCTGGGCATCGGATTCGGCAAGCTGGGCATGCCCCTGCGCCTGGCGGTGACGGGAGGCCAACCATCACCGGACCTGGATCTCACTCTGGAGCTGGTCGGGCGCGATGCTTGCCTGCGGAGGATCGACCAGGCTATAGAGCACATCCGCGGATTCGGCGGCTGATCGGCCGTCGAGCCGATTGGGCAAGAGACCATGAGCGACACCCCGAGCAACTTCATTCGCCGGATCGTCGATGAGGATCTGGCCAGCGGCAAGCACACGAAGATCGCTACCCGCTTTCCGCCCGAGCCTAACGGCTACCTGCACATCGGCCATGCCAAATCGATCGTGCTCAACTTCGGTATCGCCGAGGACTACCAGGGCACCTGCAACCTGCGCTTCGACGACACCAACCCCCACAAGGAGAACGTGGAGTATGTCGACGCCATCAAGGCCGACGTGCAGTGGCTGGGCTACCAATGGGCGGGGCTCTACTTCGCCTCCGACTACTTCGAGCAGCTCTACCGGTTCGCCGAGGAGCTGATCCTGCGCGGCAAGGCCTTCGTCTGCGACCAGTCCGCCAAGGAGATGCGCGAGTACCGCGGCACCCTGACCGAGCCCGGGCGCGACAGTCCCTATCGCAAGCGCAGCATCGAGGAGAGCCTCGATCTGTTCCGGCGCATGCGGGCCGGGGAGTTCCCTGACGGCATCCGTACCCTGCGGGCCAAGATCGACATGGCCTCGCCGAACGTGAACATGCGAGATCCCGTGCTCTACCGGATCCGCCACGGCGTGGTGCACCACCAGACGGGTCGTGAGTGGTGCCTTTATCCCATGTACGACTTCACCCACCCGATCTCCGACGCGCTCGAGGGCATCACCCACTCGCTCTGCACCCTGGAGTTCGAGGACCACCGTCCCCTGTACGACTGGTCCCTCGACAACATCATCATCCCCTGCCACCCGCGCCAGATCGAGTTCTCACGGCTCAACCTGCAGTACACGGTGATGAGCAAGCGCCGTCTCACCCGTCTGGTCGACGAGGGCTATGTGGAGGGCTGGAACGACCCGCGTATGCCCACCGTCGCCGGCCTGCGCCGCCGGGGCTACACCCCCGAGTCCATCCGCGACTTCTGCGAGCGCATCGGCGTCACCAAGTCCGACAACACCGTGGAGATGAGCCTGCTGGAGGACTGCATCCGCGATGACCTGAACCAGCGGGCCGCGCGTCGCATGGCCGTGCTCCGTCCCCTCAAGCTGGTCATAGAGAGCTTCCCGGAGGGCCGGGTAGAGAGGCTGCGCGCCCCCAACCACCCCAAGGACGAGTCCATGGGCGAGCGCGAGATACCGCTTACCCGCGAGATCTATATCGATTGCGAGGACTTTCGCGAGGAAGCCCCGCGCAAGTACAAGCGCCTGGTCCTGGGTGGCGAGGTGCGGCTGCGCAACGCCTACGTCATCCGCTGCCACGAGGCCATCAAGGATGAGCAGGGCGAGGTGGTGGAGCTGCGTTGCACCTACGATCCCGCTACCCTGGGAGCCAACCCCGAGGGCCGCAAGGTCGCAGGTGTCATCCACTGGGTCTCGGCCGCGCACGCGGTGCCCGCCGAGGTCCGCCTCTACGACCGCCTGTTCGCCCAGCCTGCTCCTGGAACGGGAGGGGAGGAGCGGGACTTCGTCGAGGACATCAACCCGGACTCCCTGCGCACGCTCACCCACTGCATGTTGGAGCCCAGCCTGGGCGATGGTCAGCCCGGCCAGGCGTTCCAGTTCGAGCGCGAGGGCTACTTCTGTGTCGACCCGGATTCCACCCCCGACCGGCTGCTGATCAACCGCACCGTCACCCTGCGCGACACCTGGGCCAAGATCGCGCAAATGGGCTGAAGAGGGGTGGACAATCCGGAATGACTTCCCTATCATTCGCAGCTTCTTGAACGGGGCCATAGCTCAGCTGGGAGAGCGCAACACTGGCAGTGTTGAGGTCGGCGGTTCGATCCCGCCTGGCTCCACCAAAAGTTAGGGGGGTTGGATTGGGGGCACCGATCCATCCCTGGAGCGGCGGTCCAGCCACGCCATCCATGGCGTGGCGTTCGCCGGGCTGCGAATGTCCACTGGACATTCGGTCTCGGCTCACCCGCCTGGCTCCACCAGATCACGAAGGTTTCGTCCCCTTCGTCTAGAGGCCTAGGACACCGCCCTTTCACGGCGGCGACAGGGGTTCGACTCCCCTAGGGGACGCCAATTAAGACCGGGCTGGCAAGACAGCCCAACGAAAAAAGCCTCGCCGGGTCGGCGGGGCTTTTTTGTTTTTGCGGTGCCTGGCCTTTTCTCTTCCTTTTCTCTTCTCGACGATGTGCGTCCCATGTACTAACATCGGAAGGCGTTAAGCTCAAATGCGTTTCAAAGGTGGCGCCATGACATCCACTTCCACCACCACGCAGCCGTGTGCGCAGCGCTCCGCCCGATTGGGTTTACGGGCCACGCCCGAACAGGAGCGGGTATTGCGCCGCGCTGCTAAGGCTGCTCACAAGTCGCTGACGGACTTCATCCTCGAGAGCGCCTGCCGGGCGGCAGAGCAGACGCTGATCGACCAGAGGTTGTTCGTCATTTCCGGCGATCAGGCACAATCTCTGTTGGACTTGCTGGATCGGCCCGCCGAAGACAACGCGGGTCTGCGCGACCTGTTCTCCCGTCCGGACCCCTGGGAGAGTCAGTGAGTCTAGGCTCGCCGGAGCCGTTGAGCGCGGACCATCGATTCGACGATTTCGGTTGCGGCAAGCCCTCGCTCGACACCTGGCTGGTGAGTTATGCGCGCCAGGCCCAAGCCGGCGGATCGGCAAAGACCTTTGTCGTCCGCGACGGTGATCAGGTGGCCGGCTACTACAGCCTAACCGTTGGCGAGGTAGACACCGCCGAGGCGTCACCCCGTGTGCGCCAGGGCATGGGCCGCTATCCGATTCCCGTGGTTATCCTGGCTCGGCTGGCAGTATCCGAGCGGTGTCAAGGCCGGGGAATCGGCACGGCGATGCTACGCGATGCCATCCGCCGCACCCTCGCGATTGCCGAGCAGGTTGGTGTCCGTGCCCTGCTGGCGCATCCGATCGACGACCAAGCGGCAAGCTTTTACCAACGTTTCGGTTTCGCGCCGTCGCCGTTGCGAGCGCAGCAGTGGCTATTGCTGCTCAAGGACGCGCGCCGCGCATGCTCCTTCTAAGCAAGAGCGGCTGTATGGCCCGGCCCGGCGCGCAATCGGACCATGTGGATTGTACTGTCCCGCCTCGTCTTCGATTGATACTGGCACTCGCAGAATCCGATAAGATGCTTTAAACGCCACTGACGCGACCGGCCACCGCCGACACCGGAGGCCAGGAGAAGCATGTATGAGCATTTCGCTGCCACTGGCCCAGATGACGGTGGAAGAGAAGCTGCAGGTGATGGGGGCCATCTGGGACGACATCAGCCAGCATGCGGAAGAGCTGAAACCCCCGGCCTGGCACGGCAATGTACTGGAAGCTGTCGAGTCTGCTATCGAGAGCGGCGAGGGGGGCTTCGACGATTGGGAAAACGCGAAACAGCGCATCCGCAACGACCTTCCATGAAGATAAGGCTCTCCGCGACGGCGGAGCAGCTTCGGTCTACTGCCGCATCCATGACAAGGTCATCCTGGTTTACGCCGTGCTAGACAATCGCAGACATTTGAACTGGGCCCGCAAGCGACAGGGCTCCCGCTAGCTCGATCTGTCACCCGTTAGGAAGGAAAACTTGGATGGAGCAGGCTCGACTCGAAGCCCTCTTGTTCTCGCTGGTCCCCGCAGACGGTGCGTCTATCGGGACCCAGGCCCTCCGGAAGCTGTTCGAGGCCCAGGTTTCTGGCGACGAACGGGCGCTGTTCGACGGCCTGAAGCAGTCCCTCGTCGGCAAGGGCAGGGTGGTTACAGGCCGCGGTCGAGGGGGCTCGTTGAGACGGGCTCCGCAGGGGTCGGAAGAGGATTTTAGCCTGCAGGCCCAATCAAAGCCGGAGGCGCCTGCAGCACCTCGGCGAACTGCCGTCAAACAGTCAGCGAGAGCTACTCAGCGGTCGGGTAAAGGGAGCGGCGAGCCCCAGGTGCTTAGCTACCGCCACACCGACCGGCGCCGAAACAATCCCGAAGTGGGGATGGTCAATCCTGCCACCGACCCGGACGACGGCGAGAACCGCTGGTGCTACGACCCCCACATCGACCCCGCACTTCAGTGCGACTTCGGCCGTGCCCAGGTGGAGAAGCTGATCGACGATGCGTTGATCGAGGGTGAGCGCGAGTCGGGTGAGCGGCAGCAGGCCTTGTTGGCGGTCATAGACAAGGCCCTGGCCAGCGACGATTCCGCGCTCATGTCCGCCACCCTCACGGCGCTCAAGGAGCGTCTCCAGCAGCAGGCGCAGACCACTCCGCCCGAGCGTGACGCCCTGCGGGAGCTGCGTCGCAGTGCCGCCCCCTACCTCAACTGGAGCGGCAAGGCCGAGCGCACCAGCTTCGAGGTGGACACCGTCTCGCTGCACGTGCACGAGCGCATCGACCCGGCCAGCATCCTCGCCGCGGTACGCAAACGGCTGAAGGAGGGCAACAGTCGGGGCGCCGAAAAGGCCATGCAGCCCGACCTGTTCGCCGCCCCCTTCGAGAATCTGCCCCTGCGCGACGCTATCGATTTCTACCACCACGAAAAGGGCTGGTCCAACCGCCTGATCGCGGGCGACTCCCTCCAGGTGATGAACTCCCTGCTCCAGAAGGAGGGCATGGCCGGGCAGGTGCAGATGATTTACATCGACCCGCCCTACGGCATCAAGTACGGCTCCAACTTCCAGCCCTTCGTCAACAAGCGCGACGTCAAGGACCGCAAGGACGAGGACCTCACCCAGGAGCCCGAGATGATCAAGGCCTTTCGGGACACCTGGGAGCTGGGGATTCACTCGTATCTGACGTACCTCCGAGATCGGTTGTTGTTGAGTCGCGAGTTGCTAGGGGAAAGTGGCTCAGTGTTTGTGCAGATTTCGGATGAGAATGTGCACCACGTACGAGAGCTATTAGACGAGCTTTTTGGTCCAAAGAATGTCGTTTCGGTGATTACATTTAAGAAAACGTCAGGAGCCGGCAGCTTCGCAGGTGGAACCAACGTTATTCCCGCAACAGTTGATTACCTCGTCTGGTATGCAAAGGACATTAGACAGATCAAATATCGGCAAATCTTCAAAGACAAGGAAATCGGCGGAGCAGGATCGGGCGCATACACGTGGATTCAGGAGCTTTCCGGAAAACGACGGAGGGGGGCGTCTCCGAAATATTCGATAGTCCTGCTGAAACCAGGGTGTTCCGAGCAGACAATTTGACTTCTCAAACCACTAGAACTGGCCAGACAACAATCTTTGATGTTGAGGTATGCGGTAAGACTTATCGTCCGGCGAAAGGAGGATGGAAAACAAACTTGGGGGGAATGAACAACTTGGCATTGTCTAACAGGCTTATCGGTCTTGGACGTACCTTGTCTTATGTTCGATATATCGACGATTTTCCAGCGTTTGCTTTGACTAATTTTTGGGATGATACGACAACCGCAGGGTTCGCGGACGAGAAGACGTATGTTGTTCAGACGAACCAAAAGGTCATCGAACGCTGTCTCCTGATGACTACCGACCCCGGCGATCTCGTGCTGGACCCCACCTGCGGTTCGGGCACCACGGCCTACGTGGCCGAGAAATGGGGCCGCCGCTGGATCACCTGCGACACCTCGCGGGTGGCGGTGACTCTGGCCAAGCAGCGGCTGATGACCGCCAGCTACGACTACTACGCCCTGCGCTATCCGCACGAGGGACTCAAGGGCGGGTTCATCTACAAGACCGTACCCCACGTCACGCTCAAGTCCATCGCCAACAACCCGGAGATCGACGAAATCTGGGAGCAGATGCATCCCGCGATCGAGCAGGCGCTGGCGGAGTTGAACGAGGCGATCTCCCCCACCCAACCCTCACCCGCGGGCGGGGGAGGGCCAGGGAGGGGGACGGCCGAATGGGAAGTCCCTTTCGAGCTCTCGAAAGAATGGCCCGACAAGGCGAGGGCCCCTTTCGAGGCCTTCCACGCCGCCCGCCAGGCGATGCAGCGGAAGATGGACGCCTCCATCGCCGCCCACGCCGATCAGGAGACCCTCTACGACCAGCCCCAGGTGGACAGGGACAAGCAGCGCATCAGCGGTCCCTTTTCGGTGGAGGCGGTGCCCTTTCCTTCGGTGCTGGCCCTGGATGAGGCCCAGCAGCCGAAGGAGGCGGATGTCTCCATCGCCCGCTCTGGGGAGTCCGCCCGCCAGCACCAGTGGCGCGACGAGCTGCTCAAGACGGGCATCCGCGGCAAGGGCGGGCAAAGGCTGGAGTTCGCGGAGCTGGAGACCCTGCCTGGCACCCGCCACCTGCATGCCTCGGGCACCCTGGCCGAGACGGGCGAGCGGGTGGTGGTGAGCTTCGGCCCCGAGCACGCCGCCCTGGAGCAGCGCCAGGTGGCCCAGGCCCTGGCCGAGGCGGGCGAGCTGTTCCCGCTACCGAAGATGATCGTCTTCTGCGCCTTCGCCTTCGACCCCGAAGCGGCCAAGGACATAGACCAGCTCAAGGGCATCACCGCCCTCAAGGTCCAGATGAACACCGACCTGCTCACAGAGGACCTGAAGAAGGGCCGCGCGTCCAACCAGAGCTTCTGGCTCATGGGTCAGCCCGATGTGGAGGTACGGCGCCGCAAGGACGGCCGCTACGAGGTGGAGGTTCACGGCTTCGACTATTTCGACACCCGCAGCGGCGAGCTGGTGTCCGGCGGAAAGGCCAGGATCGCCGCCTGGTCCCTCGACACCGACTACGACGAGCGTTCGCTCTTCCCGCGCCAGGTGTTCTTCCCCATGGCGGGCAGCAAGGACGGCTGGTACAAGCTGAAGAAGAGCCTCCGCGCCGAGCTGAACGAGGCCCTGCTGGACAGATTCCACAGCACCGTCTCCCTGCCGTTCGAGGCGGGCGACAACCGCAAGGTGGCGGTCAAGATCGTCGATGATCGGGGGATCGAGTCTCTGAAGGTCATACCGCTGGACTGAGAGCGATGCAGATCGAATATATCCGTTTGAGAAATTTCCGTGCGTTTCGCGATGTGGCCTTGCGCGATATTCCGCGGTTGTGCGTGCTGGTGGGAGCCAACGGTAGCGGCAAGAGTACGCTCTTTTCCGTTTTCGGGTTCTTGCGCGATGCCATGACCACCAATTTGACGGCGGCTCTGGGCAAGCTGGGGGGAAGCCGCGGTGTCTCGGAAGTGCGCAGTCGTAACAGCGATGGACCGATCGAGATAGAGCTGAAGTTCCGGACTTCTCTACGTCCCCGATCGACGAACCTGATCACCTATGAGATCCAGATCGATGAGGAGAAAGGGCGGCCGATCGTCGTAAGGGAGGTGCTCAAGTATCGACGCAGCAGCAGAGGCAAGCCCTGGCACTTTCTGGATTTCACGCGTGGAGAGGGAGAGGCGGTAACCAACGAGATGGAGACCGTGGAGGATGAGAAAGATCTGGTAAGGGAGCACCAGACGTTGAAGCGACCCGACATTCTGGCGATCAAGGGGCTTGCCCAGTTCGAGAGGTTCCCTGCGGTCGTAGCCTTGGGAAATTTGATTGAGAATTGGCATCTTTCGGATTTTCACATCAGTCGGGCGCGACCGGAGCAGGAGGCGGGCTATGCGGAGCATCTCTCCCGCGAGGGTGAGAACCTCTCCTTGGTGGTCGAATATCTCTACAACAATCATAGAGAGGTATTCGATGCCATCATCGAGCGACTGATGGCACGAGTGCCCGGCATTACCAATGTCGAGGCCAAGACTACGGAGGAGGGTCGGGTTCTGCTGAAATTTCGGGATGGGGCGTTCGAAGACCCGTTTCTTGCCCGTTATGTCTCCGACGGTACCATCAAGATGCTGGCCTATTTGGTGTTGCTTCATGATCCGTCGCCCCATCCACTGCTGTGCGTCGAGGAGCCGGAAAATCAGCTTTATCCGTCGTTGCTGTGGGAGTTGGCAGAGGAGTTTCGGTCCTACGCAATGCGTGGTGGGCAGGTGTTCGTGTCAACCCATTCTCCGGATTTCCTCAACGCCACGGAGATCGGAGAGGTCTTCATGCTGTGGAAGGAGGGGGGGTATACCCAACTCAGGAGGGCCCAGGACGATCCACAGCTTGCCGCCTTCGTCGCCGAGGGGGATCAGTTGGGCTACCTGTGGAAACAGGGTCTGTTCGAAGGTGTGGATCCGTCACTGTGACCACCTTGGTCTTTCTCTTGGAGGAGCCTTCCGCCCGAGTCGCACTGGAGGGTTTTCTCCCGAAGATCCTGCCTGACGCGATCCGGACTCGATATCTGGTGTTCGAAGGCAAGCAGGACCTCGAGAAACGTATGGCGCGGCAGATGCGGGCCTGGCGGCTTCCCGAGATCCGTTTTGTGGTGCTGAGGGACCAGGATAGCGGGGACTGTCGGGTGATCAAACGAGCATTGGTGGAGAGAGCGCGGGAGGCGGGGCGGCCGGACGCGTTGGTTCGCATCGCTTGTCGCGAGTTCGAGTCCTGGTTTGTGGGTGATTGGATGGCGGTCGGCGTGGCGTTTGATAAGGCCAACCTCAGCCGGTTGCAGAGCAAGGCCATGTATCGCGAGCCCGATGCCCTCGGCAGTCCGGTCAGAGAGCTTCGTAAGGTGATCCCTGCCTATCAGAAGGTGGATGGGGCGAGGCGCATCGGCCCACACTTGGATCCGGGCCGGAATCGGTCGCATAGCTTCCGGGCCTTTGCCGAGGCGTTGCAGCGGCTCGTCGGGGGCGTCGAGGGGCAGCGTTCCTGATGAGCGCTCCGGGCCCCCTGATCATCAACCTCCCCAACGACCCGCCGAGCCGCCACTGGCAGCAGGCTCGCGACGGAACTCTGAAGCTCATCCCCGAGCGGCGCCCTGCGGGTTACGAGATCTACGACATCCGCAACAACACCCGGCGCACGGAGCCGCTGAGACTGGTCAACGAGATTCGTGTGCGGGTCGGGGAGTGGAGGAGCGCAGGCTATCCGGGCGTGACCAGCGTCACCCGCCGTCTGCTGGAGCATTGGTACGACCGCAGCGCCCGGCAATATCCCTTCTACTTCTGCCAGCTGGAGGCGATGGAGACGCTGATCTGGCACGTGGAGGCGGCGGCCGAGTATCGCCAGGGCATCGCGATCCCCGGGGACGGAGGGCCCTGGGAGAGGGTGTGCAGCAAGATGGCAACCGGGGCGGGCAAGACTACGGTGATGGCCATGATTGTGGTCTGGCAGGTGTTGAATGCGCTGACTTATCCAAAGCGCAGCAAGCATTTCTCACGCGCACTCTTCTTCGTGGCACCCGGCCTGACGGTGAAGGAGCGCCTGCGGGTGCTCTACCCGGGTGAGCCGGACAACTACTACGATGCCTTCGGTATCTGTCCGTCCGAGGCCCTGCGCCAGAAGCTCAATCAGGGGGAGATCCTGGTGGAGAACTGGCACAGCCTGATGCCCTTGAAAGAGCCGGAGCGCTCGGTGGTGAAGAAAGGTCCGGAGAGCGACGAGGCCTTTGCCCGTCGGGTCCTGGGCGCGCTGGCGGTCTGCAAGGACATAGTGATCGTCAACGACGAGGCCCACCACGCCTATCGGGTCCCCGCAGAGGCGAAGATCAGCAAGAAGCAGGCGGCGGAGCAGGGCATAGACTTGGAGGAGGCCACTCGCTGGATCGAGGGCCTGGATCGCATCCACAAGACCCGTCGCATCCTGCGCTGCTTCGATCTTTCGGCAACACCTTTTGCGCCCACGGGCAAGGCCAGCACCGAGGAGGGACTGTTCCGCTGGATCGTCTCGGACTTCGGTCTCAACGACGCGATCGAGGCCGGGCTGGTGAAAACACCGCGGGTGGTGATCCGCGACGATGCCCTGCCCGACGCCAAGACGTATCGCTCCAAGCTCTATCACCTCTATCGCGACCCTTCCGTCTCGGACGACCTCAACCGCAGGGGTGCCCAGCCCTCGGAGGCCCTGCCGAAGCTGGTCCAGGATGCCTATACGCTGCTCGGGGCGGATTGGCGGGAGGCCCGAGAGGCTTGGGAGAAGGCCGGGCACCCGTCGCCCCCGGTGATGCTGACGGTGTGCAACAAGACTGACACCGCCGCGCGCATCGAATATTATTTTCGACACGGCGACGCGCACTGGCCCGAGCTGCACGACGTCACCCGGATGCTGCGCGTGGACTCGCGGGTGCTCGACAAGGCGGAGATCGGCGAGAGCAGCGGCACGGACAAGAACTACGAAGCGGCCTTGCGGGCGATCGTGGATGCGGCGCGCATCCCGGACGCCCGCAAGGAACGGTTAGGTTCCCTGAAAAAGGAGGAGCTGCTGCGCGAGATTGTCGACAACGTCGGCAAGCGCGACAGCGCGGGCCAGGATCTGCAGAAGGTCATCTCGGTGGCCATGCTCTCCGAGGGCTGGGACGCCAAGAACGTGACCCACATCATGGGCCTGCGCGCCTTCACCAGCCAGCTGCTGTGTGAGCAGGTGATCGGCCGTGGTCTGCGGCGGGTCGCCCATGACATGGACGAGGGCGGCCTGCTGCGGCCCGAGTACGTCAACGTGTTCGGCGTGCCCCTGTCCATCTTTCAGGATGTTGGCGAGGGCGGCGAGCCACCGCCACCGCCAAAGGAGAGCATCCAGGTCGAAGCCTTGCCTGAGCGCCACCACCTCGAGATCCGCTGACCGAATCTCCTGCGCGTGGATACGGTGGTGCGACCGACGTTGGTGGTGGACTGGGCTCAGGTCGAGCCCTTGGTGATCGATCCCGCACAGACGCCGATCAGCGCCGACATCGCGCCTGCGGTGGGCGGTGCCACGGACATGAGCCGGGTTCACGTCATCGACCTGGAGAAGTTGCCCGAAGGCTTCCGCCTGCAACGGCTGACATTCCAGGCCGCCCGCAAGGCGTTCGCGGCGATGGAGGGACAGTTCAGGGGGACTCAGGAGTACCTGGTGCTCCAGCTGATCCGACTGGTGGAGCACTTCCTCGATTCGGACCGGCCGGACATCCCTTCGATCTACCACCAGGACCCGCTACGCAAGCGCATCCTGTTTGCGCTCAATATCGATGTGATCGTTCAGTACCTGCTGCGCCATGTGAATGAGCAGAATGCCGAGCACCTCGAGCCCGTATTCGACGAAGAGGCCCCCATCGGCTCGACCCGTCAGATGAGGACCTGGTACACAACCAAGCACTGTATCCCGACAGCGCGATCCCAGATCAGCCATGCCGTCGCCGACAGTAGCTGGGAGCAATACGCTGCGAACGCACTGGAGAAGAGCTCGCAGGTCGCGGCCTATGCGAAGAACGACCATCTAGGCTTCCAGGTCCTCTACATGTGGAATGGTAGCCGCCGACGCTTTGTGCCGGACTACCTGATCCGTCTGAACAACGGCAAGACCCTTGTGCTGGAGATCAAGGGCGAGGACTCAGAGCAGAACCGCGCAAAAAGGGCTGCGTTGGATGCCTGGGTGCAGGCGGTCAGTCAGAAAGGGGGCTTTGGGCGCTGGGCATGGGATGTTGCGCTCGAGCCTGCGCAGATTCACGATTTGTTGGGAAGGCACTCGGCTCAGTAGGGACATGGATTCAAGGTCTGCTCCGTTTTCGTCCCAAGCACGGCCGTCGTGAGACGTCCATTCTCGGGGCGGAGCGCGTCGCTCCTCAAGGCCGCTGGGCGGCGGCCGGGTCATTAAGAACATTATGGTCACGCCAAAGCGCGCGATGAGCCGAATTAGCGATGCAGACCTGGAGGCGTTGCTCGACGACACGGCGTCCGATCGCGTTGAGCGCAAGCGGGGCTGGACGCGGGATGCGCCCGAGCAGACGCGCCAAGCGATCTGCGCGTTTGCTAACGACCTGCCCAACCGCGCCCAGCCTGGTTTCGTTTTCGTTGGGGGCCAACGATGACGGCAGTCCTTCTCGGATCGAGGTTGCCGACAGGCTCTTGCAGACCCTATCCGACATCCAGACGGATGGTTCAACGGTGCCGCCTCCCATGCTGGCGGTCGAGCGGAGGTTTCTCAAGGGTGCGCCCATGGCTGTAATCGTCACATGGCCGGCGGATGCACCTCCCGTGCGTTTTGATGGGCGCATCTGGATACGCATTGGTCCGCGCTGTGGGATTGCCAGCGCCCAGGACGAGCGCATCCTCAACGAGAAGCGCAGGCATCTGGATCCGCACTTCGAGACCCAGCCGACCTTCGTGATCGCCGTTATCCGGAAGGCCCCATGAGCATCCCGGTCCTGACCTTCTTCAACAACAAGGGCGGGGTGGGCAAGACCTCGTTGGTCTTCCATCTGGCCTGGATGCTGTCGGAGCTGGGCAAGAGAGTGGTGGCGATCGATCTCGATCCCCAGGCCAATCTGACCTCGGCCTTCCTGCCCGAAGAAGACCTGGAGCTGCTCTGGGACCCGGACGACACCTCCCAGCGCAGCAACACCGTGTTCCAGGGTGTCCGACCCCTGACCGAGGTAGGCGACATCCTGGAGCCCCAGACCCGGCGCATCGACTCCCGTCTGCACCTGGTGCCGGGCGACCTTTCCCTGGCCGGCTTCGAGGACTTCCTGTCCCAGGAGTGGCCCAACGCCCTGGGCTCGGGCAGTCTCTACCGGCCGTTTCGCATCCTCTCGGCCTTCTGGCAGATCGCCCAGATGGCCGGGCGGCAGCACGGCGCGGACCTCATCCTGGCAGACGTCGGCCCCAATCTGGGCGCCATCAACCGCTCGGCCCTGATTGCCACCGATCACGTGATCATCCCGCTGGCGGCGGATCTCTTCTCGCTCCAGGGGCTGCGCAACCTGGGCCCGACCCTGCGCGCCTGGCGGGGGGATTGGCGCAAGCGCCTGGAGAACTGGACGGCACCGTCGTTGACCCTGCCGGCGGGAGATATGCGGCCCGCAGGCTACATCCTCATGCAGCACAGCGAGCGCCTGTCGCGTCCGGTCCAGGCCTACAAGAAATGGGCGGACCGCATCTCCAGCGGCCAGGGGTCGCGGCACATGGGTCGCCTGCACGATGTGATCTTTTTTTACACCAAAGGCGATCGCAATCCGTGGAGCGTGCAGTACATGCCCTATGACGCCGAATACCTGAGGACGCATTACAAGAAGATTGAAGAAGGAACCGGAAGGCGTTACGAGTTCGACAACCTGATCGCTCCGGGAGGAGCTACCAAGGGAAACCCCAGCTACGAATTTATCGGGGTCACGCGTTTTTGGCGGTACTGGCGAGAGCGAATGCAGGAGCTTTACGACCGGGGGCGGATCGTGCAGCCAAGTCCCGGCGCTGTTCCCCGCTACAAGCGCTATCTGGACGAGATGCCGGGTCTGCCTGTACAGGACCTTTGGCTCGATTTGAATCCGATCAATTCCCAAGCCAAGGAATCCGCAGGCTACGCGACCCAAAAGCCCGAAGCGCTTTTGGAGCGCATCATCAAGGCCAGCAGCAACGAACGCGATCTCGTGGCCGATGTCTTCTGCGGCTCCCGGACTACCGCGGCGCTGGCGGAGAAGCTGGGGCGCAAGTGGATCTGCATCGATCTCGGCAAGTTCGCCATCCACACCACCCGCAAGCGCCTGACCCGGCACTGGACCGACTGGGTCGACTACTGGGCGGTGGATTTCGACTACATGAGCCGCAAGGAGATCATCAAGGTTCCGGTCGGCTCCGGACTCGGCAGTATTCCCTCCCTGCCCGGCATGGACCTACCCCAGGGCGAGCTGGCCCTGCCCCAGCTGGAAGAGCGCTGGACCGGCGGCTACATCTTCGAGAACGAGTGGCAGAGCTTCCGAACCCCCGTGACCGCGACCTGGAGCTGGCCACCGCCCAGCACACCTACGACCGCTCCGGCCGCTACACCGTTGCTGTCAAGGTCATCGACATCTTCGGCAACGACACCATGACGCTGGTACCCGTGCATGTGGACTGATCGAGCCGAAGGCAGGCGCCCAGCCGGTGCGGGCACTTCCAGGCTGGGGAGGCCGACGAGCCAGCCTCCGGCCGCAGATACGGTCGCTTACGTCGGCGCGGAGCAGATCCTCGGCGATCGTGCCGCGCTTGTCCTCCGTGACATTGTCAAAGTAGTTGCGCAAATCAAAATCACCTCATTGCCCTGTGCGCGAGTAACGTCATGCAACATGTATTGGTTACCGGGGTGTCCACCGGCATTGGCTACGCTACAGTGGCCGAATTGTTGAAACAAGGATGTTCGGTGTTCGGCAGCGTGCGCAAATCTGAAGACGCAGATCGACTGTCGGAGGAATTCGGCCCAAGATTCACCCCTTTGCTCTTCGACGTGACGCGGGAAGACCAGATTCACGCGGCTGCCGCTCGGGTCACCGACATGGTGGGAGCACAGGGATTGTCCGGGTTGGTCAACAATGCGGGCGTTTCTCTTCCCGGTCCGCTGTCCGTGATTCCAGCATCTATGGTCCGAGATCACCTTGAAATCAATGTGATGGGCGTAGTCAACGTGACCAAGGCATTTCTACCGAGCCTGGGCATGCGACAGCACCGAGCTCGGCCCCCGGGGCGTATCGTCAATATCAGCTCGCTGAGTGGCCGTATTGCCTATCCATTCATGGGAGCGTACGCAGCCTCGAAACACGCCCTGGAAGCGCTGTCCGATTCATGGCGCCGGGAACTCATGCTCTATGGTATCGATATCATCGTCATCGAGCCGGGCGCCATACGAACGCCGATTTGGGACAAAGCTTCCACGATATTCAGTAGCTTCTCCGATTCGGATTACGGCCCGATTTTGGAAAGGATCAACTTGCTGAAGAGCAAACGAGCGGCGTTGCCTGTGGAAAAAGTCGCGCGAATCATCTGTCATGCCTTATGGTGCCGGCGTCCGAAAACCCGGTACGTCATTCCGGACCAGCGCGTGAAGTACTGGATCATTCCACGCATCCTGCCGGACCGGTGGTTGGATTGGAGCATCAAGCGGATGTTGGGGCTGGAGAAGCACGATGCCACACATTGACCGTCGTTATGGGACGGCGGTCATAACAGGAGCGGCCCACGGCATAGGGGCTGCTTTCGCACGCCAATTAGTCGCACGGCATGATCGTCTGGTATTGGTAGACAAAGATCAAACGGCCCTTGAGTCCATGCCCGAGTCATTGGCGCATTTCGGAGCGGCGAAAGTGGAAACCGTGCAGGTAGATTTAGCGCAGCCTCAGGAGCAGGACCGAGTAGTCGCGCAGATTGAGCAGGAAGAAGACTTATGTCTGCTGATCAATAATGCAGGATTCGGAGACCCAAAGCGTTTTCATGAGCAAGACGTTCAGACCCACCTGGACATGTTACAGGTTCATGTACTTTCCACGGTCAGGTTTTGTAGAGCTGCTATGCCCGGCATGGTGAAATTAGGCAACGGGAACATCGTCAATGTCTCCTCGATGGCGGCCGAGCTACCAGTGCCCCACAATGTGATGTATGGCGCCACCAAAGGATTTCTGCGCATCTTCTCAGAAATCCTGCGCGTCGAATGCATGCCGATGGGAGTGAACGTGCAGTTGCTTTGCCCGGGCTACACTCGCACGGGGTTTCACAGCACACCGAGCTATGAGGGAAAAAACGTTGAAGCAGTGCCCGGGTGGCTGTGGTCTGCCCCCGAAGCGGTAGCGGAAGCTTCTTTGCGAGCGCTGGTCAAACGAAAATCGATTTGTGTCCCGGGGGTTTTGAACCAATGTATGCATTTCTTTCTTAGCTCTCGCGTGGTACCCGGGTGGGTCATTCGAATGCTCCTGGTTTAGCACGAATGGCTCATGAATTGGACATATGCTTTTTCTTGCCCTTAAACCTAAAGGAGGCTTTCGCTGAGATGGGCGAGGATCCGCCCATCCAGCCAAGACTTGGCCCGCCAGGGTAAGGTCCCCTGGACGAACCCCACGTGCCCGCCGTGCTTGGACAGCTCCAGGGTGACCCGGGGGCTCAGCTCGGCGGCCGTGGGACAGGTCTCGGGAAACATGAAGGGGTCGTCCAGGGCATGCAGGATGAGCGTGGGGATAGCGATCCGTCCCAGGAATTGGCGGGAGCTGCTGCGGGCGTAGTAGTCGTCCACGCCCGCGAAGCCGTGCAGCGGGGCGGTGATCCGGTCGTCGTAGGCGCGAAAGCTGCGCAGCGAGTCCGGATCCACGCTCAGGGGTGAGGGGAGGGCGGCGAACTTGCGTCTGTAGCTGGCGCGCAGTCGGCTCAGCAGGTGGCGTTGATACAGGCGCGACAGGCCTTGCTCCAGGCGCCGGGCGGCGTCGGCCAGCAGGAATGGGACGGAGACGGCGACCGCCGTCCTGACAGGCGCCTCGGCACCCTGCTCTCCGAGCCATTTCAGTAGCTGGTTGCCACCCAGGGAGAAACCGACCACGGCGCTCATGGGCCTATCCGTCCGGGCCAGCGATCGGACGACCCAGTCGAGATCGCCGGTCTCTCCCGAGTGGTAGCTTCGCGGCAGCCGGTTGGGCTCATTACTGCAGTTTCGAAAGTGCAGCAGAACGGGCTCGAAGCCGGCCTCGGCCAGGGTGTGCATGAGGCCGCCGGCGTAGTGGGAGTCCAGTGAGCCTTCCAGGCCATGCAGGATCAGGATCTTGGGTCCCGACCCGCTGTCGGCGGCCCAGCTGAGGTCGAGAAAGTCGCCGTCCGGGGTCTCGATGCGCTCGCGCCGCAGAGCGAGCCGCGGGCGGCGGCGAAAGCGGGTGGGCCACAGGGTTTGCAGGTGGGCGCCGGGCAGCCACCAGGCGGGCCGGAAGTCGCTCTCACGTATGGGCATGGTCAACGTTGCTGGCGGTCGTAGAGCCGCGCATACAGTCCCTGTTTCTGCAGCAGCTCTGCGTGGGTGCCTTGCTCGATGATGCGCCCGGCGTCGAATACCAGGGTGCGATCCGCTTGTCGAACGGCGCTCAGGCGGTGCGCGATGATCAAGGTGGTACGACCCGCCAGGAAGGTGCGAAGGGCGGTGTGCAGCCGCTGCTCGGTGGCGGCGTCCAGCGCGGAGGTGGCCTCGTCGAGGATCACGACCCGGGGGTCGGTGAGCACCATGCGGGCGACTGCCAGGCGCTGGCGCTGGCCGCCCGAGAGCCTGACTCCGTCACGCCCGATCAAGGTGTCGAGGCCCTGGTCCATGGCTTCTACCAGCTCTCGCAGCTGAGCGATCTCCAGCGCTTGCCAGAGACGCCGGTCCGAAAGTGCCTTGCCGAGGGTGAGGTTCATCCTGACGCTGTCGTTGAGCAGGGCCGGGTGCTGGAGCACCGTGGCGACATGGTTGCGCACCAGGTCCATCCCTATCTCGGTGACGGGCACCTCGTCGAAAAGCACTTGGCCGGAGACCGGGGTGTAGAGGCCGAGGATGATCTGCACCAGGGTGGTCTTGCCGCCCCCGCTGGCCCCGACCAGGGCGACCTTTTGTCCCGCCGCTATGGACAGGCTGATGCCGTCCAGGACGGGTGGACCGTCGCCGTAGGCGAAATGGATGTCTTGGAGCCGGACGGAGGTGGTCAGCTTGCCTCGAAAGGGGTCGTGCAGGTGGGGGTAGCGTGGCTCGAGCCGCACTCGCATCAGGGCATTGATGCGGCTCAACGCGGCCTGGGCCGCGTGCTGCTTGTACTGCATGTCCACGACCTCCTGGACCGGCTGCATCATGAACCAGAGGTAGGAGAAGACCGCGAGCATCTGGCCGATGGTCAGGTCCGAGTAGACCACCATCAGCATGCTGGTGGCCCGAAAAATGTCGAAGCCAAACAGGAAGATCAGGAAGGACAAGCGGTTGGCGGCATCGCTCTTCCAGGCGAAGGCCCCCGAGCGGTGGCGGATGGCGTCGGCGCGATCGATCACGCGGGCGATGTAGTGGCGCTCGCGGTTGCTGGCGCGGATCTGCTGTATGGCGTCCAGGGTCTCGCCCAGTGCCTCCTGGAACAGCTGGTAGGCGGTGTTCTCGCGGGCCTTGAGGGTCTTGACCTTGCGTCCGAACACCGTGGTCACGTAGATGACGATGGGGTTCATCAGCAGAATGAACACGGCCAGGGGCCAGTGCATCCAGATCAGCACCAGGGCCGTGCCCAGGATGCTCAGCACCGCTACCAGCAGCTTGCTGGTGGCTACGCCGATGAGTTCGTCGAGCGCGTTCACGTCGGTGACCAGATGGGACGCCACGGTGCCGCTGCCCAGGGTTTCGTATTCGGCCATGGAGACTTGCCGCAGGCGCAGCAGCAGGTCTCGGCGTATGCGGTAGGTGACGTCTTTGGAGATACCCGTGAACTGGCGCGTCTGAATCACACCCAGCACCATGGCGCCGAAGCGCATCGCCAGGGTGAGCAGCAGGATGACGCCGATGTAGAGCACGGGGGAGTGCCAGCTCTGCGGGAAGACGGCATTGATCATTGCCACGGATCTGCCGGGCCGATCCAGCAGCACCTCGTCTACCAGCAGAGGTATCAGAAGGGGGATGGGAACCGCCAGGGCCGCCCCGACGATGGCGATCAGGTTGGCCTTCACCAGCTGTCGTCGGTGCGAAAGGACCATCCCAAGCAGCTCGTTCCAGGTGTAGTCGGCCTCGCGTACCGACTCGGCAGAAGGGACAGGCTGCGTATCAAGTGGGGCGGTCATCGATGGATGTCGAGTCGATGAGGGACAGCAGGCCCAATCATATCAGGCCCAGACTTCTCCACCGGGTCGTCCGTCGCGATCTCCCCCCGCGGAGGCATGAAGGGATGCTCCCGATTTCCGGCGAACGCACGGACATGGTCGGAATGGACAGCGAACCCGGATATACTGGCGCCCTCATTTCAGCCGACGTGTCGAGTGACCTGCCGATGAGAATCTTCGCCCTAGCGGCCTTTGCCCTGACCCTTTTGCTGGGCCGACCGGCTAGTGCCCGCGATCTGATGGGGGTCTATCGGGATGCGTATCAGAACGACCCGCAGCTGCGTGCGGCCCAATACGACACCGAGGCTGCCCGGGAGCTGCGCCCCCAGGCGCGGGCCCTGCTGTTGCCCGCAGTGAGCGTCTCCGGCACCGTGAACCGGACGCACACCGAGACAGATACCCATCTCTCGGTCTCGCCCCAGCTCCCCTCTGCGGTCTCTGTGGCCCGGGCGGTGGGCAACGGCACCACGGCCACGGCGAGCCTGCTTGCCAATACCCTCGCCACCAATATCGCTCTGCAGCAGAACAAGACGATCCGCACCGACACCAACGTAACCCGCCGAGAGCTGGCCCTGACCCTGACCCAGCCTCTCTATCGGCGAGATCGATGGATTCAGCTGCGTCAAACCGATGATGTGATCGCCCAGTCGAAGGCCCAGCTGACGGCGGAGGACCAGGGGTTGATGCTGCGCACCGCCTCGGCCTATTTCGACGTGCTGAGCGCGCGCGACGGGTTGGAGCTGGCCCAGGCGGAGCGCACTGCGATCGAGCGTCAGCTCGATCAGGCGAAGCAGCGTTTCGAGGTCGGATTGATCGCCATCACCGGGGTGCACGAGTCCCAGGCCCGGTTCGATCAGGCCCGGGCGAACGAGATAGCTGCCCGGAACGAGCTGGACAACGCCCTGGAGGCCCTGCGCGAGATCACGGGGATGTCCGAAGAGCGGGGTGCCCTGAGCGCACTGAGCGAGGACCTGCCCCTCAAGATGCCTGTGCCTGCGGACATCGAGCAGTGGGCCGAGTTCGCCATCAAGCAGAACCCTGCCGTGATCGCCGCAGAGCATGCCACAGAGTCGGCACGGAAGGACATCGAGGTACGCCGCTCCGGCCATTATCCGACCCTGGATCTGGTGGGTGGATTGAGCACCAGTCGTACCGAGAGCGGCACGGACGTGAACACCGATGATGCCAGTATCGGCTTGCAGCTAGCCGTGCCCTTGTACGCGGGCGGTGGCGTGGTGGCCGGGACCCGGGAGGCACGATTCGCATTCGAAGCGGCGACGGAGCGGCTGGACCAGGAGCGCAGGGCAGTCAAACGCCAAGTGCGCGATGCTTACCGCGGCGTGGAATCGAACATCAGTCGGGTCAAGGCGCTTCAGGCGGCCATCGTCTCGGCGGAGAGCGCTTTGGAGGCCACCCGAGCCGGCTATGACGTGGGGACCCGGACCATCGTCGACGTGCTGGATGCCGAGAGCGAGCTATATCGGGCCAAGCGCGAGTTTTCCAAGGCCCGCTACGACTATATCGTCAACGGCATCGCCTTGAAGCAGGCGGCAGGCACCCTGGCCAAGGAGGACCTGGAGTCCGTCAATGGACTGCTGGCACAATAGAAGTTTGAAGTCGGAAGTGTGAAGTTTGAAGTGGGAAAAGAAGTTTGCCGATCCCGATCGTTTCAAACGTCACCCTTCAAACTTCACACTTGCCTCTAATCGTCCCGTCGCGAGAACATCAGACTTGTGATCTGCTCCGACACCAGACCGATCAGGAAGACCAGCAGCGAGGTCGTCAGGAGCAAGGCGCTCATGTTGGTGAATCGCCCCGCATTGAAGAAGGTGTAGGCATAGAGAGCCATCCCGGCTGTGAAGGTGATCAGGCTGGCAGGCAGGAACAGCTTGAGCGGCGAGTAGATTGAGCCGATCTTGAAGATGATCACCAGGAAACGGGCGCCGTCCTGCCAGGGGCGAATGTGGCTCTTTCCCTTGCGCCTGAGCAGCTCTACGGGCAAGTAGCCCACGCGGTAGCCGCTACGGAAGAAGGCCATGGTGAGGGTGGTGGGATAGGAGAAGCCATTCGGCAGCAGGTGCAGGAACTCCCGCAGCTTGGCGGCCTCGGCGATGCGCAGTCCCGAGGTCAGATCCGGGATGGCGTGCCCGGTCATCCAGCTCGCCAACAGGTTGTAGGCGCGGTTGGCCAGCAGACGTGCAGTGCTGGCCTGGCAGTGGCGGCTTCGCGCACCCACCAGCATGTCGTACTCGCCTTCGAGAAACCGCTCGAGCAGCCGCTGGGCATCGGCGGGTCGATGTTGGCCGTCCCCGTCCATGAGTAGGATCAGCGCTCGGGTGGCGGCCCGCACGCCGCGCTTGACCGCCGCGCCGTTGCCCGTGGAGTAGGGCGATCCCAGGCGGCGCACCCCCAGCCCCAGTCCCTCGCACAGCAGAGCAGTGCCGTCATTAGAGCCGTCGTCCACTACGATGATCTCGGCTGCGGGAAAGCGATCCAGCAGCTCGGGCAGCAGGCTGGACAGGCCGTCCTGCTCATTGCAGGCCGGGACCACGATGCTCAGGGCATCGTTCGCGGGGGAAGCGCCGGGCTCGCTGCTCATGGGTGATGGCTCATGACTGTCCGGCGCCGGCGGTCGCATGGTCGATAAATTTCTCCAGTGCCTTCGTCTCGGCGGTCATCTTAGGCGTGGTCGCATAGCCTTTCATTCGCTCGAGGGCGTCGCGTGCCTCCTTGATGCGCCCCAGGCGCACCAGGATCTTGATCAGGCGGTCGTGATACACCCCGCGTTGGGGCCAGGCGGCAACAGCCTGCCTGGCATGCTCCAGGCCCTCTTCGGGCTCTTTCAACACCGCATCATAGTAGGCGCGGAGCGCAGAATGTATGCCCGCTTTGGCGTATCGATCGAGGGTCGGGTTGGTCAGCACCGCATCGAAAATCCGTAGCACCTGCGCCCGGGAGAGTCTGGGCTTGGGCACCTGCATGTGCCAGCGCACCAGATACGAGAACTGGGACGTGGTGACGTTCTCCGGGGTGTAGGGGAAGTCGCGTAGCCGATGCTCCAGCTCGTCGATCCATTGGGGCTCGGGCAGCCTGCCTGCATAGAGATTCAGCACGATCAGCCCGAACAGTCCGTCCGAGTTGGCCGGATTGAGGGCGACCACATGCTCCATGTACTGCCTGGCCAATTGGTAGGTAAGCGTGGGGTCGCGACTCTTTCCCAGACCGACGATCAGTCGCTGTCCCGCCTGGAAGTTGGCTCGGGGCGAGTCAGGGTGATGGGCCACTTCGTGCACGATGAACGCGTTCTGCGATGACCAGTCGTGTGCCCTCAGGGCAGTATTGGCGGCCGTGACCGTGAGCAGTGCGGTGGACAGTATCAACACCAGCAGATTCCAGGGGCCGCGCCCCGCGAGCAGGCTCAGGCCATAAGCGACCATCGAGAGTATTCCGACGCTCGGTAGATAGTTTCGGTGCTCGAACAAGGGCTCCAGCGCGAAGACGCTGGACTCGAGACTGTGGCCGGCCAGGAAGAAGCAGATGCCGAAGGCGACGACCGGGGCGCGACGGCGCATCAGCCAGGCTGCCGCAAGAAGGGCGATCAGTCCGGCCACCGACGCGAGCGTCGAGGCGGGGCTGAGCAGCGAGTCCGAGAGTCCGAAATCGTCGTGGAACAGGCCGAGCCGAGTGAAATTGGGAGCGAGAATGTTGTACAGGTAGAACCACAGGGCCCTGGGCTGGGTGAGCAGTCTCTGCTCGAAGGAGAAGGTCCTGCTGTCGAATCCGGCGGTGATCCATTGCGGGTGCGTCAGGGTGTGATAGGCGACCAGTAGCAGGGGCACACCGAGGAAGATCAAGAAGAATCCACGAACCTGGAGAGCGGCCGGCCGCGACGGGGCGCGAAAGTCCAGGAACAGCCACTCCAGTATCAGCAGGAGGCCGGGCAGCAGGATGGCGTTCTCCTTGGCGAGAAACCCGATTCCCCCGAGCAGCAGGCAGAGCAAGGCCCCCGGCCAGAAGGGGCAATTCGTCTCCAGCATTCTCACCCGCGTGGTCATGTAGACCAGCATCGCCCCCAGCAAGAACAGGGCAGACTGGCTGTTCATTCTCTGCACGGTGTAGAGCACCGACGTCAGATTTATGGGGTGCATCAGCCAGAGCGCACCGGTGAGCAGGGCCCATGTGGTGACCTGGGACTCATTCAGGGGGGTCCCTCGCGTGCGGGACCAACCTCGGGCAATCGCGCGAATCAGCAGCATTACCAGCAAGCCGTTGACCAGGTGAATGACCAGGTTGGTGAGCTTGAGCCAGAAGGGGTCCATGCCGGTCAACGCGTGGTTTACCCCGAAGCTGAGCATGCTCAGAGGACGGCTGGCGGGAAAGGCGAAAGGTGAAGAATTCCAGGCCTGGTACAGGCTGTTCGGGGACAAGTCGTCGATGGCGACGGCCTTGTTCTCCGCGATGTGCGCCTTGTCGTCAAACAGAAAGGGCCCGTGAAGCCCGGGCCAATAAATGCCGACCGTCACGGCCCAGGTGAGCAGCAGCCAGACGCTGGCGGGAATCGCAAGCTGTTTGTGGAGGACTTGCCGCATGCCGGGATATGGGGCGCAGGTGAACGGGATGCTTGGGGATTCTGCCCCCAGGCAGTCCTCCGACACAGGCTAGAGGATGGCCGGGAAGCGGCTGTGCGAACCATATCACAGCGCTTCGCGGCGCGGGTCCCTTTAACCCTTCGGAAAGGGCGGGGTGGATGGGGGCCCGCATCCCAAGGGCTCCTGAACTTTTCCGATGAGGAGGGGTCTTTTTTAGCGTTTTCCTGGGACTCCCCTCAACAACAACCTACAGGAGCCTGCAGATGATCAAGGTCAAGGATCTGACCCGAGCTTACGGCGATCTGACCGCCGTCGACCGGGTCTCCTTCGCGATAGGGTCGGGCGAGATTGTCGGACTGCTCGGCCACAACGGCGCCGGCAAGACCACCATCATGAAGATGCTCACCGGCTATCTCGAGCCGACCGGCGGCTCGATCCGGATCGATGGCCAGGACATCGCCGATCGGCGCGAATCGGTCCAGGCCCGCATCGGCTATCTACCGGAGAACGATCCCCTCTATCCCGAGATGACGGTGATCGACTATCTGGACTATGCGGCCTCCCTCCACGGCGTCCCAGAACCGGACCGGCCCGGGCGTATCAGGGAGGCGATCGACAAGACCGAGCTGGGGCCCAAGTCAATGGACTCCATAGGCACTCTCTCCCGGGGCTACAGACAGAGGGTCGGGGTCGCCCAGGCCATACTCCACCAGCCCCGCGTGCTCATCCTCGACGAGCCCACCAACGGACTGGATCCCACCCAGGTCCAGCACATGCGCGACCTGATCCGCTCCCTGGCCGATAAGGCCACGGTCATTATCTCCACCCACATACTGCAGGAGGTTCAGGCCATCTGCGGCCGGGTGATCATCATCCGAAACGGCCACAAGGCCCTGGACGCGACCATGCAGGAGTTGCGGGCTGGCAGGCGGCTGCTGGTGGCGGTGGATGCGGCGCCGGCAAAGGCGTTGGCCCTGCTCGGGGCGGTGCCCGGCGTGGGCGCTGTCGAGGCGGTCGCCGCCCAGGGGGCCGGTCACAGATACGCCCTGGACCTGCAAGGGGAGGAGGGGCTCACGGAGACGGCGCCCCTGGTTGCCAGCCGGGTGGCGGCCGAGGGCCTGAAGCTCTATGCCCTGCAGCCCGAGAGCCAGGACCTGGAGACCATCTTCGGTGAAATCAGCAATCAGTAAGAGGGGCTGGATCAGATGCAAAACGCCTTGAGAATCGCACGCAAGGAGTTCGCCGGGTTCTTCTCTTCGCCCATCGCCTTCATCTTTCTCGGCGCCTTCCTGGCGGTCACGCTGTTCGTTTTCTTCTGGGTGGAGACCTTCTTCGCCCGCAACATCGCCGATGCGCGGCCCCTGTTCGAGTGGATGCCGCTGCTGCTGATCTTCCTGGTGGCGGCCATCACCATGCGCATGTGGTCCGAGGAGCGCCGGGCCGGTACCCTGGAGTTCCTGCTGACCATGCCGGTCAAGGGCTATGAGCTGGTGCTGGGCAAGTTCCTGGCCTGCCTCGCCCTGGTGGCGGTGGCCCTCGTGCTGACCCTGCCGCTGCCTGTCACGGTGAGCATGCTCGGACCGCTGGACTGGGGACCGGTGCTGGGCGGCTATCTGGCCACCCTGTTCCTGGCAGCGGCCTATGCGGCCATCGGGCTGTTTGTCAGCGCCCGCTCGGCCAACCAGATCGTCAGCCTGATCCTGACCGCCGCGGTCTGCGGGCTCTTCTATCTGCTGGGCTCAGATGCGCTGACCGGGCTGTTCGGAAACCGGGCCGCGGAGCTGCTCAAGCTGCTCGGCTCCGGCTCGCGCTTTCAGTCCATCACCCGCGGCGTGATCGACCTGCGCGATATCTACTACTACCTGAGCCTGGTCGGGGTCTTTCTCACCCTGAACATCTTCACTCTCGAATGGCTGCGCTGGTCCGGCAACCCGACCAACCCCAATCATCGCCGCTGGGGGCTGGTGACCGGGCTGCTGGCGGTCAACTTCCTGGCGGCCAATCTGTGGCTCGCCCCCATGAGTCAGGTGCGCGCGGATGTCACCCAGGGACACATCTACTCCATCTCCCCGGCCACCCGCGGCTACCTGGCGCAGCTGCGTGAGCCGCTGCTGATCCGCGGCTACTTCAGTGCCAAGACCCATCCGCTGCTGGCCCCACTGGTGCCGCGCCTGCGCGACCTGCTGGAAGAGTATGCCGTGGCCGGCAAGGGGCGGGTCCGGGTAGAGATCATCGATCCCCAGGAGCACCCGGATCTGGAGCAGGAGGCGAACGAGAAATACGGCATCAAGCCCGTGCCCTTCCAGTTCGCCAGCAAGTACCAGGCCTCGGTGGTCAACTCCTATTTCGACCTGCTCATCCAGTACGGCGATCAGCACGAGGTGCTGGGCTTCCGGGATCTGATCGACGTCAAGGTCAAGAGCGAGACCGACCTGGAGGTGGACCTGCGCAATCCCGAGTACGACATCACCCAGGCGATCAAGAAGGTGCTGTACGCCTATCAGGGGTCGGGCGCGCTGTTCGAGAACATCCCCCATCCGGTGGCCTTCAAGGGCTACATCTCGCCCGACGACCAGCTGCCCAAGGTCCTCAAGGGGCTGCGCGGCGATCTGGATAGCCTGCTCAAGGATCTGGTCGCACGCTCCAAGGGCAAGCTCAGCGTGGCCTTTCAGGACCCCGAGGCGGGTGACGGCAGCTTGGCGAAGAAGCTGGAAGCGGATTTCGGATATCGGCCCATGGCCTCCAGCCTGTTCGACACCCACACCTTCTGGTTCTACATGACCCTGGAAGGGGACGGCCAAACGGTGCAGGTGCCCCTGCCCGAGACCCTCGACAAGGCGGCCCTGGAGCGGGCCCTGAATGCGGGTCTCAAGCGATTCTCCAAGGGCTTCCTGAAGACCATCGCCCTGGATACGCCCCCCTCTTCGCCCGGTATGGCCCAGCTCGGCATCCCCGCCAAGGGCAAGGGCTTCCACTGGCTGCGCGACACCTTGTCCGAGGAGCACAATCTGGTCAGCACCGATCTCAAGTCCGGCCAGGTCCCGGAGGACGCGGATCTGCTGCTGCTGGTCGCGCCCGAGAAGCTGGACCAGAAGCAGCTGTTCGCGGTCGACCAGTTCCTGATGCGGGGCGGCACGGTGGTGCTTGCCAGCGCCCCCTTCGACATAGAGACCCGGGGCTCGCTCTCGGCGCGAAAGCAGGACTCCGGACTGACGGATTGGCTGGCCCATCAGGGGATCGACCTTCAGAACACCATGGTGCTGGATCCCCAGAACGCGGCCTTCCCCATCCCGGTGGACAGGCGGCTGGGCGGCTTCGTGGTGCGTGAGACCCAGCTAGTGGACTACCCCTACTTCGCGGACATCCGCGACGGCGGGCTGGACCAGAAAAGCGGGCTGGCCTCTGGACTCAATCAGGTCACCTTGACCTGGGCCTCGCCCATCGAGGTGGACGAGCAGAAGAATAAAGATCGCAAGGTGATCCGCCTGCTGGAGAGTTCGGACCAGGCCTGGACCTCGGACAGCCTGAACATCCAGCCGGACTTCGGTGCCTATGGGAAGCTGGGCTTCCCCGCCGGCTCCGAGCGTGGCCGGCAGCTGCTCGGGGTGGTGGTGGAAGGCCGCTTCGACTCCTACTTCAAGGACAAGCCCTCACCCCTGGTCGCCGCGAAGAAGGAGCCCCCGAAGACCGAGGCCGAGACGCCCAAGGCGGACACCTCCAAGAAGGACGACTCGGGCAAGGCGGCCGAAACGCCGCCGACCATCACCCGGGTGATCGACCGCTCTCCGGAGTCGGCCCGGATCATCCTGCTCGCCTCCAACAGCTTCCTCAGCGACGAGATGCTGGACCTGGCCTCCTCCGGGCTCGGCACTCGCTATCTCAAGCCCGTGCAGCTGGTGGAGAACGCCGTGGACTGGTCCCTGGAGGACCGGGGCCTGCTCGCCATCCGGGGTCGCGCCCACTACTCACGCACCCTGGACCCGCTGGACCGGGACAGCCAGGTCGTCTGGGAGTATTCCAACTATGCCTTGGCCCTTCTCGGGCTGCTGGCGATCTGGCTGATCCGCAGGCGGATGATCAAACGGGCGAGGCTGCGCTATATGGCGCTCCTGGGTACGGCTGGCTGAGCGGAGGGTGTAAGCGATGAAGAAATGGATCCCTGTTTTGAGCGTGCTGCTGGTGGCGCAGCTGGGACTGGCCCTGGCGGTGAGCCTGGGTGGTGAGAAATACGGTGCCTTCCAGGCCGAGGAGCCCTTGCTCGCCTTCGATAAGGACGCGGTCGACAGCATCCGCATCGAAGATGGCAAGCAGAGTGTCCAGTTGGAGAAGAAAGACGCCCACTGGCTGCTGCCGGACAAAAAGGGCTTTCCGGCCAGCAGCGACCAGATCGAGGCCCTGTTGACCAAGCTGTTCGGGCTGAAGAAGGGCTGGCCGGTGGCGACCACCGCCTCCGCGGCCGAGCACTTCAAGGTCGACGAGAAGGGCTTCGAGCGCCGGATCACCCTGTCATCCAAGGGTAGCCAGGTGGCGCAGCTCTACGTGGGCACCTCGCCGGGCTTCCGGAAGGTGCACGTCAGGTCGGCGGGTGAGGACGCCGTGCTCGCCGTGGCATTCAATACCTGGGAGGCCAGTGCCAAGCCTGACGACTGGATCGACAAGGACATTCTGCGGCTGTCCCAATCCGATATCCAGAAGGTGGAGCTGCCAGGTGTGGTGCTCGAGCGCGACGGCGATGCCTTCAAGCTGGCCGACCTGGCCCCGGGGGAGGAGATGGACAGCCCGAAGGTCCAGTCGCTGATCGGTCAGCTGGCGAATTTGCGCATAGAATCTCTGCTCGGCAGCGAGGCCAAGCCGGAGTATCGCCAGGACGCACCGGCACTGGAGATCAAGGTCTCCAAGAAGGATGGCACGGAGCTCAGCTACCGCTTCTCCAAGCCGGAGGAGGGGGCCTACTACGTGCTCAAGCGCTCGGATCTGGAGCGCTGGCTGAAGGTCGCCGAGTACACGGTCAAGCAGCTCAAGGAGACCACCCGGGAGAAGCTGGTGCATCAGGCGGCCGCTCCTGCGACTACTGCGCCGCCCCATCCTGAGACGTCCGGCGCTGAGTCGTCGACACCCATGGCGCCCAACACCGCGGCGTCCGACCAGGCTGCGTCCGATCAAGCGGCTCCCGAGACAACGGAGTAGATCATGGCGCAGACGACCCGAGAGGCCTTTGGCCGGCTCCAAGACCACATAGAGCAGCACATCGTCGGCCAGCGGCCGCTGGTCCAGCGGCTGTTGCTGGCGCTGCTGTGCGACGGCCATCTGCTGCTCGAGGGGGCGCCTGGGCTGGCCAAGACCCGTGCGATCAAGACCCTGGCGGGTGGCCTGGAGGCGGATTTCCACCGTATTCAGTTCACCCCCGACCTGCTGCCCGCGGACCTTACCGGCAGCGATGTCTTCCGACCCGAGGACGGCGGCTTTCACTTCAGCCCGGGGCCGGTCTTCCACAACCTGATCCTGGCCGACGAGGTCAACCGCGCCCCCGCCAAGGTACAGTCCGCCCTGCTCGAGGCCATGGAGGAGCGGCAGGTAACGGTGGGCGCGGCCAGCTACCCCTTGCCGCGGCTGTTCCTGGTGTTGGCGACCCAGAATCCCATCGAGCAGGAGGGTACCTACCCGCTCCCGGAGGCCCAGCTGGATCGCTTTCTCCTGCACGTGCGGGTCGATTATCCGGACAAGGCGGCGAGCCGCGAGATCCTCGCCCTCTCCCGACGCGAGGCCCTGGAGGGACTGGAGCACCGGGTCCCTGCCGCTGCGGAGCGCATGGCCGAGGAGCAGGTGCTCGTCGCTCGCCGCGAGGTGATGCGGCTGCACCTGACCGACGCGGTGGAGGCGTACATCGTCGAGCTGGTGGAGGCCACCCGCCGTCCGCGCTCCTATGGCGACGACCTGGTCCATTGGATTCGCTGGGGCGCCAGTCCGCGGGCGGCCATTGCCATAGAGCGCGCGGCGCGGGCCACGGCCTGGCTGGAGGGCAGGGACTTCGTTACGCCAGAGGACGTGCAGCAGGTGACGCCCGACGCCCTGCGCCACCGGGTGTTGCTGGACTATGAGGCGGAGGCCGACGGCATCACCCCCCAGCGCTGCGTCGAGGCCATTTTGGAAAGGGTCCCTTCACCGTGAGCGACGGCAGCGCCCTCGATCTGGACGAGCTGATCCGCCTGCGGGCCGCTTCCCGCGGTCTGGAGCTGGGTGCGCGGCGCCACGCCCTGTCGGTGCAGGCCGGGGGCTATGTCTCGGCCTACCGGGGACGCGGCCTGGAGCTCGACGAGGTGCGCGCCTATCAGCCGGGGGATGATGCTCGAAGCATCGACTGGAGAGTGACCGCCCGTCGCGGTCGCCCCCATACCAAGCTGTTCCGCGAGGAGCGGGAGAGACCGGTGCTTGTGCTGGTGGACCTGCACCCGGGTATGTATTTCGGCAGCCGCCAGCAGCTCAAGTCGGTCCTCGCCGGTCGGCTCGCCGCGCTGCTGGGCTGGGCGGCGGTGCGCGGCGGTGACCGTTTGGGGGGGCTGGTGACTGGCGCAACGGGCCATCGAGAGATACATCCCGCCGCCCGGGAGGCCGGTCTGCTGCCCCTGCTGCGGACCCTGGTGCGACTGCAGCCGACGCGGCCGGAGACCCCTGTGGCGGGAAGGATGGACCTGGCCCTGGCACGTATGGCACGCCTGGCCCATCCGGGCAGCCTGGTGGTGATCTTCAGTGACTTCCGGGAATCGGGCGACACCGCCGAGCGGCATCTCGCAGCACTGGCCCGGCACAACGACGTGATCGCGGGCCTTCTCTACGATCCGTTGGAGGCAACGGCGCCTCCAGCGGCGCGCTACAGCCTGGGCAGCGGCGGGCTGCGCCTGACTCTGGACACTGCTCGGCCCGCCGTGGCCGAGCGCTGGATCGCCCAGTTCAACGCCCACCGCGAGCTTGTTCAGGGGCTGTGCCGGCGCCAGGGGATCCATTTCATGGAGGCGGCCACCCACGAGAGCCCGCTGCGCTCGCTACGTGTCGGCCTGGCACGCCACGGAGGGCTGCGGTCCGGCCTGGAGCGGCGATGAGTGGCCAAGACCCCTTGGCGGCCCTGCGGCCCCTGCACGCCCCCGACCCCATCCCCTGGTGGCCTCCGGCCCCTGGCTGGTGGCTGCTCGCATCGCTGGCCCTGGCCGGGGCGGTGTGGCTGGTCTGGTGGCGCAGGCGCATGGCCCCCCGCACCGTGGCACTGAGCGAGCTGGCCTCTCTGGCCTCCCGGGATTCTGCCCCGGTCGAGCAGGCGGCCGCCCTCAATCGGCTGCTCAAGCGTTACGCCCTGGTATGCTGGCCCGCCGCCGGGGTCGCCTCCCTGGCCGGAGAGGACTGGCTGGCCTTTTTGGATGCCCACGGGGGCACGGGAGAGTTTTCCAAAGGCCCGGGTCGGGCCCTGCTGACCCTGTCCTACGGCGGAGCCGGGGAGGTCTCGGAGCCCTTGCTCGCACTGGCCCGGGGCTGGATCAAGGCCAACCGCCCGCGGGGGAAGCGCTGATGTTTCAGTTCGCCTGGCCCTGGATGCTGCTGACGCTGCCCTTGCCCTGGCTGACCAGGCGACTGCTGCCGCCGGCGCCTCCCTCGACCGGTGGGGTCTTGTTCGCCCCCTTCGGTGCGGCCCTGGGCCAGGGGCCGGTCGAGGTAATGACCGGGGCTCGCATCCGGGGGCTGTTCTGGCGTGGCGCGCTGGCCTGTTGGGTGCTCCTGGTCGTGGCAGCGGCCAGGCCGCAGTGGCTGGGCGAGACCCTGGAGCTTCCCGAGACCGGTCGCAACCTGATGCTGGCCGTCGACGTGTCCGGCAGCATGGAGGTGCCCGACCTGGGCGAGGGTGACGCCACCCGGCTGGACGTGGTCAAGCAGGTTGCCGGCGCCTTCATCGAGCGGCGTCGGGGCGACCGAATCGGGCTGATCCTGTTCGGGACTCATGCCTATCTGCAGACGCCTCTGACCTTCGATCGGGCCACGGTCCGCAAGCTGCTGGACGAAGCGGCGATCGGTATCGCCGGGCCCAAGACCGCTATCGGGGATGCCATTGGCATGGCCCTGAAGCGGCTGCACGGGGCCGAGGGTGAGGCAGTGCTGGTGCTTCTCACCGACGGGTCCAACACAGCCGGCCAAGTGTCTCCCACCAAGGCAGCGGAGCTGGCCGCCCAGCAGGGTCTTCGCATCTACACCATTGGCGTCGGGGGAGAGCCCAGGGCGGTGCGCGGGCTGTTGGGCGCCCGAATGGTCAATCCCGCTGCGGACCTCGACGAGGACACCCTCAAAGCGATCGCAAAGTCCACAGGCGGCCGGTATTTCCGGGCCACCGACAAGGACGCCCTGGAAGAGATCTACCAGCGCCTGGACGACCTGGAGCCTGTGACCCGTGGCAGCCGAGTCGTGCGACCGATCACCGAGCTTTATGGCTGGCCTCTCGGCCTGGGGTTGCTGCTCAGCCTGGCGCTGGGCGCCGGCCGGGGCTGGCGGGAGGTGGCGGCATGAGCGGCTTCCATTTTCTGCGCCCGCAGTGGTTGCTGGCCCTGCTCCCCGCCCTGTTGATCCTCGCCACTCTGTGGCGCGCGCGGGTTGGCGGCTCGGTCTGGCAGGCGGTGGTCGATCGCCAGTTGTTGGAGCGGCTCTGGCTGGAGCCGCCGGGCAGGGTGTCCCGATTGCCGCTGCTGCTCCTGGGGCTGGGCTGGCTGGTGGCGGTGATTGCCCTCGCGGGACCCGTATGGGAGCGGCAGCCTGAGCCGGTGTGGCGCTCCCAGGCCGCGCGGGTGGTCATCCTCGATCTGTCCAACTCCATGAACGCGGCGGATGTGGCGCCGTCGCGCCTGGAGCGGGCCCGTTTCAAGATCATGGATATCCTCAAGAATACCCGGGAGGGGCGCACCGGGCTGGTGGTCTTCGCGGGCGAGCCCCATACCGTGACGCCACTTACCGACGACGACCAGACCATCGCCAATCTGCTCAGCGCCCTGAGCACCGATATAGTGCCCGCCCCAGGGGATGCCGCTGCCCCGGCACTGGACATGGCAGGCAAGCTACTGGGGCAGGCGGGCGTGTCCGAGGGTGATCTGCTGCTGATCTCTGACGGTGTCTCGGACCCTGCCGCCGCTTTGGGTGTGGCGGGCGAGCTCGCCCGGCGCGGGCATCGACTCTCGGTGCTTGCGGTGGGCACGACTCAGGGTGCGCCGGTGCCGCGGCCAGATGGCGGCTTCTCCGGCATGGCGCCTCTGGACCCCGCCCCTTTGAAGGAGCTGGCACGGGTCGGCGGTGGCGGGTTCAGCCTGTTGAGCGCCGACGATCGGGATCTGAGCCGGGTGCTGTTGCCGCCACGTCGGTCCACCAGCCTGCTGGAGGACCGCGACAGCGGCGCAAGGCGCTGGATCGAGCGGGGTGTCTGGCTCCTCCCTTTGCTGCTGGTGCTCGGGGCCGCGGGCTTTCGCCGCGGCTGGCTGGCCGGGCTGCTGGTGGTCCTGGTGATGCCGCCACCGGCCCAGGCGCTAGGCTGGAGCGACCTCTGGCTGAGGGACGACCAACAGGCTTCCAGAGCGCTCAGCCGGGGGCATGCCAAAGAGGCGGCCTCCGGCTTCCAGGATCCTGGATGGCGCGGCATGGCGTTGTACCAGTCAGGCGATTTCGAGGCGGCGGCTCAGTCTTTCGCCAAGGCCCAGGGCCCGGAAGCCGACTACAACCGAGGCAATGCGCTGGCCCGGGCCGGCAATCTGGATCAGGCGGCCCAGGCCTACCGGGATGTCCTCGCGCGGGCCCCGGACCATGCCGATGCCAAGGCCAACCTGGACCTGGTGGAGGCGTTGCTGAAGCAGCAGCAACAGGCGAAGCAGCAGGGTCAGCAGGGTCAGCAGGTTCAGCAGGATCAGCAGGGTCAGCAGGATCAGCAGGGTCAGCAGGGTCAGCAGGGTCAGCAGGGTCAGCAGGGTCAGGAGGGTCAGCAGGGCGAGGGTGGCCAGGGTGGCGAAAGGTCGCAGGGCGATCGGGCCGGAGAGGCAGCAGCCCCCAAAGGATCGAACGCGTCGCAGCCCCAGGACGGCTCGGAAGGGGGAGCGAGGGGCACGGGCGATCGGGGCTTGGAGCGGGAGCCCGATGGGAAGGACTCGAACGAAACGGCTTTGCGCGATATGGCGGGGCGAGGGGGCGGCCCTGGCGGGGGGGCGAGATCTTTGGCACCAAGCGCCTCCGAGCGGCGCACCGAGCCTCCCGACGAGGCGGAGCTGGCCCTGGATCAATGGCTGCGGCAGATTCCCGAAGACCCTGCTGGGCTGCTGCGCCGCAAGTTCATGTTGGAGCATTTGAAGCGAACAGGTGAGGCGCCATGACTCCGAATCTTGGGCGTAACCGTCACCGTAACCGTACCCGTCCGGTCACCGACGTGGTTGCCTCTTTTACCTTGCGGTGGGGCGGGCTCTGCCCGCTTCGTCTGGTGCTCTCGGTGTGCCTGTTGATCTCGGCGGACTCGGCCCAGGCTGCCCTGTCGGCGCACCTGGATCGCGGCCGTATTACCGAAGGTGATACGGTCCAGCTGCTGGTGGAAGCCCACGGGCAGGTCTCGGGCAGTCCGGATACCAGCGTGCTCGAGAAGGATTTCGACATCCTCGGTGTGTCTAGTGGATCACGGATCAACGTCGTGAACGGCCGTATGGATTCCAGCACCAGCTGGACCCTCACACTGTCGCCCAAGCACAGCGGGGTGCTGACCATTCCGCCCCTCGAAGTGGGAGGGGAGCGCACTCGGCCGCTCACGCTCAGGGTCACCGAGACGACCGGGGCGGCAGGACAGTCCGCCGGCGGGCCCATCCTGATCGAGACGGAGGCCGACCGGACCGATCCCTACGTCCAGGGGATGGTGCTGTATACCGTCAGGCTGCTGTACAGGGTCAAGCTGGCGGAAGGCAGCCTCAGTGAGCCCAGTCCCGACAATGCCCTGGTACGCCGTCTCGGGAAGGACCGTGAATACAGCACCGAGCGCGGCGGCCAGACCTATCGGGTGCTGGAGCGCCGCTACGCCATTTTCCCTCAGGCCAGCGGCGAGCTGGTCCTGCCCGGCCCCGTGCTGGATGCGAGGGTGGAGACAACGGCCCGGACGCAGCACTTCAGCCGGCTGCAGGATCTGTTCGGCAGCTTCCCGTTTGGTGAGGGACTGACTTCGACCCGTCCAACCCGTGCCCGAGGCAAGAGCCTCACCCTTAAGGTTCGGCCACGTCCGGACCAGGCGACGGGCGCGGACTGGTTGCCGGCCCAGAGCCTGGTGCTGACCGAGGACTGGCAACCCGAGGCTAAGGTCGTGCACGTGGGAGAGCCTCTCACGCGCAGCCTTACTCTGCACGCCGTGGGTGTCACCGGGGAGCAGCTGCCGGATCTGGAGCCCGGCCGGGTGGACGGCCTCAAGGTCTATCCGGATCGGGCCAATGCCGATACCCAGGATCTCGACCAGGGCGTGGAGGGGGAGAAGACGGAGAATATCGCCTATGTGCCGACCCGCCCCGGGAGCTTTGTCCTTCCCCGCCTGAGCCTGCATTGGTGGGACACCCGTTCCGACCGGGAACGGGTGGCGGAGCTGCCGGAGCGCACGGTCCATGTCTTGCCGGGGGCGGCTGCTTCCGCGTCGGGGTCATCCCCGGCGGCCACCTCGGCGTCCACTGCGGCGGGTCCCACGGAGCCCGCACAAGCTCCGGAGGTCAGGTCTTCCCTGGGACCCGGCTCCACCGCGAGCACCCTACCCGTCCCGAAAGGATCGGGTGTGCCATCGGAGGGGCCCGGGTACTGGCCTTGGATCACTGCCTTGTTCGCGCTGCTGTGGCTGGCGACCCTGGGGCTGTGGCGGCAGGATCGGCGCAGGGTGCGCAAAGGCGCGGCGCCTCAGCTGGGGCGCGCGCTTGTCCGATTGGGCACAGGCGCGGCGAGACGTCGCTTCCTGATGGCCTGTCAGTCCAATGACGCCCCGCTCGCGCGCAGTGCCTTGCTGGCCTGGGCCGCCGCCCACTGGCCCGAGGACCCTCCGGGTGGTCTGGACGATCTGGCACGGCGTCTGCCCGATTCCGAGTCGCGCAAGCTGGTGCTCGGTCTGGACCGAGCGCTCTATCGAGGGGACAATCATGCGTGGGACGGGAGCACCCTGGGCGATGTGTTGTCCAGGTTGCCCGCTCGAGCTGCGAAGAAAGGCGAGCAAACGCCTTTGCCGGATCTCTATACTTGATCGCCCCCAGGCTCGACAACGCGCAATCCTGCCGGCGGATCACGCTCTACGGATGAAGAGGCCGTCTGCGAGGGCTCCTGCGGTCGAGCTGATAGGGAGCCGTCAAATCGTCGACAAACATTCGGGTGTGCACCGAGTAGCCGGTATCCCATCCCACCGTCCGCGGTGCGCGTCTCCACGCCACGAGCGGCAAGGGTCTGGAGCAAGCGGGCTGGGGCACACAACGGGGACGGATCTCGGGTGTTGCGCAGCCGCACCTTCACGGTCCATCGGGTAGTGGCAGGCCTTTTCGATGCTGAATGCTTATTGCTTGGATCAGGGGCGCGTAACGCCATTGGACGAAGAGGCCATCCTCGAAGTGCTGGCAACCGCCCAATGGATCGAGCTGGCCGCGCCTTCGGACGAAGAGCTTCTGATAGTCCAGTCCCTTTGTCCGCTGGCCCTCCCCGAGCTGGAGGACATCAACGAGCTGGAGGCGAGTGCCCACCACGCCACCTACGACCTGGGCTTCCAGGTCAACTCCCTGTTCTTCCATCAGCTGGGCGATGAGCCCCAGAATACCAACATATCCTTCGTATTCGACGGTCAGAGACTGGTGTCGATCTGCTCCCGCGAGCTGCCCCATACCCGCTTGCTGCGTATTCGCAACCAGCGAGGTCTCGCGCCCCTGCCGGACGCCCTCTCGGTGCTGCTGTCGCTGCTGGAGATCAAGGTAGACGGCCTCGCGGACGAGATGGAGCAGGTCTACCGGGATTTGGAGTCGATCAGCCGGATGGTGCTGGGACGCCAGAGCAGGGAGCTGGAGGAGGCCGTGGACGGCCTGGCCGAGCAGGAGGATATGATCGGCAAGGTCAGGCTGTGTCTCATGGACGGACAGCGCGACATCCGCTTTCTGGTGCGCCAACCGATCCTGCCCAAGAAGTACCGCAAACGCGGGATCGACATGTTGGGTGACATCGACACCCTGCTGCCCCACAACGCCTTTCTGTCGGAGAAGGCCGATTTCCTGCTCAATACCGCGCAGGGCTTCATCAACATCGAGCAGAACCGGATCATGAAGGTCTTCTCCATCGCCGCGGTGGTGTTCCTTCCGCCCACCCTGGTAGCCGGTGTCTACGGCATGAACTTCCATCTCATGCCCGAGCTGTCCTGGCCCTGGGGCTATCCCATGGCCTTGGGCCTCATGACCGCTGCAGGCGTCAGTCCCTATCTCTATTTCAAGCTCAAAGGTTGGCTGTAGCTCGGCCACTTCCCTGCAGTCGCCATCAAGTGCGGCTGAGGTCGAGTGCCTCTGTCAGGGATAGCTTGGGAATGACCGCATCGGGCAAACGGCTGGTCGGTGACAGGTTGTAGACCTCCAGCCCCTTGGCTCGCAGCAGCTCCCCTGCGAGGGTGAAGGCAGGCAGAATGTAGGGCCCATAGTCGTCATCCAGGCGCGTGGGCTGGCTCGCGCCTGCGTTTTCGTAGAAGTGTACCGGACCCCTGTCCCCACCCAGGTCCAGCCCCAGCAAGAAGATGCGGCGAAAGCCCAGCCAGACGGCGATCTGCAGGGCCGCATAGGCGATCGTCTGGCCGCTGAAGACCCCGCGTCGGATATCCCAGCTGAAGCCCACCCGCCCGTCGGCTGGACTAATGTCGCAGTGGAGGGAGAAGGCGGGGTCTAGCGCCGCCTTGGCGTCGAAGACCGCGGGCGACAGCCGTGGTACGCCGTAAGCGACATTGACCGCATCGGCGACGAACACCCGGGCACCCTCCAGCCTCTCGGGGGCACGCTCACAGATCAGGGCCAGTCCGGGAAAGCTGAACACACAATCGGCGCCGGACGCCAGGGCTCGATCTACCAGATCCGGCCGATCCCGGAAGAAATTGCGATCCGAGATCATATGGTAGGCGAAAGGCAGCTCGCCCGAGAGGACGATACTGCCGTTGACGCCCATGCACGGCCGGCCCCGCAGCGGGCTCAGGTCCATGCTTGAGATGGAAGGCCCGGCGGCCAGGATGAACCCGTCGGTATCGGTCGGGTGGCGCAAGGCGGTCAGAGGCAAGGTCTCGGTCAGCTTGCGTCGGTGCCAGTAGACTGCGTAAGCGCCATCGGCCAGGGGCTCGAGCCGAAAGGCCGGGGGCAGTCTGCGCATATGGCTCAGCGACTCGGGCAGCAGCCAGTCTCGCAGCTTGGTGCGCAAGGCCAGCTCCTGGCCCACCGCCTTGGGTCTCACCGCAGTTCCTCCCGACACTCGTTGGAGCACGCTCACATTATCCCAAAAACCGCCGTTGGAACCGCTAAGGCGCCAAGGACACCAAGGCAGACACGCCGTGGCAAAGCAACTTGTATGGGGGTCGAAGCGGCTGTCGGCTCGACCCTTTTGGGCGTCCGCGTGGTGTCGAGCACAGATCCCTGTAACAATACGCGCCAATCTTGCCCCGGCTAGAGGATGCTTGGCGATCCCGGCCGTTGCGAAGGGTGTCCTGGGCCGCTTGCGCCGGGCATAGGCACAGGATTACCACGATACGAGTCCCTGCCGTGGCGGCGAAATTCATTCGCGAATCACTCTACGGGCGTCTGCTGACCCTCGTCCTGGTCCACTGGAAGGTGTTTCTGGTGTCGGTCGTCAGCACCATGGCGGTGGCGGCGACCGAGCCCGCCTTGCCGGCCTTGTTCAAGATCCTCTTGGACGACAGCTTCATCCAGCAGGACCAGGCGATGATCCGGCTGCTGCCTGCGGCCATGGTCGTGCTCTTCGTGGTGCGCGGGCTGGCGGGCTACATCAGCGCCTATTCCACCGCCTGGGTCAGCACCCGCGTGGTCACCGACCTGCGCGAGGCGATGTTTAGCCGCCTGATGGCGGTGCCCATGGCATTTTTCGATGCAAATCCCTCGGGCGTGCTGCTGTCGCGCTTCACCTACGACGTGAATCGTTTGCACAAGGCGGCCACCACCGCCTGGGTCACGCTGGTCAGGGATTCTCTGGCTACGGTGGGGCTGCTCGGCTGGATGTTCTGGCTCAACTGGCGTCTCACCCTGGCGGCCTTGGTCATAGTCCCGATCGCGGGCACGGTGCTGAGACTCGCCAGCAAGCGCCTGCGCCGGCTCAACCGCGGCTCCCAGGAGCAGATGGGCGAGCTCAACCAGATCATCCGCGAGGGTCTGGGCGCCCAGCGCGAGATCCGTACCTTCGGTGCAGAGGGTTACGAGGTCGCGCGCTTCGGTCAGCCAGCCAATCGGGTTCGGAGAATGGAGAACAAGCTGGTGGGCACCTCGGCGGCCAACGTGGGACTCATCCAGCTGCTGGTCTCGGTCTCGCTGGCGGTGTTAATCTACATCGCCATTCTGCAGGCGGGGTCGAGTGGCCTGACCCCCGGCGGATTTGTCTCCTTCTTCGGTGCCATGGGCATGCTGTTCAGCCCGATCAAGCGCCTCACCCGGGTAAACGACGACATTCAGCGCGGCCTGGCCGCCGCCGAGAGCGTCTTCTTCGTGATCGACCAGCAGTCCGAGCAGGATCCACCCGGGGCCTTGCCTTTGAGCCGCGCCCGTGGGGAGATCCGCTTGGAGGGTGTCGGCTTTCGCTATCCGGGCCAGGCCGAGCCCGCTCTGAGCGACATCCACCTGGAGATCCCAGCCGGGTGCACGGTGGCCCTGGTGGGCGCCTCGGGCAGCGGCAAGTCGACCCTGGCCAGTCTGATACCCCTGTTCCTGCGTCCCCAGTCGGGCCGCATCCTGCTCGACGGCCAGGACATCACCGCCTTGTCTCTGAAAGATCTACGTCGCCAGATCGCCCTGGTCAGCCAGCAGGTCATACTCTTCGACGACACGGTGGCGGCAAACATCGCCTACGGGCAGACCGAAGGGCTGGACCCCGAGCGGCTCGCACGGGCTGCCCAGATGGCGCACGCCACGGAGTTCGTCGACCAGCTGCCCCAGGGCATGGACACCCGGGTCGGCGAGAACGGGGCCCAGCTGTCCGGCGGTCAGCGCCAGCGTCTGGCCATTGCCAGGGCCCTGCTCAAGGATGCACCGGTTTTGATCATGGACGAGGCCACCTCCAGCCTGGATACCCGCTCGGAGCAGCACATACAGGCAGCCATAGAGGCGGCTGCCCGCAGCCGCACCTGCGTGGTGATTGCCCATCGGCTCTCGACCATCCAGCGAGCGGATCAGATCCTGGTGCTGGATCGCGGGCGTATCGTAGAGAGGGGCACTCATGCCGAGCTGCTGGCACGCAACGGCCACTATGCCGCGTTGCATCGGGCCCAGGCACCGTCGCCGGGTCATGCGATACCGTGATGCGGTCGGGGACCGATCGTCCAAGCGAAGCCAGCGACCCTTCCGAGAGGCACCGAGAGCATGGGGCAAGCGAGCAATCCAAGGCCGGACCCGACCGACGCCGGCAAGCCGGGCCACTCGGGGGTTGGTCCTGCGCGGCTGGAGGTGGAGGAGATCCGCCGCCTGGATGACCTGATTGCCCTGAAGGACGTCTGGGGCCGACTGTTGGCGGACTACCCTGCCCAGACCCTCTTTCTCAGCCACGGCTATGTCTGCGCCTGGTGGCGGGCCTTCGGGGCGGGCAAGCGACTGCGCGTCTTGCTGTTTCGTGACGGAGGACGGGTCATAGGCATAGCCCCTCTCATGCAGCGAGTCCAGTGGCAGGTGGGTGCGCCCACCCGCTGCCTGAGCCCCTTTAGGAACAAGCACATCCTGCGGGAGGACCTGATTCTGCCCGAGCGGCCGAAGGACTGCGTGGAGGCCATGATGGGCTATCTTGTGCGCCACCGCTGGCAGTGGGACCGGCTGTCGTTCCGCAATGTCCCCGAGCACAGCCCCCTGCCGAAAGAGCTGCTCGGCGCCGCTCGATCGTACGGCCTGGCGGTCGATGGTTGGGCTCGCGGGCGCATCCACCGGCTGCTGAGGATGCAGGGTGGCTTTCCCGAGTACCTGAGTGCTCGCTCCAAGAGCCTACGCAACGAGATAAGGCGCTATCGCCGGCGCCTCGACGGCCTCGAAGCGACCGACTATCGATACCTGGCGGGTCGTGACGAGCAGCTTGGCGTGCTCGATGATGTGTTTGATCTGGAGAGCCGCAGCTGGAAGGCGCAGACACGCAACGCGGCGCTCAGCGAGGCCGACCGGCGATTCACCCGGGGATTGCTGCGGGGCCTCGATGATGAACAGATTGGCCGGACCCTTCTGATCACCGAGCGCGACCGTTTGATTGCGGCTTGCTTCACCCTGGGCCAGGGAGAAACCCTCTACGGCATCACCACCTACTATGATCCCGAGGCCGCGGCCATCGCCCCTGGAACCCTGATGATCAAGGGGTTGTTGGGCCGGATCTGGGACGGCCCCTGGCGTTCCCTGGATTTCAATGGCGACACCGCCTTCATTCGCCGCTGGGGCGGCGACGAGATCGTCCACTACAGCACCGATCTGCATGCCCCGACCCCCTATGGCCGGCTGCTGGGTGCTGCCTGGGAGCTGCGTGCGCGGCGCCGAAACGGCACTCGATCCGACCGCCCAAGCGAACAATCAAGCGACTCGACAGGGTGACTTCGATCGGATGCTCACCCAAAGGGCCCCGACTTTGACGGGGATAAATTGACTCGGCTGCGACGCGAGGTCCGTCTCTGTCGCTTGGCGCCTTATTTCGTCTTCTTTGCGACGCAGAAGAAGTGTATCCACCAGTGCCGACGGCCCCATTCCGAACCCCGTTCGGTGTCGCCACTCTCGCGATCCAGGCGCTCGCCGTGGCGATCTATGGCATCCGTCGGGACCAGACCCAAGGCGCCGAGCTGTCTCCATTGCTCGAAGGGGTCGACGTACACCGCTCTGACGGGACCCTCGCGAACCACTGCCTGGGTCAGCTCGGTCCGTCTGCCCAGGAAGAGCGCGGGATTCTCGCGCAGGTAGCGCAGTCGCCTGCGCACCGATATCTCTCGGGAGAGCCGCGGATACAGCACGCGCAGGCAATGGGTGGAGAACAGAAACTCCCCCCGATCGCGAAGCACCCGGTGAACCTCCGAGAGCACCCGATTACGCTCGTCCGGCTCCACGTGGTCAAGCCCGTTGTAGCTGAAGAGCACCAGATCGAACGACGAATCGGAGAAGGGAGACAGGTTCCTCGCGTCGACACACTGGATCGCGGCAGCCATGTCCGGGAAGCGCCGTCTCACGACATTGCACATCTCTTGCGAATAGTCGACGCCCGAATAGGCCTTCACGATATTCGAGAACACGCTCGTCGTCCGCCCGCCACCTATGCCGATGTCCAGCATCCGAATCTCGGACCATTTCCCCTTGAGCCTTTGCAGGAGCAGGGTTTCTGCGGGAAACAGGACCGTGTCCCGGGGTACCCAGCGCTGCACATTGCCGTCGTAATAGGTGCGGCTCTCCTGGCCCATGGACGGGCCTGTCGGATTGGTCATATCGAGATCTCGTCAGGTGCCTTGTCCTTCCGGCGCAGTCGCTGCGCATCCATCACCAGTATGCCCTGGTGCCAGTCCATGTGATGCAGGCCTTGCCAACCACCCATCTCCTCGCCACTGCGATGCCAGATAAGACGCTCGTGATAGCGGCTGGGAGAGAGCTCCAGGATCTCGCTCAGGTTGAGGCCGTGGCCGTAGCGGGGCACGCAGTCCTGGGAGGGACGCAACAACCGGTCCGGGTCGTCGCGCAGTATGCGCCCGGCGGGCCGGGCGCGGCTGAAGTCCCGCACAATGGGATTGGCTTGGTGGGGGGTCCAATGTGCGCTCAAGGGACGGTCTGCGTAGAAGGCGAACAGGGACTCGCTCAGCTGCAGGCCGCGGCGCTTGACGGCCGCGAGCAGCCACCAGCGGCCTTGGTGGGGGAACAGGCTGGCGTCGGCGATGCGCTCGCCCCGCATCAGGGTGCAGGTGTGCTCCCAGCGACGGGGAAAGTCGACGCATCGATAGGCGTCCAGTGAGCCGGAATGGGCCTTCTCCGGAACCATGTACAGATCGCCCTCCCATTCAATCAGGTACGGGTAGGAGAGGTGGTCGGGTCCCTGCAGCACCGTCACCGCCTCACCGACAGGGCGCAGCCCCGCGTCCAGCTCGATCGCGCTGATGCACCCGGTTCCGGTCGAATAGCGATAATCTTCGAAGAAGACCCAGCAGCGGCCGTTCCGGCACCAGACGAAAGGATCCGCCCAGAAGGCGTGGTCCGGGGGCCGGATGGACGTGAGAGTCGTTGGCTCGGGGGCGGTCCGCGGTGGGTTGGTGCAGCGACCCGCCAGCAGCAGCCATTGGGGCTTAAGACCCCCTGCCCGAAGCCGGTCTGTCTTGCGGGCTGCCCGCCGCCGGGCCAGCTGTCGCCATCGACAAAGCATGGACGGTCTCTAGTCGTGCAGGCGATATGAGCCCGGCTGGCTGCAGGGTGCGCGACGAGCCACGCCGATGGTGGCACGAGAGGCGAGCTCCCGCCTCGGCGACCCTTGCTCAGGCCCCATCGCCGTCTCCGTCCGTGGCATAGAGCTCGACATGTGGAAGGCCCCGCTCCCAGACGGGATAGACATTGGTGGACGATCTGAATCCGAGATCCTGGAGCACTGGCTTGAGCAAGGCTCCCACCGCGAAGTAGTCGACTCTCTCGGCCCGCGCGCGGCGCAGGCGGCGCAAGGCGGTGGCGAGCAGTGACTGGACCGCCTCGGTGTCTCCGCGGCGGACCAGCAGGTCGACGATCGTTCCGTGCAGCCGGTCGCTCTTCGCGAGCCGGGAATAGATCAGGTAGCCCCGAATCTGGTCCTTTTCCTCCAGCACGAGGGTGGTGTACCGGGTGTCGGGGTGCTGTCGATAGCGCCAGTTGAGGGTGACCGGGTCCCGCCGGGTGATGGCCGGATACTCTTCCAGTGCCTGGGTCCAGAGCCGCTCGAAGCGCTCATCGAAGTCGCCCTCGAAGGGAATCGCCTCCAGCTTGGGAGGGGGCGGACGTGGTAGGGCGAGATCGGCGGCTGCACCGACCAGGAAGCCGAGGGGCCTTCCGAGGGATCGCCGAAGCGGACCGACGGCCGAGAGCTGCCGGCTCCAGCGTCCCGTGTCGTTCAGAGCGCGATAGCCGACCCTGGACCCCAGGGTGGTCACCTTTCCGGTCACGTGCTTGGCGAGCTGGATGCGGCCGGCGACAGGATGATCGAGCATGGCCAGGGCGATGCGGTTGTCCAACCCCGACTCCCGAGTGTTACCGCCGTTACGACGGGCGTTGTGCAGGGCGTTGCGGGCCAGCCCCCAGTGCACCAGATTGTCGACGCTCCAGCAGGCGCATATCGGCTTGGTCCGGATATAGAGGCCGGCCGGGATGCAGCTCAGACTGGCGATCAGCCGGTCCTTCCAGACGGCCACCACCCCCTGGTAGCCCGGTTGCGCCAGACGCGGGTCCTGCTGCCATTGCCAGTGCCAGCGCCGCTCGGCCCGTGTGGCCTCCGCTGGGCCGAGCACGACTTCCATGAGAGCGAGTATCCGATCCTTGTCCCCGTCGGTGGCGCCGCGGATGTCGATCATCCCGGCGTGGCCTGCGCGCCGACATCGGGCTGCGCCTGGGGCGCGGATGCAACAGGTGAGAGTCCGAAGATCTCCAGGTGGACCCGGCTGCTGCGCTCCAGGGTGTAGCGCTGGGCCCCCTCGCGAAGCTCATCGGCGGGAAGTGGGTGGTCCAGGGTCTGTGCCATGGCCCTGCTCAAGTCCGGCGCGTCGCGTCTGGGCACCAGCGCGCCATAGCGGCCGAACTCCAGGATCTCACGGGGGCCGTTGGGGCAGTCGGTGGAGACCACCGGTGTGCCCAGGGCCATGGCCTCGATGAGCACCTGGGGACCGCCCTCTCGCAGCGAGGAGACCACCAGCAGGTCTGCTCGGGCGATGTAGGCATAGGGGTTGTCCAGAAGGCCGACCAAGGCCACCTCACGAGAAAGATCCAGCTCGTCGATCAGGGCCCGCAGGCGCTTCTCCTGGCGGCCTCGTCCGACGATCATCAGCCGGCAGGGGCGCTTATCGAGCAGCTGGTCGAAGGCGCGCAGCATGGTGGGCAAATCCTTCACCCGCGCGAGTCGGCCGACCGACATGACCACCGGGGTATCCTTCTCCACCAGCCAGGGGTGGTCGACAGGCTGCTCCGCCTGCCGAGCCAGCTCGGGCGTGACCGTCGGCAGGGGCGCGACCAAGATCCGCTCGCGCGGGATGCCGAGGAACTCCGATAGCTCTTCCGCCGCTCCGTTGGAATAGATGACAATGCCGTCGAAGCGGGACAGGATCTTGCGAAAACGCCTGCGGAACAGGGCAAACCCCAGGGGCAGGCGTCGACTCAGCCTGGCCTGCTCGGGTATCGAGGTCCCTACCGAGACAAAGAAGCGAATCGACGAATCCCCGAGCTTGCACTTGACCTTTGCCGCTATGTCGTCGTCGCGGGGTTGACCGCTTAACAGCACCTTGGGCGGATGGGCGCGCAGATAAGCGAGCAGCTCGCGGCCCAGTCCCCGCGCGTCCCGGCCCTGGAAACGCACACGTGTTGCTGCTGGACTCAATTGGCTCAAGAAGGTGCCGCCGTCACGGTTGACGATCAGGGCTACCCTGTGGCCCAGCGCGGCCATGCCATTGGCCAGGTTGACGAATACCCGACTGACGCCGCCACCGTCGTTGAAGCTGGGGCTGAAGATGGCCACCTCGACCGGCTCGCTGGGCTCGGCGCCAGCGCCGACGACGATCGATGCGGCATTGGTGGTTGGCTTCGCGGGCTTATCCATGGGCGTTGGTCTTTAGTGGCTCGGCTCGTTCGGGATACACTTCAGAGGCCTTGCAGGCGGGCCGTATCTTGACACGACTGGCGCGCGCGATCCATTGATCACGATTCCATGACGGATTCGATGGACGTCGGGTAAACTTGTACGCCTGCGCCGGGGTGCTCGGCAAACCCGGCCGATACTCAGGTGCAGGCGTACTAGAATCAAGCTGGGGCACTGGTGGATACCTCAGGGCGGCGAAGGGCGTCGGGCAGCAGCCCCTGCGGCACGAGAGCGGGGGACACTGGTCGGGCCCACGCAGATCTTTCTTGATAACCCCAAGACGAACGTCCGAGCCCTATGAACCCCAAATTTCGGACTCTATTCAGCGGTTTTGCCGAGGCGGCGCAGACGTCCACCGGCAGTGCCTTGAGGGCCATGCTCGACGGCATGGAGGAGACCCTCATGGATTTCGCGGAGAAGGCGGAGAGCCTGCGCGGGCGCCAGGGCTTTTACGACGCCATCGGCACCTTGTCGAAGGGCCGGAGCCGCATTGAGCAGGGCTTCGATCGGCTGGTGAAAAAGGGCTTCGACGACTTCGTCGGCGAAGACGGTGCCCCGACCCCCGAGGAGCGGGGTGAAGAGATGTCGCTGGTCGACAAGGACAGCTTCGAGGACGCCCTGGCCGTGCAGGTCATCGTCAGTCGGGTCTCCCGGCAGTGCCATGCGGAGCTGTACGCCCTGAAACGGCGCCTGGCAGTGATCAATCGGGGCGTGAAGCTCAGGGACGAGGACCTGCCGGGCGGTCCCTACCATCTGGCGCGGTCCTTCTCTGAGAGCCTGAGTGGCTTGCCCATCGAAAAGCGCATCAAGCTGGTACTGCACACCCTGTTCCACAAGCGGCTCATGACGGATGTGGAAGCTCTTTATAAAGACTTCAACGCCCGCTTGATCGAGGCCGGGGTGCTGCCCTATCTTCGGCCGACAGCGGAGCAGATCGAACGTGCCGCCGCCCCGTCCGGGGGCTCGGCTTCGAAGAGTCCGGATGCCGAAACGCGGCAGCCGTCCCCGGCCGGGACGCGACGGGAAGCACCTGTGCCACGCCCAGGCCCCGATAAGGCCGTGGCAGGTACGCCCACATCCGAAGGCATCAGCGAGACGGTGCTGCGGGACGTGCTGGATTTGATGGGGCGGCGCAGCGGCGGGGACAGCTCGGCGAGATCCAGCGAGTACCTCACCCCGTCTGGCGCGCCCGCTCTGCCTGCAACGGAGCTGGCGAACGCCATCGGCGAAGCGGCGCAGCGGCCTGCGGCCGGCTCGCCAGTCGATGGCCTGCGTGACACGGGCCTGGTGCAGACGGAGGTCGGACCGGCCCTGATGGCCCAGGTGGGCGAGGCGCTGTTGCGTCAACGCCAGTTGGTCATGGATCTGGCCGGACGCGACAAGGTGCGTGCGATCGACTCGGACACCATCGATCTGGTCGGCATGTTGTTCGAGTACATGCTCGGCGTCGACGAGCTGCCCAATCTGGTCAAGGCCCTGCTCAGCCACCTCCATACCCCTTACCTGAAGCTGGCCATCCTCGACCAGTCGTTCCTGGATCGCCGGGATCACCCGGCCCGTGCACTGCTGGATGCCATGATCGAGGCCGGATCGACCCTGGTGGTGGAGACGGACTTGCGTCGGGGCATCTTTCCGGAGCTTCGAAGCACGGTCAATCGCATCCTGGCGGACTTCAAGGGCGACGTGTCGCTTTTCTCCGAGCTGCTGGCGGCTTTCACCAAGCGAGTGGCCACGCTCAGGGAAAAGACCAAGATCTCCGAGCGGCGATCCCGGCAGGCCGAGCAGGGGCGCCAGCAGCTCAGGGCGGCCCAGCAGGAGGCGGCCGCCGAGCTCAAGCGACTGATCGCCGATCAAGCCCTCCCCCAGGTGGTGGTCGAGTTTCTGAACGGTTTTCTGGCCGAGAGGCTCACGCTCATCCTGTTGCGCGGATCCGCGGCGAAGGGGAGCAACGACTGGCGCAAGAGCACCGAGCTGGCGCGCACCCTGATCGGCGTGACCGGCAAGGTCGGCTTGGCGAGCTGGCGCGCCAACCGGGCCAAGCTCGCCGGCCTGCGGAAGGTCATACGTGGCGAGCCCAAGCTGCTCGGCTCCTATTACAGCCGGCAGGTCGAGCTGCTGCTGAGCTGGCTCGAGGAGGTCGAGCACCAGGGCGCGACCGCAAAATCCCTGCAGCAGCTGGTTGCTCCGGAGCCCGAGGAGTCCGCCGACAAGGGCAAGGGCGT